>OLSM01000018.1_pt1 | contig 178501 bp, 139 predicted proteins | sample 1672721 | NCBI WGS metagenome assembly OLSM01 (sample SAMEA3136717, study PRJEB25190) | human gut metagenome
GGTTTTTATACAAGGGAAGAAAAAATGTGTCCGGAGGACGCGGTTTTTCTTCAGCCTCAGACGCACATCTTGCGATGTGCGTCTTTTTGCATATTTGCACGGTTACAGCTCCGGCACATCTGTATCTATGAACGGTACATCGGTTTTGCATACCGCATCAATCGCTTTGGACATATGCTGGATACGGTACTGCCGCGGTGACGTACCGACCTTCTTAACGAACAGGTTGATCAGACTGCCGCTGGTCGAGTAGCCGACCTCCTCGGCGATTTCTGCAATCGGCTTCTGCGTGCGCACGAGCAGAACCTTCGCCCGCTCAATGCGCGAGTTGATGACATAATCGGCAGGGGAGAAGCCGGTGCGGCGCTTGAACATATGCGCGAAATAGGATGCGCTCAGGCATACGGTAGACGCCAGCTCCTCCACGGAAATCGGCTGACCGATATGCGAGCGGATGTACTGGATGGCCTGCTCGACCGGCGTATCCGCTGACTGCTCGGCGGCACTCGGTGAGAGCAGCAGGTCAAACATGCGGTAGATGCGTGCCGAGCGCTGCATGTCGGTCTCTACACCGTTCTCATCGTAAAAGCGCACCATGTCGTACAGCAGATTGCCGATCAGCATGTTGTTATCGCGGCGGATGAGCCAGCCGTGCCGGTCGGTGATGCGGCGGCACAGCTCACGCGCGTTCGAGCCTTCAAAGTGCATGTACACGAACTCCAGTCCGTCCTCGGCGTGGTAGTAGTGCGGCTCGATGCAGTCGAGCAGCAGCACGTCACCGGCTTCGGCGACATGGAATTCACCGTGGTACTCCACGCGGAAGCGTCCCTTGCGGATGTAGGCGATGAGCAGCGGCGGATAACTGTCGCGCTTCATAAAATAGTTGGCGGTGCAGTAGTAGTGACCGCACCATGTCGGGTAGAACAGCAGCTCTCTCGCGGTCTGCGACGGCGTAAACGGAAAACAAACCGACTCGCTTCGGATGCCGGGATCAACACTTTGCATAGACTCTTCTCCTTCCGTATTTTGCACTCATAGAATCCATGAACGAAATAGCAGGATTGATGAACTGGTTTTCTGTGTTTTTTCACAGAAAGCAGGATTGATGAACTTTGCAGCAGAAACGCTTATTGAATATATCCATAAAATATTTTATACTTAGGCCAGAAGTTAGGAAATGGATACAATAAACAAAGATAAATCGAATTTGTTGTATGTATTTCACAAAACATCAAAATTAGCAGTACAAAAACAGAATCAAACACTTTTTTGCAAATCGAAGAAAGAAGGAAAACATTATGTTTATCGGTGAAAAGAAAATTGCTCGTCCGTTCCGTTGGGGTATCGTAGGCGGCGGCCGCACTTCCGGCGTTGGCTACAAGCATCGTCTGGGTGCTATGCGAGACAACACCTCGTTCGTACTCAAGGCTGCAGCGTTCGACCTGGACTTCGCCCGCTGCGTAGACTTCGGCAAGAACCTGAACATGGATGAGGAACGCCTCTATCCGGATTACAAGACCATGTTCGCTGAGGAAGCAAAGCGCGAGGACGGCATCGAGGCTGTTGACATCGCAACCCCGAACTTCCAGCACTTTGAGGTCTGCAAGGCAGCTCTGGAAGCTGGCCTGCATGTAATCTGTGAGAAGCCACTGTTCTTCAAGGTTGAGGAAGGCGAGGAGATCAAGAAGCTGGCGGAGGAAAAGGGCAAAATCGTTTGCGTAACCTACGGCTTCTCCGGTTTCGACCTGCTGAGCCAGATGCGCTCCATGGTTCTGAACGGTGACATCGGTGAGGTTACCATGGTAGACCTCCGCTACGCACATGGCTTCGCTTGCGACCCGACCGGCGACAAGCAGGCTGAGGGTCAGAAGTGGCGTGTTGATCCGGCAAAGTCCGGCCCGTCCTTCGTACTTGGCGACCTGTCCACCCACACCTTCTACATGTCCGAGCTGATCTGCCCGCAGCTGAAGCTGAAGCAGCTGCTGTGCGACCGCCAGAGCTTCATCAAGTCCCGCGCACCGCTGGAGGACAATGCTTACGTCCTGATGCGTTATGAGAACGGCGCAGTTGGCCGTATGTGGGCATCCGCAGTTAACGCAGGTGACATGAGCAGCCAGCACATCCGCATTGTCGGCACCAAGGCTTCCCTCGAGTGGAACGACATGCATCCGGATGAGCTGTACTACGAAGTACAGGGTCAGCCGCGTCAGACGCTGGTTCGTGCAATGGATTACCTGAATCCGGAAGCTCTCGAGTACGAGCGCCTGGGTGCTCTGCACTACACCGGCCTGATCGAGTCCTGGAGCAACCTGTACACCCGTTTTGCTATCGCAATGGATGCAAAGAACCGCGGCGACGAGGAAACCCTCAAGAATCTGGTTTACCCGGATCTGGAGCACGGCATCGACGGCATCCGCTGGGTAACCAAGTGCGTAGAGTCTGCTGACAAGGGCGGCGTATGGGTAGATTTCAAGTAAGTCTCCCGATTTCCATCTAAACTAAGACACTCTCTCATTTCTTTTCTCTGTACCGCTGCCTTCCATAAGGCGGGCAGCGGTAAACTCTTAAACGCTTATAACGCTAAAATTCCCTTTTGATAACATACTTGAAAGAATTCTCTCTCTAAAAATCGCTCCAACGATTTCTACTACAACAAAAAAGAAGAAAAGTGAGGTTTTTTATATGAAACTCGCAATTTGCACGGATGTTTTTGCTGATCTGTCCTACACGGACATGCTCGATAAGGTAAAGTCTCTCGGTATCGACGCGGTCGAGATGACCGCAGGCGGCTGGGGTGCCCGCAAGCACTGCAACACCGCGGAGCTGCTCGCGGACGAAGGCAAGCGCAAGGAATTCATGGGCGAACTTGAGAAGCGCGGCATGCGCATCTCTGCACTGAACACGTCCTGCAACCCGCTTTGGCCGAGCAAGACCGGCGAGGAATACAAGAAGTCCATGTACGACTGCGCTACGCTGGCAGGTCTGCTGGGCGTCAAGAAGATCGTTGCGATGGCTGGTCTGCCGGCCGGCAACGAAACCGACACCACCCCGAACTGGATCACCTCTACCGTTTCCTGGCCGGATTTCATGGCTCCGGCGTATGAGTACCAGTGGAAGGTAACGATCGAGTTCTGGAACGAATTCATCGCACACTGCAAGAAGTGCGGCATTGAGCACATCGCTATCGAGGAATTCCCGGGCACCATGGTTTGGTCTGCTTCGACTCTGCTCAAGCTGCGTGAGGCTACCGACCCGATGCTCGGCATCAACCTCGATCCGTCCCACATGATGGTTCTCGGCGCTGATCCGATTGCGGCTGCTCGTGCTCTCAAGGGCTGCATTTTCCACGTTCACGGCAAGGATGCCCGCATCGAGCGCGGTCTGGCAGACACCGACGGTCTGCTCGAGCCTCGCCCAGTTACCGAGTCCGCTGACCGTGTATGGAACTACGTTGCAGTCGGCTGCGGCAAGGATTTGCAGTGGTGGAAGGAATTCTTCTCCGTTTGCCACATGATGGGCTACGACGGAGACGTTTCCCTCGAGATGGAGGACCTGACCATGACTGTTGATGCAGGTGTCAACACCTCGATCGACGCGCTGCGCCAGACCATCAGCCAGTAATTGGTGCGGCATCACCGAACAATTGCGTCTGCGGCACTTTGCGAAAATTTTGTGCCCTGATGTCGTTCCGACTTTTTGCAATACACAAAGTATCGCTGCAAAGCCGCGCCTAATCAGGACGCAAAATTTGTTCGCAAATTGCTCTTGTCGAATTGTTCCGGTGATACCGTAAAAGAAAAAGATTTTTCATTAAGTCCACAGCATTTTCGCAATTCCAGCACCACCCCCATAGAGAAGAAAGAAAATCAATATGAGAAGAAGAGAAAGGGCAGTGTTTGAACTATGAAAAAGAAGCTTTTAGCAATGACGTTAGTAAGTGCTCTGTGTGCCGGCATGCTGGCAGGCTGCGGCGGCGGTTCGTCCGCATCGACTGGCAGTACGGGCGACAGCGGCTCCAACGCTTCCGGTGATGCCTACAACGTAACCGTTATCGTAAAGCATACGGACGGTCACTTCAACAAGGTTATTGCCGGTGCGCGCGCTTACGGCAGCGAGCACGACAATGTAAACGTCGAAATCCAGTCTCCGACCTCGGCTACCTCGTATGATGAGCAGGTCAACATGATTGAGACGGCACTCGGCAACCCAGGCATTGACGCCGTTGTTATCGCTCCGCAGCAGTCCACCTCTACCGCAACGCTGGTAGATACCGCGACCAAGCCGGTCGTAGCACTCGATACCGACTTCACCTCGGACAAGAAGGCATGCTTCGTTGGCACCGGCAACGAGGACGCAGCGCTGAACGGCGGCAAGGCGGTTGCTGAGGCCTGCAAGGCACTCGGCAAGGACAAGCCGACGGCGGTTATCATCGCAGGCGTACAGGGCGACGAGACCCATGAAGCACGTCTGCGCGGCTACCGCGATGCGATCGAAGCCGCAGGCGGTCAGGTGCTCGAAGTGCAGTACACCGACACCATGCCGGACAAGGCAGCCGCCGCTATGGAGGCGGTTATCCAGAAGTACCCGAACGGCGTAGACGCAGTTCTGTCCATCGCGGATGACATGGCGCTTGCAGCTGCAAAGGTTATCAAGGATTCCGGCAACACCAATTACGCAGATACCGTTCTGTGCGGTTTTGACGGCAACCAGTCTGCCATTGAGGCTGTTATGGACGGCTCTCTGACCATCGACATCGCTCAGATGGGCTACGACATGGGCTACAAGGCTGTTGAAGCAGCAGTTACCGTACTTGAGGGCGGCTCGGTTGAATCCTTCATCGACTCCGGCTCCAAGGTTATCGACTCCTCCAATATCGATGAGTACGTCTCCGACATGAAGTCCAAGGGTCTGTGGGAGTAATTCAAACACACATTTGACAGCATAAACAGTTTATAGACAGGGCGGACGCAGAGTTCGACACATGCGTCCGCCCTAACTATACGCATTTTTGAGAATTAAATTACAAATATGGGAAATTGAAGCGGTTGAGGGACCGCGTGAAAGAGGGGATTCCAATGGTTTGGACTATGGCGACGTTTATCGGTTTTACGATACTTGTTGCAGTCATTTCGTATGTAAAAACAAAGGGCGATGACCAGAGCACCGCAGACGGCTATTTTCTGGCCGGACGCGGACTGCCGGGCTTTGTTATCGCAGGTTCGCTGCTGCTGACCAACCTGTCGGCAGAGCAGCTGGTCGGCACAAATGGCCAGACATGGAGTGTGGGCATGAGCCCGATGGCGTTCGAGATCGTAGCGGCTCCGTGCTGTATCGTGCTGGCGCTGTTTGCGGCGCCGCGTTATCTGAAAAGCGGCATTACCACCATTCCGGAGCTGATCGGTCTGCGCTATGACCGCAGCACAAAGCTGTGGTTCTCCATCGCGTACATCCTGCTGTACATTGTCGTACAGATTCCGGTTATCCTGTACTCCGGTTCGCTGGTATTTGAAAATATCTTCAACGTATCCGGTATTCTGGGCGTAACCAAGTTCCAGGCCGTTATCATTCTGTGTATCATCATCAGTGTCATCGGCTCGATTTACGCCATCTTCGGCGGACTGAAAGCCGTTGCCGTATCGGATACCGTAAACGGCATCGGACTGCTGATCGGCGGCTTCATGATCCCGTTCTTCGCACTGAGCGTGCTCGGCAAAACGGCAGGCGGTGACGGTCTGTCGGTTATCGATGGTATGCGTTTCCTGATCGAAAACCATTCGGATATGCTCAACTCTATCGCTCCGGCGGATTCTCTGCCGCCTGCGGTTCCGTGGCCGACCGTATTTACCGGTCTGTTCTTCCTCGGTCTGCAGTCATGGTGTACGCACCAGTCGTTTATTCAGCGTGTACTTGCTGCAAAAAACCTCAAGGAAGCACAGAAGGGCGCACTCTACTGCGCGTTTCTGAAAATTATTGGTTTTATGTACCTTGCGCTGCCGGGCGTTATCGCGTATGCGCTGTTTGAGCTGCAGGGTGATCAGGTATCCATGATGGACGAAGCGTACCCGCAGCTGGTTTCGCAGGTTGTTCCGGCTCCGCTGATGGGCTTCTTCGCAGCCGTAATGCTCGGTGCGATCCTGTCCTCGTTCAACTCGGTGCTGAACTCGGTAGATACCATGTTCACCATGGATATCTACAAGGAATTCATCGACAAGGACGCTTCCGAGGACAAGCTCGTCAAGGTCGGCAAGAATGTCGGCATCATCTTCGCGGTGCTGACCACCATCGTTGGTCCGCTGATCTACTTCTTCCCGGCAGGTCTCAAGACCTTCCTAGATTCCCTCGTAATGCTGATTGCACTGCCGGTTCTGACGGCCGTATTCGGCGGCTTCTTCTTCAAGCACCTGCCGAAATACAGCGCAAAGGTCATTCTGGCGCTGCATGTGGTCTGCTACGGCTCGTTCCTGCTGTTCCTCAACAGCAAGTTCCATTATCTGTATGCTGTATTCGTTATGCTGCCGGTTGAGCTGCTGATTATGTTCATTTTCAATCAGCGAAACAAGACAAAGCATCCGGAGGCATGGGTACAGAAGGACATCGGCGCTGTCGATCTTACCCCGTGGAAGTATCGCTGGGTTGCCACCGCACTGATTCTCATTTGTGTCGCAGCGGTTTACCTTGCGTTCTCGCCGCTCGGTATCGGTACATGGAGTTATACACAGCCTTTCTAAAATCGAAAGTAAAACGGAGTGCGTTTGCACTCCGTTTTAGTATGTCAAAAAGTAGCATTTCGACTCTTGTACTTCGTGCGGCAGCACGCATAAAATAGAATTTGCGGAGCATTCATAAATTCCGAGATACACAAGGGAAGAAAAATGTGCCTGCAGGGCGCGGCTTTTCTTCGAAATTCGATCGAAAGGCTGCTCGGAAAACGTTAGTGTTTCGACAGACACAAAAGCCCGCACAGCTGCTTTACTCTGTGCGGGCTTTTGCAATTTACTTTTCAGTCGAATCCTCTATCACGAAGCACGCTCGGCCGTTCTCCTTGGCCTGATAGAGCACGCGGTCGGTTTCAGTGAGCAGGTGCTTGATCTCCTGCGGGAAAACAAAGCGGTACGCGCCGATGCTGCAGCTGACCGTGACCTGCTCGAGAATACCGGAAATATCGCGCAGGAACTGCGTCAGCAGATGCTCCAGCTGGTCCGGCGACAGATTTATATCGAGCATTACGGCAAACTCGTCACCGCCGATACGGCCGACAAAGCCGCAGAAACGAAAGGTGTTCTGCAGATGCTCGGCGAACTGCTTGAGGACCTCATCACCGACAGAATGGCCGTATTTGTCGTTGATGTGCTTGAAATAATCCAGATCACAGACCAGAAACCAGCCGGCTGTTCCGGCGTGGGACTTCTGGCTGCGGAGACAGGTGTGCAGGAACAGCTTGCGGCCCATAATGCCGGTCAGGAAGTCCAGCTCGCCGGTGTACTCACGAAATTTCATGTAGCGGTAGACCATCAGGATGAGGATGAGCAGAATGAAGTTGAGCGCCAGCATGGCAGTCAAAAACTGCACCTGCAGGTGGAGAATATCCCGATGGATGTGCTGTGTGACATCTACGCTGTGCTGCCCGAGCATGTAGTACATACGGTTGGAGAAGTAGACGGTCGAGAGGACCGCCATACAGAAGATAAACGTACTTACGGCCCCCAGCACGAAACCAATCTTCGGAGACCAGTACGGGGTGTTTTCGTATTCATTGACCGCTTTTTTATAGGTCTGGATAAAGGAACTGTGATACAGCTTGTCAATCGCCAGAACGACCGCAGCACAGAACAGCAGGATGATGAGGTCGCTTTTTTCAAGCATAAAGATTGATGAAAAATTGAAACCAAGAGAGGGGAAGAACAACCCCATCGCAGTATAAACCAAAAGCGCGTGCAGCTTAGGTGCCGCGATTGTGATGAGCAGCTTACACAGATTCTTTCGTTTGCTTTTGCGTGCCAGCTGAAACAGACAGCCGAGCAGAAAACCGAACAGCACACGCGTGCCGACACTCAGCAGTATGCTTCCAATGGGAAAATCACTCCGAAACGGAGAAAAGACCGCATCTGCAGGCATGACATAGGTCGCGGAAGCCTTATACAGACTGCCAAGACCGAACAGCAGTCCCGCGAGGGAAGCCTCGGCCGGGCCAAACAGGCAGGCGGTAATGATGATAGGGATATACGCCGTGGTAATGGAAATCGGCGGAATATGCACATATCCTAAAAATGTAAAGGACATAATGACTTCCACTGCCAGCAAAAGGCTGAATATGTAGTGCTCAAATTTGTGTGTTTCCCAGGTTGTATTCATTTTCCTGATTACCTTTATATAGGCAGTACCGCGACGGATCCGGCTGTGGAATTTGCTCGCAGATCACGCTTGTTCGATCATGCGGTATTGCCATGGATTTTACTGACAATTAAATATATTTGATTATATATTATACAGTAAAGGTGCGGAAAATGCAACCGATTTGCTGGCACACAGATAGTTTTGAGAATTGCGGAAAAGGTTCTGATGGGATGCGTACCGGAGCGGTTTTCGATTCTTTCCGTTTATACGGATGATTCGTTCTGCACGCTGTGACGGTAATCCTTCGGCTTGAGACCGGTGATCTTCTTAAATATGCGTGAGAAATACACGGGATCGTTAATGCCGACCCGCTCGGCAACTTCATAGCTTTTGAGTGCCGTAGTGCGCAGCAGATTTTTTGCGGCTTCGATGCGCACGTTCTGCAGATAAGTCGTCAGCGTTGTGCCGGTCTCGCGCTTAAACAGGCGCGAGAGATAGCTTGAGCTGAGATAGAACTGCTGGGCGAGCTGGTCGAGCGAAAGCTGCTCGCCATAGTGTGCGCTGATATAGGCCTGTACCGAGGAAACGATATGGTCTGCGCTGGCGGCGCTGCTCTGCGCCATGTCCTGCGTTTGCTGCACGAGTGCGCGGGTGCAGGATTCCATCTCGGCGATGGAGTTGGTCTCCATAATGCGCTTGAGCGAGGAAATGCTGCTGCCCTCGAGCGAATGTCCGGCCATTCCGGGAAACTGCAGCTCCATGCCGAACTGGTGAATATATACGCAGATATTGCGCACGGTATCCGGCGGCAGCTTGTTGCTGTCCGCATAGGCGAAAATGCAGTCGAGCAGCTGCTCTGTGTCGGCGGGATTACGCAGCTCCATCGCAGATTTAAGGGCAGAGAGCATTTCAAAGATTTCGTCGGTCAGCTGCTGCGGGAACGAGCTGAGCTCAGCGAAGTGCGTCACCGGATGGTCGGGCGTGAAGACGGTGAAGCGCACCGCCTGTGCGGCCTCGTCGGCGGCATCGGCGAGGCAGATGGGATTGTCATTGCAGTTGGAAATGCCAATGAACAGCAGAAAATGAGCCAGACTTCCGACAATATTGACTGCTTCCTTGCACAGTGCGGTGATGGGTGCTTCACCGGCGGCACAGATGACCACAAAGCAGTCCTGCGTGCCGCGGGCAATGTAGTAATGCTGGTAGGAGGATAGACAGTCGGACAGAATCTCCTGCGACTGATTGAGATACTCGTTGTATTCTTCCTCGGTCAGCGCTTCCTCGGACAGCGAGGTAATATGCAGCTTGAGTACAAAATAGCTGTGCAGGTCCATTTTCAGCTGAGCCAGGCGGTTGAGCACATACAGCTGCGAGCATGCAACACGGTGGATGAGGTCATGCAGCAGCATGCTCTGCTGCAGCTCCATGTTGCGCGCCGAGGTCGTGGAGAGCTTCTCCTGCAGGTCCTGACTGCTGCGGTCTTCCGCTATGGCGGCCTTGGCCTTTTCGATGGCATTGGTCAGGTTTTCTACCGTCATCGGCTTGAGTACAAAATCAACCACATGATACTGGATGGCACGCTGCGCGTAGGCAAAATCCGGATAGCCGGTCAAAATGATGACTTTGATGCCGGGATGGTCGCGGGCGATGATCTCGGCAAGCTCAAGACCGTCCATTCCGGGCATGCGGATATCGCTGATAACGATATTCGGCTGAATGACCGGAATCTGCTCGAGCGCCATCATGCCGTCGTCTGCCTGTGCGGCAATCTCACAGCCGAGGTCGCCCCAGTGGATGCAGTGTACCAGACCCTTGCGGATGGCGGATTCATTGTCAACGATCATAACTTTCAGCATAGGTCTTTCTCCTTTTCGGGCGGTGCGGTGATGATGGGGAGCGTCAGCACGATGCTCGTGCCGTGTCCGGGTTCGGATTTGATCGACATGCCGTAGGGCTCGCCGTACAGCAGCTGAAAACGGCGCTCGATGTTGTGCAGCGCAACATGTGTGTGGTGCTTGTCGTCGCTGCCGGGCTGGGGGATGGCGGACGGGTCAAAGCCTACGCCGTCATCGTGCACGCGGATGTACACGGCGTCCTCCTCCTCCCAGATGCTGACGCGCACCCAGCCGCCGTGACGCTTAGGCTCGAGTCCGTGTACGATACTGTTTTCTACCAGCGGCTGAATGGTCAGCTTAGGCAGGTAGCAGCCGAGCAGCTTGTCGTCCTCCACATCGACGGTGTACTGCAGCTTTTCCTCAAAGCGTTCCTTTTGCAGGGCGAGATAGTATTTTACAGAATCCAGTTCCTCCTGCAGGGTGATAATCTGCTTGCCGTGGTTAACAACGCTTGCCCGCAGCAGCTGTGCCAGATTCTGCACCGTGGTGCAGATGGCCGGCTGACCGGCTACCATGCAGCGGACATTGATCAGCTCGAGAATATTAAAGATGAAGTGCGGCTGAATCTGGCTCTCCAGCTGATGAATCTCTGCGTCACGCAGCAGCAGACCGCGCTGATAGACCTCCTGAAACAGGGTGTCCAGCCGGTCGGCCATGTCGTTGAAGGCATGCGAGATAGCGGTCGTTTCGGTGTAGGGCGTTTCATCCATGCGCACGGAAAAATCACCGCTGCCGATACTGCCGATGGTGTGCAGCATCTGCCGCAGAGGACGCAGCAGCAGGATGAGACAGGTGGCGGCCAGCAGCAGAGCCAGGATCAGGATGGCAGCACAGACGAGAAAATACACACGCGTACTCTGGCGCACACCGGTGAGGATTTCGGCGTTTGGAATATAGATGTCCACGCGCTCACGGCTTTTTCGGAGTGAGCTGGACGCATGATACCACTTGTTCATATCCTCGTTCTCGCGGAACAGGTCGGTCTGCAGAGAGCCGATGCGTTTGCCCTGAGCACCGCTGAAAATGACGACAGTGGAAGGGTAAAGCTGGTTCAGCGACAGCGTGGAGAGCAGCTTGTCGATGTTCAGCTCCACGATGATTTTGCCAAGCGGCTGCATGGTGTTGAGGTCAACAAAATCGACGATCATATATGCGTATCCAATGATGGTGTAGTGCGTGTACAGCGTGCGTGCGGAGTTGCAGTCCTCGTGCGTCTGGTACATCTGCCGGACGCGCCACGAGGTATTCAAATAGTAGTTGCCGCCGTAGACCGGCACATATTGGTCGTTTTTGATCAGATAGATGGCGCTGACCACATCGGGGTTGAGCGAATCGCCGAGCGAGAATGCGCGGCTGAAATTCTGCTCCAGCCGGAGAATCTGGATCTGGGTGAGCGGTTTGCTGCTGTTCATCATCTGCTGGGCGGCACTGTCTGAGGTCAGGTAGTACACACCATCCCGCAGGGTCTCCATCATGCGGTCGGTGCGGTCGGTGAATTCGTTCAGATACATGGAAACCGTCTCGCTGGCGGTATGCTGCAGCTGACCGGATACGGTATGGATAAAATAGATGCCGGCGGTGACAACAGGTGCGAATACCAGAACACATATCATCACAACGACCAGCCCGATAAGAGAGATCTTGCGTTTTGCCATACAATACACCTCACGGGAGCTTCTGCGAACTATACAAGGGCAGCACCATATAATAGAACTGCGGAGTTACCCTAAATATACCACAATTCGACCGCTTTGTGTACCATCCGGAGGGGGAGAAGCGACATTAGAAAAAAATATCCTGTTTTGGCGCAAAATAATCCTATGTTTTCAAAGAGGAGTGCAGAGCGTGTGAACGAAAAGCAAAATCGTCATATGTTTTGACCGGTTTACTGCATTGAGGGCAGACTGTTCCTCGGGTATAATAAATACAACAAAACACAGAGCGGTATTTGAATGAGACAAATGCCGTAAGGAGAGAAAGAGGAGGAACCCCAAATGAAAACAAAGCGTATCCTCTCCCTGCTGATGGCAGGTGCGCTGCTGACCGGTGCACTGACCGGCTGCGGCGGCAAGAAGGATGATTCTGCACAGAGCGGTGACAGCTCCGGTGTGATCACCATCAACTATCCGACGTTCCAGTGCGGCACGAATACGTCCGCTCCGGTATGCGATGAACTGATCAAGGAATTCAATGAGAAGTACGCAGGCAAGTACGAGATCAAGAAGGAAGACGTTCCGGGCGATCAGAACTACATCGACAAGATCAAGGTACAGCTTGGCACGGGCGATCTCCCGCCGGTTATTTACGGCGGCGGCTACAATCTGCTGGATATGGTCGTTGCCAAGGATCTGGCAGTTGATCTGACCGATGCGGTAAATTCTGATGCAGACTGGAAGGCACTGTATTCCGATACCGCACTGGCTACCAACAGCCGCGACGGCAAGATCTACGCTTCCTCGATGGAAGGTCAGGTTATCGGTTACTTCTACAACAAGGAGCTGTTCAAGCAGGCAGGCATCACCGAGCCGGCTAAGACCTGGGACGAGTTCTTCCAGCAGTGCGACAAGCTGAAGGCAGCCGGCATCACCCCGCTGTCCATGGATACCGCAGATTCTGCGTGGGTAACCCAGCTGTGGATGGGCGCTATGGTTGGCACCGAGTCCGACGCAGGCCTGGAGTTCATGAATACCATGAACCCGACCGACTACAACACGCCGGAAATGATCGCAGCAGCCGAGAAGATCCAGAAGATGTACCAGAACTACACCACGCAGGATGCAATCGGCGGCAAGTATGAGAATGCTGCAAACAACTTCCTGTCCGGCCAGACCGCAATGCTGGCGAACGGCCCGTGGATGATCGGTGATTTCTCCGATACCTCCATGGCAGAGGAAGGCTTCGCTGATAAGGTCGGCGTAGCACTGTTCCCGGGCAACTTCGTATACGATGCACCGATTCAGGGCTACATCGTTACCAAGCAGGACGACCCGAAGGTAGAAGAGGCTGCCATTGAGATGGTCAAGTTCTTTACCTCGGCTGAGGCACAGCAGACCGCAATGGAGATGCAGGGCATGGTTCCGGCCTCCAACACGGTAGAGCTGACCGACACCGCAAAGGACAAGTACCCGCTGCTTGCTGAGTTCCTTGACCTTGCAACCACTGAGGGTGAAAAGCGCTCGGATACTCTGCAGGCTACGATGTACTCCAACCTGCTCGACGTTATGAGCCAGCAGCTCCCGCTGCTCGCTTCGGGTGAGCTGGACGCAAAGGGCTTCTGCCAGACGCTGACGGATGCTGCAGCGAAGAACCAGTAAACTGTTTACCGCAGGGACCCGTCAAAAAACGGGTCCCTGTTTTTCTCCTCAACAAGAAAGGAAACCGCTTTATGAAACGTAAAAAGGGCTGGCTGCCGGTGTTCCTGCTCCCGGCTGTCGCATTGTTCCTGCTGATCTATGCTGTTCCGCTGGTGATCGTGTTTGTTTCCTCGCTGTTTGATTACCGGCTGACGGGCGACTCGATGACATTCATCGGTCTGCAGAATTATACACAGCTGTTCAGCGATGCGACCTTCCGGCAGGCGTGCGGCCACACGGTCGTCTGGATTCTGATCCACTGTATTATTCATGTCTCCATCGGCGTTATCCTGGCGCTTGTGCTGTACAAAAAGCCACGCGGCTGGAAATTTGTCCGTACGGCATACATGATCCCGAATATCATCTCCAACGCCGCAATGGGCATGATCTTCCTCAATATTTTCAACCCGCAGTACGGCGTGGTCAATTCCATCCTCAAGGCTGTTGGTCTGGAAAGCCTGACGCATAACTGGCTGATGGATACCACAACGGTGTTCCCGTCCGTCACCATGACGTGGCTGCTGTTTGCGGGCTACACCACGACGCTCGTGCTCGCCGAGGCGCTGACCATTGACGATTCGGTGCTCGAAGCGGCCCGAGTGGACGGTGCGACCTCGTTCCAGACCGATATGTTCGTTGTGCTGCCGCTGCTGCGCAAGATCATCGGCACGACCATGGTCATGGCGGCAACCTATATGCTGCAGATGTTCGACCTGATCTACATCACCACCAAGGGCGGCCCCGGCTCGACTACCATGAACCTGCCGCTCATGCTGTACAGCGTGTACAAGAACGAAAACAACTACGGCTACTCGAATGCGATCGGCGTTTGCATCGTCATCGCGGGTGTCGTTTGCATGACGCTCATCAACAAGGCGATGCGCGTCAACGAAGAAGACTACTAAGGAGGCGTTCGACAAATGAAAACCAGTTTCGGTGCAATGACCGGCAGAGAACGCCTGTGCTTTGTGCTCAAATATCTGTTTATGGCGCTGTGCGTGGTCGTTGCGCTGTTCCCGATCATCTGGGTCATCCTGTCCTCGTTCAAGACGAATGCGGAGATCCTGTCGAACGGCATTTCGCTGCCGACGCACTTCGGGTTTGACGGCTATCAGTCCGCACTGGATATGGCGCCGATCTTCAAGTTCTTCGGCAACAGCGTGATCGTCACCTGCTGTGCGACTGTACTTAATGTGCTCGTCTTCGCTATGGCAGGCTACGCGTTTGCGCGGTTCCGCTTTCCGTGCGATAAGCTGCTGTACATGCTGCTCAGCCTGTCGCTCGTCATCCCGATGACGGCACTGCTGCAGCCGGTGTACAGCGTGGTCAACAATCTGGGTCTGTATGATACCAAGGCGGGTCTGATTCTGGTCAACACCGCACTGAATATGCCGATGAGCCTGCTCATCCTGCGCGGCGCATTCCAGTCCATTCCCAAGGCGATCGAAGAAGCCGCCTACATCGACGGTGCGGGCTTCCTGCGCACGTTCTTCCAGATTATGATGCCGTGCGCCAAGGGCGGTCTTACGAGTGCAGCTGTGCTGTGCTTCCTCAATACATGGAATGAATTTACGTTCTCCCTGATTCTGACCAGCAGCGAGAGTGCCCGCACGCTGCCGCTGTCGCTCAGCTACTTTACCAGCCAGTTCAGCTTTAACTACACGGCGCTGTTTGCCGCAGTTACCATTGCGGTCATTCCTTCGATCATCGTGTTTGCGATCTTCCAGGAGCAGGTCGTTTCCAGCCTGACCGCGGGTTCGGTCAAAGAATAAACGAGGTGAAATTACATGGCAAGCATTAGTTTGAATCACATCAAGAAGGTGTACCCCGGTGATATCGAGGTTATCTCCGACCTGAACCTGCAGATCAAGGATAAGGAGTTCGTCGTACTGGTCGGACCGTCCGGCTGCGGCAAATCCACCACACTGCGCATGATTGCGGGTCTGGAGGAGATTTCGGACGGCGAAATGTACATCGGCGACCGCAAGGTGAACGATGTAGCGCCGAAGGACCGTGATATCGCGATGGTTTTCCAGAACTACGCGCTCTATCCGCATATGACGGTTTACAAGAACATGGCGTTCGCACTCAAGCTGCGCAAAACGCCCAAGGACGAAATCGACCGCAAGGTGCACGAGGCGGCTAAGGTGCTGGACATCGAGCATCTGCTCAACCGCAAGCCCAAGCAGCTTTCCGGCGGCCAGCGGCAGCGTGTCGCGCTCGGACGTGCGATGGTGCGCGACCCGGCGGTATTCCTGCTCGATGAGCCGCTGTCCAATCTGGATGCCAAGCTGCGCACCCAGATGCGCACCGAGATCATCAAGCTGCATCAGAAGCTGGATACGACCTTTGTTTACGTCACGCATGACCAGACCGAGGCCATGACCATGGGCGACCGTATTGTTGTTATGAAGGGCGGCGAGATTCAGCAGGCGGACACACCGCAGACGCTGTATGACCATCCGTGCAATCTGTTCGTTGCGGGCTTCATTGGTTCGCCGCAGATGAACTTCATGGACGCCGAACTGGGACGCGATGCGGACGGCTACAAGCTGACCTTCGCGGATCAGAGCCTGCACTTTGCGGGCAGCGATGCGCTGAGTGAGTACGTTGGAAAGACGGTCGTGTTCGGCATCCGTCCGGAGAATCTGCACACCTCGGGTGAAAAGTTCACCGCGAACAAGGACTATACCCTCACCATGCATGTGGACATCGCTGAGCTGATGGGCGCGGAGATTTACGCGCACTGCACCTGTGACGGTACGTCCGTGACCGTGCGTACGCCGTCCGGCGAGCCGATTCATGCGGGCGACACCATCACCGCGGCTGTGGATATGAGTCGCATCCATTTGTTCGATAAGCAGACCGAACGCGCGATCGCGTTCTGACAGGAGGAAAATCTGTGTTTCGTCCATCCTATTTGAAGGAAGGTCCGGGCATTGCCAAGGATGCACCGGAAAAGACCGGCGCCGCATGGGTCGGGGAGACCCTTGTACGGGAGTTTTGGCAGCTCGTCAAGCTGAACGTGCTGTTTCTGCTGTGCTGTCTGCCGGTTGTGACCTTTGGCACGGCTCGAGCTGCTATGGCGCGCTGCACGGTCAATATGGCGCGTGATGTGCCAAATGATGTGTGGACCGACTTTCTTGCGGCACTGCGGCAGGATACGGTGCGTAATCTTCTGTGCGGACTGGCCGAGCTTGCGCTGCTGTGGATGGGCGTGATGCTGGTAACGGCGGACGGATTTTTCCCGGCGCTGCTGGGTATGCTGCTGCTCTGCGTCACAGCTGCGTTTTTTCAGAATTTCTGGGCGGTGCAGGCAGCGGTGGACATCTCGTTTGCAGCGGCGGCGAAAAATGCGTGGTTGCTGTGTCTGCTCCGTCCCGGCATGACTGTGCTGGGGCTGGGCGTAAATGCGCTGCTGCTGATTCCGGCAGTGCTGTTTTTCCCGCTTTCTCTGCCGTATGTGCTGCTGTTCCCGTGCGGTCTGTCCGGATTTGCCTCGGGCATGATCGGCTGGTCCAGCTGCAAACGGTATCTGATTCGATAACAGGAGGTATCTTTTTATGAAATTAACGGTAATCGGCGGCGGCGGTGTACGCTCTATGTTCCTCGCAAAGAGCATTGCACAGCGTGCGGAGGAGCTGCACATTGATGAGCTGGTATTTATGGATAACGATCCGGAAAAGCTCCGCATCTACGGCGGTCTGGCGGCACATGTTGCGCGTATGCTGTGCCCGACCATGAAGTTCACGCTGACCTCCAGTGCGGAGGAGGCGGTAACCGATGCGGATTACGTCATCACGACCATCCGTGTCGGCGGCGACGCGACTCGCGTGCGCGATGAACGACTGGCGCTTGATCTGGGTATTCTCGGTCAGGAGACCACAGGTGCTGCCGGCGTTTCGTTTGCCATGCGCTCGATCCCGGCGCTGGCTGAGTACTGCGAGCTGATCAAAAAGCTGGCAAAGCCGGGCGTCAAGGTGTTCAACTTTACCAATCCGGCGGGCGTGGTTTCACAGGCGCTGCGTGATATGGGATATGATTTCACCTACGGTATCTGCGACGCGCCGAGCGGCATGCTGCACCAGTTTGCCGACCTGTACGGCGTGGATGCGTCCCGCATTTACGGCGAGTGCTACGGTTTGAATCATCTGTCCTACTTCCAGAGCATCAAGGTGGACGGAAAGGAGATCATGCCCGAGCTGATCGCCAATGACGAGGCTTACGCCAAGACCGATATGCGCTTTTTCGAGAAAAAGCTGCTCGAGGACCGCGGCTGCGTGCTCAATGAGTACCTCTACTACTTCTACTACCGTGAAAAGGCGGTTGCCAACATTCTGAATGCCAAGCAGACGCGCGGCGAGATGATCTGCGACATCAACCGCCACATGACCGAGGAGTTGTCTAAGATCGACATTGAGAACGACTTCGAGGCAGGTCTCAAGTGCTTTGAAAAGTGGTACGGCATCCGCGAGAACAACTATATGGCCAACGAGACCGGTGTTCACCGCGACAAGCCGTGGACGTTTGATGTGTATTCCAAGGACGCGGGCGGCTACGCAGGCGTTGCGCTCAAGTTCATCGAGATTGCAGCCTCCGGCGGCATGGGCACGATGATTCTGTGCGCGCCGAACGGCAATGCCATCGAGGGCCTCGAGCCGACCGATATTATTGAGGTCACCTGCGATATCTCCCGTGAGGGCTGCAAGCCGCACCATATCACCAATATTCCGGAGAGCAATCTGGAAATGATCCGCCGCGTAAAATATTACGAGCGTCTGGCGGCACGCGGCATCGTCAACCGCTCCAGGAAGGATATCACCGAGTGTCTGACCATGCACCCGCTGGTCGGCTCGTACTCGCTGGCAAGCAAGCTGACCGACGAGTATATCAAGCTCAACGCGCCGTACATCGGGGACTGGAGGGACTGACACATGTCGTTTCTCGCTTCGGTCGGTGTGACCAATGTGGATTTGATGTATGTCGGCATGCCGCGCGTGCCGCAGGAGGGCGAGGAGATCTTTTCGCAGGATTTCCGCGTGCTGCTCGGCGGCGGTGCACCGGGTACGGCAGTAAACGCCGCCCGTCTGGGCATTCCGACCCGTCTGGCGACCTATCTCGGCAGCGATCTGTTTTCCGGCTTTGCCCGCGCGCAGTTTGAGCAGAACGGCGTTTCTCCGTACAATTTGGCGGCGGAGGGCGAGACCGGTATTCCGGTGAATGTCACCAGTGCCATGCTCACGCCCGGCGACCGCACATTTGCGACCTACTGCAAGCCGACCGCCATCACGGACGAGCTGCTCGAGCGGGTATATACCATGTCCAAGGGCGCTAAGCTGGTGCAGATGCAGGAGGGCTTTTTGCCGGTATATCGCAAGCTGCACGAGGAAGGAGCCATTCTGATTTTCGACATGGGCTGGGATGATGAGCTGAGCTTTGAGAAGTACGGTGATTATCTGCGTCTGGCGGATTACTATACGCCGAATACCAAGGAAGCGCTCAAGATTACCGGCAGGGACACGCCGGAGGAGGCGCTCCGCGTGCTGGCGGAGTATTTTGAGCACCCGCTAGTCAAGCTGGATAAGGACGGCTGTCTCATTCTCGAGGATGGCACGCCGCGTCTGCTGCGCAATATTCCGGAATTCACCTGTAAGGATTCCACCGGTGCGGGCGATGCGTTCCTTGCAGGACTGATGTACGGTCTGTACCACGGCTATCCGTTTGCGGATTGTGTGCGGTTCGGCAACATCACAGGCGGCAAGAGTGTTACCGGCGTAGGCTGCCTGACCGAGTATGTGCAGGAGAGCGAGCTGCTCGCGCTGCGTGAAAAGTATAAGGATTTATAAGCGTTTGGAGGCTTTTTCGTTATGAGAATCATTCGTGCAAAGGATTACAAGGACATGAGCCGCAAGGCGGCAAATATCATTTCCGCGCAGGTCATCCTCAAGCCGGATTCCGTGCTCGGTCTTGCTACCGGTTCGTCGCCGATCGGCACATATGAGCAGCTGGTCAAGTGGTACGAAAAGGGCGATCTGGATTTTGCGGATGTGACTACGGTCAATCTGGATGAATACTATGGCATGAAGCCGGAAAACGACCAGAGCTATCATTATTTCATGCACGACCACTTTTTTGACCATGTGAACATTGACCCGTCGCGTATCAATCTGCCGAACGGCATGGAGCCGGACGAGAAAAAGGAGTGCGCCCGCTATGACGCGGTGCTCCGCAGTGTGGGCGATGTGGATATTCAGCTGCTCGGTATCGGCCGCAACGGCCATATCGGCTTCAACGAGCCGGACGACTGCTTCGCCAAGGGCACGCACTGCGTGGAGCTGACCGAGTCCACCATCGAGGCAAACAAGCGCTTTTTCGCCAGCGAGGATGAGGTGCCGCGCCGTGCCTACTCGATGGGCATTCACACCATCATGACCGCAAAAAAGGTGCTGGTCGTTGCCAGCGGCGAGGACAAGGCATGGGCTATCCGTGAATCCTGCTTCGGTCCGGTAACGCCCAAGGTGCCCGGTTCGATTCTGCAGCTGCACAACGACGCGATCGTTATCGCGGATGAGGCGGCCCTCAGCCTGTGCGGCGATTTCCTCTGATTGATGACCATGGCAGCGGCGGTACTGCGTTTTATCTCGCCGTGCGGTAAATCAACAGCATTCTGCGGTACCGTCGTTTTGAAACCCGAAGTGCAGTTCTGTCTCCTTCTGCGCTTTGGGTTTTATGATTTTTTCGCAAGGGAGGTGTGATAGGGTGCGCGTTACCGATATGACACACGGCCGTCCGATACGGCTGATTCTGCTGTTTTCGCTGCCGCTGATGTTGGGCAGCGTGTTTCAGCAGCTATATACCATTGTGGATACGATTATCATCGGACGCGGTGTCGGCATGCAGGCATTGGCGTCCATCGGTGCGGCGGACTGGATCAACTGGCTGGTTTTATGGGGACTGCAGGGCTTTACCCAGGGCTTTGCAATCCTCGCAGCACAGGAGTTCGGTGCGGGCGCCTATGACCGGCTGCGTCGTGTACTGGCTATGATCGTTAAGCTGTCGTGCTGGTTCGGCATTGCGGTGACGATCATCAGCCTGCTGCTGGTAAGGCCGCTGCTTTCGTTGCTGCACACCGATCCTGCGGTGTTCGGTGGAGCGCAGACGTACTTATATGTGCAGTTCGGCGGCTCGCTCATCATCATTGCGTACAACATGGCGGCGGCCGTGCTACGCTGTCTGGGCGACAGCAGAACGCCGCTGCTCGCGATCATCGCGGCAAGCTTTGCCAATATTGCACTCGACCTGCTGTTCGTGATGGGGTTTGGGTGGGGCATTTTCGGGGCCTCGTTCGCAACCGTACTGGCACAGCTGATTGCGTTTCTGTTGTGTCTGCGGTCATTGCGACGGCTGCCGTTCGTTCAGCTGGCCAAAGTCGACTGGAAAACCGACCCTGCGATTTTGCTGCACTTGTGCCGTCTTGGTATTCCGACTGGTCTGCAGATGAGCATGATCACACTGGGCGGCATGGTGCTGCAGTCCGTGCTGAACGGCTTCGGCGTGGTGTTTGTGGCGGGCTACACGGCGGCAAACAAGCTGTACGGCATACTCGAAAGTGCATCGGTGGCGTTTGGCTATGCCATGACAGCCTACATGGGGCAGAACCGCGGTGCACGAAACGCGGCACGCATTGATACAGGCATTCGGGCGGTACTGGCCCTATCCGCCGGATTTACAGCCGCCATCGTGACGGCTATGCTTCTTGCGGGCAAACCGCTGCTGGGACTGTTTCTTTCGACCGAGGAAGCGGGCGCGGCAGATGCGCTGGCGGTGGCCTATCAGTATCTTATGGTGCTGATGGCATTTTTGTTTGCACTGTTCGTGCTGCAGGCATACCGCTCCTCACTGCAGGGGTTGGGCGAGATGACTGTGCCGACACTCTCTGGCTTTGTAGAAATGCTTATGCGCATGGGCGCGGCGCTCGTGCTGCCAACCTTCATCGGGCAGAGCGGCGTATTTTTTGCGGAGGGCGCAGCATGGGTGTGCGCGGCGGCGCTCAATCTGGTCTGGTATTATATCCGGATTGGGAAAATCAAGCGGGATATGCTGAAATAACAAAAAGACAGCGAAAGCTGTCTTGAGGCTGTCGAAAAACTCCGTTTTTCGACAGCCTCTCGATTGAAACCACGATTTCAATCGAATCTTGACGAAAAGCCGCGCCCTACGGGCACAATTTTTCGTCCCTTGTATAATTCCCGAGGTACACGCCCCCGGGAATTATGAATTTGCTGTGCAAATTCTATTTTATGCGTGCTGCCGCACGAAAAGTAAAAACGATAGATTGACTTTTTCGACAGACTGAAGACAGCGAAAGCTGTCTTTTTGTGTTTACAGAGTCGTTTATCTGTTTACTCATCGAAACACAAAAAAGTGAAAAAATCCCTCAAATAATCGAAAGACGGATTTTGTCTCCGGACGCTATAATCAAGTCGTACAGAACAATACACTGGGAAAGTCGTATTCGGACGAAAGGAGAGTGCACCGGTGAGAGCAATTTTACTGCTTTTTGATTCACTGAACCGGCACTGTCTGGAGCCGTATGGCTGCGGCTGGACGCAAACGCCGAATTTCAGCCGTCTGGCAAAGCATTCGGTCATGTTTGACCGCTGTTATGCCGGCTCACTGCCGTGCATGCCTGCTCGGCGGGAGCTGCACACCGGACGGTATAATTTTCTGCACCGAAGCTGGGGACCAATCGAGCCGTTTGATGACTCAATGCCGGAGCTGCTCAAGAAAAGCGGCGTATACACGCATCTGATCTCGGATCATCAGCACTACTGGGAGGATGGCGGTGCTACCTATCACACGCGCTATAACTCATGGGAGTGCGTGCGAGGACAGGAAGGTGATCCGTGGAAGGCTCATGTCGGTGCAGTGGAACTGCCGCCGCATTTGGGGCAGGCAAATAAACAGGATGAAGTTAACCGTGCCTATATCCGCGGACGGGGAAAGCAGCCGCTGGAGAAGGTGTTCGGTCTGGCGTATGAATTCCTGAATGAAAACCGTGATGCGGATAACTGGCTGCTGCATATCGAACCCTTTGATCCGCATGAGCCGTTTTTTGTGCCGGAAGAGTATCAGAAGCGCTATTCGGATGACTATAATGGGACGCGGTTTGATTGGCCGCCTTATGACCATGTGACGGAACCTCTGGCTGCACAGGTGCACTGCCGCAATCAGTACGGTGCACTGCTGACCATGTGTGATGCATATCTGGGCAAACTGCTCGATTACATGGATGTACATCGGATGTGGCAGGACACCATGCTCATCGTAGCGACCGACCACGGCTTTTTGCTGGGAGAGCATGGATGGTGGGCGAAAAATCGTCCGCTGTTTTACGAGGAGCTGTCGCACACACCGCTGTTCATTTGGGATCCGCGAACCGGAGCAGCAGGAGAACGCCGGAAAGCTCTGGTGCAGACTATCGACCTTGCGCCGACGCTACTGTCGTACTTTGGCGTACCTGTTCCACCGGATATGCAGGGTCACGACCTGCAAACCGTTCTGCAGCAGGATATACCAGTTCGTGATGCTGCGCTGTTTGGTATGTTCGGCGCGCATGTCTGCGTGACAGATGGTCGATGGGTATATATGCGGGCTGATCGACCGGGCACAGCGCTCTATGATTATACGCTGCTGCCGCTGCATCAGCGAGCCATGTATGCACCGGAAGAACTGCAGAAACTGACGCTGCACGAGCCGTTTTCCTTTACCAAAGGGTGCAGAACGCTGAAAATTGCCATGCCAAAGGATTTTTATCCATGCATGTCCACTGCGCCGGAGGAAAACCGAGATGCACTGTTCGATCTGCAGACCGATCCTAAGCAAGAACACCCGATAAAGGATCTGATACAGGAGCAGCACATGATTGATTTAATGCGTCGTTTGATGCAGGAAAACGATGCGCCGGCAGAGCAATATGCGAGAATCGGCTTGCAGCAGCCGTAAGAATAACAGGGAGGAACAACATGAAAACCATCTTCATTCTGTGCGATACACTCAATCGACGCATGCTGTCCGCGTATGGTGCGGGCGAGGACGCGGCCATCACACCGAATATTGACCGGCTGGCGCGGCGATCTGTCGTGTTTGACAGCCACTGGTGCGGCTCTGCGCCGTGCATGCCCGCACGCCGCGACATCATGACCGGACGGCTGAACTTTCTTGAAAAACCGTGGGGAGCAATGGAGCCGTTTGATCAGAGCCTGCAGAGCATTCTTTCTGGTGAAAAGAATGTGCATACGCAGATGTTTGCCGATCATGCGCACTATATCATCTGCGGCGGTGAAAATTATGTCAAGGGGTTTACCGCATGGGAGGTCAACCGAGGTCAGGAATGTGATCCGGTGTGGACGCGTCCGTGTAAGGACGGTATTCGTCCGGATACGCCGCCGAAGTGGTTTAAAGGCTCGTGGACCGAAGCTGAACATGAAAACCGTTCGCACTTTCACACAGAGTATGATTATCCGAGCGTAAAGACCATGTGGCATGCAGCGGAATGGCTGGAGGACAATCATGACGCGGATAACTATTTTCTGTGGGTAGAGGCGTTTGACCCGCATGAGCCGTATGACTGCCCGAAGTATTATCTCGATTTGTACGAGAAGGAAGGCGACTATGACGGACCGGACTTCACGCATCCGTCCTATGCGCCAAACGAGTTTAATGAGGCGGAGACCGAGCATCTGCGCAGACGCTGCAAGGCTGTCATGACCATGACTGACCGTCATCTCGGTGAAATTCTTGATGTGATGGATAAGTACAACATGTGGGAGGACACTATGCTGGTGTTTACCACGGACCACGGCTATCATCTCGGCGAGCACGGCTATATGGCGAAAAACTATATGGCGCCGTACAACGAGGTTTTCCACATCCCGCTGATGATTTCGGCACCCGGTGTACAGCCAGGACGATGCAGTGCAGTAACGCAGAACATTGATGTTCTGCCGACCGTGATGGAGTATTACGAGATTTCGCAGGAGGTGCTGCAGTATCCAATCCACGGCAAGAGCCTGTTGCCGCTGCTGCGCGGTGAGATCGACAAGGTTCGTGACGGTGCGATCTTCGGCTATTTCGGCAAGCAGATGGCGTGGACGGACGGCAAATACACCTATTTCCGTGCCGCAAAGGACGAGAAAAACCAGCCGCTGTACGTTTACACAGCTATGCCGACCGTTCTGCGTCAGTTCTACGGCGGCAACGATGCTGTAAACACCGAGGATTACAAGCGGATTGAGATGGGTCGCTTCCTGCCTTGGACGGACTATCCGGTATACCGTTTCCCGGCGGATATTATTCACTGGGGCAATGATTCGCAGCAGTTTGTCGGTCGTTCGCCGTATAACGAGGAAACACTGCTGTTCGATATCGAATCGGATTATGCACAGGAGCATCCGCTGCACGATGAAGCACTGGAGCGGCACTGCATCGAGCAGATGAAACGCTGTATGGCGGCACACGACGCACTGCCGGAGCAGTACGAACGTTTGGGTATCTGATAAAACTGGTTGAAATGCACATTCTTGCTGGAAGGATAAGGGTGTGCATTTTTGCCATATTTCCTGTATCATAAAAGAAGCGGTGCAATCGACGGAATTTGACAGCGCAGGAATATGGCAGAGGAGCGAGCACATTGCAGAGAGAAAAGAGAAATGGGGTATGGCGTATGCTGCTTTGCGGAAGCAAACGCCGCAAAATGTCGCAGAGCATGATAGCGACCAGTCTGCTGTGCGTGCTGATTTCGGTAGCGATTGCGGTCTGCGCGATCGGATATTTTACCTTTCAGCTTGTAGTAGGCGAAAAAGGCAAGGCCCGCGTAGATGTACTGCAGCAGATCAGCGACAGCAACTCGGTCAACCGCACCAACATGGTGAAGGCGATGGATGCACTGTATGAGGATTTTTACGATGATCTGACGGCGCCGAAAAGTGAAAAGAGCAGCTGTGCCATCCAAATGCTGCTGGAGCAGACCGACCGTCAGTTCAAACGGATCGGCATGGATATGACGATCGATATTCTGATGAACGACCGCCGCATGTTTTCGACTGACCCGGATGAAAACAATCTGAAAAGCCTGAAAAACACCTACTGGTACATCAAGCATTACAGTGGTGAGACCGATACCAGCTGGAATCTGCGCTTCTGGGATGTGGATGATATTTCTACTTATGGTCTGGCGTACGGCAAGACCGTATATGCTCAGGATGGCAAGGTTGTCGGAATGATTGTACTTACCTCGCGGTATGAAGCACTGTTCCGCACATTTCAAAAGCTGGTCAGCGACGGTGTGAAGGTGTACATTCTCGACCGGAACGGCATCATCATTTCACACACCAATCCCAACCGTGTTGGCAACTGGGCATTCGATATGAAGACATTTCAGGAGGAATACGGCAGAAATACCTATAAGATTATCCAGCGCTCCAAACAGAAGATACTGATTGCCAATTACCATGATGCGTCCAGCGGTTGGACGTTTGTCGAAGAACAGAATATGGACGAGCTGCTGAGGGACGGACTGAAAACCGTGCGAAATTGTCTGACGATTGTATTGCTCGGCTGTATTGTTGCAGCAAGCATTGCGTACTGGCGCGGCAGACGCATTACGCAGGTGCTGTCCGACTTTACGGATGAGATCGGAGATATGTCGGTTGAAAAGCTGAGTGAACTGCCGGTCAAGGACGAATACGAAGAAACCTATGTGCTCAGTACCACCTTCAACGGCATGATACATCGAATTGAAGAATTGATTGATGATATCCGTATCCGAGAGCAGGAAAAACAGCGCACGGAGTACGATTTTCTACAGGCGCAGATCAATCCGCATTTCCTTAACAACACGCTGCTGTCGGTCAAGAGCCTGATCGCCATGCACCAGCCGGAACGCGCCTATCGAATGATGAATGAACTGGTCGAGCTGCTGCATATTCCGGCAACGCCGGAGATACAGTTCGTGCCGCTGGAGGAGGAGCTGCATTTGATGCGCAGCTATATGTCCATCATGAACTGCCGCACGGAAAAGGACACGGTTCTCATCTGCGAGGTGCCGGAGAAGATGTACGGCATTTATGTGCCGCGCATGATCGTGCAGCCGATCATCGGTAATGCCTTTTTTCACGGCTTTGCTGAGATGGAGGAAGGTTGTGAAATTCGCTTGAGGGCAGGTCTGCGCGGTAATGCACTGTATATTGAGGTAACGGACAACGGTGAAGGTATTGCTCCGAAGCGGTTAGAACAGGTACAGTCAGGAAATTACCGCTCTGGGCGGTTACATCATGGCATCGGTCTGCGCAATGTGCGCAAGCGTCTGCAGATTATCTACGGTGGTCGGTCGGATGTGACGGTTCGTAGTGAGTTCGGCAAATACACCACAGTAACGATTACGATGGATCACTACCGTTCTATCCCGAAGCGGGAACAGGGAGGCAAGGTAAATGAAGATCATAGTAGTTGACGACGAACCGCTGGTCAAGCAGTATATCGTGCAGTGTGTGCGCGATGCAGGCGGCGAAAATGAAATCACCGCAGCGGTGACTTCAGGTGCAAAGGTGCTGCAGGAGATGAAGACAAACCCTGCCGATGTGGTATTTGCAGATATCACCATGCCCAAAATGGATGGTATTGAACTGCTGCAGGAGCTTCGGCGGCAGTATCCGGGCACGGCGGTCGTCATGCTGACCTGCCACGATGATTTTGAATATGCTCGTGCGGCCATGCAGAACGGTGCTAAGGATTATATTCTAAAAACCGAGGTCAGTGCGGATAAGATTCGTGCGGTTCTGGATAAGCTGCAGAGCAGCCGGCAGCAGCATATCTCTGAGAGTGCGGTACAGCAGATCGGGCGCAGCCGCTTTCTGCGCAATATGGTGGAGCAGAGCGAGGACATGACGCCGGTCAGTGCCGTTGATCTGCAGGAAAACAGCATTTATTTGAACGAGCGCGCATTTCTGACGGTGGTTTTTCTCAATCAAGGTCAAAATGCGGAGATTATGCAGAAAAACATGCAGGAGCATTTTGAAAATCCGCTGTTTTATGCGTACAGTGAGCAGGAGGTGTACCTGCTGGTCAACATTAGACGGAATGCCTTTGCGGAGGAGCAGGATGCGGCGGCATATTTCTATCAATGTGCAGAGAGGCTGAACGGCGGAATCGGATGCAGCGGCGTACATCATCATTTTACTAATCTGCCAAAGTCATTTGCAGAGGCCGTGCGGGACTTTGATGCGCGGTTTTATCAGGTGTCAGCACAGAAATTGCCGCATGAGATTCATGTCAGTGAAGTGGAAACCTGTATCATGCGTGCAACGATTAAGCTGACCGATGGAGATATTCAGGGCGGCTGTGCCGATTTAGAGCGTCTGCTGCAGTGCGCAGAGAACTATAAAGTACGCAGCAGCTTTTTACGCGAAACCGTGCAGCAGCTGTTTTCCGGTCTGGCTGTCAAGCTGGAGCCGGAACTGCAGCATACAGCGGATGCAGTTGCTTCCTGCTGCACATTTGCGGCGTTGTGTGAAGCAGTTCGCGAAGGCATTGCCGTACTGCAGCGCAAGCACGGCGTAGGATATTCTGCTGCAATACGAAAGGCACTCGATCACATCAATGCGCATTATGCGGAGGATCTTTCACTTAATACGGTTGCGGATGTGGTATTCCTCAACCGGGATTACCTGTCTCGGCAGTTTAAGAAGGAGGTCGGCGTTAACTTTTCGGAGTATTTGATGAGCGTGCGCATGAAGCAGGCGCGCTGTTTGCTGGAAAACAGCAGTCTGCGCATTTCAGAAGTGGCTCTTCGTGTCGGTATCACGAACATGAGCTACTTCTCGACGGTTTTCCACAAGGTGTTCGGCTGCAAGCCGAATGATGTGCGCAAGAACAAGCAGAGCGGATAATGTCATAAATGTGAAAAACCGAGTCAAATATTAAAAAGACTTTGTGCAGGGTTTACGGTAAACTATACTCAAATCAAGGGAGGTTGAAAAAATGAAACACGGATACAAAAGAGCGATCGCAATGCTTCTGGCAGCAACTGTAATGACCGGTCTGACCGCGTGCGGCGGCGGTTCCTCCTCCGGCGGCGGCTCGGGTTCCGCTCCCGGCGGCTCGGGTGACGGCACGTTTACCGCTTCCGGCAAAACCCTGAATGTTGGTGTTCAGTCCAACATCATTTCTATTCCCACAGTTTATGCAGAGGAGAAGGGTTATTTCGATGATCTGGGTTTGGATGTTAACCTGATTATGTTCCCGAACGGCTCTCCGGAGAATGAGGGCCTGGCAGCAGAACAGCTTGATGTAGCTTCCAATGGTCTGGCATCGGTTTACTCGACGGCTTCCGGCCTGTGCGACTGGATCGCAGAGTCGGACAGCGGCTCGATCACCGCAAAGGTTTATGTCCGCAAGGACAGTCCGGTGCTCGATCACAAGGGCGAGATTTCCGGCAAGCCGGATATGTACGGCAGTGCAGATACACTGAAGGGCCTGACCGTTCTCGGTCCTACCTCCACGATGGAGCAGTGGATTGCAAACTCGTACTTTGCACAGTTTGGCCTGACTGCAGGTGCGGATTACGAATATCTGAACATGGATCGCGCAGCAGCCGCACAGGCGATTCTGACCGGTGAAGGCGACGTATTTGTTGCCACTGACGTTGACTACTGCAACATGATGGAATCGAACAACATGGTAGAGGTTGCAGACTGCATGGAAGCAACGGACACCGAGTTCAAGAACGGTTTCCTGGCCCGCAAGGACATTCTGGCAGACCGTTACGATGATGTGGTGCTGTTCCTGCAGGGCATGTGTAAGGCAGCTGAAGAACTGCAGGCCGATCCGAATCTGCGCAACGAGTTTGCACTCAAGTTCTATTCGGAGAACGGCAAGCCGGCTGACGAAAACGATGTTAAGACCGAGACCGAAATTCGTCCGTTCGTTGTTCCGTCCGATTATGAGGCTTCGGATTATTATCTTGGTTCCGGTCTGCTGCAGGTAGGCAATTTCTTCGCCTCCATCGGCACGATTGAAGAGGATCAGGTTGCCAATATTGAGGAAGCCATCAATGTCAATCCGCTGCAGGATGCGCTCGGCATTACTGTAAAGGCAGCAACCCTGAAATAACATACTGTCAGCAAAAGGGAGCCCATGCTCCATGGGCTTCCTTTTCTGCACCCTGAAATGGACGAAAATTACAAAATAAGGTAAAAATAAGGCGGTCAAAGGAGAGGAGCATATGCAAGAAAAGAAAAAACTGCAGATCAATAAGTACCTGTTCATCAGTATTGCGTCGATCTGCGCAGGCATTTTTGTATGGTGGCTGGTAACGGACGGACTGGGTATTTTCCGATCGAATGCACTGCCTTCTCCGGTAAAGGTTGCCTCTACGTTCGTGAAAAAATGGTTTGAGACCAAGCCGGACGGCGCAACGCTGCTGCAGCATCTTGGTGCCAGCCTTCAGGTTGCACTCGGCGGCTATTTAATTGGTGCGATCATCGGTATCCCGCTCGGTATCTTCATGGCGTGGAACGACAAGGTGGATATGCTGGTTCGTCCGGTATTCGATCTGGTTCGTACCATTCCCGGCATTGCATGGACTTCGGTTATGGTAACGCTGGTAGGCATCGGTTTTCTGTCCAAAGCGCTGGTTATCTTTATTTCCGCGATGGTCGCTATGGTTATCAACAGTTATTCCGGTATTAAGCAGACAAAAACCGTGCACCTGTGGGTCGGTCAGACCTTCGGCGCAAGCAACTGGGAGCTGCTGACCAAAGTAGCGATTCCGTCTGCACTGCCGATGATCTTCACCGGTCTGGACGTTGCTCTCGGCTCCGCATGGACCACGCTGGTTGCAGCAGAGCTGCTGGCTTCCACTAAGGGTCTCGGCTTTATGATTCAGCAGGCACGCGGTATTTTTCGCCTGGATATCATCATCGTCGGTATGATCGTCATTGCGATTACCGGTGCGGTGCTGTCCTCGATTATTCAGTTTATCGGCAGAAAACTCATCAAGGGAGGTAGACGTGGATGAAAGAACGCAACAAGCGTATCGCCTATGGCGTGCTCGGTATTTTCATTTTTCTGTGTATCTGGTATGCAGCGACTAAGTTTACCTCGCTCGGCAAGGTTATGCCTGATCCGGTGACGGTTATTGCAGGCTTTTGCAAGGCATTTGTTGTACCGATCGGTACGCATTCTATGATTATGCACATCCTCATTAGTCTGCGCCGCATGCTGATTCCGTATGCGTTCGGCGGCGTGCTCGGTGTGCTGGTCGGTGTCGTGATGGGCTGGTATAAGATTGCTGATTCTATTCTGATGCCGTACATTCAGATGTTCCGCCCGATTCCGCCGATTGCATGGATTCCGCTTTCTATTGTATGGTTCGGCTTCGGTGAAGGTTCCAAGTATTTCTTGATTTTTCTGGCATGCTTCTTTACCATTGCACTGACTACCTACAACGGCGTGCATTCGGTCGATGAAACACTGGTTCGTGCAGCGCGTATGCTGGGTGCGAAAGATAACCAGCTGTTCACTTCCATTGTACTGCCAACGACGGTTCCGTACATTTTCTCCGGTCTGCAGGTAGCACTCGGCTCTGCATGGGCCACCATTGTAGCGGCAGAGATGATTCGCTCGTCCGAAGGTGTCGGCTGGCTGATCGTAAGCGGTCAGGACGTAGGCAATATGACGCAGATCATGGTAGGCATTCTGGCGATTGCCCTGACCGGTCTGCTCATCACTACCATCATGAGAGGAGTTGAATCCAAGCTATGCGCATGGACAGTGAGAGGAAAGTAACGGCTGCTGGCGAGCCGTTGATCGAGTTCCGTGATGTGGATAAGTTTTTCGACAAACCGGAGGAAGGCCGCTATCAGGTCGTTGGAGATTTGAATATTAAGGTGCGCGAAAATGAGTTCCTTGTGTTGTTCGGCCCCGGACAGTGCGGTAAGAGTACCATCCTGAACCTGATTGCAGGCTTTGAGATGCCCTCGTCGGGGCACGTTCTCTGCATGGGCAAGGATATCACCGGGCCCGGTCCGGATCGCGGCATGGTCTTTCAGAATACGGCATTGTTTCCGTGGCTCACCGTTATGGGAAACGTGGAATACGGTCCTAAGGTACGCGGTATCAAGAAGGAAGAACGCCGCCAGAGGGCACAGCATTACATTGATCTGGTCGGCCTGCAGGGATTTGAAAATTCGTTCCCGGTCAAGCTGTCAGGCGGCATGCAGCAGCGTGTCGGCATTGCCCGTGCGTACTGCAATGAGCCGCTCGTGATGCTGCTCGATGAGCCGTTCGGACATCTGGATGCACAGACACGCTATCTGATGCAGGATGAGCTGACCCGCATCTGGCAGGCGGAAAAGCGCACCGTTATTTTTGTAACCAACAACATCGAGGAGGCAGTGTACCTCGCAGACCGCATTCTGGTGCTGCGCAACTGTCCAACCGGTGTCAAGGCAGAGTATGAGATCAACCTGCCGCGTCCCCGTAATTACACCGATCCGGAATTTCTGCGGCTGCGCCGCGAGATCGATTCGGTAGTAGATCATACGCTGTAAAGGAGGTGCCGGACAATGGCAAACAAAGAGCCTAAGGTAAAAGTGCAGAACCTGACCAAAAGGTTCGGTGACCTTCTGGTGCTGGATAATTTGAACTTTGAAGTAGAGGAAGGCGAGTTCCTGTGCATCGTTGGTCCGACCGGCTGCGGCAAAACTACTTTTCTGAACAGTCTGACTCGCCTGTATGAGCCGACGGCAGGCGACATTCTGGTAAACGGTATTCCGGTCGATCCGAAAAAGCAAAATATATCCTATATTTTTCAGGAGTATTCCTCCTTCCCGTGGCTGACTGTGGAGCAGAATATCCGCTTCGGTCTGGAAATCAAGAAAACGCCCAAGGCGGAGGCGGATGCCAATGTAGAGGAAATGCTGGATATTGTCGGTTTGACCAAATTCCGAAATTACTATCCCAGTCAGCTTTCCATCAGTATGCTGCAGCGCGTTGCTATCGCGCGTGCATTTGCAACCAAACCGGAGCTGCTTCTGATGGATGAGCCGTATGGTCAGTTGGATATAGACCTGCGCTTCAAGCTGGAGGACGAGCTGATCAAGCTGTGGAAAAAGACGGGTACGACCGTACTGTTTATCACTCACAACATTGAGGAAGCTGTATACCTCAGCCAGAAGATTATGGTGCTGACCAACAAGCCAACCTCGGTGAAAACCGTGCTGGACAATCCGCTGCCGCTTCCGCGTGACGTCGTTTCACCGGAATTTGTCGAGCTTCGCAACAAGGTCACCGACTTGATCAAATGGTGGTAATGTTATAATAAAAACCGATTCACTCAATCTCTCTTCTTTCCCCTTGATATCGTTTTGGTATCAAGGGGAAAACAGTATGAGGGGATATTTCTGAAAAGGAGTGTAAAATATGCCGCGTAATATTCTGTTGTTTATGACTGATCAGCAGCGCACAGATTATGTGGGCTATGCCGCGGACAGCTGCGTTTCCACGCCGAATATCGACTGGATTGCACAGCATGCCCATTTTACTTGCTGCAATACAACCAATCCTATCTGTTCTCCGGCGCGTACCTCGCTTATCACGGGACGATATCCGCGCCAGATTGGCACGCTGACCATGGCAGGTGATCTGTTCCCGCAGATACCGACATTTATGCAGGCCCTGCAGGGTGCAGGCTACAAGACCTACGGCATCGGCAAGTTCCATTATAATCAGACCTATCCGTGGTCTACGCCGAGAGGCTGCGGCATGGATCCGGTGGCAGGAGAACAGGACGAGAAGTCCTACGGTTATGATTTCATCTGGGAGACCGCAGGCAAGCAGCAGGTGGTTTCCAACTACTGCTTCTACGGTGATTATCTGGCGAAGAAGGGCATGCTCGAGCAGGTACGAGACTTTTTCTCGCAGAGCGGCGGCAAAAACGGCGATGTAGCGAACCACAACTATGATAAGGCGCTGCCGTGGCCGTTCGATGAGGAGGATTATATTGACGTGGTTACCGGCCGTGTGGCACGCGAGCAGCTTCGCGCGCATCCGGCGGAGCTGCCGTTCTACATGATGGTGTCCTTCTGCGGACCGCACAAGCCGTATGACGCACCGCAGCGGTATCTGGATATGTTTCCACTTGAGCGGGAGGATGATTTTATCCTGCCGGAAGGACAGATTATTTCGGATGAGGACAAGGAGAGTCTGTATCGTCAGCGCCGTTCTGCAAAGGCGATGATTCGGTTGATCGACGATCAGATAGGTGCAACACTGGATGTGCTGCGAGAGCGAGGCATGCTGGACGATACGCTGATCGTATTTACCTCAGATCATGGTGATATGCTGGGCGATCACTTCATGATTCAGAAAGGCGTGCCGTGGAAGCAGTCGGTTGGTATTCCGTTGGCGGTGCGTCTGCCGGGTGCAGCGCCTGTTGGTGAAAGCACCGCACCGGTTGAAATTTCCGACATTGCAGCAACTGCACTCGATTATGCAGGATTGGATGCACAGCGGGTGCTCAGCAGAAGCTGGCCGGCGTATAACGATATTATTCCGAGCCGTTCACTGCTGCCGGTGCTGCGTGGGGAACAAGAGCGCGTCCGTGATTTTTGCTTTAGCGAAAGCGACTTTACCGAGGAGCGTATCGACGGCGTTTCCATCACTTCAACACCATATTGGCGCGGCGCAGACGGCTGCCGAAGCAATGCGTGGCAGACTATCATCACCGAGAACAGCAAGTACATCAAATATCTCGGCTATAAGCTGGATGAGATGCCGTATGAGGAATTCTACGACCTGAAACGCGATCCGCAGGAGCGTGAAAACCGCATTGCAGATGAAACTTATCGAGAGCAGATCGAACAGGCGCGCCGTAGGCTGTCGTACATGGTGGATCATTATCCGCCGGCGCAGAAAACGTGGACAACTGCCTGTGCGGCAAATCGTCAGACGGCGAAGGACTAAGGGTGTGATCAGGTGCAGAGTATTTGTTTTCTGGTAGCGTTCGGCGCTTGTATCATCGGTAAAATATGCGGTATGGGCGGAGGCGTGATCATCAAGCCTGCACTGGATGCGCTCGGTATTATGCAGGTGACAGAAATCAATTTTCTGTCTGGGTGTACGGTTCTTGGCATGACGTGCTGGTCGGTTGGTAAATCGCTGGTGCAGCACGAGTCGCAGATTGATCTGTCGATTTCAACACCGTTGGCAATCGGTGCGGCTGTTGGCGGTATGGCAGGAAAACAGATGTTTTCTGCTGTGGCCGGTCTGTTTTTAAATGCGGATACCGCAGGCGGTATACAGGCGGCGCTGTTGTGTACCGCGACGTTTGCCACGCTGCTCTATACTATCCGCAAGGACCGATTAACCATGCTTCAAGTGCGCAATCCGGCGGTCTGCGTGCTGATTGGACTGGGATTGGGCATGCTGGGAACCTTTCTCGGTATTGGCGGCGGACCGTTTAATATGGCGGTGTTGTTCTTCTTTTTCTCTATGCCGACCAAGGTGGCGGCACAGAACAGCCTGTACATTATCCTCATCAGCCAGAGCGTCGGCATCATTACTACGGCGGTGACAGGCAGTATTCCGACATTATCTATTATTCTGCTGTGCGGTATGGTGCTGTGCGGTGTACTGGGCAGCGAAGCCGGAGGACGCATCAATAAACGTCTGAGCGACCGGCAGGCAACCCTGCTGTTTGAAGGTTCCATGCTGCTGGTGATGGTGCTCAGCGCGTGCAATATTTATCGTTTTCTGTTAAAATAAAAGCTGAGGAGGGGTGATTATGCCGCCGATCAATATTCTGATCAAGCCTGCATCGTCTGCATGTAACATGGCATGCCAGTATTGCTTTTACAAGGATGTTGCGGCACACCGGGAGCAGGAGTTCGAGGGAATGCTTTCAATCGAATCAATCGAAAAGGTGATACAGGCGGGCATGGAATATGCCGAGCATATCTGCTCCTTTGCATTCCAAGGCGGTGAGCCAACGCTTGCAGGCCTGGACTTTTACCGTCAGGTGGTGGTACTGCAAAAGCAGTATGCCAAACCGGGTGTGGAAATTCGTAATGCCATACAGACCAACGGATACACGATTGATGAGGAATGGGCCGCGTTTTTTGCGGAAAACCATTTTCTGGTGGGATTGTCGCTGGACGGACCGCCAGAGCTGCATAACCGCAATCGCACAGATGTGCAGGGAAAGGATACGTTCAATCGAGTTATGAAATCCGTGCGGCTGCTGAAAAAACACAATGTTGCGTTTAATATTCTGTGTGTCGTAACCGGACAGAATGCACGTTCGGTCGAAAAGTTGTACCGGTTTTATCGTAAACAGAATTTCAGATGGCTGCAGTTTATTCCGTGCATCGATCCGTTTGACCGGGCAGATGGTGAGCCATGCTATACGCTGACCGCAGACGGTTACGGTGATTTCCTTGTACGGCTGTTCGACCTGTGGTTCGACGATCTTCGGCACGGCGAGTATATCAGCATCCGCCATCTGGACAACTGGCTGTCCATCCTTCTGGGGGAGCGGCCGGAAGCCTGTAATATGGCAGGCTGCTGCTCGGTGCAGTTCGTTGTGGAGGGCGACGGCGGTGTGTATCCTTGTGATTTTTATGTGTTGGATGAATGGCGGCTGGGAAACATCGGAGAAACTGGTCTGGCTGATATGCAGAACAGCGAGACTGCAAAAAGATTCGTTCGGCAGTCGCTTGCCGTACCGGAGGAGTGCAAGACCTGTCAGTGGTTCGGTTTGTGCCGCAACGGCTGCCGCCGTGACCGAGATATCCTGCCGAGCGGCGTAATCGGGCAGAATATTTACTGTACGGCATACAAAAAATTCTTCTCAGAGCGATTCCGTCAGCTGGCACAATCGATTGAGTGCATTCAGCGTATGCAGTATAGGTAAAAGGGAAATCCTCATGCCATTTTGATATGCGATCCTCATGTTTTCTGCCACTCCTATTATATAGTAAGAAAAGGACCGGAATCTTCCTTCCTTTTGTTTGGCGTAAGGTGTATTTCGCGTGCCACCTCCATCTGGGTGCGTCCCTCGAAGAACCGCAGCCGGATGATACGGCGCTCGCGGTCATTCAGGCTGCGCATAGCGTCCCGCAGAGCAATACCGGCCAGCCAGTTGTCGTCCGTGTTTTTGGTGTCACCGACCTGATCCATCACGCAGACCGTGTCCGTGCCGTCGTGGAACACCGGCTCGAACAGCGACACCGGGTCGAGTATCGCGTCGAGCGCGAACACGACCTCCTCTTTCGGCACGTCCATCAGCTTGGCCAGTTCCACGATGTCCGGCTCACGCTGGTGCTCGCGGATGAATGCCTCCTTGGCCTGCAGAGCGCGGTACGCCGTGTCGCGCAGGCTGCGCGAGACTCGCATGGCACTGTTGTCGCGCAGGTAGCGGCGGATTTCGCCGATGATCATCGGTACGGCGTAGGTGGAGAAGCGTACGCCGAGTTCGGTATTAAAATTGTCGATGGCTTTCATCAGGCCGATGCATCCGACCTGAAACAGGTCGTCCGGCGATTCACCGCGGCCCTGAAACCGCTGAACAACGCTGAGCACCAGCCGCAGATTGCCGCGAATCAGCTCATCGCGTGCCTGCTTGTTTCCGGCAGCGGATTTTTTCAAAAGCTCGTCCGTCTTTTTTGCGGAGAGCACCGGCAGTCCCGATGTATTCACACCGCAGATCTCAACTTTTGTCTGCATAAAATTCCCTCCTGTTGGTCGTCACTATGAGGATACTATCTGGATTTTCCCCGCGGTCCCGGTCAAATATACCGACGAAATATTTTGCATGGGCCGGAGATTCGATAAATTTCACGTTCGCCTTGTGATATGGAACCGAGAAAGCGTTTTGCGCCCATCAGAAATTCCCTCTTGTGGGAATAGGGGGAAAGGGTGTATAATAAATTCAAGAGAATGCCTGTTTGCGGTGTCATACTGCACACAGGCGATTGAAAACGAAGGAGAATGCAATATGTTTGAAAATCTGATTGCAGCACTCAAGGCTGACAAGCGCAAGATCGTATTCACCGAAGGCCCGGACGCTCGTATCCTCGAAGCGGCTGCACGCCTGAAGAAGGACGGCCTGATGGATTCCATCCTGGTCGGCAATGTTGACGAAGTAAAGGCTGCTGCTGCAAAGGGCGGCTTCGATATCGAGGGCATGGAGATCATCGACCCGGCTACCTACCCGGAGATGGACGCTATGGTAGCTAAGATGGTAGAGCTCCGCAAGGGCAAGATGAGCGAGGAAGACTGCCGCGCTGCACTGTCCAAGGGCAACTACTTCGGCACCATGCTCGTTAAGATGGGCAAGGCTGACGCTCTGCTCGGCGGCGCTACCTACTCCACCGCTGACACCGTTCGTCCGGCTCTGCAGCTGATCAAGACCAAGCCGGGCGCACACCTCGTAAGCTCCTGCTTTATTCTGGTCCGCGAGAAGGACGGCGTAGAGGAGAAGCTGGCTATGGGCGACTGCGCGATCAACATCGACTATCCGGATTCTGTTGATAAGGAAGGCAACGTAACCCTGAAGGGCAGCCAGAAGCTGGCTGAGGTTGCAATCGAGACCGCAAACACCGCTAAGGCTTTCGGCATCGACCCGAAGGTTGCTGTTCTGTCCTTCTCCACCAAGGGCTCCGGCAAGGGCGGCACGGTTGCTCTGTCCCGCGAGGCTACCGAGTACGCTAAGGAGATGAACCCGGAGCTGGCAATCGACGGCGAGCTGCAGTTTGACGCTGCCGTATCCCCGGTTGTTGCTGCTACCAAGTGCAAGGGCTCTCCGGTTGCAGGCCAGGCTAACACCTTCATTTTCCCGTCTATCGAGGCTGGCAATATCGGCTACAAGATCGCTCAGCGTCTGGGCGGCTACGCTGCTTACGGCCCGATTCTGCAGGGTCTGAATGCGCCGATCAACGATCTGTCCCGCGGCTGCAACGCTGACGAGGTTTACCAGATGGCGATCATCACCGCTGGCCTGAAGTAATTTCAGCACACACATAATTGCATAAGTAAGGAATCCGCCGACGTGAAAAGTGAATCGCGTCGGCGGGTTTTGCTTTTTCAGTGGGGAGGGAAAGCGTATGAAACGGAAGATTATAGCTGTTATTGCAGGTATTCTGATTTTTGGATGGGCATATTGGCTTGTGCCGTATTCGCCGATACCGGATACGGTGAATATCACGGAAATGCGGGTGTATCAGCTTGACAGGGGAGAATACGCTGATGATTTCACCGAGCGGGTTGATACAGATACCGTACGCGAACTGCTTACGCATATTCGGGCACGTCGTATACCGAGTCTGCGGCTTGAGGGGATACAGGAAGGCAGTTTTGTCGTTGAGGTGAAATACTGGGATAAAACTATGTGTATCAATCTCGGCGAACCGGGTGGACCGGATTATGTGTATGACGGTATATTGCGTCATACGCTGTGGATGCACAAGGTGTCCGGCGGTGAGGAACTGCTCACGTTGCTGGCGGACAGCTACTACAACAAAGGGGAGGGATAGCGATGAAACGAAGGATAGTATTTGCATTGATAAGTGTGCTGATTTGTGTGGGAGCAGCGGTTTGGCTTGTACCGTACACGCCTATGCCGGATACAGCAGAGATTGTGGACGTGCTGGTACTCCATGTTCATGCGGGAGATACGGCTGAGGACATCACCGGGCAGGTCGATACGAACGCCGTATGCGAACTGCTGCCGCAAATCAGAGCGCGCCGTCTGCCGAGTTATCATCGTGGCATCAGCGAAGACTGCTATCAGATTCAGGTGGTATACGGCGGTAAAACAGTATGTTTCAGCCTCGGTGAACCGAGTTATGCGTATGAGGTCACAGAAAGTATGTCACCGTGGGTGCATAAGCTGTCCGGCAGCGAGAAGCTTCTTGCGCTGCTTGATAAACAATAAAAGGGAGGAACCGACATGAAAAAACGAATCGCATTTGTATTGGTGGGCATACTGGTGTGCGTCGGAGCAGCGGTTTGGCTTGTGCCGTACACGCCTATGCCGGACATGGACGGCTTCTGGAACGTGCGTATCTGGCGCGTCAATGGCGCGGATATGACCGAACTGACCGAGCAGGTCAATCAAACGGCTCTGCGCGAAGCGCTGACACAGGTGCAGGCCAAACGTGTTCCGCGTTCGCAGCATAGCTTCTCGATGGATAAGGTCAGCTACGAAATCATCGCGGTGTATAATGATACGCCGACCTTCCTTAATATCGGTGAACTTAATTTTGTGTACAACGGCAACGGCTGGGTGCATGATTTGAAAAACGGCAGTGAGATTCTTACTCAGCTGGATGAAATTTGCAATTCGTAACAACAACGCTGTGATGCAATCTACCTGAACAGATTACCGTAGGGGCAGACCAATGTGTCCGCCCTTTTTCATAGGTGGCGGTTCGCTTAGGGCGCACACATTGGTGCGCCCCTACGATGCTGTGTATAGCTGAGTAAAATCGGTGCAATTTAGAGAGAAACGGCGGGATGACCCCATCCCGCCGTTCTACAGAGAACACATACGCAAACAAATGCAAAACAAAAGGACTGCCCGTCTCGGTCAGTCCTTTTTACAGCAGCGACAGCTGTCCATCTGCGAGATTTACAATTTTCAGTCCGCTCTGCTCAGCCATATGCACGGTCTGCGCGGTACCGCCTGACCGTCCATCATAGTAACAGATGAGCCTTGACGATGCATCCACCATAAACCGGTTGCGCGCGGCAAAGCACCCGGCGTGATAGCTCCGCGAGAGCGCGTATACCTTATCTGCGGCGAGCAGGCAGCGGTTGAACCGGCGCTTCCACTCGAGCGGAAACCGATCGGCCTGTCCGTCGAACGGCACAGCACACAGCAGCTGCACCGGGAGTGCGGCGCGCGCGCGCAGAACAGCTTCGGCGGCCCACAGATCAAAGCCGGTGGACATGCCGGAGAGAAACCGTGTATAGCCGTCAGCGGCGGCCTCTGCGACCGCAGCATCGAGTGCGGCGAACAACTCGCGCGCAGCGGGACAGTCCTCGTTCCGGAACGGCATTTTTTCAATTCGGTAGCCGGAAAAGCAGCAGGTCACCGGACGCAGATCCGCCATGACACACCCTCCAATCAGAACAAATGTTCTATTTTTATCAGTATACAATAGATGAAGCCAAAACGCAAGTTGTAAATTTGATAAAAAGCTGATATGATAAGTACAGCAAAATCTACCGACACAGGGGAGGGACGCAATGAACGGTCAAAACCGATGGCTATATCTGATCAAGCGCATGGTTTACCGCTTTTTTGATGACGGCATTCCGCAGTCTGCGGCAGAGCTTTCGTATTTTCTGCTGTTTTCCATGTTCCCGCTGCTGATGTTCGTCAACTCCATGCTCGCACAGCTTGACCTGTCAATCGAGGGGATGCAGCCGGTGCTGGAAATGCTGCCGAAAAGTCTGCAGCAGCTCATAGGCGGCTATATTCAGCAGCTGACCAGCACGCCGTCGTTCAGCCCGATGATCGTCGGTCTGGGTCTGACGCTGTATTTCCTGTCCCGTGCGGTGCGCTCAATGATGCGCACGGTCAACGATATTTACCACGTTGAAATCTCGCGCGGCATGGTCAAGGACGTGCTCATTTCGTTCGGTATTACGGCGGGCTTTCTTGTTTCGGTTGTGTGCAGCTTTGTGCTTGTCGTCGCCGGACGAACCATCATCCGCGTTGTACCGAAATATCTGCCGGTGCCGCCGGCTGTGATGGACGGACTGCATGATGCCAGCTTCTGGGTGATGATCGCGTTTATTTTCGTGTTTCTCATGCTGTTCAACAAGGTTGTGCCCAATCTGCACCTTAGGTTCCGCGAGGTGTGGCCGGGTGCACTGTTTTCACTGGTAGCATGGATTCTGGTCTCGCTTGGATTTTCGTTCTATGTGGACAATATGGCGCGGTATTCCGTGCTGTACGGCTCTCTGGCGGCGATTATCGTACTGATGCTGTGGCTGTATATCGTCAGCATGATCCTGCTGATGGGTCCGCAGCTGAATCATACACTGGTGGTCATGCGCCTGTATCGATTGGAAAATCAGAAGCATTTGTAAGTCAAAAACGGTGCGGACGCGCACTGAAAATAGAGAAAACACGGAGGAAAAGGATATGAAAGTTGTAGCAATCAACGGCTCGCCGCGCAAGGGCGGCAACTGTGCGCAGATGCTCGAGGTGCTCGGCAAGGTGCTCGAGCAGGAGGGCATCGAGTTTGAGGTATGTCAGCCGGGGGCGAAGGTGCATCCGTGCATGGCGTGCTATCACTGCCTGGACAACGGCACGCTGCGCTGCGTGCAGGACGACGACGGTGTAAATGAAATCATCGCCAAGTGCATTGAGGCGGACGGCATCGTGCTCGCGTCTCCGGTGTACCACGGCGGCATTGCGGGCGGTATGAAGTGCGTGCTCGACCGTCTGATTCTGGCGGCAGGCTGCGGCGATAATCAGCTGAAGCACAAGGTCGGTGCGGCGCTGTGTACGCTGCGCCGTTCGGGCGGCATGGAGACCTACCAGCAGCTGCTCGGCACGATCAACACCATGGAGATGGTGCTTGTCACCTCGGACTACTGGAACGCCGTACACGGCGCAGACAAGGGCGAGGCTGTGCAGGATATCGAGGGCGTTGAAGTCATCGAAAAGCTGGGCCGCAATATCGCATGGATGCTCAAGGTGATCGACAAGGCCGGAATCGAGCCGCCGGAAAGCCGTCCGCGCACGATGATGAACTTTATCCGCTGATCCGTATGGTTATCCGTTAAACAAAAATTGCAGAGTTCCAAAAGGCACAATGAGAAACTCATTGTGCCTGAGGCTGTCGAAAAACTTCGTTTTCCGAACAGCCTCTCGCTCGAAACCACGCTTTCGAGCGAATCTCGAAGAAAAACCGCGTCCTGCGGACACATTTTTTCTTCCCTTGTATAAATTCCGAGATACATGCTCCCGGAATTTATGAATTTGCAAAGCAAATTCGATTGAATGCGTGCTGCCGCACGAAGCATAAAAATCGAATATTGCTTTTTCGACAAGCTGAGGCACAATGAGAAACTCATTGTGCCTTTTTATGCATAAATTTATCAAATTTGTGGGCATATCCGGTGTAACTGCTGAGATATGCGAAAAAATTTACGAATTATTAACGGAACTGTGCAAAAAATGTCATGTAAACGCGAGTGGATTCTGATACAATAAATATATCACACAATACAGTAAAAGGGAGGAATCATCATGACACCGGAACACGATATTTTACAGGTCACGCCGCGTGTGGAAGCGCTGGCGGCGCTCTGCCGCTCGAACAGCCGCATTGATCCGGCGTTGTACCGCAAGTACGATGTCAAGCGCGGTCTGCGCGACATCAATGGACAGGGCGTACTGGCCGGTCTGACCAACATTTCGGACATTATCTCCCGCAAGGAGATAGGCGGCGAAATCGTGCCCTGTGAGGGCGAGCTGTACTATCGCGGCATTCGCATTCAGGATCTGGTGCAGGGCTTCATCCGTGACGGCCGCAAGGGTTATGAGGAGGTTGCCTATCTGCTGCTGTTCGGTGAGCTGCCGGATGCCAAGAGTCTGGGCGATTTCAAGGCTCTGCTGGCACAGGGACGCACGCTGCCGACCAATTTCACGCGCGATGTTATCATGAAGGCGCCGACGCATGATATGATGAACAGCCTGTCGCGCAGTGTGCTCACGCTGGCATCCTACGACAGCAACGCGGATGATATCAGCCTGCCGAACGTGCTGCGGCAGTGCCTGATGCTGATTTCGGTCTTTCCGATGCTGGCTGTGTATTCCTATCACGCCTACAATCACTACGAGTGCGGCGGCAGCATGTACATTCACTACCCGTCGGACAGTCTGTCTACTGCGTCCAACTTCCTGCGCATGCTGCGCCCGGATATGCAGTACACGCCGCTCGAGGCCAGCGTGCTCGATCTGGCGCTTGTGCTGCACATGGAGCACGGCGGCGGCAACAACTCGTCGTTCACAACACACGTTGTCACGTCCTCCGGCACGGATACCTATTCGGCTATTTCTGCGGCGCTCGGTTCACTGAAAGGCCCGAAGCACGGCGGAGCGAACTACAAGGTCGTGCAGATGTTCGAGGATATGAAGAAAAACGTGTCGGACACCACGGATGAGCAGGCAGTCGCGGACTATCTTGTCAAGCTGCTGCGCCGTGAGGCATTTGACCAGAAGGGACTCATCTACGGCATGGGCCACGCTGTGTACTCGATCTCGGACCCGCGTGCGCAGGTATTCCAATCCTTCGTCGGTCAGCTGGCGCACGAGAAGGGCAGAGATGCGGATTTCGCGCTGTACACCATGGTCGAGGAGGTGGCGCCTCGGGTTATCGCGCAGGAACGCCACATCTATAAGGGTGTGTCCGCAAATGTTGATTTTTACTCAGGTTTTGTGTATTCCATGCTGGGTTTGCCGCCGGAATTGTACACGCCGGTGTTCGCGATGGCGCGTATCGTCGGCTGGAGCGCCCACCGCTTGGAAGAGCTGATCAACACGGATAAGATCATCCGTCCGGCGTACCGCTGCGTGCAGCCTGCGGAGCCTTATATTTCTCTTAAGGAACGCTAAGACTTAATATAATAAAGAAAGCAGGTGCTGTAAGCGTAAATTACAGCACCTGTTATTATAGATATAAGATTTGAGGCAATACCGCATAATTGAACAAGAGTGATTTGCGAGTGAATTTTGCGTACTGACGAGGCACAGTTTTGCGGTAATACTTGATGTATTACCGTGAAACTTCGGCAGCGCGGACGGAACTCTCGCAAGGAACCGAAGCCAAAGTCAGGACACAAAATTTTCGCAAAGCACCGCGGCTTTAATGGTGCGGTGTTGCCTTAACCAATATTGAGCGCTTCGCGCAGCACCTGCAGGCTGGCGAGATGACCGTCGAGCATGGAGAGCGTCAAATCTTCCATTTCAAGGGAAATCTCATCGTTGTAGCCAGACATGCGGACAACCGAGAAAAACTCCTTCCACCACTTGGCATCGTGTCCCGCGCCGACGGCAACATAGTTCCACGAGCGTCGGGCAAATGCGTCGATCGGCTTGGTATCCAGCATGCCGTTTGGCTGCCAGTAGCGGCGCTCCGGCCGCGAATCCTTGCCGTGAATATGGTAAATCGCGCCGTGCTCACCGAGCACGCGGGCCGCTTCGATCGGATCGCCGCCCATCCAGAACAGGTGGGACGGATCGAGGTTCATGCCGATCATCGGACCGACAGCCTCACGCAGACGGAGCAGCGTTTCCGGGTTGTAAACCAGCTGCATACCGTGGTTTTCGAGCGCGATTCGCTCGATTCCGCAATCCTCCGCCAGCTTAACAAGGTTTTTCCATGCGGGAATCGCAACCTGATTCCACTGGTAATCCAGAATGTCCTGCGTCTCTGGCGGCCACGAGGTCGTGATCCACACCGGCGTTTTATCGCCCTCGCAGCCGACCGGCAGACCGCTCATCATAACGATCTTCTTTACTCCGAGCTGATGCGCCAGCTCGAAGGTTTTCTTGGTTACATCCATGTCCTTTTCATACGCGAGCGGGTTGCCCGAGCAGTTGAGCGCGCACAGCTCCAGCCCCTTTTTACGCATGGCGTCATACCATTTTTCACGGGCGGTCTTGTCGCTTACCAGAAGGTCGAGGTCACAGTGCGGCGCACCCGACCAGTTGCCGGTGCCGATTTCAATAGCGGCAATTTTCTGCTCCACGCAGAAATCGAGCATCTGCTCATAGGGCATATCCAGCGTGCAGGTTTTGATAGCAAGCTTCATTGTCGTATTCCTTCTCTCATTAGGATACTGTAATTTTACCACATTGTAACCTTTGGTGGCAAGAGATGTCTCCAAAATGTGCCCAAAACGACCATGAAATTTCCATGATTTTATGGGAAAAATGCCGTAAGAAAAATAAAAATGCACAATGCACGGCGTCGGATTTTCAAATGTCACAGCAGGAATTTGTGAATGTGTACAAAACGGAATGTGTGAAAATCACCACCTCTTACAAAAATAACAACGAAGGGTTGCCAAAACGATATTATTGCATTAAAATATTACCAGAACGTTGGAGCGTTCCTAAGTCCCACAGCAGTGGGAACCGACCGCAGAGCAGACAACATGAGAGACTGTCTGCTCCGCATAAAAAAGGAGAGAGGTTTTATCATGAAGAAGAGATTACTTGCTATGCTGATGACCGGCGCTATGGTTGCAAGCCTTGCAGCTTGCGGCGGCGGTTCTTCCACCCCGTCTACGGACGACAAGACCGGCGGCAATAAGGCTGGCACCACTTCCGGCTGCTCTGTTGACGTTATCCTGAAGACGACTGCTTCCGAGTACTGGAGCTACGTTAAGGCTGGCGCTGAGGCTTACTCCAAGGACAACCCGGACGTAAAGGTTGAGGTTAAGGGCGCTACCTCCGAGACCGCTTACGACGAGCAGCAGAATATGATCGAGACCGACCTGAACTCCGGTGCATACGATGCATTCGTTATCGCTCCGCTGCAGGCTGACCTCGTTAAGACCCTGATCGCTGGCCAGACCGCACCGATCGTTGCTGTTGATACCAACATCGACGCACCTGAGGTTCTGTCTTTCGTAGGCACCGGCAACGAGGATGCTGCTGCAATGGGCGGCAAGGCTGCTGTTGAGGCTGCTAAGGCTGCTGGCTGGGATAAGGTTCAGGCTATCGCAATTTCCGGTGTACAGGGCGACGGCACTGCTACCGCTCGTCTGACCGGTTATGAGAAGGGCGTTACCGAGGCTGGCGGCGAGTTCCTGAAGGACGAGATCCAGTACGCTGACGCTGTTGCTGATAAGGCTGCTACCTCGATGGAAGCAATCATGCAGAACCATCCGAAAGGCGTCGCTATCATCGTCTGCAACAACGACGATATGGCTATGGCTGCTGCTCGTGCTGCAAAGGGCAACGCTGCTTACGAGAAGACCATCTTCGTTGGTTTCGACGGCATCCAGTCCGCTTGCAACGCTATCCTGTCTGGCGAGGAGACCATGTCCGTTGCTCAGGAAGCATACGACATGGGCTACAAGGCAGTTGAGGCTGCTGTAAAGGCTGTTAACGGTGAGAAGCTGGAGAAGTTCATCGACTCCGGTTGCTCCGTTGTCAACAAGGATAACGCTCAGGAGCGTCTGGATACCCTGAAGGGCTACATCGGCTAAGCAATCCATCCCACACGCTTGTGGTTTTCCATTAGTTCCAGCATTTAAGTGAACGAGAAGAAACCCCTGCTCGATTTTAATCTCTGCAGGGGTTCTCTTTTCAAACATGCTCCCGCGGACAAGAAATGGTAAAGAGCTTGCACTGGGCAGGCTTTTCCTTAGGGAACTGAACCGAGAACAGTTTACTTTGTCCCGCACTTCATCTCGGAGAAGAAAAGGTGATATGCAAATGAGTGAATACGTAGTAGAACTGAAAAACGCGACCAAGCGTTTTCCGGGCGTAGTGGCTCTGAAAAACATGCAGCTTTCCGTCAAGCCGGGCGAGATCCTCGGCCTGATCGGTGAGAACGGCGCAGGCAAATCTACGCTGATCAAGGTGCTGACTGGTGTACATCAGGCAGACGAGGGTCAGATTTTCGTAGACGGCGTCGAGCAGCATTTTAAGGACCCGAACGATTCGGCAGCGGCTGGCATCGCGTGCGTATATCAGGAGCTTAATATTGAGAAGCTGCTGAGCATTACTGACAACATTTTCATCAACAAGTGGATTAAAAAGGGTACTCTGCTGGATTACCCGACCATGCATAAAAAGGCAAAGGAAGTTATGGCTTCGCTCGGTCAGGACGTAGACCCGACCAAGCCGGCAGGTAACTTTGGTATGGGCGTACAGCAGATGATCGAGATCGCGAAGGCGGTTCTGATCAACGCAAAAATGATTATTATGGACGAGCCGACCTCCTCTCTGGGCGAGAAAGAGGTTGAGCAGCTGATGAAGACGTGCCGTGAACTGAAGGCACGCGGCATCGGCATCGTCTTTGTATCCCATAAGCTGGAGGAGCTGTTCGAGCTGTGCGACCGCGTTGAGGTTATCCGTGACGGTGAGTTCATCGCAACCAAGCCGATCGATCAGTGGGATAATGACTCCCTGATCACCGCAATGGTAGGTCGTTCGCTGGACAACCAGTTCCCGAAGGAATTCGGCGAAAAGTCCAAGGAGCCGATGCTCGAGGTTGACAACGTTGTTGAGGCAGGCGTCCTGAACGATGTATCCTTCAAGGCATACGGCGGACAGATTCTGGGCTTTGCAGGTCTGGTCGGCGCCGGCCGTACCGAGATCATGCGCGCAGTATTCGGCGCAGATCCGATCGACAGCGGCAAGATCAAGATCAAGGGCAAGGAAGTACATATCAAGTCCCCGCGTCAGGCGATCCATCACGGCATTGCGTTCCTCACCGAGGACCGTAAGGGACAGGGTCTGGTACTGGCTCAGACCATTCGCACCAACCTGATTCTTGCTAACATGAAGGGCTTCTCTTCGGGCTTGTTCCTGAACGAAAAGAAGATCCTCGAGGCAGGCGAGCAGAACATTGCGTCGCTGCGCATCAAGACCCCGTCGATCGACGAGATCGTAGGCCAGCTGTCCGGTGGTAACCAGCAGAAGGTCGTAATCGGCAAGTGGGTCAACACGGATGCAGAGATCTTTATCTTTGACGAACCGACCCGTGGTATCGACGTCGGCGCAAAGGTCGAGGTTTACAACGTAATGAACAGCCTTGTCAAGCAGGGCAAGTGCGTTATCATGGTATCTTCGGAAATGCCTGAGATCCTCGGCATGTCCGACCGCGTAATCGTAATGCGCGGCGGCGAAGTAATGGCCGAAGTAGACCGTGACAGCGAACATTTCAATCAGGAAGACCTTATGAAGGCAGCTTGGGGAGGTAAATTAGATGACTAAATCGAAGAAATCCAGCAGTTTGATGTCTTATGCTGGTACTTTTGGCGCACTGGTAATCCTTTGTGTAGTTCTGGCGATCGCTTCGCCGAACTTCTTTAAGTATTCCAACATGATGTCTGTTCTCAAGCAGACCTCGTTCAATGCACTGGTATCCACCGGTATGCTGCTCTGCCTGATCACCGCCGGCATCGACCTGTCCGTAGGTGCGAACGCAACGTTCGCTGCCTGCCTTGCAGGTATGCTGGTTAACAAGGACATGAACAATCCGGTTCTGCTGCTGGTTGTTGCCATCGTTGGCGGCACCCTGATCGGTTGGATCAACGGTATGCTTCTTACCCGTCTGCACCTGCCGCATCCGTTCGTATCTACCCTCGGTATGAAGAACGTACTGTGGGGCGGTGCGCTGATCATCACCAACTCTCAGATGGTATCCTTCTCCGGTAATGATGCTGTTATGTGGCTCGGTTCTTCGACCGTAGCCGGCTTCCCGGTATCCTTTATCGTAGTACTTGTCATCTACGTTATCATGCACATCCTGCTGACCAAGACCGCTCTGGGCCGTTCCATCTACTGTGTAGGCGGCAACCCGGAAGCAGCTCGTCTGTCCGGTATCAACTCCGCTAACGTGCTGACCTTCTGCTACACCCTGTCCGGTTTCATGGCAGCTCTGGCTGGTATCGTATCCATCGGTCGTTCCGGTATCTGCAACGGCGTTAACGCTATTCAGCCGTACGATACCGACGCAATCGCAGCCTGCATCATCGGCGGCGCATCCTTCATGGGCGGCAAGGGCACCATGGTTGGTACCATGCTCGGCGCGCTGATCATCGCTGTTCTGCGTAACGGCTTCTCCCTGCTGTCCGTTTCTTCGGCAGTACAGAACCTCGTACTCGGCCTGGTTATCATCGGCGCCGTACTGCTCGACGTTACTCGTGAGCGCATGGCTGCTAAGGCTCGCCGTCTGGCTGCTAAGTAATCAGTCCGCGCATATCAAACAAAAAAGAGTCGCTGTAAAGCGGCTCTTTTTTGTTGTGTAAATCGTTATCTGATTACTAAAGTATTGGAAATGGGAGCCAACCTTTGGCTGGGGGACCAAAAGGATAGACACCTAAGGTTTCTATCCTCTTGGGACTCCATCTTCCTTTATTTCTTAGTTTGGCGCAGATCAGAGAACGGCGACCGCTTCGATATGGGGAACGGCAGTCGGGTTACCATTGCGTGTCTTTCGCAAACTATTCGCAGTTCACAGATAGCGTACTGCTACACATGCGGGTTATTCTTCACAGGCGCGACATAACAGTGTCGCGCAACTCGTTGGCTTGGATATTTTGCACGACACCTACGAATTGCACTCGTTATACCGTAGGGTGTGACGACTCGGCGCACCGCTTGTATCCGACCTGCACAATCTATCCCGTAGGGGCGGCCATTGGCCACCCACACAACGGTAAACCGTCACGTCAATTTTCCATTCTCCATTATCAATTCTCAATTACTGCAAATCGCTAAATGCAATCTCTCGTTACAACATCTCCTGCGTAATCAACCGCAGATCGGTATAATACAGCTCCCGTTTGGGCTGCACGCCGCGCAGCAGCATTTGATACATCGCCAACACGGCGTGGAACGATTCCTGCGAGAATGACTGACCGATCACGAAATCCACCGTTCCCTCGCGCAGATACCGCTTCGCGGTTGGCGTGAGGTCGTTGCAGACGATATGCGGACGGGTGGTGCGCCGCGCTTTTCGGATGCCCGCGATGCAGCCGGAGAGCGGCTGGCAGGCCATATAGACGGCGTGCAGGCGGCTGTCGGCCTGAAGCGCCTGCGCGACGAGTTCACCGGTGAGTTCAGGCATTTCGTTGGTTTCGATCACGCGGTAGGCATCTTCGGAGAAACCCAGCTCGAGCAGCCGGCGGCAAAAGCCGTCCACGCGGCCTTTGTGGGCCTCCATACGCAGATTTCCGGTGACAATGAGAACGTGCTCGGGCGGGCGGATGAGCCGCGCCATGACACCGGCGGCGATAGCGCCTGCGCGGACAAGATCCTGTCCGGCGTGGCACAGACGGCCGCTGTGCGGCACATCGGCATCATAGGTGATGACGGTAACGCCTTTCTGCACCGCCTGCTCGATGGCGGCGCGGACCTCCGGCGTATTCTCGGCACGGATAATGAGTCCGTCCACGCCGGAACGAATCTGTTCGTCCATCGCGCGGAGCAGCTCCTGCATCGTCATGGTGCGCAGCGGCTGCTCGGTCAGTATAAACGCCGGATCGGCGATATAGCGCAGTGCCTTGCGAATGCCGCTGACGATCTGCCGGTTGAAGTGCCCATCCGTCCATTGCGGAATGAGAATAGCCGCTTGCCTGCAATCTGCCGATTTCGGCGGCACTGGAGACTGGTAGCCGAGTTTTTCTGCGGCACGGACAACTTTTTCGCGTATCATCGGATTGACGTTGGGGCGTCCGTGCAGCACACGGTCCACCGTGCCGCGCGACACACCGGACAGCTCTGCGATTTTTTGTATGGTAACTGCCATTGACACATTCTCCTTTTCTACTTCAAAGTATAGGGGAGAGCAGCGCTGACGTCAAGTATAACTACGCACAGTGCACAATCAAAAATGCACTGTCATCTGCTTTTGAGCCTTCATTTTGCCATAAATTTGCGGTGCTTTTTTAGGCAGGCTACCAATGTTTTGGTGGGACGGTTGACCGTGACGGCGGGATTGCGGTACAATGTATACAATGAAGAAAAAAGTGTGAAAAAACGCGGGAATCCGCGAGTATTAACGAGATTTTAAGCGATTATTCTTGCTGTTAAAAGGAGAGGATCAGCATGCTGAATATTGGTGTTATTGGCTGCGGCGCAATTGGCCGCGATCACATTCGACGCCTGACGGACATTGTTCCGGGCTGTCAGGTTGTTGCCTGTGCAGACTATTTTGAAGAAGCTGCGATTAAGGTTGCGGCGCAGTACGAAGGCATGAAGGCATACAAGACCGGCGAGGAGCTGATTGCAGCACCGGAGGTGCAGGCGGTCGTTATCACCTCGTCCGACCCGAGCCACGCAGGCTATGTGCTCGAGGCTCTCAAAGCGGGCAAGCAGGTGTTCTGCGAGAAGCCGCTGGCACAGAGTGCCGCCGACTGCGAGAAAATCATCGCGGCCGAGACCGCACACGGCAAGCGTTTGGTACAGGTCGGCTTTATGCGCCACTATGACCGCGGCTACGCCGAGATGAAGCGCATCATCGACTCCGGTGAGCTGGGTGCGCCGCTGATGATTCACGCGTGCCACCGTAACGTGTCTCAGCCGGACGGCTTCCAGACCGAGATGGGCGTTTCCAACGTTGCAATCCACGAGCTGGACATATGCCGCTGGCTGCTCGGCGATGAGTATAAGAGCGGTCAGGTGCTCAAGGTGCGCCAGTCCGCGTGCTCTACCAAGGGTTACGACAACCCGCAGATCGTGCTGCTGGAAACCCAGTCCGGTGCGCGTATTGACGTAGAGGTTCAGGTTGCGGACGCTTACGGTTACGACATCCAGTGTCAGGTCGTCTGCGAGAAGGGCACAGTCAACCTGCCTGATCCGTATGCGGTTGTCAAGCGCTCGAACGCAACCCGTTCGTTCCCGATCCTGACCGACTGGAAGGACCGCTTTATTGAAGCCTATGACATTGAGCTGACCCATTGGGTCAAGACACTCGAGGAGAAGGGTGAGCCGGATGGTCCGTCCGCATGGGACGGCTACGCTGCCTGCGTCGCAGCAGACACGCTCAACCGTTCCCGCGGCACGAATCAGTTCCTGCCGATCGAGATGATGGATAAACCTGCTCTCTACAAATAATCTCTCATATATAAGAAAAAGGACCGCCCCAGCGGTCCTTTTTCTTTTATATTGGGTTATACGGTCAGCTTTTCCGCTTGATATGCGGCACGGATAAACAGGGCAAGCAGCACAAGGCTGGCAATCTGCGAGAGAAAAATCGGAATGGAAGTTGGCAGCATGCGCAGCAAAATGTTGATAAGGGAAAGATAAAAGCACCAGCGAATACGCTTGGGCGGAAAGTCGTAGCCGCGCTCTGTACAGACATCGTCCAGTCCGGTGTACAGCCAGAACTGCGAGACATAGGCTGCGATCACACCGGCAAGTGCGATCAGGCTGAACAGCAGATAAAACGTGCTGGGTGTATACGGCGGCGTGTCGCTCGGAACGAGCGTCATGGCCAGCAGGCCGACAACGGTTGCCGCCACGCTGAGCACAGTGGCTGTGAACGCACGCTGCAGGCGCTCGGACACGCGGCTGAACCGGTAAAACGGATAAAACTGCACGAGGGTGCAGAATATACCGAGAATGCCGGTAACGGTGAGCGCTGCACCGTTTGTACCGTTCAAAGTGACGGAGCCGCTGAATTGTCCAAGCACCAGTGAAACGGCGCTGCACAGCCAGAACATGGAAAGCCAGCGGGCAATGGGAATGTTGTTGTTCATAATCTCTACCTCCTTGCCATTATAATAGCAGAGAAGATGAAAATATGCAAGAAAAAGCAGAGCCTTTCGACTCTGCTTTTGTGCGATTTTACAATATATTAATACTGTACCTGAACCGGCTTGCCGGAGTGGAACGAATCCGTAATCGCGTAGGTAACGAGGGTTGCCTTGGTGCCGTCGTAAACGGTCAGCTCGGGCTTGCGGTCCTTCTGGATGCAGTCGATGAAGTCCACCATTTCGAGCAGGTAAGCCTCTGCGAAACGCTGCGGGAAGTTCTCGACGATCTCCTGACGGGCACCGTACTGATCGTAAACCATTACACGGTCCTTCCACGGTACACCGGCTACGCGGATATGCGCCTCGGTGCCGACGATTTCGGTCTCGGTGTGGTAGCCGTGCGGCGCAGTACGGCCAACGTGCAGGAAAGCGACCGTGCCATTGTCAAACTTGAGCATTGCCATGCCGGTCTCGGTGTCGCCGTTCTCGGCAAACTCGGGGTGCTTAAAGTTGGTGCCTGCGGCGTAAACCTCGGTAACCTCACCGCCGAGGAACCAGCGCATCAGGTCAATGTCGTGCGAAGCCGCGTCGATGAAGATGCCGCCCGAGGTCTTGGAGAACTTGATGCAGCTCTCGACCAGTGCTTCCGGGTCCAGACCGGTAGCCTTTACCAGATACGGCTTGCCGATGCGGCCTGCGTTGATCTGTGCCTTTGCATCCGCATAGGACGGATCGTAGCGGCGCATAAAGCCAAGGAAGAAGATCTTGTCCTGGTGACGTTCAACAGCAGCCTCAGCGCGCTTGCACTCCTCAAGCGAGCAGCCGAGCGGCTTGTCGGTGAAAACGTGCTTGCCTGCATCGAGCGCGTACTCGATCATCCAGCAGTGCTCCGGAGAGGAGGAGACGATAACGACAGCTTCAATGTCTGCCTCATCAACCATTTTCTTGTAGTCCGTGGTGGTGTACTCCACCTTGAGGTAGTCCTTTGCCCAGTCCAGCTCCTTCTGCACGAGCGAGCAGGCAGCGACCAGCTTGCAGCCGGGAATCTTGAACGCAAGATTCTGCGCGTGTACCGAACCGAGACGGCCCAAACCAACGATGCCAACTTTGATTTCCTTCATGTTTGTTCTCCTTTTTATAGAGCGGATTTTCTCTCTACGGCAATCGAACGATTGCCTGTCTCTCTCATAATAATTTTATCACTGTGTGAACGCGAACGCAAGGAAAAACGACCAAATCAGAGCATTTTTCATACGGTGAAAATTGGCATTTCAGCACTCGGCAGACGAGTGTGATAAAATTCCGACCATCATTTCATAAATTGTTCACAAACAGCACTTGACTTTGTCCGTATGTGGTGGTAAATTAAGTTTAGCACTCGGGGAGATGGAGTGCTAACAACCGAAAGAAAGGAGTCTGCTTCGGTGGAGCTTTCGGAACGTAAAAAGCAAATACTCAAAGCCATCATCGGCGATTACATCCGCACGGCTGAACCGGTTGGCTCCAAGGCATTGACCGAGGGACACGAGCTGCCGTTCTCGTCCGCCACCATCCGCAATGAGATGAGTGAACTGGAGGACATGGGCTACCTCGAAAAGCCGCACACCTCTGCGGGGCGAATCCCCTCACCGCAGGGTTATCGACTGTATGTGGATGAACTGATGGAGCGTCCGGCCGACAATGCGGAGGACGGAAACGCACTGCAGAACAGCGTGCTTACCAAGGTACGCGAGCTTGACCACCTCATTCAGGAAGCCGGCAAGCTGCTCACCAGTCTGACGAATTACGCGTCGGTTGCTATCACACCGGCCATGACGCAGATCGCCATCCGGCAGTTTGAGATCATTGCAGTCGATAAGATGAATTTCGTAATCGTAGTAGTTACGGATTCGGGCACGGTCAAGAATAAAATGGTCCGCACGGTGGCCGAGGTCTCCAAGGATGAGGCCGAGCTGCTCACCTATGTGCTCAACCAGACGTTGACCGGACTGCCGCTCTCGAGCATCACCGCCGAGCGATTCGACATTGTGCGCCGCGCCGCGGGATTGACCGCGCTGCTCGCTCCGGTGGCCGAGTACATCGCAGAGCTGATCACCGAGCTGAGCGACCAGAAGGTTTACCTCGACGGTGCCAGCAAGCTGCTTCGTTTTCCGGAGTACCGCGATACGAAAAAGGCGCAGACGCTGCTCGATTACATGGAGGACGACCGTAAGCACCTGCTGCCGGCCACCCGCAAGATCGACGGCATCCAGTTCTTCATCGGACCGGAAAACGGTGAAAACCCGCTGAGTGAAACCTCGGCGATTTACGCAAAATACGATATCGGCAAGATCGGTCAGGGTGCGATCGGCATCGTGGGTCCGACCCGCATGGATTACGCCAAGCTGTCCGCACAGCTCAGCCGCTTTGCAAAAGGGCTGAACAAGCTGATTGCCGAGACATTTTTAGATGAAAAAGACGGAAATCATTGATTTCCTGTAAACGGAGGCACAAAACGACATGAGCAAAAAGACAAAGCCGGAGGCGGAAGAGCAGGAGCAGGTAAAGACCGAGGCTCCCGCAGAGGAGACCGCTAAGGCTGATGCAAAGCCCGCGACGGACTGGGAAGCCAAGTATAACGACTTGAACGATCGTTATCTCCGCATGGCGGCGGAGTACGACAACTTCCGCAAGCGCAGCCAGCGCGAGCGCGAGCAGGCGTACACCGATGCAGTCAGCCGCGCCGTAACCGCACTGCTGCCGACCTACGATAACCTCGAGCGGGCGCTCAAGGCAGAGACCGCCGACACCGAATATAAAAAGGGTGTCGAGCTGACCATGACGCAGCTGACCGAAAGCCTCAAGGGCATTAACGTCACCGTCATCGACGCTACCGCAGGCACCGCATTCGATCCGAACTTCCACAACGCGGTTATGCACGTTGAGGATGAAAGCCTCGGTGAGAATGTTATCGCGGAAACCTTCCAGCAGGGCTTCCAGATCGGCGATAAGGTTATTCGCCATGCGATGGTGAAGGTTGCAAACTGATTACTAACTATTAATTAAAGTAAACTAAATCCTAACTATTAAGGAGTGTATTTATTATGGGTAAGATCATTGGTATTGACCTTGGTACGACGAACTCTTGTGTATCTGTTATGGAGGGCGGCGAAGCCGTAGTCATCCCTAACGCTGAGGGTGCGCGCACCACTCCGTCTGTTGTTGCATTTTCCAAGGACGGCGAGCGTATGATCGGTCAGGTCGCTAAGCGCCAGGCTGTAACCAACGCTGACCGTACCATTATTTCTATTAAGCGTCACATGGGCACCGACTACCGCGTAAACATCGACGGCAAGCCGTACTCCCCGCAGGAGATTTCCGCTATGATCCTGCAGAAGCTGAAGGCTGACGCAGAAGCATACCTCGGCCAGCCGGTCAATCAGGCGGTCATCACCGTTCCGGCTTACTTCTCCGACTCGCAGCGTCAGGCTACCAAGGATGCCGGCAAGATCGCAGGTCTGGAAGTTCTGCGTATCATCAACGAGCCGACCGCTGCTGCGCTGGCTTACGGCGTAGATAAGGAATCCGAGCAGAAGATCATGGTTTACGACCTCGGCGGCGGTACGTTCGATGTATCCATCCTGGATATCGGCGAGGGCGTTCTGGAGGTTCTGTCCACCGCAGGTGATACCCACCTCGGCGGCGATGACTTCGACCAGCGCATCATCGACTGGATGGTTGACGAGTTCAAGAAGTCCAACGGCATTGACCTGTCGAATGACCGTATGGCTATGCAGCGCCTGAAGGAAGCTGCTGAGAAGGCAAAGATCGAGCTGTCCGGCATGAGCCAGACCTCCATCAACCAGCCGTATATCACCGCAGACGCAACCGGCCCGAAGCACCTCGAGCTGACCCTGACCCGTGCAAAGTTCAACGAGCTGACCGCAGACCTCGTAGAGCGCACCATGGGCCCGGTTCGTCAGGCTATGAGCGACGCTGGTCTGTCCGCTTCCGATCTGTCCAAGGTTCTGCTGGTTGGCGGTTCCACCCGTATCCCGGCTGTACAGGAGGCTGTTAAGGGCATCACCGGTAAGGAAGGCTTCAAGGGCATCAACCCGGACGAGTGCGTAGCAATCGGCGCATCCATTCAGGGCGGCGTACTTGGCGGCGAGGTCAAGGACGTGCTGCTGCTCGACGTAACTCCGCTGTCCCTCGGCATTGAGACCCTCGGCGGCGTATGCACCAAGCTGATCGACCGCAACACCACCATCCCGACCAAGAAGAGCCAGATCTTCTCCACTGCAGCTGACAACCAGCCGTCGGTTGAGATCCATGTTCTGCAGGGCGAGCGCGAGATGGCTGCGGGCAATAAGACCCTCGGCCGCTTCACCCTCGACGGCATCGCTCCGGCACCGCGCGGCATTCCTCAGATCGAGGTTACCTTCGATATCGACGCAAACGGCATCGTAAACGTATCCGCTAAGGATCTCGGCACCGGCAAGGAGCAGAAGATCACCATCACTGCATCCACCAATCTGTCTCAGGACGAGATCGACAAGGCAATGCACGAGGCTGAGCAGTACGCTGAGCAGGATAAGAAGAACAAGGAAGCAGTTGAGGTTCGCAACAACGCTGAGCAGCTGGTATTCCAGTCCGAGAAGGCACTGACCGATCTGGGCGACAAGCTGTCCGCAGATGAGAAGGCAGGCGTTCAGGCTGAGATCGAAAAGGTTAAGGAAGCGCTCAAGGGCACCGATACCGATATGATCAAGGCTGCAACCGAAGGTCTGTCCAAGAAGTTCTCCGATCTGGCCGGCAAGATCTATCAGCAGCAGGCACCGCAGGGCGACCCGAACATGGGCGGCCAGCCGGGTGCAGGCGCACAGGGCGGCCAGCAGGGCGACTTTGTAGACGCTGACTTCACCGAGGTTAAGGACGACGACAATAAGTAATAAGCAAGAGTGAAGATAGAAGAGTGAAGAGTGGAGAGAAAAACTCCTCACTCTTCACTCTCCACACTCCACTCTAATGGAGAGGCGCACTTTGGTGCGCCTATCCCTGTGTATAGGATGATTTTTTATGGCTGATAAAAGAGATTATTATGAAGTGCTCGGCGTACAGAAGGGCGCAAGTGATGATGAGCTGAAAAAGGCATACCGCAAGCTGGCGCGCAAGTACCACCCGGACCTCAACAAGGATAATCCGGAGGCTGCGGATAAGTTCAAGGAAGTAAACGAAGCATACGAGGTGCTGTCCGACAAGGAGAAGCGCGCCAAGTACGACCAGTTCGGCTTTGCCGGCGTTGACCCGAGTTACGGCGGCGGCGCCGGTGCAGGCGGCTACGGCGGCGGCTTTGACATGGGCGATTTGGGCGACCTGTTCGGCTCATTCTTCGGCGGCGGCTTTGGTGGCGGACGGTCGTCCCGCCGCAACGCACCGCAGCGAGGCGAATCCATCCGTCAGACGGTGATCCTGTCCTTCGAGGAAGCCGCATTCGGCTGTGAGAAGGAGATCACGGTCGAGCGCATCGAATCCTGTGACGACTGCGGCGGCACAGGTGCCGCAAAGGGCACCACGGCGGAGACCTGTCCGAACTGCCGCGGCACCGGCGTTGTTACGCAGACCCAGCGCACGCCGCTCGGCATGTTCCAGACGCAGGGCGCCTGCCCGAACTGCCGCGGCACCGGCAAGATCATCAAGAAGCCGTGTCCGAAGTGCGGCGGTCAGGGTCGTGTCCGCAAGACCCGCAAGTTCAAGGTCAACATTCCGGCAGGTATCGACGATGGTCAGTCCATCCAGCAGCGCGGTCAGGGCAATGCAGGCGTGAACGGCGGTCCCGCAGGCGATCTGTTCGTAACGGTTGCCATCCGTCCGCATCCGATCTTTACCCGCAACGGCTCGGATGTACATGTCGATATTCCGATTTCGTTCGCACAGGCCGCACTCGGCGATACGCTGCAGGTGCCGACCATCGACGGCCGCATCGAGTACAAGATTCCGGAAGGCACGCAGACCGGTACGACGTTCCGCATGCGCGGCAAGGGCATTCAGAATGTCAACGGCCGCGGTCGCGGCGACCAGTACGTCCGCGTAAACATCGAGGTGCCGAAGAACCTGTCCGACAAGCAGAAAAAGCTGCTGCGTGAGTTCGAGGAAACGTCTACCGACGAGAATCAGGTCAAGCGCAAGAGCTTCTGGGATAAGGTAAAGGACGCACTTAAGGATAAATAATTAAAGGAGCTTTGCTTTTTGAAGAAATACGGCGAATTGGATTCGGTAAGCTGACCGGGAGGTCGGCTGAACCCATAAACCACCTCCCCAAAGGACGAATAATATCGACTTTTCAGGAGGAATTCTCATGAATCGGGAGAATAAACGCAAGCAATATCAAAAGGGTTATTACAAAACGCACGCCTGCGACGACAGCTTCACCTGCAGGGTGTGCGGCCGTCCGGTCGTACCGGCAGGCGCGGTGTACTGCACTCTAACCGCGCAGCGGCGGACGATAACCCGATGAAGCTGATGTCCATCGCCATGAAGCCGGTGGCGTTCCCGCCGTTCCCACTGGAGCGGATTGAGGAGCTGACCGCGCTCATGGGCGGAGAAGGCTCGGTAGAATAAAGAAAACCACCCGGGATTTTCTCGGGTGGTTTTTCGTCTGCAGGAGGAAAATGGAGAATTGAGGATGGTAAATAAAAATGCTCTCTGAATCATCAGAGAGCATTTTTTTTTTTGCACAATTTTAGAGCTGCGGCAGCAGGTTTGCCAGCTCGAGAGCCGCAATCGCTGCATCTGCGCCCTTGTTGCCGGCCTTGGTGCCTGCGCGCTCGATGGCCTGCTCGATGTTCTCGGTGGTAACCACGCCGAAGGTCACCGGCACACCGGTCTGCAGGTTGACCTGTGCAATGCCCTTGGCAGCCTCGTTGCACACGAGGTCGTAGTGGCTGGTCGAGCCGCGGATAACCGCGCCGAGGCAGATAACTGCATCATACTTGCCGCTCTGCGCCAGCTTCTGCGCCGCCAGCGGAATCTCAAATGCACCCGGAACCCATACGAGCGTGATGTCATCCGTGTCCACACCGTGACGTACCAGCGTGTCCTCCGCGCCGGAGATCAGCTTGGAAACGATAAATTCGTTGAAACGTGCACCAACGATTGCAAACTTGCCCTTGGTTGCTACTAACTTGCCTTCGAGTACCTTCATCTTAAAATCTTCCTTTCAATATGGTGAACAGATATATTGCAGGGCGAGGTGAGGTCATCCCGCCCTGCGGGATAGATTGATTACAATGTTTCACTAAAGAGGTGACCCATCTTAATTTTCTTGGTTCTGAGGTAGAACGCGTCGTCCTTCTGCGGTGCGATCTCGATCGGCACGCGCTCGGTGATCTCTACACCAAAACCGTCCAGACCGTAAATCTTCTCCGGATTATTGGTCAGCAGGCGCAGCTCCTTTGCGCCGAGGTCCTGCAGAATCTGAGCGCCGATCCAGTATTCACGCAGGTCGGGCGCAAAGCCGAGCTTTACGTTTGCCTCGACTGTATCGAAGCCCTTTTCCTGCAGCTCATACGCCTTCAGCTTGTTGATCAGACCGATTCCGCGGCCTTCCTGGCGCATATAGAGCAGCACGCCGCGTCCTTCCTTGTCAATCTGCTGCATGGCTGCCGCCAGCTGCTGACCGCAGTCGCACCGGCGGGAACCGAACACGTCGCCGGTCAGGCACTCGGAGTGTACGCGGCAGAGCAGGTTCTTGCCATCGCCGATCTCGCCCTTGACGAGCGCAACATGGTGCTCGCCGGTCAGGTCGTTGACGTAGCCGTAGATGCGGAACTCACCGAAACGGGTGGGCATTTTCGCACAAGCTTCGCGGACAACGTGCTTATCATGACGGCGGCAGTAGTCCTGCAGGTCCTTGATGGTGATGATCTTGAGACCCCATTCTTTGGCCTTCTCCATCAGCTCGGGCGTGCGCATCATCGTGCCGTCATCGCGCATGATCTCACAGCACAGACCGCACTGCTCGAGTCCGGCCAGACGGCACAGATCGACAGTCGCCTCGGTGTGGCCGTTGCGGGTCAGCACACCGCCGCGGCGTGCAACAAGCGGGAAAACGTGTCCCGGACGGCGGAGCTCCTCCGGCTTGGTGTGGATATCCGCACATTTGCGGCAGGTAAAGCCGCGTTCCTCGGCGGAAATGCCGGTCGTGGTGTCCACATGGTCGATGGAGACCGTGAACGCGGTGTGGTGGTTGTCCGTGTTGACCTTTACCATCTGCTCCAGACCGAGACGGAGCGCAACCTGCTCACTCATCGGTGTGCAGATCAGGCCCTTGGCATGGGTCGCCATGAAGTTGACGTTTTCGGTCGTGGCGAACTGTGCGGCGCAGATGAGGTCGCCCTCGTTCTCGCGGTCCGGGTCGTCGATGGTGAGGATGAGGTGTCCGGCGCGAAGTTCTTCGAGCGCTTCTTCAACTGTATTGAACTGATATTCCATAAAAGAAAACCTCCGTTAAAATCCGTGTTGTGCAAGAAAATCCATTGTAATACCGCTGGATTTGTGCGGCGTGAGCATTTTTTCAACGTATTTGCCGATCACATCGCATTCGAGGTTGACCGGCTCGCCCGGCTTTTTGCCGAGCAGAATGGTCTGTGCGCCGGTGTGCGGGATGATGGAGACCGAAAAGTCGGTGTCCGTCACAGCCGCCACGGTAAGGCTGACGCCATCAATGGCGATCGAGCCTTTTTCGACGATGTACCGGAGCAGGGGAGCCGGTGTTTTGATCGTCACCCACACGGCGTTGTCCTCGCGCCGCTGCGAGAGAACCGAGCCGGTGCCGTCGATATGGCCGGATACGATATGACCGCCGAACCGTCCGTCGGCAGGCATCGCGCGCTCCAGATTGACCAGCGAGCCGCTCTGCAGACTGCCGAGCGCGGAACGCCGCAGGCTCTCCGCCATCACGTCGGCGCTGAAGCTGTCATCCGTCAGCGCGACCACGGTCAGACATACGCCGTTCGTGGCAATGCTGTCGCCGATTTTGGTATTTTCCAGCACGGTATCTGCCGCAATCGTCAGCCGAGCGCCCTTTGCGCCGCGCTCGATGCGCCGCACCGTACCGATTTCTTCGATAAGTCCAGTAAACATTACAATCTCCCTTCAAGCAGGAAATCTTCGCCCATCGGCGTGCAGGTCACGTCCTTCAGCGGAAGCGCCTGCACCATCTTGTCAAATCCCAGACCTCCGACCGGACTTTTTGCGCCTGCACCGCCGATGATTTTCGGGGCGATGTACGCCTGCACGCGGTGCACCACACCGGCCTGCAGCGCGGAGAACGCAAGTGCCGAACCGCCTTCAAGCAATATGCCGTCGATGCCGAGTGCGCCGAGCTGGTGCATCAGGTCGGCAAGGTCTACGCGCTCGTCTTTCGTTTTGCATTCGAGAATGTGTACACCGTGCCGTTCCAGTTCAGCGGTGCGCTCATTTCGACCGACGACCGCGATATAGGTCGGGATTTTGTTTGCCGTCTGTACGATTCTGCTGTCGATCGGCGTGCGTGCGCGGCTGTCGCAGATTATGCGGATCGGATCGCGCCCGCCGTCAATGCGGCAGGTGAGCAGCGGATCGTCCTCAAGCACGGTGCCGATGCCGACCATGATGGCGGGCAGCCGGTTGCGCGTTTCGTGTACATTACGGCGGGCGGTCTCGCCGGTAACCCAGCGGCTGTCGCCTGTGTGCGCGGCGATTTTGCCGTCCAGCGTCATCGCGTACTTGAGCGTCACAAACGGCGTTTTGTGCGTGATGTAGTGAAAGAAGACTTCATTCACGCGGCGGCATTCGTCCTCGCACACGCCGGTCTCGACTTCAATGCCTGCGTCGCGCAGGATCTGTGCGCCTTTGCCGGCTACCAGCGGGTTCGGGTCGAGGCAGCCGACGAACACGCGGCCGATCTTGTGCTCGATGACTGCGTCTGTGCACGGCGGCGTGCGTCCCCAGTGGCAGCACGGCTCGAGCGTGACGTACAGGTCTGCGCCTGTGCAGTCCTCGGTGCAGTGCGCGAACGCGTTGCGCTCGGCATGCAGGCCGCCGATGTGCTCGTGCCAGCCTTCACCGATGATTTTTCCGTCCTTGACGATGACGCAGCCGACCATCGGATTCGGATTGACGTGACCGGCTCCGCGCTGGGCCAGCGCCAACGCCTGACGCATATATTCCTGTTTTTGCTCCTGCATAGAATCACCTGATATAATAATTCTGTAGAAAATTTCACGATAGTTTGGCGACAGCCAAAAAAACGTCCCAAAGACAGAATCTTCGGGACGCTGAAAAAAGCATTGTGAAAATAAAAAGTCTGAAACACCGAATCGGCATTTCAGAACAGCAAACAACGGAAAATCTTTCCGCGCATTCTTCTTTTATCCAGACTATACTGTCGGCCTCGGAATTTCACCGAATCATGCTTCCGCCGAATGGCATCCGCTCGCGGGCTGTACCGCCGGTAGGGAATTGCACCCTGCCCTGAAGAATCAAATATTTGGTTTTGCGGGGCAGAGCCTTTATTGTTCCGCCTGAGGAAAGTATAGTCCCAAGCGGAGAAAAATGCAAGAGTTTTTTGAAAAAATAATTTTACAGAATATGTGAATGCAAACAAAACGCTGTAAAAGTTCGAAAAAGACTGGAAAATACGCTGATAACGCACAGAAAATATAAAATGACCATACGGTTGTTATTGATAATTTTCCGTTTTCCATTACCAATTTTCAATTTGCTCCGGTTGTGCTATAATCAAATAGCTATGAAACGAAAGGAGAGTGTGCCATGCGGATCTGGACCGGACGAGCGGGAAGCGGCAAGACAACGGCCATCCTGCGGGAGATCGCGGCGCTGAGTGAAAGGGGAGAGGGACGGCAGATTCTGCTCGTGCCCGAGCTGAACTCGCACCTGATGGAGCGGCGGCTTGCCGCAGCCACGCACAACCACGGCGCACGCACGGCCGAGGTGCTGACGTTCTCGCGATTGGCTGACCGTGTGTTCTCTGAGGTCGGCGGACTGGCACAGCAGATGCTGACGCCGGCAGGTCAGCTTTTGACCTTGCAGGAGGCGGCACGCCGTGTGCAGGGGGGGCTGAGTGCGTGGAAGGGTCTGGCAGACAAGCCGGAGCTGCTGCAGGAGGCGCTGCGGCTGATCGACGAGTGCAAAACCTGTGCGGTCGCACCGGAGACGCTGTTTGCGGCTGCCGAGGAAAGTGAGGACGCGGTACTTGCAGAAAAATTATCCGATCTTGCACAGATTTTAACAGCCTACGAGCGCCTGTGCGAGGAGTCCCTGCCCGACCCGAGAGACCGTCTGACACATTTGCGCGACCGCCTGGCAGAAAGCCACACGCTGGACGGTGCAGCGGTCTATCTGGATGGTTTTCTCGGCTTTACCGTGCAGGAAAGTGCAGTGGTCGATGCCATGCTGGCAGCGGGTGTGCCGCTCTCTGCGGCGGTAACCTGTGATACGGATTACCCGGAGATTTTCCTTACCGGCTGTAAAACAGTGCAGAGATTAACCCGGATGGCAAAGCATCATAACCAGATGGTCGAGCGCATCGAACTGGGCGAAAGCAAGGTGGCTCGACCGGCGGGACTGGCTGCGCTCGAACGCGAAAGCCTGCTGCCGGTGCGCACCCCGCAGGAGAGCGCGGCTGGCGTTCGTTTGTACGAGGCGGCTTCGCCGTTTGACGAGTGCGAGCACGCGGCGGCTTACATTCGGCGCAAGGTGCGGGACGAAGGCGCGCGCTGCCGCGATTTTGTGGTTGCGGCACGCGATATCGAGCCGTACAGCGCGTTTCTCGCAATGGCGATGGCGCGGTACGACATTCCGGTGTTCCTCGCGGAAAAGCCGGATCTGCTGTCCCGTCCGCCGATGGCGCTGGTCACAAATGCACTCGAGGCGGTACGAAATCACTTCCGATATGAAGATCTGTTCTCCTGTCTCAAGACCGGACTTGCGGGCTTGGATTGGGACGAAATTGATAAATTAGAGAACTATGTGCTCACCTGGAACGTCCGCGGCGGAGCATGGGAACGCGAGTGGACCGAGCATCCGGACGGCTATGGTCTGTCCATCGACGAGAATGCGAAGGCGCAGCTTGCCGAACTGAACACACTCCGCAAACGGGCAATCGCGCCGTTCTCCGCACTGCGCGAGGCACTTGCAGGTGAGCAGCCTGCAGGTGACTGCGTGCGTGCGCTCTATGCATTCCTTCTCGCGGTGGACGCGCCGCAGCGCATGACCGACCGCGCCGCCGGACACGAGCAGGCGGGGCGTCTGCAGCTGGCCGACGAGTACCGCCAGCTGTGGGAAATCCTGGTTTCTGCGATGGAGCAGTTCGCGTGGGTGTGCGGGGATATGCCGCTGACGCTCGACCGTTTCGCGCAGCTGTTCCGGCTGGTGCTCGGCGAGTACGATGTGGGTACGATTCCGGTTTCGCTCGACCGCGTGACCTGCGGCAACATCGAGCGTGCGTGTACGGAAAATGCGAAATATGTCATCCTGCTGGGCGTTAACGACGGCCTGATACCGAAAACCCCGTCCTCGACCTCGCTGCTGAGTGACATGGACCGCGACAAAATGGATGCGCTCGGCGTGGAACTCAAAGCCTACGGCGAGGAACGCCTGCTGATGGAGCAGGAAACGCTCTATCGGGCACTCGCGTGCCCGACAGACGAGCTGCTGCTGACGTATCACACCATCGACGCAGGCGGCGGTGAAACGCGGCCGTCCTACTTCGTGAACACAGTGCGGGAGCTGCTGCCGGATGTGCCGTTTTCCACCCACCGGACGGAGACCGTGCGCGACCGCCTGCAGGCGGAACGACCGGCGGTCGAACTTGCGTGCGCGTATCTTTCGGGCGACCGGACAGCCGCTGTGCGGGCCGCCTATGACTACTATAAGGATGATGAGCGAGTCAAAAACGCGCAGGCGCAGCGGCGCGGCAGAGGACCGCTGAGCAGTCCGCACACGATTGACGGCTTGTACGGAAAAAGTCTTAATCTGACCGCTTCGCGCGTGGATACGTTCTATTCCTGCCGGTTTGCGTTCTTTATGCAGTACGGCCTCAAGGCCAAGCCGCGCCGCGTGGCGAGGTTTGATGCGCTCTCGACCGGCACGTTCATCCACTATGTGCTCGAGCATGCGCTGGATACCCTTGGAAAGTGCGAGGGCGGCGCCGCCCATGCCGATCAGCCGACCGTGCGGAAAGCCTGCCGTGAAGCGGTACGGCAGTATGTCGCGGAGGAGCTTGGCGGCCTGGAGAATAAAACCGCGCGCTTCCAATACCTGTTCCGCCGACTGGTGCGCGCCGTGGAGCAGATCCTCGACAACGTGATCGAAGAACTGCGCGTATCCGACTTTGCGCCGATTGACTATGAGCTGGACTTCTCGCGCAGCGGCGACCTGCCGCCCGTGCAGTGCGAGGACGGCGATGTGTCGGTTTCACTCTCCGGCAAGGTGGACCGCGTGGACGGCTACATCAAAAACGGTCGTCTCTATCTGCGCGTTATGGACTACAAAAGCGGCAAAAAGTCATTTTCGCTGTCCGACATCTGGTACGGACTCAACATGCAGCTTATCATCTATCTATACACGCTGCAGCAGGAGGGTCTGGACCGCTATCGTGCCCGCCTGACCGCCGAGCTGAACGAAATCGTACCGGCAGGCGTGCTGTATGTTCCGGTACGCGATGAGCTGCCGGATGCGGCGCGCGACACGGACGAGGACGGGCTGCGCATCCTGCGCGACAAGGCGCTGCGGCGTTCGGGTCTGCTGAGCGACGATATGTCGCTGCTCGAGGCGATGGAGCACGGTCTGGAAGGTGACGGACGGTTTATTCCGGTCTCTATCAAGACAAGGAAGGGCGAGGACGAGCCGACGCTTGCCGCCAAGTCTGCGGTAGCTGATCTGGCGAAATTCGGCAGACTGGCACGCTATACGCAGAAAAAGCTACTCGAAATGGGACAGGCTCTGCGAAACGGCAGCATTGAAGCCAACCCGCGCAAGACCGACCGCAGCTACTGCGAATGGTGTGATTTCCGGGCAGCCTGCCGGTTCGATGAGACCGCCGGAGACAAGGTGCGCTGGCTGAAAAACATCAAGGACAAGGAATTCTGGGAGCGGTTAGGAGGGGACGACAATGCCGAAGTGGACACCTGATCAGCAGACCGCGATCGACGATCGCGGCGGTGCACTGCTGGTTTCGGCGGCAGCCGGCTCGGGCAAGACGGCCGTACTGACCGAGCGTGTGCTCCGGCGGCTGACGGACGAGAACGATCCGGTCGATATCGACCGCCTGCTGCTGGTTACCTTTACCAGCGCAGCGGCAGCCGAAATGCGTGAGCGAATCGGTGCGGCCCTTGGTGCGGCTGTAGCCGCAAACCCGCGGGATACCCGTCTGCGGCGGCAGCTGTTCCTCGTGCACCGCGCGAAAATCACGACCGTGCACGCGCTGTGTCTGTCGCTCGCGCGCGAGCAGGCGGCAGTGCTCGGTATTGCACCCGACTTCCGCCTGATGGACGAAAACGAGGGCAAGCTGCTTCGCGCCGAGGTGCTCGAAGAAGTGCTCGACACGGCCTACGAGCAGGCGGATGAGAAGTTTTTCGCGCTCTGCGACCTGCTGACGGCGGGGCGCGACGATAAAAAGCTGGGCGAGGTCATTCTCGGCACCTACGAGAAGATTCAGGCGCATCCTGATCCGCGGGCGTTCCTCGAGGATGTGCGCGCCGGATTGTACACGCGCGGCATGGACACGCCGCACGGCCGTGTTCTGCGCGAGCAGGCGAAGTCGGCGGCACAGCACGGTGCGGCATTTCTGCACATGGCTGTGGATGAATTGACCGGCATTGATGAGCTGGCGGACAACTATCTGCCCGCGCTGACGAGCGACTTAAATCAGGCCGAGCATCTGCTGGACGCACTGTTTGGCGGCAGCTGGGATGACTGCGTGAAGGCTGCCCGGTCGATTTCGTTTGACCGACTGAAGGCCGCGAGAAAATTTGAGGACAAGGCGTTCCTCGAGCAGATCAAGGCCATGCGCGAGGAGTGGAAGGGCGTTGCCAATAACATTCGGGAGAAATGGCTGACCGTCACCGCAGAAGAAGCGGAGTACGACCGCGGCCTGACAGCCCCCGCGCTGTTCGCACTCATTGACATGGTAAACGCCTTTGACGATGCCTTTACGGCAGCGAAACGTGCGAGAAATGCTGCGGATTTCAACGATTTGGAGCACTTTGCCGTGCGTCTGCTGTACACAGACGGCAGGCCGTCTGCACTGGCGAAAACCATGTCCGAGCAGTTCACCGAAATTGCGGTGGACGAGTATCAGGACACCAACGCCGTGCAGGATGCCATCTTCCGTGCACTCTCCAGAGACGAGACCAACCTGTTCATGGTCGGTGACGTCAAGCAGAGCATTTACGGCTTTCGACTGGCTGACCCGTCCATTTTCCTTGAGAAATACCGCAGCTTCGGTGAGGTGGCAGACGCCGCTGACGGGCAGCCGCGCCGTGTCGTGCTCGGGCAGAATTTCCGTTCACGAGCGGCCGTGCTGGACGCGTGCAACTATCTGTTTGCCGCCGTCATGGGCGAGACCGTGGGCGATCTCGTGTACACGGACAAGGAGGCGCTGCACCTCGGCGCGGACTACTATCCGGAGTCCGGAAATGCGCGGTACAAGACCGAAGTCCTGCTCGTGGACGCGGACGGACTCGGCGAGGACGATGATGCGCCGGACAAGACCGAACTCGAAGCACGGCTTGCCGCGAAGCGCATTCGTGCGCTGCTCGATGAAGGCTTTCCGGTGACGGATAAGCAGACCGGAAGGCTGCGTCCGGTCACGCCGGGTGACATCGTAATCCTGCTGCGCTCGCCCAGAAGCAAGGCGCCGACCTACATTGCGGAGCTGGAGCGTATCGGCGTAACAGCCAGCGCCGAGCAGCGCGGCGGCCTGCTGGAGACTGCCGAGGTCGGCACAATGGTGTCGCTGCTCAGCGTCATTGACAATCCGAGGCAGGACGTTGACCTTATCGGTGTGATGCGCTCGCCGCTGTTCGGCTTCACCGAGCAGGAACTGGCAGATATTCGCCTTGTGGATCGCAAGATCAGCTATTATGACGCGCTTTTGCAGTCGAGAACGGATTTCCCGAAGGTGGAAACCTTTCTGCAGCGGCTGGACTTTCTGCGCACTTTTGCGTGCGATCAGCCGGTGTACCGCCTGCTGTGGGAGATTTACGATCAGACCGGTGCACTCGGCCTGTACGGCGCGCTGCCGAACGGCGCACAGCGCCAGAGCAACCTGCTGACATTCTTCGAGCGGGCGCGCTCGTTTGAGGGACAGGGCTTCCGCGGCCTGTTTGACTTTGTGCGCCTGCTGCGCGGCATGCTCGAACAGGGCGAGGATTTCCAGACGGTCGGCGCCGAGGCCACCGGCGGTGCGGTCCGCATTCTGTCCATCCACAAGTCCAAGGGACTGGAATTTCCGGTTGTTATCGTGGCGGACTGCGCCAAGCAGTTCAACGACAGCGACCTCAAGGAGCCGGTGCTCGTGCACCAGAACCTCGGCTTCGGCAGCAAGTGCCGCGACCGTGACCGCGGTGTGCAGTACGACACCGCCGAGCGCATTGCGGTCTCGGTGCAGATGCGCCGCGAGATGATATCCGAAGAGCTGCGCGTATTATATGTAGCGATGACGCGCGCCAAGGAAAAACTGATTCTGACGGCAGCCACCGGCAGCCTGCGGAATTCGCTGAAAAAATGGTCGCTGCTGGCATCGCTCGATGAGCTGCCGCAGTACGCCATGGGCGCGGCGCGCACGCCGCTTGCGTGGATTCTGACACCGCTGCTGCGGCATCCGTGCGCGCGTGCGTTCCGCGAGGAGTATGCGCCTGAGGTGCCCGAGCACGGCACGGACAATGACGCATTCACACTCAAGGTGTATTATCCGAGCGACCTGCAGCCGCAGGAAACTGAAATCCTGCGTTTCGAGGACAGGGAGACCGGCGACTGCACCGTGCAGCCGCACTTCGACTACCCGCATGCTTACCTCGCGGATCTGCCGAGCAAGCTGACCGCCACCGGTGTCGGCCGCGGCTACCGCGCAGACGAGGCCGCCGAGCAGACACCGCCTCCGCGAAAGGAGGTGCAGCTGCGCGCGCCGCTGTTCGAGCAGGGAGAAAAGAAGCTGACGCCTGCCGAGGTCGGTACAGCACACCACCTGTTCATGCAGTTCTGCGACTTTGACGCCGCCTGTGCGCCGAACGGCGTGGAAAACGAGCTGAATCGTTTGGCGGAAAAGAAGATTTTGTCCACAGAACAGGCGTATGCTGTGGATAAACGCAAGATCGAACGGTTTTTCGCCTCCGACCTGTACAAAACCTTTATGGCGGAAAACAAGGTGCGGCGTGAGTTCAAGTTCTCCGTGCTTGTTCCGGTGCAAGCGTATTTTCCGGTCGCGGCGGATGCACCCGAGGAAAACGTGCTCCTGCAGGGCGTTATCGACTGCCTGATCGAAACCGGGGACGGCTTTGTTATCCTTGATTTCAAGACCGACCGCATCAAGAAGGGTGGTGCGGTCGAGAGAGCCGAGCAGTACCGTCCGCAGCTGGCCGCCTACGCGCGTGCTGTGCATGAGATTTACGGCAGACCGGTCCGTGCCTGCGTGCTGTACTTTTTCCACACCGGCGATACCGAATGGGTGTCGCTCGACGAGACCTGACGGCATTCGACCGCACAGCAGTTAAGAGTGTGTTAAGATTCATTTGCACGCATTGACATTGCGGCCGCACGATGGTAAATTGAGTACAACAAAAGCGAAGGGGCACCGGAAAAATACCGGACGGCTCCGCAGAACCTCAATATGCCACCATCATTCATTCCTCATTTCCAAATGAAAAATCCGCAGACGGGAACGTCTGCGGATTTTTCTATCTGTCAGAGGCTGGTTTCGTGACAGCCGTTTGCACGGATTGCATAACACGCATGCGGCAAAAATCGTGAAAAACCGTCATATGCCCGCTTTACTTTACAGGGCAAAAAGGATATAATAAACTTAACTATCAAAAACGACCTATTTGGAGAAAAGGAGAACGACGAAATGGCGTATTATTTCAGTGAACCTTCGCATACCTTTAACGAATATCTGCTGGTACCGGGGTATTCCTCTGCGGAGTGCATGCCGGCGAACGTAAGCCTGCGCACACCAATCGTTAAGTACAAAAAGGGCGAGGAATCCGCGCTGTATGCCAACATTCCGATGGTTTCCGCAATCATGCAGGCGGTATCGGATGATCGTATGGCGATCGCACTGGCGCAGGAGGGCGGTATCTCCTTTATCTTCGGTTCGCAGTCGATCGAGAGCGAGGCTGCCATGGTTTCCCGCGTAAAGAGCTACAAGGCGGGCTTCATCGTATCCGACTCCAACGTAAAGCCGGACACCACCCTTGAGGAGGTTCTCAAGCTGAAGGAGCGCACCGGTCACTCCACCATGGCAGTTACCGATGACGGCACCGCTAACGGCAAGCTGCTCGGCATTGTCACCAGCCGCGACTACCGCGTTTCCCGCATGGAGCGCAGCGTTAAGGTTGAGGAGTTCATGACTCCGTTTGACAAGCTGATCACCGCTCCGGCAGATACCAGCCTCAAGATCGCAAACGACATCATCTGGGACAACAAGCTGAACTCTCTGCCGCTGGTAGACGACAAGCAGCATCTGGTTTATATGGTATTCCGCAAGGACTACGACAGCCACAAGGCAAACTCTCTTGAGCTGCTCGATGAGCACAAGCGTTATGTAGTCGGCGCAGGCATCAACACCCGTGACTACGCAGAACGTGTTCCGGCACTGGTTGAGGCCGGCGCAGATGTTCTCTGCATCGACTCCTCCGAGGGTTTCTCCGAGTGGCAGAGCCGCACTCTGTCCTGGGTACGCGCAAAGTACGGCGACAGTGTAAAGGTCGGCGCGGGCAACGTTGTTGACCGCGAGGGTTTCCGTTTCCTCGCTGAGGCCGGCGCGGACTTCATCAAGGTCGGTATTGGCGGCGGCTCCATCTGCATCACCCGTGAGCAGAAGGGCATCGGCCGCGGTCAGGCTACCGCTCTGATCGAGGTTGCAGCCGCTCGTGACGAGTATTTCGAGGAGACCGGCATCTACATTCCGATCTGCTCGGACGGCGGTATCGTTCACGATTATCACTGCACGCTGGCGCTGGCTATGGGCGCTGACTTCCTCATGCTCGGCCGCTACTTCTCTCGTTTTGACGAGTCCCCGACGAACAAGGTCAACATCAATGGCAGCTACATGAAGGAATACTGGGGCGAGGGCTCTGCTCGTGCCCGCAACTGGCAGCGCTACGACATGGGCGGCGACAAGAAGCTGTCCTTCGAGGAAGGCGTTGACTCCTACGTTCCGTACGCAGGCTCGCTGAAGGACAACCTCGGTCTGACCCTGAGCAAGGTCCGTTCCACCATGTGCAACTGCGGCTCTCTGTCCATTCCGGAGTTCCAGAAGAAGGCAAAGATCACGCTGGTATCCGCAACCTCGATCGTCGAGGGCGGCGCACACGATGTTGTGCTCAAGGAAACCGCATCTACGAGCAAATAAGCATAGTTTACTCACAAATTGCCCCACAGGTTATCTCTGCGGGGCAATTCTTATCGGAAATGAGATTGCATGAAGGGGGAGGGGCGCTATGCCTCAGAATAATAAGCCGGGACGCCGTCTGCTGCGGCGGCTGTACGGTTCGTGGTACCGCGTGCGGCGCAATATCAGCGCGTTTGCGCGGTGGTGCCTGTTTGCAGTCATTATCGGCGTGGTGGTGGGCGCAGTCGGCGCGGCGTTTGAGCACGCCCTCGAATGGGCGACCGAAACCCGTCAGGAATACAGCTGGACGCTGTATTTTCTGCCGCTGGTCGGTCTGTTTATCGCGCTCTGGTACAGTAAAATGGATATGCCGCTTGAACGCGGCACCAACTTCATCCTGACCTCGGTGCGGCAGGATCATCCGGTGCGGCTGCGGCTTGCTCCGAGCATCTTTATCACCTCGGTGCTGACCCACCTGTGCGGCGGCTCTGCCGGACGAGAAGGTGCGGCGTTGCAGCTCGGCGGTGCGATTTCGGGCAATATCGGACATCTGATGCACCTGGACGACAAGGATTCCCGCACCATTACCATGTGCGGTATGGCGGCGTGCTTTTCGGCACTGTTCGGCACACCGCTTGCGGCGAGCGTGTTCGCAATGGAGGTTATCAGCGTGGGCGTGATGTACTACGCGGCGCTGTTTCCGTCCATCCTCGCGAGCGTGATCGCGCATCAGGTAGCGCTGCAGCTTGGCGGCGGCACGACCGCGTTTACGCTCTCCGGTGTGCCGGAAAATACGGATGTGCTGCTCATTGTAAAGCTGGTGGCGTTCGGCATGGTCTGCGCCGGACTGAGTGCGCTCGTGTGCGTCATCTTCCATAAAATCGGTCATCTGTTCAAGCATTTTCTGCCGAACCAGTACGCCTGCATTGCGGTTGGCGGCGCGGTCGTGGTGCTCATCAGCCTGCTGCTCGGCACGCGCGACTACAACGGTGCAGGCATGCAGGTCATTGAACACGCGATTGCCGGTCACGCGGCATACGAGGCGTTTTTCCTCAAGCTGGTGCTGACGGCGATTACCATCGGTGTCGGCTATAAAGGCGGTGAGATCGTGCCCGTGCTGTTCATCGGCGCGACCTTCGGCGCCGCCTACGGCGGATTTTTCGGTCTGGCGCCGTCCTTTGCGGCCGGTCTCGGTATGACGGCCGTGTTCTGCGGCGTGACAAATTCGCCGCTTACATCCATCCTGCTGGCGTATGAGCTGTTCGGCGGTCAGAGCCTTGCGCTGTTTGCACTGGTCATCGCCATCGCGTACATGCTCTCCGGCTACTACGGCCTGTACAGTGAGCAGAAGATCATCTATTCCAAGCTCCAGCCGAGATATATCGACCGAAAAACCAAATAACCAACCATCCGTAGGGCGCGACGACTCGGCGCGCCGTGTAAATCATGTGCAGTTGCTGAAAAAGCGGCGTGCCGAGGTCGTCACGCCCTACGATATACGTTCTCGAAAGGAACAAAACCAATGCAGAATTTCAAAGGTGCAATTTTCGACATGGACGGCACGCTTTTGGACTCCATGCCGGTCTGGAAACGACTGACACAGCGCTACCTTGCGCAGTTCGACGTTCACATCACAGACGCGGACTACGCGGTATGCGAGGGCTTTTCCCAGCCGCAGGTCGCGGAGTATTTTCTGAAACGCTATCCGAACCTGCCGCTGACCCAGCAGCAGATGCTCGACGGCATGGACGAGATGATTACCTCGCGCTACGAGACGATTGCCCGGCCGAAGGACGGCGTGATCGATTTTCTCGAAGGTCTGCGCGCACGCGGCATCAAAATGGCCATCGCTACGCTGACGGCACGCCGCCACGCGGAGAAGGCGCTTATCGACCGCGACATGATGAAATATTTCGAGTTCATGCTCACCATCGAGGACGTAGGCGTGCCCAAGTACGAGCCGGACATCTATCTCGAAGCCGCCCGCCGCCTCGGCCTGACAGCAGGCGAGTGCATGGTGTTTGAGGATGCGCCGTATGCGGGCGTAACGGCGAAAAAAGCCGGTTTTGCGCTCTGCGGTATGGCAGAGCCCGCCTACGCGGAGGGCGAAGACACGCTCCGGCAGGTCAGCGATGTGTTCGTCGAGCATTCCTTTGCCGAACTTGCGGATAAACTGTAAAAAACACTTGCAATATAACGCATCATATCCTATTATATATAGGAAAGAGAGTATGGAGCTGCGTTAGAAATCCTAACGCGGCTTCCTTTTACGTTGGGAGGCTGAAATTTTTGGAACAACAGAATAAAATGGGAACCGCCCAAATGGGCCCGCTGATCTTCTCGATGGCACTGCCGGCGATGATCTCCATGATCATCAACGCGCTGTACAATATCGTGGACAGTATCTTCGTGGCCAAGTATTCGCAGGATGCGCTGGCGGCGGTTTCGCTCGTATATCCGCTGCAGATGCTGGTCGTGGCGATCGGTGTCGGCACCGGTGTCGGCGTAAACTCACTGATCGCACGCCGTCTGGGCGAAAAGCGCCAGAAGCACGCGGACTCGGCGGCAGAGCACGGCGTAGCGCTGGCGGTTGTTGGCGGCATCGCATTCTTCATCCTCGGCTGGGGATTTTCGGGTGTATTCGTCGGCGCATTCGGTGCGAGCGAGGCGGTTTCGGCTTACGCTATCCAGTATTCGCACCTTGCGGTCGGCATGAGTATTTTTGTTATGATCTCGATGATGTGCGAGAAGATCCAGCAGTCCGGCGGCAACATGATCATCCCGATGTGTCAGGGTCTGACCGGTGCGATCATCAACATCATCCTCGACCCGCTGATGATCTTCGGTATCGGTCCGTTCCCGGAGATGGGTATTCGTGGCGCGGCGCTCGCGACCGTTATCGGCCAGATCTTCGGCATGGCGCTTGGTCTGTGGGGCGTGTTCCGTCGTCAGAAGGTGTTGAATGTTAACATGCGCGAGTTCAAGTGGCGCGGACAGACGATCAAGGACATTTACCGTGTCGGCCTGCCGGGTATTGTCATGCAGAGCGTCGTTTCCGTTATGACGGCCGGTATGAACGGTATTTTGATTGCCTTCTCGCAGACGGCGGTCAACGTACTCGGTGTGTATTTCAAGCTGCAGACCTTCGTCTTTATGCCGGTATTCGGACTCAATCAGGGTGCGCTGCCGGTTATGGGCTACAACTACGGCGCACGCAACCGCAAGCGTCTGATGGGGGCGTACAAGATCACGCTGACGGCGGCTGTCGTCATTATGGCGCTTGGTCTGGTGCTGTTCCAGCTGCTGCCCGAGCAGATGCTCATGCTGTTTGTGGACAAGTCCGATGCAGCGGCAGCACAGGAGATGATTGAGGTCGGCGTTCCGGCGCTCAAGACCATCAGCCTGTCCTTCCTCGGTGCAGCGTTCGGTATCATTAATTCCACAATGTTTCAGGCAACCGCACGCGGCATGAACAGCCTGATCGTGTCTGTCTGCCGTCAGCTGGTCGTTATCCTTCCGGCGGCATGGCTGCTGGGTCAGCAGTTTGGCCTGAATGCGGTATGGTATGCGTTCCCGATTGCAGAAATCGCAGCATTCTTTATCTCGTATATTTTGCTCTGGCGCGAATACCGCTCGGAACTTCGGTTCCTTGATGTAGAAAAGGAGGCAAAGGCATGAAACGAATTGCCAGCTTTGAAGTAAACCATGATAAACTGAAGCCGGGTATGTATACCTCGCGTATCGACGGCGACATCACCACCTATGATATCAGAATGGTGTACCCGAATGCGGGTACTTACATCCAGCCTGCGGCGGGTCACACGTTTGAACACCTGTTTGCAACGTATGCGCGCAACTCGAAGTTTGCCGATCAGATCATCTACTGCGGTCCGATGGGCTGTCAGACCGGCTTCTACTTCCTTGTGCGCGATATGAAGCCGTCGGATGCGATTGCGCTCGTGCAGGAGAGCATGGCGTTTATCGCCGCTTACGAAGGCGAGATTCCGGGCGCGAGCCGCATTGAGTGCGGCAATTATCTGCTGCACGATCTGGCAGGCGCAAAGCAGCTTGCCGCTTCCATGATTCCCGTGCTCGAGGGCTGGAAAGAAGAAAATCTGATTTATGAAAAATAATGCTTGCATTTTCGGAAAACATGTGGTAAGATAAATTTACGACTGTTGGAGATATGTAAACATATCCGTGGAAAGAGGTGAAACAACATGAAACAGGGCATCCATCCCGACTACAAGCAGACCACGATCCGCTGTGCCTGCGGCAATGTCATTGAGACCGGCTCCACCAAGGAGAACATCGTCGTTGACGTTTGCTCCAAGTGCCACCCCTTCTTCACGGGTAAGCAGAAGCTGGTAGACACCGGCGGACGTGTTGATCGCTTCAAGAAGCGTTTCAATCTGGACAAGTAATGAGAAAAGCCATCGAAACGTGTTTTCGGTGGCTTTTTCGTTATCTGTTTGCAGATTGCGGAAGGGTGTTTGCGGCACAGGCGGTTTGGTGCGCTTGAACCGCGCAGGCGGTTCATCCTGTCCGGGCGTCAGGCTTTTCCTGCACCGATTAGGCGGGGCACACGAGTCGCGTTAGCAATACTCGCTGTCCGGGCGGAAAGTTTTTCGCTGAACCTCAGCGGAGAGTTGCCGTCTGCGGACGGCAGAAGATTCGCCGTACCCACGGCGGTGGGCAAGAGGGTAGACACCTGCGGTTTCTACCCTCTTAACTCCCGTTTCCCTTTGTTTCTTAGCTTGGCGCAGACCAGAGACCGGCGACCGCTCTGAAATAGGGGGACGGCAGAGGACTTTTTTCTACCGTAGGGGAGCACAGTGTGCTCCCATGTCGCGGCCTATCCGCAGTGCCGGATACCATGCTGCTGCACAGACGGTTTACTCTGCGCAGGCGCGGCATATCTGTGCCGCGCAACTCGTTTACGCGTTGTTATGGACAGCAACTACGAGTTTAATTTGATAACAGATGTTACCGCAGGGTGTGCTGACTTACAACGATAGGGCATTTTCTATATAACAAAAAATCCGCCACGGTTTGCCGTGACGGAAAAATATTCACTTTTCTGCCTTTATATTACCGCAAATCGGACGGAAAATCAAGTCTTGTACGGTTTTGCGTTTGGGTGTAATAAATATAGAGGACAATTTAACAGCAAGGAGGAATTTTCCATGCCGTTTACCAATCAAACAGAAGAAAAGCAGATCGAACGGGCGGTTCTGGTCGGTCTGTCGTGTCCGAGCTTCAACGCCGATCAGGATGCGGACGAGCGCACGATGGACGAGCTGCGCGCGCTGGCGGAGACTGCCGGTGCGGAGGCCGTTGCGATGACGCTGCAGCGCCGTCCGGCGCCGGATGCCCGCACGTTTATCGGTGAGGGCAAGGCGGAAGAGGTTAAGCAGCTTGCCGAGATGAACGACGCAAGTCTGATCCTGTTCGACAATGAGCTGTCGCCGTCGCAGATGAGCAATCTGGAGGAATTGACCGGCCGCACGGTACTCGACCGCTCGGCGCTCATCCTCGATATTTTCGCGCAGCGTGCGCGCACCGGCGAAGGCAAGCTGCAGGTCGAACTGGCGCAGTACCAGTACATTCTGCCGCGTCTGGCGGGCATGGGCAAGGCGATGAGCCGTCTCGGCGGCGGCATCGGCACGCGCGGACCCGGTGAGAGCAAGCTGGAGAGCGACCGCCGTCACATCCGCAGCCGCATCGACAAGCTGCGCCGTGATCTGGAGCAGGTGCGGCAGGTGCGTTCTGTGCAGCGCCGCCAGCGCAAAAAGGCCGAGCTGCCACTGGTTGCCATTGTCGGCTACACGAACGCGGGCAAGTCCACGCTGCTGAACACCCTGACCGGTGCGGGCATCGAGGCGAACGACCGTCTGTTCGATACGCTCGACCCGACCACGCGTAAAAAACGCATTTCGGATACGCAGGAAATCCTTCTGTCCGATACCGTAGGCTTCATCCGCAAGCTGCCGCATCATCTCGTGTCGGCGTTCAAGGCAACGCTCGAGGAGCTGGCGTATGCCGATCTGCTGCTGCATGTCGTGGACGTTTCGGACGAAAACTGGCAGATTCATGCACAGACTGTGGATAAGGTTGTGGCACAGCTCGGCGCACAGGATATTCCGCGCGTGATGGTGTACAACAAGGCGGATAAGTGCGATCCGGATGTTATTCCGTTCATTCGGCCGGATGAGGGCGTGAAGATTTCCGCAAAGAGCGGAGAAGGCATTGACGACCTGCTGACAGCCATCGAAAAGGCGCTCGGCAAGGGCAAGCATAAGGTAAAGCTGTGCATCCCGTACAGCGATGGTGCCGTGCTCGATATGCTGCACCGTGAAGCGCAGATCGACTCGACCGACTATGCCGCAGAAGGCACGATTGTCGAGGCGGTCGTGGATGATAAGACCTACGGCAGAGTTTCGACATACATTATGGATAATGAGTAATTAGTAATGAGGAATTAGGAATTAAGGTGCGCGAAGCGCATTTTGAATCATCGCGCATGGCGCGATACCGCAATTACTAACTACTAATTCCTGATTATTTAAGGATTTGCTGATGGAAAAAGACTACTTTGTGCCTTTTGCCGATTACGGCGAGGACAAATTTGAAGAAAAACGCTCCAAGTTCACTGGACGGCTGTGGCACGTTGAAACCGCCGAAGAGGCGGTAGCGAAGATAAAGGAGATGCGCGAGACCTACTGGGACGCGACACACAACTGCTACGCCTACATTCTCCGTGAAGGCAATGTGATGCGCTACTCGGATGACGGAGAACCGCAGGGCACGGCAGGCATGCCGATCCTCGAGGTGCTGCGCCATGAGAACCTGACCGACTGCGTTTGCGTTGTCACGCGCTATTTCGGCGGTATTCTGCTCGGTACGGGCGGATTGGTCCGCGCGTACACGCAGGGCGCGCAGGTGGCTGTCGCGGCAGCCGGTGTACAGAGAATGAGCCTGTACACGGTGGCGCTCATCGCGTGCCCGTACAATCTGTATGAGATTATTCTGCACCTGCTGCCGGACCACGACTGCGCGGTCGAGGAGACCGACTACGGTGCGGATGTAACGCTGACCGTGACGCTGCCCGCCGGTCGGGAGGACGAGCTCAATCGGGCGCTTGCCGAAGCCACGGCAGGGCAGGTCTACGCCGAGGTCATGGAGACCCGATTCATGGGTCGGCGTGTCAAGTAAATATCGGCTTGCAAGGCTCACAAAATTCTGAAAAAATTTTTGTGAAAAAAGAGGATTTTCAGATTTCGTTTCGTATAACTATTATGTGACGGATTCTCCGAGGCTGAGGAGGCGGTACATATGACCATTCGAGAGCAGAACGAACAGCGCGAGCACGCGGTGCTCGAGCCGTGGGCGACCTTTGCGGACAGCTCCGCAGGCAGGCTGCGCCCGATGGAGCCGTGTCCGTACCGCACCTGCTTTCAGCGCGACCGCGACCGCATTATCCACTCGAAGGCGTTCCGGCGGCTGGGCAACAAGACGCAGGTATTTATCTCGCCGGAGGGCGACCACTACCGTGCTCGGCTGACGCACACGCTCGAGGTCGCGCAGATTGCGCGGACAATCGCGCGGGCGCTTGGACTCAATGAGGATTTGACCGAAGCGATCGCGCTCGGACATGATCTCGGGCACACGCCGTTCGGTCACGCCGGAGAGGCGGCGCTCGATGAGGTTTGTCCGTTCGGTTTTCGGCACAACGAGCAGAGTTTGCGCGTTGTGGATGTGCTCGAGGATTTGAACCTTACGCGCGAGGTGCGCAACGGCATTGTCTGCCATACCGGCAGGCGCAAGGCGAGTACGCCGGAAGGCCGCATTATCCACTTTGCCGACCGCATTGCCTATATCAACCACGATATTGACGATGCGGTACGCGCGGGCATTATCCGCGAGAGCGATATTCCGCAGCATTTGAGGAAACGCCTGGGTGAGACGCACGGCAAGCGCATTGACACGCTGGTGACGGCGATGATCGAGTACGGTCAGCGGTATCTGGAGATCGGCATGGACGAGCAGATGCACGCGGACATGATGGAGCTGCGGCAGTTCATGTTCGATCATGTGTACCACGGCACGGCTGCACAGCGCGAGGAAAAACGCGCAAAATCCATGCTGCGCAGTTTGTACGAATATTTTATCGAGCATCCTGACGAGCTGCCGGACGATTACTTCGTGCTGCAGGCCCGGGGGGAGGCGCTCGAGCGGATTGCGTGCGACTATGTTGCAGGCATGACCGACCGCTACTCGATAGCGGTCTATAAGAATTTGTTTATTCCGAAAAGCTGGAATAAGATTGAGGATTAACGAAAATGGGTATTATATATTCGTTTTCGTTCGATAAATAGGGAAGGAGGGGCACGAAGTGCCGTTTGACCGTATATTTCTGGATGAGCTGTCCGCGCGGAACGACATTGTAGAGATCGTTTCGCAATATGTGCAGCTGAAAAAGAGCGGCGCGAACTATTTCGGTCTGTGTCCCTTCCACAACGAGAAAACCGGTTCGTTTTCGGTCTCGCCGGACAAGCAGATCTTTCACTGCTTCGGCTGCGGCGCAGGCGGCGGTGTCATCACCTTTATTATGAAGGCGGAAGGTCTGACCTTCCCGGATGCGGTACGCTATCTCGCCGAGCGAGCGGGCATGCAGATACCCGAACAGGGTGAAGCCGAGCGCAAAGCGGCGCGCCACAGAGAGCGTCTGTACGCGCTCTGCAGGGACGCCGGACGCTATTATTATGACACACTCTGGCGGCCGGAAAACCGAACCGCACAGCAGTATTTTATCAACCGAGGTCTGTCCCGAAGGACAATGAACCGTTTCGGACTCGGCTATGCACCGGATTCCTTCCACGCGCTCATCGATGCGATGACGGCCAAAGGCTACACGCGCGAGGAACTCATGGACGCCGGTCTGGTCAGCCGCAGCGAAAAGGGACATATTTACGACCGGTTCCGCAACCGTGTCATGTTCCCGATCATCGACGTGCGCGGCCATGTGATCGCATTCGGCGGCCGTGTGCTGGATGATTCCAAGCCGAAGTACCTGAACTCGCCGGAAACGCCGATCTTCCACAAGAGCCGCAATCTGTTTGCGCTCAACCTGTCAAAAAGCACGAAGAACGATTATTTTATCTTAGCCGAGGGCTATATGGATGTCATCGCGCTGCATCAGGCGGGATTTGATTCCGCGGTTGCATCGCTTGGCACCTCGCTGACCGAGGAGCAGGCGCGCATTATCGCGCGGCATACCGACCGCATTGTCATCTCGTATGACGCGGACGGAGCCGGTCAGGCGGCGGCACAGCGCGCGATCGACATCCTGAAAAAATGCGATCTGCAGGTCAAGGTGCTGCGCATTCCGGGGGCCAAGGACCCGGATGAATTCATCAAGGCACGCGGCGCGGATGCGTTCCGCAATCTGATTGAACGCAGTGAGGACCACAACGCGTTCCGCATTGAGCAGATTGCCGCAAAGTACGATCTTGAGGACGACGAAGCACGCGTGCTGTTCCTCAGAGATGCAGCGCGCATGCTCGCCGGCATCGAGAGTACCATTGAGCGCGAGGTCTACGCCGGACGTGCCGCCAAGATGGCAGGCGTGACCGCCGAAGCCATGAACGTTGAGGTTCGGCGCGAACTCGGCATTCAGCGCAAGCGGCGAAAGGCCGCCGAACGGCGTGAGATACGCTCTCCGGTCGGACTGGCGCAGCCAAAGGACAGGTCGCTGGCGTATACCGATATGAAATCCGCCAAGGCCGAGGAGAATGTGCTTAGACTTCTGTTCTCGGACCAGAAATTGATTGCCGTTGCCGAAAAGGACTTGCAGCCGGCGTGGTTTTCCGCACCGGTGCTGCGTAAGATATACGAGCGCGTGCTGGAGCTGAACCGAAACGACCAGATGGTCGATGTGCTGTCCTTTGAGGGATGGCTGGAGCCTAACGAAATGAGCCTGCTGTCCGCGATACTCGAACCCGGCATTCCGGCCGGAGAGCATCGAGGGGAACTGCAGGAATACATAAACACCATACGAATGCAGCGCGTCAAGGATGGAACCATTACGCAGGCGGGAGAGGACCCGCTGCTTACATTCGGACGCATCAAAAAACAAAACGCGGGAGGACAAACGATATGACGAAAGCAAACGCAAATGCAGCCGCAAACGCACAGGAGCAGCAGGCAGCACAGCAGCAGATCCTGCGCGACCTGCTCGCGCTTGGCAAGAAGAACGGCCGACTGACCCTCAAGGAGATCTCGGATGCACTGAGCCATCTGGAGCTGTCGAGTGAGGACATCGACAAGGTGTACGAGACGCTCGAGACCATGGGCATCGAGGTCGAGACGAACGGTGTGCTGGAGAAGGTCATCGGTGACGATGACGACTCCTTTGAGCCGGAGGAAGTGGAAGAGGTTCCGGAGGAAGAACTGGTCGATACCTCTGCCATGGCTGAGACGTTCGCCATTGACGATCCGGTCCGCATGTATCTGAAGGAGATCGGCAAGGTCGATCTGCTGTCTCCTGAGGAGGAGGTAACGCTCGCAGAGCGGATGCAGAAGGGCAACGAGGCCGCAGAGCGTATCGCAAACGAAGGCGATGCCATTCCGGCGGAGGAGCGCGCACAGCTTGAAAAGGATATCAAGCTCGGCGACCGTGCAAAGAAGCGTCTGGCTGAGGCGAACCTGCGACTGGTTGTCTCCATTGCAAAGCGCTATGTCGGCCGCGGCATGCTGTTCCTCGATCTGATCCAGGAGGGCAACCTCGGTCTGATCAAGGCAGTTGAGAAGTTCGACAGCACCAAGGGTTTTAAGTTCTCTACCTACGCAACGTGGTGGATCCGTCAGGCGATCACCCGTGCGATTGCGGATCAGGCGCGTACGATCCGTATTCCGGTACACATGGTTGAGACCATCAACAAGGTTATCCGCGTTTCCCGCCAGCTGCTGCAGGAGCTGGGCCACGATCCCAGCCCGGAGGAGATCGCCAAGGAGATGAACATGCCGGTTGACCGTGTGCGCGACATCCTGAAGATCGCGCAGGAGCCGGTATCGCTCGAGACGCCGATCGGCGAGGAGGAGGATTCTCACCTCGGCGACTTCATCCCGGACGACGACGCACCGGAACCGGCAGAGGCGGCCTCCTTTATGCTGCTCAAGGAGCAGCTCGTCGAGGTGCTCAAAACTCTGACGCCGCGTGAGGAAAAGGTTCTGCGCCTGCGCTTCGGCATCGAGGACGGCCATACCCGCACCCTCGAGGAGGTTGGCAAGGAATTCAACGTAACTCGCGAGCGTATCCGCCAGATTGAGGCAAAGGCGCTGCGTAAGCTGCGTCATCCGTCGCGCTCCAAGAAGCTGAAGGATTTTCTGAACTAAGCAAGATATCAAAAGCCGCTTACCATTGGTAAGCGGCTTTTTTATGGAAAACGGAGGATTGAGGATGGAGAATGAAACCGTTGCGTTAATTCTTCATGCTCAATTACTGCGATATTCGAGATACCGCAAAAATGCTTGACCGCCGGAGATGCGTCTATCGTGTTGTAAAACTGCGGCAGAATATTGCCTGAGATCGGTGGAACGGCCAGCTGTGCAAAATGCCGTCACAGGCTTTTCTTTGTCAGATTGTGCGAAGGGTGTTTTTTCTTCCTTTGTGAAGTAGCACTAAAATTATATCATTTTATTTGTAAGAAATAAACAAAAGCGGGCGATTTTGCTGAAAATCTTTCAGAAATGCAAAAAACAAAGGAAAATTCGGATTTTTTATCAGAATGTGTGCGAAACGTACACTAAGTGGCCGCCGCTGTTATTCGACGGCGTTGTGAAAAATGCTACATGAAAATTGCACAAAAAACTGCTTGCATACCTGGTTCATATGGTGTATAATAACGAAGAAGGGGAACGATCCCGCAAAGAGAGGATCGCTCCCGCGAAACAAAGCGCCCAGGAGTATAACGTGCCGGCAGGGCACGATAACAGGTTAGGGCAGGGGAGTGTAATATAAACTATGGCGAATTATCCGGTTAACAAGATCCGTAATGTATGTCTGATGGGTCACGGTGGCGACGGCAAGACCTCGCTGGTCGAGAGCCTGCTCAATATCGCCGGTGTAACCGACCGCGTTGGCAAGATCGCGGACGGCAACACGGTTTGTGACTTTGATCCCGAAGAGATCAAGCGCAAGTTTTCCATTTCCACGGCTGTAGCGCCGGTAGAGTGGAACGGCTGCAAGATCAATCTGCTCGATACCCCGGGTTTCTTTGATTTTGAAAGTGAAGTGCAGTGCGCACTGCGCGTTGCGGAGTCCGCGCTGATCGTCGCAACCGGCAAGTCCGGTCCGGGCGTCGGCACCGAAAAGGCATGGGCTCACTGTGAGGAGCACGCAATGCCGCGTATGTTCTACATCTCCAAGATCGACGAGGAAAACTCGGATTACTATAACTCTCTGCACAAGCTGCAGAAGCAGTTCGGCGTATCGGTAGCGCCGATCGTTGTCCCGATTTTTGAAGGCAACCGCGATACCGTTGGTATTGTGGACTGCGTTATCCGCAAGGCGTACCGCATGGAAGGCAACAAGCGTGTCGAGATCCCGATCCCGGACAACATGAAGGACCGTGTCGACCAGCACCGTGCAGCACTGTGCGAGAACATCGCCGAGCTGTCTGAGGACCTGATGGAGCGTTACTTCGCAGGTGAGGAGTTCTCGGATGAAGAACTGATCGCCGGTATCCGTCAGGGTGTGAAGGATCTGGTTCTCGCGCCGGTATTCTGCGGCACCGCTGCAACCGGTATCGGTTCCTACGCACTGCTCAAGGGCATTGCGGACTACATGCCGTCTCCCGACGAAAAGCCGGTTGAGATCTGCGAGGACGAAAAGGGCGAGCTGATCGAGATCAACTGCACCCCGAACGGCTCTGCCTGTGCATTTGTATTTAAGACGGTCGCTGACCAGTACGGCCGCTTCTCCTATTTTAAGGTTATGTCCGGCGAGGTTAAGCAGGATATGACGCTGGTCAACAAGCGTGCCGATGCAAACGAGAAGATGGGTCACATCTTCACCGTATGCGGCAAAAAGACGACCGAGGTTCCGGTGATTGGCTGCGGCGACATCGGTGCCGTTTCCAAGCTGGTTACCACCAAGACCGGCGATACGCTTTCGATGAGCGTTCGCAAGGTTGAGCTTGAGTCGATCGAGATTGCGCCGCCGTGCTACACGCAGGCAATCGCGCCTAAGGTAAAGGGCGTTGAGGAGAAGATCTCCACCGGTCTTGCTCGTCTGCGTGACGAGGATCCGTCCTTCGATACCGAGTTCAACCCGGAAACCAAGCAGCATCTGATCTCCGGTGCCGGCGATATTCATCTGGACGTTCTGTGCTCCAAGCTGAAGGATAAGTTTGGCGTAGAGGTTACGCTGACCGATCCGATCGTTCCGTACCGCGAGAAGATCCGCAAGGCTGTTACGGTAGAAGGCAAGCATAAGAAGCAGTCCGGCGGTCATGGTCAGTACGGCCACGTTAAGATGGAATTTGCACCGTATGCCGAGGGTGATTATCTGTTCCAGGAGAAGATTTTCGGCGGTTCCGTGCCGAAGAACTTCCATCCGGCAGTTGACAAGGGCATCCGCGAGGCGATGGAGCATGGCGTTCTGGCTGGCTACCCGATGGTTGGCCTGCGTGCAACTCTGCTCGATGGCTCCTACCACGATGTAGACTCCAACGAGCTGTCCTTCAAGATGGCAGCACGTCTGGCATACAAGGCCGGTATCCCGGAGGCAAATCCGGTACTGCTCGAGCCGGTATGCTCGCTCAAGGTCGTTATCCCGGATTCCTACATGGGCGATGTTATCGGCGATCTGAACAAGCGCCGCGGCCGCATCATGGGCATGAATCCGCTCGACGGCGGCAAGCAGGAGATCGTGGCCGAGTGCCCGATGGCAGAGCTTGGCGATTACGCGATCAAGCTGCGCTCCATGACGCAGGGCAGAGGCTCGTTTGTTTCCCAGTTCGAGCGCTACGATGAGGCACCGGTTCCGGTACAGGAAAAGGTTATCGCAGCGAATAAGGCTCGTCTGGAGGCGCTGAACAAGGAATAACATTCCCTGCATTTTGTGAAATTGAAACCGGCTGCGTGAGCGGCCGGTTTTTCTTTGCTTAACCGGTTAGGAATGGGTGTTTGACGCTTGCGAAGCGAACGAAACTTGCCTACCCGGCAGGGGCACAAGAGGGTAGACACCTGCGGTTTCCACCCTCTGATTTTCATCCCTTTCCCTTAGAGGGCATGGCGAAAATCGGAGAGCGGCGGCTGCGAAAAAGGGGAACGGCAGAGAATTTTTTCTACCGTAGGGGAGCACAGTGTGCTCCCATTTCTTTACCTCTACGCAGTGCCAGATACTTTGCTGCTACACAGGCGGTTTCATTCTCACTCCTATCTTGCAGAAACTGAAGATTTCTCCTATAATGAGATTTGAAGGGGGAGCTGCCCATGAAGAACAAACGAATGCGCTATATATCGATAACGGCGGCTATCCTGCTGGTTTTTGTGCTGCTGATGCTGCTGTTTTCCAACCGATCCGGCGATTTCAGCGCAATGGAAGCGCAGAACGGCGTACTGGATGCAACATCAGCGGACTTTTCGTCGGCGGTATATGAAATAGACGGTGAATGGACGTTCTATCCTGAGGTGCTCGGCAGCGGCGCAGAGCTGGACGCTGCCCAACCGGGAGAACGCAATGAATCCATTCCATACGGCTCATATCGGCTGAAAATACACGCGCAGCCGAAACAATACCTGACACTCGGCGGCTACTCATTCGATTACAGCACGCGCGTGTTGGTAAACGGCAGTAAAGTGCTCGAAATCGGCAAGGTGGGGGCGTCTGCGGCGGAGTCTGAGCCGCGCATCGACTACATGCTCATACCGATTTACACCGGCGAGGATGGCGAGGTCGAGGTGGTCTGTCAGTACGCGAATTTCGTGCACCGCGAAGGCGGCGGTCTGACGCAGATGCACCTGTCCACCGCGGAGAACATCGACCGCATGCGCCGAAGCCGGAATCTGTATTCACTGGTGCTTGGCGGTTCGCTGTGCCTGTTCGGCATGTATTTTCTGCTGTTTGCGGTATTTCAGGGCGAGAGCAAGTATGTTTTCCTCGCGGTCATCTGTGTGCTGCTCGGTCTGCGCGACCAGAATTTCTATGTGCTGCATCTGCTGCCTGCAAACTACAACTGGGCAGTCGCATATCGGTTTCTGGTGCTGATGATTACGCTGCAGCCGTGTTTTCTGCTGCTTTTGCTGCAAAGCCTGTACGAAAAACTGGCGAAGCCAATCGTTGTGCGGTGCTATGCGGCGCTGTATGCCGTGCTGGCGGCGGCGCATTTTATCCTGCCGACGCAGGATATCGCACCGCTGAGTAAAATCGGGTACTATCTCTCGATGCCGTTTTTCCTGTATCTGGTCGTACAGCTGATTCGGCGGTTCTGGCGCATCCGGCGGTTTGAACGGGACGATGTGCTTGTTCTGCTCGGCTATCTGCTGCTGTTCGGCTCGAACGTGTACGAGGCGGTATTTGGCCGCATCGTGACGACCATCACGCGCCACGGAGCAGCGCCGCCGTATCTGCTGGTGTTCGTGTTCCTGATTGCGGGAGCCATCAGCCTGAAGATCAACCGCCGGGAACAGGAGCTGTCCGAGAGCCGCCGTCAGCGCGAGGTGCTGACCCAGCTCAACCGGCTGAAAAGCGAATTTCTGCACCAGATGGCGCATGAACTGAAAACACCGCTCACGGTCATGAGCGGCTACGCGCAGCTGACCGACTGGCAGCTTGGCACCGGAGAGGTCAGCGCGGACGCGCATGAACACATGCAGACCATTTCGTCCGAAGCGCAGCGGCTTTCTGCGCTCGTATCGCGGCTGATTGATCTCGCCAACGGAGGTTCACCCGATATTGAGATGGGCGTCATTGACGCGGTGCAGCTGCTGTCCGGTGCGGCGGATGTATGCCGTCCCATGCTGGAAAAAAAGCACAACCGGCTGGAAAGCGACAGCGGAGACGGTATTGCGCTCTGGGGCAATCCGGAAATGCTGCTGCAGGTGCTCATCAACCTGACGGTCAATGCCAATCGCCACACGGAGAACGGCGTGATTGCCTACCGCATTACGGACGAGGGCGAGCGGGTGTGCCTGCGCGTGAGCGATACCGGCAGCGGCATTGCGCCCGACCTGCTGCCGCATATCTTTGAGAAGGGCTGCAGCGGCGACGGCGGCAGCGGTATCGGTCTGACGATCTGCGCGGACGCGATGAAGATTCACCACGGCTCGCTCGAGGTGGAGCATACTGATGCAGACGGCACGGTGTTCCGGCTCGAACTGCCGAAAAAGCCGCTCAAAACACAAGGAGAGAACGATTGTGGAAGATAAACTGATTTTGCTGGTCGAGGACAATCCGCACATCATGGCGATCAACGACGCGGCACTGCACATGCGCGGTTACCGCACCCTGCAGGCGGAAACTGCACACAAGTGCCGGGAGCTGCTGTGCTTTCACGCGGTGGACTTGATCGTGCTGGATATTCTTCTGCCGGACGGCGACGGCGTGGCGCTGTGCCGCGAGATCAAGCAGGAATACGATGTGCCGATCCTGTTCCTGACCGCTATGGGCGAAAATGAGGATATCGTCAAGGGCCTGACCGCAGGCGGAGACGATTATCTGACAAAGCCGTATGATCTGGAGGTGTTCATGGCCCGCGTGGAAGCGCGTCTGCGGGCGGCGCACCCGAAGGAACGCGCAGTACGGCTTGGCCCGCTGCGGATGAATCTGCTGAGCGGACGCGCGTACATCGGAGAGACCGACCTGAACCTGACGCAGAAGGAGTTTGCGGCGCTGCTGTATCTGGCGCGGCACCCGAACCGCAGCGTCAGCGCGCAGGAACTGTACGAGGCGGTCTGGCAGCAGCCGATGGGAGCCGACCCGCATGCCGTGCGCATGACGATCTCACGGCTTAAGCAGAAGCTCGGCGGCGAGGATGCGAGGGTCACGGTCAATTCGTACCGCAGCAGCGGATATCGGCTCGAGGAGCAATAATTGAATATTTACAGCGGACGGCGAAGGTAACAAATTTGGTACCTTCGCCGTCCGCCGCCTTTTTGCCCTTATACTGAAAGTACGGTGAAATACCTGTATCCTCGGACGGTGCTCCGCGGTAAAGCAAGGGGAAAGCCGTGGAAACCGTTTATTTCATAAGGCAAGGAGGAAGAAAGATGAAAAAACGAATTTGCAGTTTGCTGCTGATATGCAGTATGCTGGCGGGTCTGCTGCCGCAGATCGTGCTGCCGCAGGCGGCGGCAGCGGATACTGCAGCAGCGGATACTGCAGTAGCAAAAGACGGCTTTGGTCTGCCCACGGAAGAAAAAACGGGCATAAAAGACACAGCCACACTTCGTAATAACCCGTACGGCACGCTGGGATGGGTTCCGCTGTTCCAGAACCACGAGCTGGTCGTAGCCGGTGTGGACTCGGATGAGTTCCAGACGACATACGAGGGCGCAGTCAAAGGAAAGGGTAAGCAGATGTCTACGTTTCGGTGGAGCAACTCGACCGATGTCGGCAATGCCGAGCGTATTGCGACTGTGGCGTTTGATCCGAACGGCACCGGCAAGGATGAATACATTGCGAATCTGGTATTTGATAAAAGTTCGGCACGGCTTCACCTGTATGTGACGAACAAGGATCGCAGAGTATCGAAGGTTGTCCAGATTGGTGATGGAAACGACAGTGAATACATCAAGAAACTGAAATTCTACCAGACCCGCGCTATGCTGAGTCTGGTCGCAGGCGACTTTGACGGTGACGGCAAGGACACCCTGATGGTCTACACGCCGGGCAACAACAACAGCACGGATACGGTAGACAGCATTAAAGAGTATACGTTCAGCGGCGGCAAACTGGATGAGGGTAAGCGCGTTATCAACCTCGGCGACGTCATTGACGGCGGCCGAAACGCGCTGAAAGCAATGCTGTACCACGACGGCAACGGCGATAACGAGCTGCGTGCGCATCTGAGCGTTGATATGGAAGTCGGCGACGTGGATATGGACGGTATCGACGAGCTGGCAATGACAGTCAATGTCAACGACCTGAAGGAGAAATCGTATGACGGTCATACCGACTACGAGAAATCCTATCTGACGGTTTACGATTACAACAACAATAAAAGCTGGAAGCAGCTGATGAACAAGAAACTGCTGAACAGCAATGACGGTCCAAGCGGCCGTGCCCGTTTTGCAGGCGTAACCATCGGTTATGTCAGCAATGCGCCGAGCGGCAGTATGCCGCCGGAAGTTGTTGCGGTAGGCTACTACGATCAGAATGGTGATTATCAGGACTGCGACTTTAACAAGAGCAAGCTGCTGGCATACAGCTATCAGTACAGCACGAAGGATAATTCGTGGACAGAGAAATGCAAGGCAACCGAAGTTGTCACCAACGGCTTTACCAATACCGGCACCAAGGGTGACGATGTGCAGAATCCGATCGCGGTAGCGGCTGTTGCAGCGGACGGCGTGAACACCAAGGAATATCTGTTCATTTCCGGCAGTATGTATCAGATTGGCACGGTGGACGGCAATCAGCGGCTGTCTATCCTGAACGGCTCGGATAAGGGCCATGACCGCTGGCTGGGCGGCCGTCTCATCAACAACAGCGGTATTCTGGACTATGCCGTCGGCAATTTTGACGGCAACAAGCAGGGCATGGAACAGGTATACTACGTTGAGTACCGCAAGCAGGAGACCTTCGACAAGCAGTTTTTGAAGATTGGTCAGCTTTACAAAGGCTCGACTGGCAGCACGTTCAACCGCTGGGAGGATGATTGGACATACTATGACAAGAGCAACTGCAATCTGGCGCTTACAACGGCAGATGTAAACAACGATGCCATGCTCGCGAAGATCCAAAGCGTCAGCACCGGCTATACCGACCCGAAGGTAATGGCGATTCTGGAGGCGTCGCCGCATTTTGCGGAGGTGAATGACGGCGATATCGGAAACTCGCAGACCGGAATCGGATACAGTAAGGATAATACTGTAACAGTAACGGCATCCGGTTCGTTTGGTTTTGATATCATGGCGGGCTTTGAATATGTTGCACCGCTGATTGAGACCGGCGGCGGTGTTGAATTTAATACCAGTCATACCTTTACTGTTGGTGCAACAAAATCTACAAGCAAGGGAATAACGGTCGAGTGGAATAATGATACGAACGACAATATGGTGCTCATGTATGCAACACCGATGACCTATTACGAGTATCAGGTGAAGTATCCGGATGACACAAAGAAGGGCAATTCGCCGAAGCTGACCAGTTCTATGACGCTGGCGGTTCCGGGTAATCCTTCGATGAACATGGTTTCGGTAGATACTTATAATAAGGCTGCTTCGGCGTACGAGGGTATGCAGCAGATTGGCAGCAACCTGCATCTGGGCACGTCCGGTCAGCCGAATACGTATCGTTCCAGTCTGCCGAGCGGTAAACATTCGGAGCAATCCGGTAGAGTTGGTCATTACAAAGATTCGGGTACACAGCTGCAGAGTTTTACGGCTGCAACCAGCAGCGGCGTAAACTTTGAGTACTCCTATGAGGGTTCGGTGCAGATGTATGGTGTAGTTGGCGGCTTCAAGGCTGGCGGCGGCTATCACTGGGGAGCAAGCGCCGGAACCGAAAGGGTAAACACCAATACGATTACCAAGCTGGGCGCTGTTACCGGCGGCGGCGATTCGCGCTATAACTTTGACTGGAGCTTCGGCACATGGACGGTACCGTTCAACGGCGATGAAGTACCGGTATTGGGCTATGTTGTCAGCAATGTGACGGCACCGCCGTCTCCGGCGCAGGATCTGTCGCTGAGCGAGCAGACCACCAACAGCATGGTGCTGTCGTGGGAATCCGGCGACCGTCCAGCAGAGTATTACAAGATTTACCGCTATCTTAAAGATAATAAGGAAGAACCGTTCGTATTGATTGATACTGTGGATGCGGCTGAATCTTCGAGTGGTCAGTATGAGTACACGCTGAAGGATCTTGCACCTAATGCGAAGTATCAGTATGCGATTACCTCGGGATATTACACCAGTCAGGAAGAATCGGTTGAAAGCGAGATTATTGCCGGTACAACTCTGGCAAATGATAAGAGCCGTCCGGACATCAACGGACCGGATAACGCAATCGTTCAGATGAACGGCTCGGCAACCTTCGAGGTACTGGCTTCTGTACCCGATGAGTACAGCAGCACGAGATACCAGTGGCAGCAGCGTCTGCCGGGCAAAAAGTGGGGCAATATTGCAGGGGCAACTAGGGACAGCTATACTGTAAAGTCGGTATCGAGTGACCTGAACGGTGCGATGTACCGTTGCGTGGTAACATGTTATGACGGTGCAAGAACGCCGATTTCGTTCTACAGTGATGCGGCAACGCTGACGGTTGGTACACCGCAGGCAACCGCCGGTTTGACGGTATCCGGTACTTCGGAGGGCAGCGGCACTCAGGATACCCCGTATATCGGTCAGAGTAATTTCAACACGGTTAAAACCACGACAGAATCCGTAAAGACAACCGTTCCGTGCACCGTAGAAGCCGATGACATGACGCTGAATGTTTACGAGGTAAAAGATCAAGCGGGTACGGTGCAGGGATATGTCGGCATCGGTGAAAAGAAGGAAGACGGTTCGATATCGACCGTATACTACGCCGTAACAAAGAATGGCGAGACGTATACCGCAGGTGCGGAACTCACCATGAATACCACCTATCAGTGGAAGAACGGTGATGCAGACGCAGCGGTGCCGAGCACAATTACGCCGGAAACCGTGGTGATAGACAAAAACGAAAACGAAAACGCAAAAGCAAAAGCGTTTACGCTGGACAGTACAACGTATGTACCGACAGCCGCGGAATACGACGAAAGCAAGTACCGGAACGGCGAGCAGTACCTGATTCACGGTATGGATACCGTGACGGAGAACGGAGTTGAAGTTCCGCGCTATATCCTCAGCAAGATGGATAAGTCGACCAGTGGTGCAGACAGTGCCGCAGAGGACACCTATACCGTCAAGTATTATCAACTGCTGAAGAAGGCAGAGAACAGCTATGAACTGACCAAGCTGACCTGCACACAGCAGACGACCTTGGGCAGTTATACGGAGCCTTCCTTCACACTGGTAACAAAGAAAACTACGGTTGAAAATAAGGTTACGACCTCTACGCCGGGTCCCGGTACGGCGCTGACCCTGACGACGAAAACGGCGGAAAAGGCGGAAAAGAACGGCGCTGCACTCGGCAATGTGGAGTACACGCTGACGATTACGAACACGTCGGACGGCACGGTCAGCACGATTGTCGGCAGAACGAACAGCAGCGGCACGGACAGCAAAACGTGGACTGCACCGACAGCCGGTCTGTATGCCATCACAACCACCGCAACCGGCGGCTTGACAAGTGATACGGTATATTATCTGGCAGGCGTGCAGAGCGTAAAGGACGGCGATACCAGCACAACGGAGACCGTTTACACGCTTAAAAGCACTGTTGGCAAAGAAAACAAGATTACGAGCGTATACGGCACGCCGATTGCTCTGACCGTGCAGCAGCAGACTGTAACGAAAAACGGAAACGCTGTTACCGCAGGCAACAAAACAGAGGTTACGGGAGATATCGCCTACACCTGGCGTCAGTCCGGTCAGAGCGAGAGTAAGGAAACGGCTATCACTGACAGCATTTTCCGACCGGAGAAGGCGGGAACCTATATCATTACGGCATATCAGGATGATAGCGATACTTCCAAGCGCACCAAGCTGGCATCCACGACCATTACAGTAAAGCGCAAGCCGCTGGAGCTGTATGTTACCTGGGATAAGGATAACGCCACGCACACTTCGACCGAAGCGCCGGACAGCAAGGGCGCATTGGTGGTCAAGGCGGATGCGCTGGAGACAGGTGATTCCCTGCCGTCGGCAATTACAGCCGCATGTGCGCTGTATGCTGACAATGGCAATCGAAAGAACGTCAGCGGCCGCTTTGAGGTAACGATTGCGGTCAACGGTGAGGACGCGGCTGTGAAGTCGCTGCTCGAGAAGTACGAGCTGAATCTGACCAAGCGCATGCTGGTTGTCAAGCAGGACACCTTGAGCGTAACCTATCGCGCCGGGGAAGGCGGCTCGCTTAGTGCAAGCTACAACAGCGGCAACCTCGACCAGAAGTTTGAAAGCGGTAAGAACATCGCTAAGAACACCAGGCTGATGTTTGATGCCAAGAGCAACGACGGTTTCATTGTAAAGGAATGGAAGGTCAACAGTCAGTCCATTACCGGTAATACCAATTACAAGGTGACGGATATTCTGTCGAACGGCAAAAAGGTCGGCGAACGACTGACGGTAGCGGCGCTGACGGAAAAGCTGGACGTAGAAGTAGCCTTCAGCAGTGATTCGCACACGATTACCTTCAGCAGCGGCGAAGGCGGTAAGCTGACCGCAGCACTGAAGGACGGCGGTGCAGTCACGACCGGACAGAAGATTGCGGAAGGCGCAAATGTGACGTTCACGGCTGCGCCGAACCCCGGTATGTCGGTAGCAAGCTGGGTGGTGGACGGCAAGCCGTATTACTGGCGGGGTACGACCGATTTGTACCGCGAGTCCACACTGATACTGGAAAATGTGCAGAAGGACCGCAATGTAAAGGTAGAATTCAGCAGCGCAGGCAAGCATAAGCTCACCTTCAACATCGAGTCGGAAACCGGCAGCACCTTGCCGTCCGTGCAGACCTCGGCGAAGCTGGCAGACGGCACAGCGGCAGATCTGAATGCGGTTCCGGACGGTGCGGCAGTGACCTTTGCGCTGGAAAATCTGGGCAGCAACTACACGGTCAAGACGTGGAAGGTGGATGGTAAGGAAGCCGCAAATTCGGGTACGCAGAAGCAGTTTACACTGCGCAATATCACTGCAGCGCATACGGTTACGGCTGTAATCAATGCGGCGCAGGAGGTAACGCTGACCTTCAAGGCAGTGGATGCAAATGGTGCCCCGATAACCGCAGACATTGCTTCCGTTACCGCAAAGATTAAAAACGGCAATGCGATTACCAGCGGCAGTACGGTCGGCAATTATTCGACGATTGAGTTTGCTGCTGCGGTAAACGAGAATTACTACGTTTCTCAATGGACTGGTGCGGAAGCGGATAAAAATGATTCGGCAAAGGCCTCCATCGCAAGTCTGGAAAAGACCACTGAGGTTATCGCGCATATCGCGGAGAAGCCGAAGGTGACGGTGGCTGCGCCGGTCAACGGCACAGTCGAAGTTGCTGGCACACGCGGCATCCAGAATGTAACATTGATTGGTGCGGCAGGTGAAAACGGCCATGTGAATATGAACAGCACGGCAGCAATTACAGCAACACCGAGTGATGGCTACTTCGTCAAGAGCATTATCGTTACAACTGACGGTGCAGCGCAGACATTCGATTACGACAATGCGAAGGACTATCAGCCGGGTAAGGTAACGAAGGATGATATCCAGATTACGAAGGATACCTTGGTTCAGGTAATCTTTGCAGAGAAGCCGACGGTAACCTTTGGCGGTGACACTCACATCACCGTAACGGCAAAGCAGGGTAACAAGACGCTGAGCACCGGCGATCATGTCGAGAAGTACAGCGGCGATATCGTATTTACGGCAACACCGGATGATGGCTACGAGACTGACAACTGGAACGTTACCGGTTGGACGAATGTCAACGGAGCAGAAAATGATAACACCACTTATACCCGGAGTGGCTCTATCGAAAGCAATGTAGACGTTCATGCAACGTCTAAGGCGCTCCCGCAGTACGACTTCACCCTGTCCGTTGATTCGCTCGGTGACGAGGGTGACGGCGGTACAGTTTCCGCAAAAATCACCCGCAAGGGCATGAGCGCATACGAACAGGAGAACCTCGAAGCAGGCAAGCACCGCTTCTACCGCGACTCGAATATCACGATCACGGCGGTGCCGAACGCAGGCTACCGCGTACAGGACTGGACCATCAACGGCCAGACCACGGCGGATACCGCAACGAGCCAGACGCTGACCAATCGGCAGGGCAATGTCACCGTTTTGGTTCGCTTTGTCAAGCTGGTGACCGGCATCACCTTCGGTCCGACGGACAAGAACAGCGAAGGCGGATACATCAGCGAGGCAAATCTGGTAAACAATAATGAGTCGATCCTTGACAGTGCAGAGACAGGCGCAAATATTGCACTGAATCTGCCGATCCAGTTTACGGCAGAAGTAAAGCCGGGTTACGAAATCGAAGGCTGGTACGTTAACAATGTGCGTGACGAGGAAGCAGGCAATTCGGAAACCTATAGCTATCCGAATACGACCAGTGCAAGCTCGATTTACATTGCACCGAAGTTCCGGCAGGTTGAGTATGACATCACCACAGGCGATAACGTCACCGTAAACGGACAGAACCGCACAACCGCACGCGGCGGCGAGTCGCTCACCTTTACGGCAGTACCGCCGGCAGGTCAGAATGTGACCGGCTGGGCGGTAAACGGCGAGGCTGTACAGGGCAGCGGCAATACGCTGACTTGGACGGTCGAGAACGGCTGTCTCACGAAGCCGAACGTAACGGCATATCATGTTGAAGCACAGTTCAGCGCAGGCGAGTACGAAGTAACGTACAGCCAGCCGGCAAACGGCAAACTAACGGCTTCCGTTGAGAGCGGCACACAGGTCAACGGCGGCACTAAGGTTGCCTTCACTGCAGAACCCGATGAGGGTTACGAGATTGACGAGTGGACGGTAAACGGTCATTCGGTTGCCAACAGCGGCAGCAGCTACACGCTGAACGTAACCGAAAACAGCACGGTTGCAGTCACCTTCAAGGCAATGGTTCCGGTCAGCGCCGTGCGGAACGGCAGAAACGGCAATATCGCCATCACCGCAAACGGCAAGACGGTTTCGGACGGCTGGGTATCCTCCGGCGCGGACGTGACCTTCACCGTAACGCCCGAGAACAAGGACGATATGGTGCAGCAGTGGACGGTAAACGGCTCGACAGTCGCTGAGATGACCGATACGGCAGATGCACCGCTCACTTATACGGTCAAGAATGTAACCGCAAAGACTGAGGTTTCCGCAACGCTGATTGAGCGCCCGACATACACCATTACGGTAACGAGCGAGGGCAGCGGTACGGCGTCGGCAGAACCGGCAAGCGTCAAGCGCGGCGGCAGCACGACTATTACGGCAGTGCCGAGCAGCAATAGCTACTATCTCAAGGAATGGTCGGTTAACGGCGGTGCTGCACAGGCTGCCTCCGGCAATACGCTGGCACTGACGGAAATTCGCAGAAATACCACAGTCAAGGCCGTATTTGACGGCGCGATCAACTACGATGTAACCCTGGATGTTCAGGGTGCAGATACTGGCACAACGGTTGCTGCAGCGGCAAACGGCAAGGCCATTACGCCGCAGAAGAACAGTCCGGCAAGTGTTACCCGCGGCAGCAAGGTTGTATTTACGGCAACGCCTGCCGTAGAAAACGGACAAAACAAGCAGATGGTCGCACAGTGGACGGTAAACGGTGTAGATCAGAATAACATCTCTAACGAGCTGGTTATCCCGAGCCTGACCGGCAAGACCGATGTGGCTGTCAAGTTCGTTCCCTACGAAGGCTTCGCTATTCCGACCGGCGGCACCGGCTGGAAGGTCTCCGACGTAAAGCGCACACCGGAGGACACTAAGCCGGCAACCGAAATCCGCAAAAACGGCACGGTCACCTTTACGATGACGCCGGTTGACAAGCGCCTGTTCCGTAAGCTGATAATCGGCGGCATGGACTGCATGGCACTGCCGACTACTGGCAATGTCACCGCCGTGAAGAACGGCGCGGCGTACACGATCACGGTCAAGGATGTGACGAGTGATATCACGGTTGACGCGGAAGCGGTTGAGTATCAGGTAGCAAGCAGCACGCTTGCGACCGTTCCGACTGCACTGAAGGGTACGTTCGACTCGCTCGACAAGCTGAAATCCGCGCTCCGTTCCAAGGTGAACAGCGCAGTCACCGAAGCGAACACTGCTTATCTGGATATCGTTCTGCAGTACAAGAGCGGTACGGATTGGGTAACGGTTACGAATCCTGCCGACTTCCCGGAGGGCGGCATGGACGTTCAGGTTCCGTACAGCACGCTGGCGGCAACCAATGCGCCGAACAGCAGCTATAACTTCTCGGTCGTTCATATGTTTACGACTGATATGAGCGGCAAGACGGTCGGCGATACGGAAACGCTCACGCCGACCAAGCTCGACGATGGAATTACGTTCCATGTTTCCAGCCTGTCTCCGTTTGCCATCGGCTGGTACAAGAGCACCGCACCGTCCGGCGGCGGCGGTGGCGGCGGCGGAGCCGTTGCCCCGACCACCTACGATGTTGTGATCCCGTCCGCACTGGCGAATGTCGTCAAGGCGGATAAGACCAAGGCGGCCGCAGGCGACACCGTAACGCTGACTGCTGCCGGAGAAGGTACGCTGACTGTCACGGACGCAAACGGCAAGACGGTTGCCCTGACCGACCTCGGCAGCGGCAAATACACCTTTAAGATGCCGTCGGCTAAGGTCAGCGTGGGCTTCAAGACCACCGCAGATCAGCCGTGCGACGGCGGCAAGGATTGTCCGTCCGCACCGTTTACGGATGTAGATACTGCAAAGTGGTATCATCTGTCCGTTGATTATGTGCTCACGCACAAAATGATGAACGGTGTATCGAGCCGTGCATTTGCACCGAACGCCAACCTGACGCGCGGTATGCTCGTGCAGATCCTGTATAACCTGGAAGGCAAGCCGAAGGGCACAGCGGCGAACTTCTCGGATGTGCAGGCTGATGCATGGTATGCCGAAGCAGTCGGCTGGGCAGCGTCCAATAAGGTCGTAACCGGCTATGCAGACGGTACCTTCCGACCGAATGCCGCCGTCACCCGCGAGCAGGCGGCAGCGATCCTGTATCGCTACGCCCAGAGCAAGGGTATCGACGTAAGCGTGGGTGAGAATACCAATATTCTCAGCTATGTGGATGTTCAGCAGGCCAGTGAGTACGCGATTCCGGCTCTGCAGTGGGCAGTCGGCGCAGGCGTGCTGAACGGCAAGAATGGCGGCCGTCTGGCACCGACCGGCACCGCCACCCGTGCCGAGATCGCAGCGATCATGCAGCGCTGGTGTGAAAACATCATCAAGTAACGGCAGACAAAACAGCAAGACAGAGAAAAGGGTTGCCCCGACGGGTCAGCCCTTTTCCTATGCGGTTAGCGGTTAAATAATTGAGAATGAACGAGATGGTATGTCGTTATGTGGGCGGCCAATGACCACCCCTACGGGATAGATTATGCAGACCGGATATAAACGGTGCGCCGAGGTCATATCCCAGGGCAGGCAAGATTCGTTCGCTTCGCAAGCGATTACTCTGCAAGCATCGCTGCGCCCACCAGACCTGCGTCATTGCCGAGCGACGCACAGACGATCTCGGTATTTCGGTCCTCACCGCGGAAGGTCTGCGGGAAAGTGAGCATGCGCAGCGGCTCGAGCAGCTTTTCGCCGTAGCCCGCCAGTCCGCCGCCGAGCACGATGCGCTCCGGCTGAAACAAATTCACAAAACTTGCCAGACCGTTCGCCAGATTGCCGCAGTATTCGTCGAACAGCTCCTGCGCGAGCGCGTCACCCGCGTCTACTGCGTCGCAGATCTGCTTGGCGTTCAGCTGACCCTTGTGTACGGCAAGCACGCTCTTTCGTCCGTCCTCGAGCGCACGCTCGGCAAACCGCACGAGCGAAGCCGCTGAGCAGTACGCCTCCAGACAGCCGCGCCGTCCGCAGTTGCACGGCTCGCCGTCCTTCTTGATGACCATGTGCCCAATCTCACCGGCAATGCCGTTGCAGCCGGTGTACAGCTGGCCGTTAATGATGATGCCGCCGCCAACGCCGGTGCCGAGCGTTACCATCAGCATGTTGCGCGTACCCTTGGCCGCACCGGCAGTCGCTTCGCCGAGCGCGGCGCAGTTGGCGTCGTTATCCAGATGCACCGAACAGCCGAACTCCGGCAAAAACGCATCCGCAAAGCTGACGTTATTCAGTCCCAGATTGGTGCCGAACCGAAGGGTGCAGGCCGCCTTGTCAAACGAGCCGGGCACACCGATGCCGATTGTCGTTACGTCCTCTACCGCGCAGCCATGCGCCCTGCACAGCGAGAGCGCCAGCGTTTTCATATCTGCTTTCAGGCCGGCTGAGTTGCCGGTCCGGGTCGGAAGGCTGTCCTTGCACAGCAGCGTGCCGTCCTCGGCGCAGAGCGCCGCCTTGACGGTCGTGCCGCCCAGATCAATACCGATTCTCACAGCAAATCCTCCTCGTCGAACAAATGCAGGCCGCGGCCCTTGAAATAGTTGTTCAGCCGCTCCACACTGCTGTTGATGATCAGCTCCTCCGGGAAACCAATTTCCTCGAGCATTTCCAGTGCGCCCTCCACATGACCGACGCGGTAGCAGATATGGCTGTCGCTGTCCACCGAGATAGGCACCTCATATTTCATGCACAGGCGGGCGATGTCCATGCAGTTGTCATGGCTGCCCTTGCGGATGGACAGAGACGCGTTGTTGATCTCGACAATCTTGCCGTGGTCGTTGCAGCGGCTGATGATGTACTCGTGATCGAACGGGAAGTTGGAGTTGCCGAGGTGGCCGAACGCGTTGACATACGGGTTGTACAGGATGGCCTCGAGCGCCGCCGTGTGCACACTGCTGTCCACCGGCGGGAACATGCACTCGTGGAAGGACGCAAGCGCAAACTCAATGGGCTTGAGACTCTTGTTGGAAATGACATTGATGCCGCCTGCCGGAGCGGTGATGTCGAATTCGATGCCGCGAATGACCGTTACCTTGCCGATCTTGCGCGGGATAAGGTCCAGATTGGAGAAATGCCACTCGTGCGGGCCGTCCGGATTGGTGGGGCCGTGGTTGGTGATGGCGATAGCCGCAAGACCGCGGTCCTCGGCCGCCTGCACCATTTCGGTGAGCGTGCTGAACGCGTGGTCGGTTACATTGGTGTGGGTATGCAGGTCTGCGATGATTTGCATGGGAAAAGGCTCCTTTTGACGTATGATTTTTTGGGGGGAAGATGAAAGGCGGACACATGGGTCCGCCTCTGTATTTGCAGTTCGCTGAACCGCCGGTATGCGATTGTTTATCGGCGGTGTCTGCGAGGATAATCATCGTTATCGTAGCGCTTGCGCATCGCCTTGCGGCGACGGCGGCGCCGGATTCCGCCGAATGTGATGTTGAACAGAATGTACAGCACGATGAAGATTGCGGCTGCGATCAGCACGATCTTGAATACGGTGCTCTGGAAGAAATGGCTCAGCTTGTCCGAGTAATAGAGCACGCGGCTCATTTCCACATCGCTGAGCGCGACCAACTCGACCGTGCCGTAGGACGTGCCGTTGCAGCTGTATGTCATGCTGCCGATCACATCGCCGGCCTTGATGGGTGCGTCAACGGCTTCCGGTAGATTGGGGGTCGCTTCCAGCGAATCGGTCTCTACATCGGCAGGGAGCAGCGCCATCAGATCAGTTTTCGCGGTCAACACCAGCTGATCGGTCTGCGTGGACAGGTCTACCTTAACATGGGCGAGCGTGTCGCCCTTTTTCGCAACGGTCTTGGTCTTAAAGTGGGTGAAACCCCACTTATACAGCGATTTGGTGTCCGTGAAGCTGGCCGCTACCGTCGGGTACTCCTTGGACGAGGTGGCACTGCCGAGCACGACCGAATACAGCTTGGCATCGCCGTACTCCGCGTAGCCGACAAAGCAGTTGCCCGCCTGCGAGGTGTGTCCGGTTTTGATGCCCTTGTTGTACGGGTATGACCACGGGTTGAACGAGCTGAAGATGAGCTGGTTGGTGGTGAAGATGATGCGTTCCTCGTGCATGTTGGTCTTGGGCATGCGGTACTGCACGGTGTCGATAATGTTGGTGAACGTGTCGTTCTTCATGGCCTCGCGGGCAATGAGGTACAGATCACGGGCGGTGGTGTAGTGATCTTCTTCGTGCAGGCCGCATGGGTTGCAGAAATGCGTTCCGGTGCAGCCAAGCTCCTCAGCGCGGGTGTTCATCATGTCCACAAAGTGCTCGCTCGTGCCGCCGACATGGCGCGCGAGCATGTACGCCGCCTCGTTTGCGGAGGGCAGCATAAGCGCATACAGCAGGTCGATGACGCGCACGGTCTCACCGACCTTGATGTCTGCGTTCGAGCTGTCTGCTGTAACCTTGGTGAAGTCGCCCTGTTCGGCCGTGACGGTCTCGTTCAGATCCTTGACATTCTCAAGCGTCAGCAGCGCGGTCATAATTTTGGTCGTGGACGCCGGATAACGCTTTTTGTCCGCATTTTTCTCATACAGCACCATGTCGGAATCCGGGCTGATGAGCAGGGCGGCGGTAGCCGTTACGGCCGGCGCTTCGCTTGCCGCTGCGATAACATCCTTGTCATTGTCGGCGGTCATGTCCTTGGTGTCCTTGGAATCCTTGCTGCCCGAATCGGTGGACGAGGTGTCCGAGCTGTCGGAATCCGACTGGCTCGATGAGGTATCGCTCTCGTCATTTACGGCATAGGCGCGGGTGATCGGCGCCGCACCGAGCAGCAGCGTAAAGCACAGCGCCAGTGCGGTAAGACGGTTTTTGAAATTATTGCTCTTCATCGGTATCTCCTAAAGAAAAATCGGCATCGGTGAAGTGCCCGCGCAGAACCGCCGGCTTGGGCGGGGTGCGCCGCAGCGGATCGTAGCGGAAGGAACGGCAGTGATCGGTGCCGTTTACCACACCGCGTTTGCGGCAGGCAATGCGTTCGCCGTCCGCCAGCGGAGAGCCGTGCGCGCAGTAGGTACAGCGCGGTTCTATATTTTTTCGCAGCAGCTTTTTGAGCCTCATGCGTAGGGTCACTCCAATCGGTTAAAATCAGTGGTAAAAGTGTCCTGTCGAGTGGTGTCGGTCAATACAGGACGTATATAAAATATTATATATCATTTCCTGCGCTTTTTCCACCCCCAAATTGGATACAAAGCAGAAACGAACAGCACAGCAAGCGTATACCGGAACCGTACCGATATCGGTGTCAGCTCCGGTGAGGAAACCGTCAGCACGGCAGGCGAGAGGGAAAACAGGAAAGCCGTCAGCACAGCTGCGAGCGTACCGTGCAGCAGCTTTGCGGCAAACAGGCCGTGAACCGGCAAATCGTGTGCTTCCGCGAGGGCGCGCACCTGAAACTGCACAGCCAGTCCGCCAAATCCCAGCAGGAAGGACGCAAGCGTCAGCCGCGCTCTGCGCGGCAGCGGCAGCACGGCCAGCTCGTCTAAGCCGTTAGTCAGCTCGATCATGCCGTCCAGTACGTTTCCGTATGGAAAAAGTGCAAAAACCGGCGAAAGCAGCCGCAGCAGGATGGAAAACATGGTCAGAAATGCTGTTACCGTCAGCGCCGTGGATGCTGCCTGCTGTACGGACGCGCAGAAAATCGAGGGGAATGAGGTGCGGTTCCGGTTATGGATACGCTGCGACAAGGCAGATAACGGGGTACGCGCGAAAAACAATCCGACGATCAGTGCCGAAACGATATGTATCCCGTACAGCATCGCGCCTGCCTGCGCAGAGCCGAACACGCCGAGCCCTACCAGTCCGATGCAGAAGCCAGGACTGGCGCAGTTGCAGAAGCGGTTCACGCGCTCTGCCGCTTCGCGGGATAGCACACCCTCGGAGAGCAGCGCACACGCGGTCGCGGCGCCGACCGGATACCCGCCGATGAGTCCGAGCACCAGAGCAGGCGCAGCCTCGGGCGGCAGGCCGTATAAGCGGGCAAGCGGCTTCGCCAGCAGCGGCGACAGCCGCGCGGTATCACAGCGGACAAGCAGTCCGCTGACAACGAAAAACGGAAATAAAGCCGGTAAAGCCTGCGCTGCGGCTAAAGAAAGCCCCTCGCGGACACCATCCGCGCAGGCAGTCGGGCAAAGCAAAAACGCGGCAAAAAGAGCCAGCGATAAGAACAGCTTCATAGCGTCACCTCGGAACAGTGTATGAGAAGCAGGAAAGTTTCAGTACGCTGATACATAACATATACCGTTATACCTGCCCTACGGAGAAGGTAAAATGCGATATGAAGGTGGCGCGATATGCTGAAAGATAACTTATACGCCGAACTCATGGAGGACCTCCACCCAAACCGCCCGCGCGTGGAAATCCTCGGAGACAGCCGGGTGATCGTGGAGAACCACTGCGGCATACAGGAATACGACGACAGCATCCTGCGCGTCAGATGCCGCGGGTGCGAGGTACGCATTCTGGGTGCAGACCTGGAGCTGACGGCGCTTTCCATGGACGAACTGGCGGTGATCGGCGTGATCTCGTCGGTGGAATACATTACGACCGAGTGAGGAAGGAGGAGCGCGAATGATCGGGCGGCTGTGGCTGCTGGCTTGCGGGCAGGTGCGCGTGCGCGTGACAGGCGCAAGCCTGACGCGGTTTCTCAACCTGTGCGCGGCGCAGGGTATCACGCTGCGGCAGATGGACCGCACGGCATGGAATGAGCTGCACGCAACCCTGTCCATCCGGGATTTCCGAACGCTCAGGCGGCACATGGGACGCACGGGATGCCGCGTGCATATTCTCCGGAAACGCGGTCTGCCGTTCCTTGCGGCGCGTCTGCGTCCGCGTACGGCGCTCTGGGGCGGAGCCGTATTCGCCGCGGCGCTGTGCTGGCTGCTCGGCACGCATGTATGGGCGATACAGACCGAGATCGCACCGGCGATAGATGAGATGGCTGTCATGCAGCAGCTGAGCGAAATGGGGGTGCATATCGGCATGCCCATCAAGAAGCTGAACACCCGTCAGATACGGTGGAAGATGATGCAGCTGCAGCCGAATATCACGTTTTTTTCGCTCAATCTGCGGGGCAACAGCCTGACCGTGGTCGCCTACGGCAGTACCGACCCGCCGGAGGTACTGGACGAGCACGCGGTCACCAAGGTGGTGGCCACGCGGGACGGTGTGGTAACGCAGGTGCGTGCGCTCGAGGGACAGCCAATGGTGCAGGCAGGAGATGCCGTGCAGACCGGTGATACGCTCATCAGCGGTCTGGTGGAGCCGACACGCGAAGGCGGAAAGTACCGCACAGCGCATGCGCACGGCACCGTACAGGCGTACACCACGCATACGGTTCGGGCAGCGCGGCCGCTCACCGAGCAGAGAAAGCGGTATACGGGTAAAATTCGTCATCAATATGCACTGGTGATGGGAAATAAACGGTTAAATTTCTATATTGGCAGTGGAATTGCAGGGGGTACTTGTGATAAAATAATAACGACCAGACATTTTTGGCTGTCGGACAGCGTGGTGCTGCCGGTGGCGCTGGTCACACAAACGTATACATTCTACGAGCGGGAGCCGACGACGCGCACCGCCGAGGACGTGCGGGTGGATATGCTCTCGCGCGCACTGGGCGAGACCGCCGCGGATATCGACGGCATGGTGACGAGCCACAGCGAAACGCTCACCGAGCAGAACGGCGCGGCAGTGCTGTACCTCACCGTCCACGCCGAGGAGCAGATCGGCACCGAGGCCGTGGATGACAGTACCGTTCCGGAGGAAAATGCGGAGATGGAGCAGGTGCCGTAGAGACAGAAAAGGAGACGCCTATGAACCGTAAACCCGCGACGATTCTCGCAGGACTGAGCACCGCAGCAGCATTTGCCGTAAACGGCTCGGACTGGCTTCACGGCGGTTCCGCGAGTGCAGGCAAATTCTGCGTCAGCGCGGTGTTTATCGTGCTGATATCGCTACTGGTGTGCGCATGGCGGAAACACAATACCGCAATGTGTCTGCTGACGATTGCATCGGCGCTGATTGCGATTGGTGCGGCAGCCGGTTTGCTTATGACGGTGGATATCCTTCCGGCAAATTCGGTGCTGCTGCCGTTTAGTGTGTTCCTCGTGCCGTTTTTCGGCGTGACGAATTTTATGACGTCCACAGCTGCCGCAATGTTTCTGCCGACGGCGGTTTCGGTGGTGTGGCTGATTGTCGCGGTTGGAAACTGGATTCACAATTGGAAAAACGTATGATTTTACGTTGTGTGGGCGAACAATGTTCGCCCCTACGGTTAGGCAATGTGCAGATTGTTTACAACGGTGCGCCGAGTCGTACCCCAGGGCACCTTCTCTTGCGGCGTTGCCGCAATTCACCTTGCCGCACCCTACGGTAAAACATCATGTATTGCTGCAGATATATGAAAATTAACTGTATGTAACCGTATGCAACTGTATGTTGAACGAGTTATTGCAACAGATACATACACTTGCATACAGTTTATTTGATAGATAAACACTATCCGCAGGAGAGCAGGTAACGACAGGGAAAGCGCCTGCCTCCTGCCTTGCACGGATGAAAACTAACATTTAATTCCTAACTCTAATTACTAATTAAACATAAGAGGGTGTAATCATAGAACAGGTAATGCAGATTGAACAAACCGAACTGCTGATGGCAGTATTCGGTGCATTTGACGAAAACATCAAGCAGATCGAGCGGGAACTGAACGTCTCGGTCATCAGCCGCGGAACCGAGCTGAAAATCACCGGCGAGGACGAAGGTGTGTCCATCGCTGCACGCGCGATTACGGCGCTGCTGGCGATGGCAGGCCGCGGAGAATCCATCGGCACCCAGACCGTGCAGTACGTCATCGGTTTGGCAAAGGACGGCCGCGAGAGCGAGGTTCACACGATGAGCCGCGATGTGCTGTGCATCACAGCCAAGGGCAAGCCGGTCAAGGCGAAAACGCTCGGCCAGAAAAAATACATGGAGGCTATCCGCAAGAACACTATCGTCATGGGCGTTGGCCCTGCCGGTACCGGCAAGACCTATCTCGCCGTTGCGGCGGCTGTTGCGGCCTTTCGGGACAAGCAGGTGTCTCGTATCATCCTGACCCGCCCGGCGGTCGAGGCGGGCGAAAAGCTCGGCTTTCTGCCCGGCGACCTGCAGAGCAAGGTAGACCCGTATCTGCGCCCGCTGTATGACGGTCTGTTCGATATGCTCGGCGCGGAAAACTTCACCAAGTATCAGGAGCGCGGCTCCATCGAGGTTGCTCCGCTTGCGTACATGCGCGGACGCACGCTCGACGACAGCTTCATTATTCTCGATGAGGCGCAGAATACCACGCCCGAGCAGATGAAAATGTTCCTCACCCGACTGGGCTTCGGCTCCAAGGCAGTCATTACGGGCGATATTACCCAGATTGACCTGCCGGACGGCAAGCAGTCCGGTCTGCGCGAGGCGCTGCGCGTGCTGGACGGCGTAGAGGGCATCGCCCAGTGCTTCCTGACCGAAAAGGACGTTGTGCGCCATGAGCTAGTGCAGCGCATCGTCAAGGCGTATGCAGAGTACGAAAACAAAAAGGGCAAGGGCAAGCCTGCCGCAAAACCGGCAGGAAAGCGCCTTCCGACCCGCCGCAAGGAGGGAAAATGATGAATCATCAGATCAATATCGGCTTTGAGACCGAGGTAGCAGACGAAAACAGCGTGCGTGAGCTTATTCGCACCTGCGCCGAGCGCGTGCTGACGAGCGAGCAGGTGGACTTTGACGCCGAAATCGACGTTACCGTTGTCGATGCCGACGCCATCCGCGAGATGAATGCCGAGTACCGGAATAAGGATGCCGTGACAGACGTCCTCTCGTTCCCGATGTACGAATTCCTCAACGGTGAGCCGCAGGAGGAGCTGGAGGCCGAACCGGACTCCGGCTGTGTCATGCTCGGTGATATGATCCTGTGCTACACGCGCGCCTGTGAGCAGGCAGAGCAGTTCGGGCACTCGCCTGCAAGAGAGTGCGGCTACCTGACCACGCATTCCGTGCTGCATCTGCTCGGCTACGACCACGAGCGCAATGACGAGGACACTCGCCTGATGCGCAGCAAGGAAGAGGACAACCTTGCGTTCCTCGGTCTGACGCGGGACTGAGCCATGAAAAAGAATATTCGAAAACTGAGCGAGAGCTTTCTGCACGCCTTCCGCGGTCTGCGGCTGTGCATCCATGACGAGCGCAACTTCCGCGTGCACATGACGGCGGCGTTCTACGTCATCCTGTTCGGCGTGTTCGGCGGCGTGAGCATGACCGAAGCGGCCATCCTGTGTATCTGCTTCGGCCTTACCATGGGCGCGGAGCTGCTGAATACCGCCATCGAGCGCCTGTGCGACAAGCAGGCGAGCGGGTATGACGGCATGGTACGCAACGCGAAGGATATCGCGGCGGCAGGTGTGTTTGTGTGCGCGGCAGCGTGCGTCGCGGTCGGCGCGTGTATCTTTATCGGAAACGGCGTGCTTGCGGCAGCCATCAAATTTTTGTGGTACAGGCTGTGGCTTGGCATGGCGGTTGTGGTCACCGTGCCGTTTGCGGTTTGGTTCGTTTTTCATTTTGGAAGAATTCAATAATAATGGAGAATGGAAAATGGAGAATTCGCGCAAGGATAGCTCGTCGCAGCGCGGACGGAACTCGCGCAAGAATAGCTCGTCGCAGCGCGGACGGAACTCGCGCAAGAATAGCGACATTTTCAATTTTCCATTCTCAATTCTCAATTACTGTACTGGAGATAAATAATGAGCAAGATTACAAAAACTGCGGTCGTATCCGTTGTAGGACGGCCGAACGTGGGCAAATCCACGCTGACAAACAAGCTGGTCGGCCAGAAGGTGGCTATCGTATCGAGCAAGCCGCAGACCACGCGCACGCGCATTACGGGCGTACTCAGCCGCGGTGAAACGCAGTATGTTCTGCTGGACACCCCGGGTCTGCACAAGCCGCGCTCCCGTCTGGGCGACTACATGTGCAAGGTGGTGACGGACACGGTTTCCGAGGTGGACGTTGCCGTTCTGGTGGTAGAGCCTATCCCGAACATCGGTCCTGCTGAGGAAAGCCTGATTGCACAGATCAAGCAGCATCACATGCCGGCGATCCTCGTTATCAATAAGATCGACACCGTCAAGAAGGAAGAGCTGCTCGCTGTCATTGCGACCTACGCGGCAGCACATGAGTTCGACGCGGTTGTGCCCATCTCGGCACGCACAGGCGAGGGTGTAGAGGAGCTGCTCACCGAAATCGACAAGTATGCGATCGAAGGCCCGCAGCTGTTCCCGGAGGACATGGTCTCCGATCAGCCGGAGCGTCAGCTTGTCGCTGAAATTATCCGCGAGAAGATGCTGCGCCTGCTCGACCGCGAGGTTCCGCACGGTGTAGCCGTCGGCATTGAGCGCTGGAACGAGCGCGAGGACGGTCTGGTGGAGATCAACGCGGTGATCTACTGCGAGAAGGCCAGCCACAAGGGCATTATCATCGGCAAGCGCGGCGCGATGCTGAAAGAAATCGGCCAGCAGGCGCGCGCGGACATCGAGCGCATGCTGGATGCCAAGGTATTCCTCGAGCTGTGGGTCAAGGTCAAGGAGGGCTGGCGCAACAACCAGTACCAGATGCGCAACTTCGGCTACGAGGATCAGTAAATGGCCGAGGTCAAGCTGCGGGCACTCGGTCTGCGCGAGGTGGATTTCGGTGACTTTGACCGCTATCTGACCGCACTGACCGAGGACGGCCGCAGGATTGAAATCCTGTGCAAGAACGCGCGGCGCGGAAAAAAGCAAAATCCGGCGGCACGGCAGCTGTGCTACTCGGAGTTCATTCTGTCGGACAGAGGCGGCAGGTACACCCTGCGGGACGCCGACCTGGTACACTCGTTTTTCGCGCTGGCAGGCGATATTGAGAAGTACGCGCTGTCGTGCTACTTAAACGAGCTGACAACCGCTCTGACTGTGCCGGATTTTGACAATCCGGCCTTGTGCCGTCTGCTGCTGTACGCGCTATACGCACTCGAGGGCGGCAAACGCAACCCCGAGCTTGTCAAGGCAGCTTTCGAGTGGCGCATTATGGCTGAGAGCGGCTACGCACCGGATTTAACCTCGTGCGGTGTGTGCAGCGAGGTGATAGAGAACCCGCCGGTGTGCTTTTCCGTTCGGGCGGGCACAGCCGCGGACGCAAAGTGCGCGGGGAGAGTCGGCGGTTATGCACAGCTTGTGGACAGTACCCTGCGGGCGATGCTTCATGTGCTTACAGCCGAGCCGAACAAGGTCTATGCGTTCGCACTCAGCGGACCCGCCAGAGAGCAGTTCTGCGGCATGGCCGAGGAGTATGTGAAGTACCACCTCGGACGCGGGTTCGAAAGTCTGCAGTTTTATCAATCGCTGCAGATGCCTATAAAATAACTGTGTAGAAGAGTGTAGAAGTGACGAGCCTGCACGATCTATCATCAGATATGCAAACCTATCCCGAGAAAGGAGCAGCGGTATGGATCGCAAAGCAGTTTCCATGTGGAAGGTAACCAAAAACCTGATTCTTACAGACGTCTGTGTGATTGCCTTGTTCTGGCTCATACCGAGCGTAAAAATGCCTGCGCTGCTGCTCGGTGTACTGTGCGCCATCGGATATATGCTGTGGCTGGGACGGTACTTCCTGAACGACTGCAAGGCCAATCTGCCGGTTGAGGACTATCAGCGCATTGCTGCCGAGTTCGGCTTTATCTGGTTCTGGAACCCCGGTCGAAGAGAACAGTGGCAGTACGTTGCCGAGGAAAGCGGCGAGACCGGTGCAGCACTGCTGCGCATCTGGCGCGGCAATATGGTGCTTGTCATCGTGTCGCTGGCGGTCATGGCGGTGCTGGTTTGGATGGGGTAAACGCAGTTATAAGATAATGCACAGCTATATCGTAGGGTGCGACGACCTCGGCGCACCCTGCGAAAGCGAATAAACAACAAGAAGATTTTACGGGAGTTTGAAATGAACAAATTAGGCGAAAAATCCCTTAAAACACTGGAATACTACGAAATACTGGAAAAACTGGCCGGACAGGCGGCATCCCAGGCGGCAAAGGAGAAATGCCGTGCACTTCGTCCGCTGGACGACCACGAGCAGGCCGAGCTGTGGCTGCAGCAGACCACGGACGCGAAGGACCTGATGGTTCGTCAGGGCAGTCCTGCCTTTGGCGGCATCCGAGAGGTAGGCGCGATCCTGTCCCGCGCGGACCGCGGCGGTACGCTCAATCCGCGCGAGCTGCTGGCGGTGGCAAGCCTGCTGCAGACCGCGCGCCGTGCTCTGCTGTACGATGCCGAGCACGAAACCAAGACCACGCTCACGCCCATTTTCGGTCTGCTCTCCGGCAACCGTGATCTGGAGGAATCTATCACGACCGCCATCATCTCCGAGGAGGAGATCGCGGACGGCGCGTCTCCCGAGTTGCTGAGCATCCGACGTGAACTGCGCCGCGTGTCCGGCAAGGTGCGCGAAACGCTCAACCGCATGATCTCGGGCGAGCGCTCCAAGTACCTGCAGGAGAATATTATCACCCAGAGAAACGGCCGCTTCGTTGTGCCGGTCAAGGTGGAGCACCGCGGCGATGTGCCCGGTCTGGTGCACGATACCTCGTCCACCGGTGCGACCGTGTTCGTCGAGCCGCAGCAGGTCGTGGAAATCAACAACCAGATTAAGGTGCTCGAGGGCCGCGAGGAAAACGAGATCGAGCGCATTCTCGCGGAACTGTCATCGCGCGTGTCCATGTATAAGGGCGCCATCGAGCAGGACTACGATGCGCTGACCACGCTGGACTTCATCTTTGCGCGTGCCAAGCTGTCGTTCGATATGAACGCCTGTGCGCCCGTACTGGTCGAGGACGGCAGCCGCTGCAAGCTGCTCCGTGCGCGTCATCCGCTGCTGGATAAGGACAAGGCGGTGCCGATTGACATCGCCATCGGCTACGATTACGACACCCTCGTCATCACCGGTCCGAACACCGGCGGCAAGACGGTTTCGCTCAAAACGCTCGGCCTGCTGTCGCTCATGGCGGCAAGCGGCCTGCATATTCCGGCGAATGAACAGTCGGAAATCGGCCTGTTTGAGCATGTTTACGCCGATATCGGTGACGAGCAGAGCATCGAGCAGAGCCTGTCCACGTTCTCTGCGCACATGAAGACCATCGTGTCTATTATGGACTGCTGCGGGCAGGGCGACCTCGTGCTGTTCGACGAATTGGGTGCGGGTACCGACCCGGTCGAGGGCGCGGCACTGGCGGTTGCCGTCATCGGCTATGCCCGCCAGATGGGCGCGTGCGTTGCTGCGACCACGCACTACGCCGAGCTGAAAACCTTTGCGCTGACCACGGACGGTGTAGAGAACGCCTCCTGTGAGTTTGACGTCAAATCCCTGCAGCCGACCTACCGTCTGCTGACCGGTATTCCGGGCAAGTCGAATGCGTTCGCGATTGCGGCTCGTCTGGGTCTGCAGCCGACCATCATCGAGCGGGCGAAGGAGCAGGTCTCCACCGAGGACGCCCGCTTCGAGGACGTTCTGGCGGAACTGGAGCGCGAACGCCGCCGTGTCGAGCAGATGAAGGAAGAAGCGCAGCGCATGCGCTCTGCGGCGCAGTCCGAGCGCGACAAGATGCGTGCCGAGCGCGATGCCGCCGAGGATCGTGTGGACAAGATGATGGAGAGCGCCCGCGGACAGGCGGACAACATCCTCAAAAATGCCCGCATGACGGCGGAAACCGTGTTTGATGAGCTGGAAACGCTCAAAAAGAAGGCGCAGAAGAAGAACGCCGACCAGAACCTCGCGGCAGCCAAGGCGGCGCTGCGCGGTGTCATCACCCAAACCGAGAACGAACAGCGCCGCGGCATCCAGAAGCGCGTTGTCGAGGCTGACGAGATCCGTTCGGTGCAGAAGGGCGACCGCGTGCGCCTGCTCAACGTCGGCGGCGTTATTGCGACTGTGCTTGCTCCGGCGGACAGGGACGGCGGCGTGCAGGTGCAGGCCGGCCCGATGAAGATGACGGTCAAGGAGAACGAGCTGCGCCTCGTCGAGGAGAAGAAGAACGCGCCTAAGCCCAAGCCGCAGCCGCGGCGTGACGCTCCGCGCAGAGAACTCAACATCCGCTCGGCGGAAAGCGAGGTCGATGTGCGCGGCATGAGCGCCGAGGAGGCCCTCTTCGAGGTGGACAACTTCCTGTCGCGCGCCATCATGGCCGGACTGCCGTCTGTCACGGTCATCCACGGCAAGGGAACCGGCGTGCTCCGCACGGCTGTGCAGCAGCATCTGCGGAAAAACAAGCGCGTCAAGAGCGTCCGCAGCGGTGTTTACGGCGAAGGAGAGCAGGGCGTAACAATCGTCGAATTGCGCTGAGGCAATCCTGCACAGTTTACGCATAGATTTCTTTTAATGAATTATGTGGTATTGCCCTAAAAATACCTGTTTTAGGAATCGGAAACCGGCGAATAGGGCATAATGCCCTATAAATCAGTACGTTTTTTGAAAAATTCATTTAAAAAGCAAAGGGCACATCTGGAAATAGTCCTTGACGAAAATGCAAAAAAGCGATAGACTATATACAACGGATTTGAAGAAATAGGAGCGATGCAGATATGTATTCAAAAGAGGTACAGGTTACCAATCAGGTAGGCTTATATGCCCGCCCGGCAACTTTTTTCATTCAGAAGGCAAATGAGTTCAAGTCTACCATCCTGGTAGAAAAGGAAGAGCGCCGCGTAAACGCGAAGAGCCTGCTCGGCATTCTGTCCCTGGGTATCACCAAGGGCACTACCATCAACCTGATCGCTGATGGCCCGGATGAGGAAGAGGCTGTTTCCGCACTGGTTGAGCTTATCACATCCAATTTTACTGACTAAGTTATCGCGTCCTGAGGGAAAAGCGCCGGTTGTTTTGATCGGCGCTTTTATTTTTGCAAATGACGATTGAGGGCAAGGAGGGCAGTCCGCATGACAAGAGAACAGCTGAAGGAGCGCGTGCGCAGGCTGCCCATGCAGCCCGGCGTTTATATGCACAAGGATAAGACCGGAAAGGTGATTTACGTCGGCAAGGCCAAGCTGCTCCGCAACCGCGTGTCCAACTACTTCCAGCCTCCCGAACGGCTGAACGCCAAGACGCGCCAGCTGGTCAGCCATATCGACGACTTCGATATCATCGTCACGGACAGCGAGTTTGAAGCGCTCGTGCTCGAGAACTCGATGATAAAGAAGTACAAGCCGAAGTACAACATTCTGCTCAAGGACGACAAAGGCTATCCCTATGTGCGGCTGGACACTACGCTGCCCTACCCGGATTTCAAAATTGTCTCCAAGCCTGCACATGACGGAGCACGGTACTTTGGTCCGTACATGGGCCGCGGCGCCGCAAGACGAGCGATTGATACGATTGGTGAAGCACTGCACCTGAAAAGCTGTGCGCGTTCCTTCCCGCGGGACATCGGCAAGGACCGTCCATGCCTGAATCTGCACCTTGGCCGCTGCTGCGCGCCGTGCACCGGCAAGGTCAGTCCGGAGGAGTATCACGCGCTGATCGAACAGGCGATCTCGCTGTTCGAGGGCGACGCAAAAAAACTCGAGCGTGAGCTGACCGAGAAGATGAACGAAGCGGCCGAGGAACTGCAGTTCGAGCGTGCCGCCGTCCTGCGCGACCGTCTGCGTGCCATCCAGAAGCTGGGCACCAGGCAGCATGTTGTCGCGGGTGCGTTCGCGGAACTGGATGTTATCGCCTTTGTGCAGGGACAGACCCGCGCGTGTGTCTGCGTGCTGCATTACAGCGGCGGCACGCTGCAGGATAAGGAATACACGTTCTTCCACGTCACCGAGAGCGACCCTGCCGAGGTGCTTTCCTCGTTCATCAAGCAGTATTACGCGCAGCGCAATGCGGTGGCGAAAACCGTTTTGCTCTCGCATGAAATCGAGGAGCAGGACGCCGTGGGTGAGTACCTTTCATCCATCGCAGAGTGCAAGGTGGAGCTTGCCGTGCCGCAGCGCGGCGAACGCCGGGTGCTGACCCGCCTCGCGGAGAAAAACGCCTTCGAGGAGATCGAACGCAGAGAGAAGCAGTCTGAGAGACGGCATAAATCGCTTGAACTGCTGCAGAATGTCACCGGTATGGCGGCATTGCCGCTCCGGCTGGAAGCCTACGACATTTCCAACTTCGCCGGACAGGATACGGTCGGCTCGATGATCGTGTTTGTCGAGGGTCAGCCGAAAAAGAGCGACTACCGCAAGTTTAAGATTGCGTGTGCTGCCAACGGACAGGACGACTATGCCTCCATGCGTGAAATGCTCACGCGCCGCGTGCAGCGCTATGTGGACGGCGACGAGAAGTTTGCGCCGCTGCCGAATGCGTTCATGATCGACGGCGGTCTGGGTCATGTGCATGTCTGTAAGGAGGTGCTTGACTCGTTCGGGCTGTCGGTTCCGTGCTTCGGCATGGTCAAGGACGACCGCCACCGTACCCGTGCCCTCGTTGCACCGGACGGCCGTGAGTTCGGCATCTCGGCGACTCCGGCGCTGTTTGCGCTCATCGGCCGTATGCAGGAGGAGGTCCACCGGTTCGCCATCGAGTATAACCGCAAGCTGGGCGGCAAAAAGGTGCGCGGCTCCACACTGGATAAAATCCCGGGCGTGGGCGATAAGCGCAGAACCGACCTGCTCAAGCACTTCGGCAGCATTGAGAATATCAAGCAGGCGTCCGAGCAGGAGCTGGCAAGGATTCTGCCGAGGAATGCCGCGCAGAGCGTTTACGAATTTTTTCATCAGGATTCATAAATAGTATGAAACCGCATGATGTATCTGGGTTTCCATAGGGCGGGGTGCTCTCATCCCGCCCTACACGATAGAGTGATGTTATTGTTAAAAAATTTCAGCAGGAGGCTACCATGAGAGTTGTATCCGGAACTGCGCGGGGCTGTAAATTGCAGCCCGTGCCCGGCATGAACACCCGCCCGACCACCGATCGGGTAAAAGAAAACGTATTCAATCTGATACAGGATCATGTGCGCGGTGCCGAGGTGCTCGACCTGTTTGCGGGCACCGGTCAGCTTGGCATTGAGGCGCTCTCGCGCGGCGCTGCGCACTGCGATTTTGTCGAGCACAACAAGGCAGCTTACGGCATCGTGAGCAAAAACGTCGAAAGTGCGCGTGTGAAGGATAAGGCGGCGCTCCACCGCACGGAGGCAGCGGAATTTGTTTCCAAAGCAGGCAGGGAACGGTACGACGTGATCTTTCTGGATCCTCCGTACGGCGGCGTGATCTTAGAAAATGCGCTGAAACAGATAGAAACGTTTGACATTCTCTCTGTAAATGGTATAATAATATGCGAAAGTGCAGTAGAGGACAGATTCTCCCACGGCTTCGCAGTCGTGCGGGAACGCCGCTACGGCGCAACCATGATTACCATTCTGCAGCGGCAGAGTGGCGAAACGGAATGAAATAAATGAAAATTGCGATTTATCCGGGCAGCTTTGACCCTGTTACACTGGGACATCTGGATATCATCCGCCGTGCGTCGGTCATGTTTGACCGGCTGATCGTTGCGGTAATGCACAACCAGAACAAAAAACCCGCTTTTTCCGCCGAGGAACGTGTGGGATTCTTAAAGCGGACAACGGCTGACCTGCCGAACGTCGAGGTGGAATCCTTCGGCGGCCTGCTGGCAGACTACGCCAAGCAGAAAAACGCATGCGCCATCGTAAAGGGTCTGCGTGCGGTTTCGGATTTTGAATACGAATTCCAAATGGCACTTGCCAACCGCAAGCTCAATCCTGAGCTGGATACCGTGTTTTTGATGACAAGTGCGGAATATATGTACCTCTCTTCCTCGATCGTGAAGGATATTGCGGTACACGGCGGCGGTGTCGCCGATTTTGTTCCCGAGGGGATTATGCAGGACATTGTGCGCCGAATTAGAAAGGGAGAGTAAAATGGCAACTTTAGAGGAACTCATTAACCGCATGTATGATATGGTGCAGGACGCAAAGGGCATTCCGCTGGCAGGCGAGAAGTGCATCGTAGAGCGTGACCACATGCTGGATATGCTGGACGAGCTGCGTGAGGCTCTGCCGAACGATCTGCAGCAGGCACAGGAAATTGTTGCAAAGCGCAGTGAGATGCTGGCATCCGGCAAGCGCGAGGCTGAGGCGATCCGCCGTCAGGCTGAGGAGGATGCACGTCAGATGGTCTCCGAGACCGAGATCGTCGTAGCGGCACGCCGCAAGGCCAAGGAAGTACAGGGCAACGCCGAGATTCAGGCTCGTGAGCTGCGCCGCGTGGCAAATGAGTACTGCGAGGATACCCTCAAGCGTACCGAGGAGGCAGTGGCTCTCGGTCTGGAGGAGGTCCGCAAGGCACGCCAGCGCTTCAAGAGCATCGCAAAGTAAAACCGAAATGCAGGCAGTCACCTTCGGGTGGCTGCTTTTTCGTGTTCTTTGCGGTACCGGCACAACGGGAATTCTGCGTAGCCTTTCTCGGCACAGGGTGACTGGGAGACACGAACTGCGTGAGCGTGTTCGTTTCTAACGGGCGGGAGTTTTTCGCCGGATAGGCGAACGGTTCTTGCCTGCGCGGCGGGCGCACAAGAGGGTAGACACCAAGGTTTCCACCCTCTTGTGAATCACCCCTTTCCTAAAAGAGTCTGGCGCAAACCAGAGAGCGGCGACCGCTGCGAAATAGAGGAACGGCAGTTGGGTTACCGTTGCGTGCCTTTCGTGAAAAATTTGCAGTTCACAGACAGCGTACTGCTACACATATCGGCAACTCTACGCTGGGTGCGGCATGACAGTGCCGCACAATTTGCTTACGCGTTGTTGCGGACGGCACCTGCGAATTTTATTTGATAACAGCCGTCACTTTGTCTGCACCACGCCATCACCCACTCCTCACCACCGGCACCGAAAAAGAGAACCTTACACCCACTTTGTGCCACCAACCTGAAAAATGTCCGGCTGAGATTGCACAAAAATACACACTCTGTGGATAAGCTTTGGGATAACTCTCCACTTCGCAGTAAAATGCAGGAAAACACCGCATACGAACACAATCGAACAACTGTTCGTAAAAATTGCGAAAACTATAAAATTTGCAAGAAAAACGCCCGAATTTTTCGTGCAATAATGCAAAAAATATCTTGCAATCTATTCTCCGTACCGCTATAATAAAATCAAGGTGGAGAGTTGTGGGGTAAAGTGTCACAAATTCCACCAAAGCGGAAGGGTAGGTGTGAATGAGTGAAGGGCGAATACAAGCATTCCATAGACGCTAAGGGTCGTCTGGCAATGCCGGCCAAGCTGCGCGAGGAGCTCGGCGAGCACTTCACGGTCACCAAGGGCCTCGATGGCTGTCTGTCCGTATATCCGGAAGCGGAATGGAAGCGTCTGGAGGACAAGATCCGCACGCTTGGCAACGGCGAAAAGGCAAGACGCGTCAAGCGCTACTACTTCGCCAATGCGTTCGATGCACAGCTCGACGCACAGGGCCGCATCCTCATTCCCGCAAATCTGCGTACCTTTGCGGAGCTGCAGAAGGATGTTACCGTGATCGGTCAGCTCGACCACGCGGAAATCTGGAACAGCGACAAGTGGCGCGCTTACAATGACGAGATCGACGCGGAAGTTGTTGCCGCGGACGTAGAAGATATTGATTTTTAACAAAAGGGCAGGGAACTATGGAATTTCATCATGTATCCATTTTGCTTGAGCCTTGCCTTGAGGCTCTGCAGATCAAGCCGGACGGCGTTTATGTGGACGCCACGACCGGCGGCGCCGGTCACTCGCTCCGCATTGCGGAGCGTTTGCATGATACCGGTCGTTTGATTTGCATTGACAGAGATGACGAAGCACTCGAAAACGCGATGGACCGCCTCAAGGATGTGTGGCAGCGTGTCACACCGGTCAAGAGCGACTTCCGCGATATCGACAAGGTGCTCGAGGGACAGGGACTGGCAGGTGCGGACGGCATTCTGTTCGACCTCGGCGTTTCCTCTCCACAGCTGGATCATGCCGAGCGCGGCTTTTCCTACATGCAGGATGCGCCGCTCGATATGCGCATGGACCGGCAGCAGAAGCTGACCGCATATGATGTGGTGAACGGCTGGAGCCGTGAGGAGATCCGCCGCATTCTGTTTGAGTACGGCGAGGAGCGCTACGCACCGCTGATCGCAGCGGCGATCGAGCGCGAACGCGCAGACAAGCCGATCCAGACCACGCTGGAGCTTGTCCGTGTAATCAAGGGCGCCATGCCCGCGAAAGCGCTGCGAGAAAAGCAGCATCCGGCGAAGCGCAGCTTTCAGGCGATCCGCATTGCGGTAAACGATGAGCTGGGCGCGGTGCGGGAAGCAATGGAAAAAGCCATCGACTGTCTCAATCCGGGCGGTAGACTGGCGGTCATCACCTTCCACAGCCTGGAGGACCGCATCGTCAAGGCGGCTTTTCAGCAGGCGGCACAGGGCTGCACCTGTCCGAAGGACTTTCCGGTATGCATCTGCGGCAAAAAGCCGAAGGTTCGGCTGACGCCGCGCAAGCCGATCCTGCCGGATGAAAGGGAAATTGAGGAGAATCCGCGCGCCCGAAGCGCGAAGCTCCGGGTTTGTGAAAAAATCTAAACCGAAAAAGCAAATTCAAAAGAAAGGAAAGCGCAAGATGGCTTCTGGCAGGAACAACGCGGCAAGAAAATATGAAGATCAGGTTCCTGCGCAGCGTGAGGTACAGCCGAAACGCCATCTGCAGGTAGCGGCAGCGCCGGTCAAGAAAAAGAAGCACCGCCGCAAGCCTGCTGTGATGCAGGGCGTGTATCCGTGCATTTTTCTGGTGGCGATCACGGCGGCGTTTATCCTGTTCTGCCAGATGCAGCTGACCCAGCTTACCGCGGAAGCGAGTGAGCAGAGCGACCTGCTCAGCGAGCTGCAGTCGGAGAATGTTTCTCTGACGACCAAGCAGATGAACAGCATGAACATGGATGAGGTAGAGCAGTACGCCACGGACACGCTCGGAATGGTCAAGATGGACAATTCGCAGATCGAATATGTGGAGCTGACCAATCCGGATCTTGTCACCGTTGCAGACGACAGCATGACGCTGCACGGTCTGTGGAGCGCACTGGCAGCGCGCTTTTCCGCACTTGTGGAATATATCCGATAAGCAGTTGAATACAATGCGTACAGGGGAGTGAGAGGTGGATAACTTCTGACTCCTTACGCTTTTTCAGGAACAATATGGAGGCTGACTAAATGGCAGTTAAGGGACCCAACCATCAAATGCGCACGCGTATCCGCGGACTGACCGTGCTGTTTGCACTGATCGGTTTCGGGCTGGTAGGCGTGCGGCTGCTGTATATGCAGGTATTCAATCACGATTTCTATGTGCAGCAGGCGACAGCGCTGCAGACGCGCGACACGTTCATCACGCCCAACCGCGGCAAGATCTACGACGCGAACATGCAGGTTCTGGCTGAATCCGCCGCCGTAGAGCGCATTACGGTCGATCCGAAGGCCGTTGTGGACGAGAGCAAGGTCAAGAAGGGCATCACGGCGGAAAGTCAGCAGCAGACGCTTGCGACCATCCTGTCCGAAACGCTGGATGTGGATTACGATACCGTGATGGAGAAGCTCCGGAAGACGAACTCGCAGTACGAAATTATCGCGCAGAAGGTCGATAAGGACGTATCCAAGGAACTGGATGAGAAGCTCGAAGCGGCAGACTGCACCGGCGTCTACTCCGAGCCGGATACCAAGCGGTACTATCAGCATGGCGCCTTCCTGTCTGCGGTTCTGGGATACGTCGGCAGCGACAACAACGGCGCGTACGGCCTGGAATCCGAGTATAACGACGAGCTTTCCGGCACGGCGGGCCGTCTGGTGCGCGTGCAGAACCAGCAGAACAAGGACATTATGCCGGAGACCCAGCAGTATATCCCTGCGACCGACGGCAACTCTCTTGTGCTGACCATCGACAGCGATATCCAGAACTATCTGGAAAAGCACCTCGAGACCGCACTTGCCGACAATCCGGAGGCGCGAGACGGCGTTTCCGGCATCGTCATGGACGTCAAGACCGGTGAGGTGCTCGCCATGGCGAACCTGCCGGACTTTGACCCGAACAGTGCATATGAGCTGACCAACGACAAGTATATCAACGAACTCAAGGAAAATGTTGCGAAAATCCTCAAGGAAGAGAACGTAAAGGTCGAAATTCCGGATGCCTGGTATGAGAAGGGCGGTCTGGACAATCTGCCGGAGGCGATTCATGACAATTCTGATCTGGTGGATGAGCTGGGCAGCGCCCGCGTCAATATCCTGATGAAAACGTGGCGCAATCCGGTTATCGCGGATAACTACGAGCCGGGCTCCACCTTCAAGCTGATGACGGTCTCCACCGCGTATGATCTGGGTGCTACCCATGCCGAGGACACCTACTACTGCGGTGGCTCCCTGCAGGTGGAGAACTGGGAAATCAAGTGTGCAAACACAAGCGGCCACGGCATGCAGACGCTGACCGAAGCCTTGATGAATTCCTGCAACGTAGCGATGATGCAGATTGCCCAGAGCGTCGGCATGGATCGGTTTTACAACTTTTACAAGGCGTTCGGCCTGACCGAGCCGACCGGCATCGACCTGCCGGGTGAGGGCAAGGGTCAGTTCCATAAACTGGATGTTGCCAGTGACTGGAACGAAGTCGCACTGGCAACCGCATCGTTCGGTCAGCGCTTCACGGTAACGCCGATTCAGATGCTGAACATGGTCTGCGCGATCGTGGACGATGGCAAGCTGAAAAAGCCGTACGTCGTCAAGGAAGTGCTGAGCGGAGACGGCTCGGTCAAGTCTACGAACGAGACCGAGGTGGTCCGACAGGTCATTTCCGAGGATACCTCCGCTTACATGCGCGAGGCGATGGAGCAGGTTGTCGCAAACGGCACCGGCAAGAACGCGTATGTGCCCGGCTACCGCGTCGGCGGCAAGACTGCGACCTCCGAGATTCAGCCCGAATACGACAGTGACGGCAAGGTGCTCGATACCGAGGACCGCTACACGGCCTCCTTCATCGGCGTAGCGCCGATGGACGACCCGCAGATCGCGGTTCTGGTCGCCATCAACGACCTGCCGGAATCCGCAACGCATACCGGCGGTACGATTGCCGCTCCGGTTGTCGGCCGCATCATGGAGGATGTGCTGCCGTATATCGGCATTACGCCGGTCTATGACGACAGCGAGAGCGACCGCCGCGAGCTGACCGTGCCGAGTGTATCCGGCAAGACGCGCGATGATGCGATTTCCACGCTGTCCGACGCAGGCTTTGACTGCATCATCAAGGGCGACGGCGATACCGTCACCGATCAGGTGCCGAATGCAGGCATGCGCATTGCGGCCAGCGGCAAGGTTATCGTCTACATGGGCGAGGAAAAGCCGACTGAGGCCGTTGAAGTGCCCAATCTGTCCGGCATGTCGCCGGATGAGTGCCGCGATACGCTGGAGGAGTACGGTCTGTACCTCAAGCAGAAGGGTGTTTCGTCCGCGCAGATCACAGGCGATACTACCGCGACCAAGCAGAGTCCGGAGGCCGGTACCAAGGTAAGCCTCGGTGCGGTTGTCACGGTAGAATTTTCCGATACAACGACGGTCAACGACCGATAGGAGGAAATTATGAAATTACAGGAACTTTTGAAGGATGTAGCAGTGAAAAACAGCACTGCCGCACAGGATATCGAGATCAAGGAAGTGCGTTACGACTCCCGCGCGGTACAGCCGGGCGACCTGTTTGTAGCCATCCGCGGCTACGCGACCGACGGCCACAAGTACATCGCCAAGGCGATGGAGCAGGGCGCGGCAGCCGTTGTCTGCGAGGAGGCGCCGGAGGGCGTCCCCGCAGTCGTTGTGGAGAATTCTCGTATCGCGCTGGCTGAGATTGCGGCAAACCGCTTCGGTCATCCGGCAGAGAGCATGGTCATGCTCGGCGTGACCGGCACCAACGGCAAGACCACCACGACCTACCTCGTCAAGCACATGCTTGAGGACGCAGGCCACAAGGTGGGTCTGATCGGCACCAACCAGAACCTCATCGGTGATGAAGTGATCGAAACCGAGCGCACCACGCCGGAATCCTACGAGCTGCACGCACTGTTTGCCCGCATGAGAGACGCAGGCTGCACGCATGTGATCATGGAGGTTTCCTCGCACTCTCTGGTGCTTGACCGCGTGCACGGCATTCCGTTTGCGGTTGGCGCGTTCACCAATCTGACGCAGGATCACCTCGATTTCCATAAGACCATGGAGGAGTACCGCAAGGCAAAGGCGCTGCTGTTCTCCATCAGTAAGAAGGGTGTTATCAATCTGGATGACGCTGCGGCGGAGAAGATGCTCGCGGACGCAAAGTGCCCGTGCATGACCTTCTCCTGCGGCAAGCCGGAGGCCGATCTCGAAGCCACAGACCTGCAGCTGCACGCGGACGGCGTGGAGTTTACCGCACAGTATCAGGGTGAAAAGGCAGATGTCAAGCTGCCGATTCCGGGTCATTTCTCGGTCGAGAATGCACTGACTGCGCTCGGTATCGTGCTGCAGCTCGGCATGCCGCTTGCGGATGCGGCGAAGTCCATGGCAACTGCAACCGGCGTCAAGGGCCGTGTTGAGGTCGTGCCGACCGATACGGATTACACCGTGCTCATCGACTACGCACACTCGCCGGACGGCGTGGAGAACGTGCTCAAGGCCGTTCGCGGCTTTGCAAAGGGCCGTGTCGTTGCTCTGTTCGGCTGCGGCGGCGACCGCGACCGCACCAAGCGCCCGAAGATGGGTAAAATTGCGGCGGATCTCGCGGACTTCTGCGTTGTAACGAGCGATAATCCGCGCACCGAGGAGCCGAAGGCCATCATCGACGACATTCTCGAAGGCATGAAGGATTCGGATACGCCGATGCAGGTCATCGTGGACCGTCCGGAGGCGATCCACTGGGCACTTGCACACGCACAGAAGGACGATATCATCGTGCTGATGGGCAAGGGACATGAGACCTATCAGGAAGTAAACCATGTGAAGCACCACATGGATGAACGCGAGATCGTAGCGGATTATTTCAAGAAGTAAGAAACGGCAGACGGGCGCACACTGTGCGCCCATACGCCTGAATGGACAAAGAAGTAAAATGGGAAGAAAACTGGGGGAAACGGCATGGAACGATTTACATTAGCGCAGGTGGCGGCATGGACACACGGCGAAGCGAGAGGCGAGGCGGCTCTGACGGCAGTCACGACCGATTCGCGGCAGATCCCGCCGGAGGCGCTGTTCCTGCCGATCAAGGGCGAGCGGTTTGACGCGCACGATTTCATCGGCAAGGCGATCGAGAACGGCGCGGCCGCCGTGATGAGCCATCGAGAAAACGAGGAATATCCGGTGCCGGCGCTGTACGTTGAGAACACCTCGCAGGCGCTGCTCGACCTCGCGGGCGGCTACCGCACGATGTGCGGCGGCAAAGTCGTCGGCGTGACCGGCTCGGTCGGCAAGACCACCACCAAGGAGCTACTGTATGCCGTTCTCTCGCAGGGTTTCCGCGCACAAAAGACAGAAGGCAACCTGAATAATGAGATCGGTCTGCCGCTGACGCTCATGCGTATGACCCGGGATACCGAAGTGCTGGTAGCAGAGATGGGCATGAACCATTTCGGTGAGCTTTCCCGCATGACGGCGGCTGCCAAGCCGAATCTGGCGGTTATCACCAACATCGGCACCTCGCATATCGAGTTTCTTGGCTCGCGTGAGGGCATCTGCAAGGCCAAACTGGAGATTCTCGAGGGTCTGCAGGAGGGCGGCGCGGCTGTTCTCTGCGGCGATGAGCCGCTTCTGTGGGACAAACGCGAGAGCCTCGGCTGCAAGGTGGTAACTTATGGCATCGAAAATTCCGCCTGCGACCTTACTGCGGACTTGCACAGCGACGGTACATTTGATATAGTAAATAACGGTCTTGCCGCGGCGCACCTGCCGGTCGGAGAGAAATTCACCGCGAAGCTGAGTATTCCGGGCAAGCATAACGTGCTCAATGCACTGGCGGCGGCAGCCGTCGGTCTGCTGCTCGGTGAAACACCCGAGCTGATCGCGCAGGGACTTGTCAGCTATCAGGCGAGCGGCATGCGCCAGAACATCTATGAGCAGGATGGCTACCAAATCTATGCGGACTGCTACAATGCAAGTCCGGATGCGATGGAGGCTACGCTGTCCGTGCTCGGCGGCATGGCCGGGGACGGCCGCCGGTTTGCGGTTCTCGGCTCGATGCTTGAGCTTGGCGATTACGCCGAGGAAGGTCATCGCCGTGCCGGTCGTGCGGCGGCGCAGTACGCGGACGCCCTGTACGCCTACGGTCCGGATGCAGCGGCCATGGTAGCCGGTGCCAGGGAGAAGGGCATGGAGCATGCGTATGCGTTCGACGACCAGACCGCGCTTGTCGCGGCACTGCGCGAGGACGCGAAAAAAGGAGACGCGCTGCTATTCAAGGGCAGCCGCGGCATGCGCATGGAACGCGCACTTGCAATGTTTTTAGGGGAGGAAGTTGAAGCATGAAACAGGCTGTGCTTGTTTTCGCAATCGCACTGGTGATTACGCTGGCTATCGGTCCGGCGGTCATCAATTATCTGCGAAAAATGAAATTCGGTCAGAAGATTCTCGAAATCGGACCGAAATGGCACATGAACAAACAGAATATCCCGACAATGGGCGGCTTTATGTTTATTATCGGTATCGCGGCGGCAGTCATTATCGGTAATATCGTGATGGGTGAGATTTCGGTCTCGTCGCTGGCGGTGCTCGGCCTTGCCGTGGCCTACGGTGCGGTCGGTCTGGTCGATGACTATGCTAAGATCAAGAAAAAGGAAAATGCGGGTCTGACCCCGAAGCAGAAGCTGGTGCTCCAGATTCTGGTTGCCGGCGTGTTTGTGCTCGTGCTGTTCCTGGGGTCGAGCGGTCTGCCGCAGCTGTGGATTCCGTTCACGGGCATTTCGTTCAGCTGGCCGTGGCCGCTGTACATCGTGTTCGCGGCCTTCGTTATCGTCGGCGCGGACAACGCCGTCAATCTGACCGACGGCATCGACGGTCTGGCGGCAAGCGTTACGCTTCCGGTTGCCATCTTCTTCGTGTTCGTCGGCTTCCGTCGCGGAGACATGGGCGTTGTGATCTTCTCGGCGGCACTCGCGGGTGCGCTGCTGGGCTTCCTGCGCTATAACTTCAACCCGGCCAAGGTGTTCATGGGCGATACCGGCTCGCTGTTCCTCGGCGGTGCGGTTGCCGGTCTGGCATTTGCGTGTGAAATGCCGCTCATCCTGCTGCTGGTCGGCCTGATCTACATCATCGAAACGCTGTCCGTTATCCTGCAGGTCACCTACTTCAAGGCGACCCACGGCAAGCGCCTGTTCAAGATGGCGCCGATCCACCACCACTTTGAAATGTGCGGCTGGTGCGAGAAGAAAATCGTGCTGGTATTCACCGGCATCACGGTTGTGCTGTGCCTGCTGGCCTACCATGTGGCGCTCGCATCGCTGTTTTAATTCGTAATTCGGAGGTAACCCTATGGCTTCGACAACTGGAAAGACGAATCCGCAGTACCGGCCGGCATCGCGCCGTCCCATGCCGCGGAATGCGCCGAGCGGCAAACCGGCGCGTCCTTCGCGGGAGCCGGTGCCGAAGGAGCGTTACCATACCGGCACCGCAAAGCCGAAGCGCAGACGCATGCGCAGCATGAAGGCGCACATCTGGGATACCGGTGTATTCTTCTCGGTGCTGCTGCTGCTGATCACCGGTCTGATTGCGCTGTTCTCGGCAAGCTATACCAACGCGATGTTCTACAAGGGCAGCGCGACATACTTTATCATGCGTCAGGGCATTTTCGCCGCGATCGGTCTTGCGGCGATGATCGTTCTTTCCAAGATTCCGTACCGCATGTACGCGGGCATTCACAACATCATCATGTGGATATCGGTCGCGCTGCTGATTCTGGTTGTGATACCGGGCATCGGTACAACGGTTAATAATGCACAACGCTGGCTGTTCGGCTTTCAGCCGTCTGAGATCGCAAAGCTGACCGTCATCATCTGCTTTTCCTACTGGGTAGCGCGTGACCCGAAGAGCGTGCGCAGCGTCAAGACCATGGTGCAGCCGTACGGTCTGCTGCTGGCGCTGTACATCGGTCTGCTGTACCTGGAGCCACATACCTCGGCGATGATCATCATCTGCGGCATCGGCATTATCATCCTGCTGGCAGGCGGTATGCGCCTGTGGTACTTTGCGCCGATTTTGGGACTGGGTGCAGGCGTAGTTGCGGCATTCTATGTTGCGTTTAAGCATGTACGAGACCGTTTTGAAGTCTGGCTCAATCCGTTTTCGGATATGGCGAACAAAGGTCTGCAAGGCTCGATGAGCCAGATTGCCATCGGCTCGGGCGGCCTGCTCGGACGCGGACTCGGCAACGGCCTGCAGAAGCAGCTGTACCTGCCGGAGCCGCATAACGACTTCATCTTTGCCACCTGGTGCGAGGAGATGGGTCTGATCGGCGCTCTGCTGGTTATTCTGCTGTTCGCGTACCTTATTTACCGCGGATTCCGTGTGGCGCGCTATGCACCGGATAAATTCGGCAGTCTTCTGGCGACCGGTATCACCGCCAAGCTGGCTATCCAGACGCTGATGAACCTGTTCGTTGTCACCGGCATCATGCCGGTAACCGGCGCGGCTCTGCCGTTTTTCAGCTATGGCGGCACAGCGTTGCTGCTGCAGCTCGGCGAGATGGGCATCCTGCTCAATATATCGCGGTATATGCGGATTGACGGAAGAAATCAGGATTAAGTTATGGCAATACCGCATAATTTTCGCAAAGCGCCGCGGCAGCGCGACCGGAGCCTGCGCAAGAAGCCGCTGCTTTAATTGTGCGGTGTTGCCTTATGCAAATCGAGGCTGTTTGCAGCATACAAACAGCCTCGATGACTGTGATATTGCTGTCAGGCAGTACCACATGATCCGGTAAACAGACTTTGCCGGACCATGTGATCCTACCTTGCATTTGAAAAGTAACAAACAGGAGAGGGGAACTCAGTTTTGAAACTGTACATTACGGGAGGCGGCACGGGCGGTCACGTTACACCGGGGCTTGCCATTGCACGCTATTTTGAAAAAAAGCAGCCGCAGACGACGGTGCGTTTTGCCGGTTCGGCACGCGGCATTGAAAATAAGCTGGTCCCGCGTGAGGGATACCCGCTGGACACCATCGAGATCATCGGCATGTCGCGCTCGATGAGCCCGAAGGGCATTCTGCACAATCTGAAGGCGGCAAAGCTGGCTGTCTCGGCGGTCAGCAAGGCGAAAAAGCTGCTGAAGCAGGCCAAGCCGGACTGCGTGATCGGCTGCGGCGGCTATGCGTCGTTCGCGGTGGTACGCGCGGCACAGCAACTCGGCATTCCGACCGTGCTGCTCGAGGTCAACGCGCTGCCCGGCAAGGTAACGCAGATGCTTGCAAAGGACGCGGACCGCGTACTCGTTTGCTTTGAACAGGCAAAGGAGCTGCTCGGCGGCGGAGATAAGATCATTCTGACCGGTGCGCCGGTGCGCGGTGAGATTCTGGCTGCGGACCGCGTAAAGGCACGCGAGAAGTTCGGCCTGACCGATGATGACCAGCTGGTCGTATCCTTCTGGGGCTCGATGGGTGCAAAGTACATGAACGAGCACATGGCCGGTGAGCTGGCGCTCGAATGTAAAAACGGCGTGCCCTATCACCATGTTCACGCAACCGGTGCGGCGGCCTGTGAGTGGCTGCCCAGAATGGCGAAGGAGCAGGGCGCCGACTTTGACGCGCACCCGAACATCGAAGTGACCGAGTACATCTACGACATGGCCGACCGCATGGCGGCGGCTGACCTGATCGTGTGCCGCGCAGGTGCGGCCACTCTCGGTGAGCTGTGCATGCTCGGCCGTCCGGCACTGCTGGTGCCGTCTCCGTATGTGGCGGAGAACCACCAGGAGAAGAACGCGCGCGCGCTCGAAAAGGAGGGCGGCTGCCGTGTTCTGCTCGAGAAGAACGCCAATCCGCAGGTGCTGTACGACGAGATTCAGGATCTGCTGAGCGACCGCGACCGTCTGCACCGGATGGGGCACGACGCGACAAAGCTGGCAGCGCACGATGCAAGCGAGAAGATCTATCAGGAGATCCTCTGGGCAATCGAAAACCATGGCAAGAAGTAACAAAGAAGGGATGCTGTGATGAGACGCAGAAGGCGAAAAAAGCACACGCCCGACCGGATGGAGCAGCAGCGTCGCGGCAGGAAAATCTTTCGTGTGCTGGGACGCGTGCTGCTGACCGGTATTGTTCTGGCGGCTGCCGTGGTGGCGATGACCGTGTTCTTCAAGGTTAAGACCATTTCGGTGGAAGGCGCCAAGCAGTACGGCTCGGAGGAGCTGATCGCCGGTATGGATATTCAAAAGGGCGATAATCTCTATCTGTGGAACAAAAACCGCGTATTGTCCGACCTGATGCACAGCTTCCCGTATCTGGAAAGCGCACAGCTGCGCCGCAAGCTGCCGGATGGACTGGTGCTGACTGTCACCGAATGCACAGCGGCGGCTGCCGTGAGGAATGAGGATAACACGTTCACTTATATCAGTGCGGGCGGCAAGGTGCTCGAGAACAACGCCGCGGACGGCGGTCTGCCGACCGTGCTCGGCGTTACGCTGAATGCGCAGATTGGGGATTTCCTTGCTACCGGCACGGATGCACACGTTGACGCTATGCTGAACGTGCTGGAGAACATGGATGCCGCCGGGCTGCTCGAAAAGATGAGCTTCCTCAATCTGAACGACCTGACCGATGTGCGCATCGGCTATGACAAGCGGTTCGACATCCGCGCAGGCTCACTGGATGATCTGACGTACCGTCTTCGGTTTGCACAGACCGTTATCAGCGATCGCCTTTCGGCATCGGATATCGGGCGGCTGTACTGGGATGCGCAGAACCGTCTGCACTTTGTGCCGGAGACGGCGGAGGATGTAGCGCGCTCCGGTACCGACCAGGCAGGTGACAATCCGGTGACCTCGCCGGCGTACACCAATCCGGACGGCGAAGTCGGCACGACCGACAATACGAACGGCGATGACTCGACCGATTCGAGCAGCGACAGCTCGGATAGTTCGGATAACTCGGATGATTCCGATGATTCGGATTACTCGGACGATTCGTCCTATGACGATTCCTACGATGACAGCAGTTATGACGATTCGTACGACGAATCGTATTACGACGACAGCTACGATGGCGAAGGCTGAGCTTTTTCTGCCTATACTGGCGAAAATAACCGAAAACACAAGGGAAAACGCGAAAAAATACAGCCTTTTTCCGTATCGCCCGCCGGTTTGCGGGAAAGACACGGAAAAGATTAAGTTTTTTTTGAGGAATTCGCTAATTCCTGTTGCAAAATAGAATAAATCGAGGTAAAATTAAAACAATAGGGGCGAAGTGCCCTCAAACGCGGTAATTGATAATCAAAGAACGATTCTTTATCATAAAACGGAGGACAACGACAATGGGTTTTGAGTTTGAACAGGGCTTGGATAACGTAGTAAACATTAAGGTCATCGGTGTCGGCGGCGGCGGCGGCAACGCTGTAAACCGCATGGTCGAGAACGGTGTACAGGGTGTTGAGTTCGTTTCCATCAACACGGATATGCAGGCTCTGAATTATTCGCAGGCCACCACGAAGATCCAGATCGGCGAGAAGCTGACCAAGGGTCAGGGCGCAGGCGCAAATCCGGAGATCGGCCGCAAGGCTGCTGAGGAGAGCAAGGATCAGATCGCAGCGGCTCTCGCTAACACCAATATGGTATTTATCACCGCTGGCATGGGCGGCGGCACCGGCACCGGTGCAGCTCCGGTTGTTGCACAGATCGCTCGTGAGCTGGGCATCCTGACGGTCGGCGTTGTTACCCGTCCGTTCGCATTCGAGGGCAAGAAGCGTCTCGAGCAGGCGCTGAGCGGCATCGAAGAGCTGAACAAGAACGTAGACTCCCTCGTTATCATCCCGAACGAGCGTCTGAAGTATGTATCCGAGCAGAAGATCACCTTCAAGAACGCATTCGAGATCGCTGACGGCGTTCTGCGTCAGGCAGTTAAGAACATTTCCGAGCTGATCACCGTTCCGGGCTTCATCAACCTGGACTTTGCGGACGTTACCTCCGTCATGAAGGACGCAGGCTTCGCTCACATCGGCACCGGCTCCGCTGCAGGCAAGGACAAGGCTGCAGAGGCTGCACGCGAGGCAATTTCCAGCCCGCTGCTCGAGACTTCCATCGACATGGCTCACGGCGTTATCGTTTCCGTTATCGGCTCTGACGATATCGGCCTGGATGAAGTTGAGACCGCAGCTACCATGGTTCAGCAGGCGGCTCATCCGGATGCACACATCATCTTCGGTGCATTCATCGACGAGAACATGGACGACGAGATCCGCGTTGTTGTAATCGCAACCGGTTTCGACAATGTTCCGAACTCCGCAAAGATGAGCATGGACGGCAATAAGGACAAGGATTCCGGCTCCACCGGCCTGTTCACCGAGGCTGCTACCGCAGCGGCTGACAAGAAGCCGGCTCGCGCATCCGCTTCCAAGCCGTCGTCCGATGTTGGCTCTGACGATGCTGCATTTGATGTTCTGATGCGCATCTTCGATAAGGACAACCGATAATCTAACTGATAGCTATTCAAAACAGCCCGTAACAGGGCTGTTTTGTCAGGTATGGGAAGGTTAATTTTAAGGCAACACCGCACAATTAAAGCAGCGGCGCTTTGCGGAAATTTTGTATTCTGATTTTGTTGCGATTTCTTGCAATACGGCAAGTATTGCAAGAAACCGCGCCTCATCAGTACGCAAAATTTATTCGCAAATCGCTCTTGTTCAATTATGCGGTATTGCCTTAAATGAAATCCATATTAAAGGAGAGTGATCACCGTGAGTACGGACCCTGGAAGTAGACAGATGAATATTACTCGCGGTGGCATTTTCGAGGAGTGCCGCTGCTGAAAGGCGGTATAATATGGTTGAATTTTTCAAAACGGTGGACGGCCGCATCACAGAAGTGAGCGAATTCACCGAGGGCTGCTGGGTCAACATGGTGCATCCTAGCTCGGACGAGCTGGAGCAGATCGCGCAGGCGGCTCAGGTTGAGGAAGAGTTTGTTCGCGCGGCGCTCGACCCAGAGGAAAGCTCGCGTGTCGATACCGAGGACGAGCAGCTTCTCATGATCGTCGATATCCCGATGGTGGAGAAAAGCTCGGTCGAGGACGGCGGACAGATGTTCACCACCATTCCTATGGGTATTGTTGTAGCGCAGAATGCGGTCATCACGGTTTGTCTGGAGGACAGCATCATCTTGCGCTCCATCGCGGAAGGCGCGGTAAAGGGCGTGCATACCTCACTCAAGACGCGCTTTGTGTTCCAGATTCTGCTCCGCATCGCGGGCCGGTTCCTGAAAAACCTGCGTATGATCGAGCGCGACTTTACCCGCATCGAGAAGCGTCTGTACGACTCCCTCAAAAATGAGGAGCTCATCCAGCTGCTCGGCCTGAGTAAATCGCTGGTTTACTTCTCCTCGTCCCTCAAGGGCAACGAGGTTACGATGGAAAAGGTGCTGCGCGGCCGCGTGCTCAAGCTGTATGAGGACGACCGCGACATTCTGGAGGACGCGCTGATCGAGGTCCGTCAGGCCATTGAGATGGCGAATATCTATTCCAACATTATGGCGGGCACGATGGATGCTTATGCTTCTGTCGTTTCCAACAATCTGAATATTATCATGAAGGTTTTGACCATCCTGACCATCATCATGACGATTCCGAATATTGTGTTCGGCTTCTTCGGTATGAATATCGGTGAAGGACGGATACCGGGCGACTGGGTCTGGTGGATGCCGCTGGCTATTACAGTGGTCGGCTGCTTCTTTGCATGGTGGATGCTGAAGAAGAAAAATCTGGACTGATACAAGCTGCGCTTCCGAGAAATACTCGGAGGCGTTCTTTTTTGCCTTCTGTACACATAGGATAAAGTAAAAGCAGGAGGGACAATGCCATGATCGTTTTTGCGGCAAAGGTATCGGTGAGGAAAATCGTAGTGGGCGTGCTGGCGGTCGGGCTGGTGCTGGTCGGCGCGGCAGCACTGCTGCCGAAAACGGCAGAGGCGGATACCGCGGTCAGCGCTGAAGGTGCAGCGCTCAGTGCAAAGCTGAAAACGAACGAGGACCGGGTAGCTCTGCTGACCGCCTGCGGATGGTCGGTGGAGAACGAACCGGTCGGCACACAGGAGGTGCAGATACCCGACACCTTCGACGAGGTATATGAGCAGTACAACGCTATTCAGCAGGCGCAGGGACTGGATCTTACGCCGTATCAGGGCAAACGCGCCACGCTGTATACCTACGCGCTGACCGCCTATCCTACCGGAGAGCAGGGCGTGACCGCCAACCTTTTGGTGCGCAGCAACCGCCTGATCGCAGCGGATATCACATCCGCGCAGACGGATGGATTTGTGCATGGCCTGCTGGATATGCCGCAGACCTGACAGTGGTTGACAATGACTTTCGGAAATTGCATAACTGTGCAATTCAACGAAAAAGTTATCATAGGTTTATGGTATCTATTGGTAACTTTCGGGGGATTGCACTTTTTTTGCATTTAGCTATTGTGCAATTTGCGAAAAAGTGTTATCCTTATAAAAGAAATGTATTGGCGGAGGGGACAAAATGCCACAGATGCGATTGGACAAATTGCTGTCCCACCTGAACTGCGGCAGCCGCAAGGAAGTGCAGGCACTCATTCGTGCGGGACGCGTCTCGGTGGACGGCACCGTGCAGAAGGATCCGGCGTTTAAGGTCGATCCCGACCGGTCGCAGACGGCGGTGGATGGCACCGTGCAGCGCTACCGCGCACAGCGGTACTATATGCTCAACAAGCCGATGGGTGTTATCACGGCAAGCCGCGATGAGCGTCACGATACCGTGCTTGAGCTGTTTCCGGCCGAGCTGCGACGCGGCCTGTTTGCGGTGGGAAGGCTGGACAAGGACACCGAGGGACTGCTGCTCATCACGGACGACGGCGCGCTCAGCCATGCGCTGATGAGTCCGAACCGCCATGTCGAAAAGGAGTACGAGGCGGTCGTGGACGGCGCACTGGCAGCGGATGCAGTCTTGCGTTTTGAACAGGGCATGACCCTGCGGGACGGCACGGAATGCAAGTCGGCGAAGCTGGAAATCCTCGAGACCGAGCCGGAGCTGCGCGTGCATGTGACGCTTAAAGAGGGCAAATACCATCAGGTCAAGCGCATGATCGCGGCAGTCGGCGGTACGGTAACGGCGCTCAAACGCCTGCGGCTGGGTGGTCTCTGGCTGGATAAAATACTCGCGCCCGGCGAATTTCGGGAACTGACACAGGAGGAATTGGAAAAACTTACCTCGCAAACTTGAAAAACTTAAAAAATCTACAAATTTTTTTGAGTTTTTTGTACAAAAATGCGCGGACATGTGATATAATGACTTAAAATGTATAGGGAACTTTTGGCGTTCTTGTGAAGAATGTCATAGGCAGAATCACCATTAGCGGTGAGAACACCATAAAGAGTAAGCGTTTCGGCGAACGGATGCGGAGTAAAGCGCCGGGGCGCGTGAAAAAGACGGGAAAGGTGATGGAAATGGCTTCGAGATTGTTCCAGTCGATTGTTTTGCAGATGAAGGATACGGTGGATCGTACGATCGGCATTGTTGACGCAAGCGGTGCGGTCGTAGCATGTACCGATCTGCCTCGTATCGGTGAAATGCGGGAGGAAGCAATCACTGAGCTGGGCTTCGCCGGCGAGATCGTTCGTTTCGGCGGTTATACTTATCATACAACGGGCGACCGTGCGTCGCGTCTGGAATACGCTGTATTCGTACAGGGCGAGGACGAACTGGCGCGCAGTATCTGTTCGCTGGTTGCGGTTTCGATCAACAATATCAAGACGCTGTATGACGAAAAGCACGACAAGGCTACCTTCGTAAAGAATATCATTCTGGATAATATCCTGCCGGGCGATATTTATATCAAGTCCCGCGAGCTGCACTTCGGCAACGATGTGCCGCGCGTGGTATTCCTCGTGCGCCAGCAGGCGCCGGCTGATGTTGCCGCGATCGACGTGGTAAACGGCATGTTCCCGGACAAGCAGAAGGATTTCGTGCTGCATATCTCCGAGACGGACATCGTTGTTGTCAAGGAGGTCAAGGCAGGCAGTGAGATCAAGGATCTGGTCAAGCTGGCAGGCTCTATCGAGGAGACGCTGCTCAGCGAGCTGTCGGTCAAGTGCCTGATCGGCATCGGCTCGGTATCCTCTCAGATGAAGGATATCGCAAAGTCCTTCAAGGAGGCTACGACCGCAATCGAGGTCGGTGCGGTATTCGACACCGAGAAGAACATCATCAGCTTCGAGAATCTGGGCATTGGCCGTCTGATCTATCAGCTGCCGATCACGCTGTGTGAGATGTTCCTGTCCGAAGTATTCCGCAAGGGCTCGATCGACTCGCTCGATCAGGAGACGCTGTTCACGATTCAGAAGTTCTTCGAGAACAACCTGAACGTGTCCGAGACGTCGCGCAAGCTGTTCGTACACCGCAATACGCTGGTGTACCGCCTTGAGAAGATCAAAAAGCTGACCGGTCTGGATCTGCGTGAGTTCGATCACGCGATCGTATTTAAGGTAGCGCTCATGGTTCGAAAATACCTTGCAAGCCGCGAAGAAGGTACCAGATAATCGCTGTCTGTTCATAAAATCTACACAGAAAAAGCGTAAATTGTGCAATAATGCCACAGTTTGTCGGCTTGCACATAAACATGATATCTGTTATAATAGACAAAGGTGTATATGTTTACACCTTTGTCTTTTTTGTTTGCTAGAAGGCGAAAATGCCCAATCCGGGGCATTCGCACGCCTTCTGCGTTGGCACCGAGGAGGATTGCCTGTGATACGAATGAGTGAAGCCACCGTGGTTTACGAAAACGGGACCCGGGCGGTGAACAAGGCGAGTCTGCGTGTAGACGAGGGAGAATTTGTCTTTCTGGTCGGCGCGTCCGGCTCGGGTAAAACCACGATCATCAAGCTGCTGACCGGTGAGGTTCGGCCGAGCGAAGGCCGCGTTATCGTCAACAACTACGATATCGGCAGAATGAAAAAGCGGCAGATTCCGTATCTGCGCCGTACATTGGGCGTTGTCTATCAGGATTTCCGCCTGATCAACACCAAAACCGTTTACGAGAACGTCGCATTTGCCATGCGCGCCATCGGTGCCAAGGGCAAGGCCATCAAGCAGCGCGTGCCGTATGTGCTCGATCTGGTCGGCCTGGCCGACAAGGCGCACGAGAAGCCGATGAATCTTTCCGGCGGTGAGCAGCAGCGTGTCGCAATCGCGCGTGCGCTGGTCAACAACCCGCGCCTTATCATCGCGGACGAGCCGACCGGCAACCTTGATCCTGCGCGTTCGCTGGAGCTGATGACCCTGTTTGAAAAGATCAACGAGCTTGGCACGACCGTGCTGATCGTAACGCACGAAAAGGGTCTGGTAGACGAATTTGAAAAGCGCGTTGTTGTGATCGACAACGGTGAAGTCATCAGTGATCAGACAGGTGGGTATTATCAGATATGAGATCAATCGCTTACTATTGGAAGGAAGGCCTGCGCAACATTTTTAAGCACGGCTTCATGTCCGTGGCGGCCGTGGTGATCATGGTCGTAAGCCTGCTGCTGACGGGCACGGTTACGCTGGTGGCCTACAACATTACGAATAACATTACGAGACTGCAGCAGTCCAACCAGATTGTAGTCTGGATTGACGATTCGCTCACCACGCGTGAGGCGAAAACGCTGCAGACGCAGTTCGAGAAGATCGACAACATTGCGTCGATCGCCTTCGAGGACCGCGATGTCGCGCTGGAGCAGTACCGCAAGGAGCTGGGCGACGACGCAGACATCCTCGAGGATTACAACGCGGACAACAATCCGCTGCGCAACAGCTATGTGTTTACCCTGAATGATTCTACGCAGGCGGACGCAACGATCAAAGAAATCGAAGCGGTTGACGGGGTTGCAAGCGTACGCGCGGATGAGGATGTTATCCGCAAGCTGATTCAGATTCAGCGCGTGTTCAACATGATCGCGGCGGCGATGATCGTCGGTCTGGCCGTTATCTCGATCTTCATTATCTCCAACACGGTAAAGCTGGCTATGTTTGCCCGCCGTGAGGAGATCTCCATCCAGAAGATGGTCGGCGCGACCAACTGGTTTATCCGCTGGCCGTTTGTCATCGAAGGCATGGTGCTCGGTCTGGTTGCCGGCGGACTGGCATTCCTCGCGGAATGGGGTCTGTACACCGAGCTGTATAACGTGGCAGGTACGGTTTCTCTGTCCTCGTTCCATCTGCTCTCGTTCGATGTGCTGCGCTGGTGGGTGCTGGGCGTGTACGCAGGTGCAGCCGCACTGTTCGGAATCGGCGGCTCGGTAACGAGTATCCGCAAGTTTATGGATGTATAACGACTGCATAAAGGAGCGAATGTTTCAATATGATGAAAAAGAAAACCGTGCGCCTGATTTCCTGCATTATTGCGGGCATCCTGGTCGCAGCGATGGTGTTCTCGATGATTGCCTCCGGTCTGGTTTATGCCGGTGCGGTGAGCAGTAAGGAACTGAAAAGCAAGCTGTCCGATCTGGAGGATCAGAAGACATCGGTCAAGGCGGAGCTGGATAGTCTGGCAGGCAAGGTGGATGAGGTTGCAAAGACCCGTGCCGCCCTGCAAAAAGAGATCAAGCTCACCAAGGAAGAAATTACGACGGTAACCGCGTATATCGACCGCCTGCAGGACCAGATCGACGTCAAGACGACCGAGCTGGATGCTGCGATCAAGGCGCTGGACAGCAAGAAGGAGCGTTTTTCTGAGACTGTCCGCACGACGTATGAGCAGGGCGAGACCAGCTATCTGGAGGTTCTGCTGAACGCGTCCAACTTCTCTGATCTGCTCAGCCGTCTGGAGATCGTTTCCGCGATTATGGACGATAATAAGAAGATCGTAGCGGAGTACACCGCTGCCAAGGAGGATATTCAGCAGAAGCGCGATGACCTGCAGGCCACCCAGGACGAGCAGGTACAGTATCAGGAAAACCTGAAGTACAAGGCTGAGGAGCTGAAATCCAGCGAGGAGCAGCAGAAGGCACTGCAGCAGAGCCTGCAGGCGTACCAGAAGGAGCAGAAGGCCGAGTACGAGCGCATCACCAGCGAGATGGACACCGTAAGTGACCAGATCGCAGAGCAGTCCCGCAAGGAAGCTGCTGCGGCAGCAGCAGCGGCTGCTAAGAAGAAGGGCGGCAGTTCGTCCTCGAGCACGACCACCACGACCAGCAGCGGCGCGACCCGTTACAGCGGCACGTTCACCTGGCCGCTTCCGGGTTACACCAATAATTCGAGTGCCTATGGCTGGCGTGTACATCCAATCTTCGGTACCCGCAAGTTCCACAAGGGCGAGGATATTCCGGCACCGACCGGCACACCGATCGTAGCAGCCGCATCCGGCACGGTTACTACCGCAGGCTGGGTTTCCGGCTACGGCAACTATACGGTCATCAATCACGGCGGCGGCGTCATGACGGCTTACGGCCATCAGTCTGCCATCCATGTTTCGGTTGGCCAGACGGTTTCCGCCGGTCAGACCATCGGTCTGGTAGGCTCTACCGGCAACTCGACCGGTCCGCATCTGCACTTTGAGGTGTATGTAAACGGTTCGACGCAGAACCCGATGAGTTACTTCAACTAACGCAATTACATAAAAGGGGAGAGTGTAACGCTCTCCCTTTTCTCGTGGAGGAGGACAAACCATGAAAAAACTGCGGGAGAGACAGGTCTCTCTGCGGATAGCGCTGACCATGTGTGCCGCGGCAGGCGCGATAACGGCAGTCATCTGCCTGATTTCCACCGGCTGGAACACCAACGAGGTCGGGAAAAAGCTGCGTGAGATCGACCGGCTGGTATCGGACAAGTACGTTGGTGAACTGGACGCGGACAATGTTGCGGATTATGCTGCGGCAGGCTACATTACCGGTCTGGGAGACAAGTGGTCGTCATATATTCCGGCGGAAAACTACGAAGCCTACCGCATGAGCGGTGAGGGCAAGGGCTGCGGCATCGGCGTTTCGGTGACGAGCACCGAGACGAGTATTCGCGTTACGCTCGTGTACGATGATTCGCCTGCGGCGAAGGCCGGCATCGAAAAGGGCGATTACATTCTCGGTACGGGAGATCTGACGACCGAAAAGGACGGTTCGAGTGCGGTTATCAGCGCGATTTCCGGCAAAGAGGGAACCGATGTGACCGTCACGGTCAAGAAGGCAGACGGCTCCGCCAAGGAGCTGACCATGCAGCGTGCCGTTGTCACGCAGAAGATGGCATGGGGAAAAATGCTGAATGATAAAATCGGCTACATCCGCATCGAGAATTTCCATGACGGCTGCGCCGATCAGTTCAAGACGGCGCTGCAGTCGCTGACCGACAGCGGCGCACAGTCGCTTGTCATTGACGTGCGCCACAACGGCGGCGGTCGTGTCAAGGAGATGAGCGCGGCACTCGATCCGCTGCTCGGCGAGGGCACCATTATGACGCTGCGCATGAAAAACGGCTCGGAGACCGTTTACACCTCGGATGCAGACCGTATTGACCTGCCAATCGCGGTGCTCATTGACGACCAGAGCATTTCGGCAGCAGAATTTTTCGCGGCGGCGCTGCAGGAGTACGACCGCGCAACGCTCGTCGGCACGCACACCACCGGCAAGGGACGCGCTCAGCGCACCTACCAGCTGAGCGACGGCTCGGCGGTCAATCTGTCTGTCGAGGAATACTTTACGCCCAAGGGCAAAAGCCTTGCAGATGTCGGCATTGTGCCGGACATTGAGGTGAAGCTGACCGATGAGCAGACACAGAACTTTTTCTTCCTGACGCCGGAAACCGATCCGCAGCTTCAAAAAGCGATGGAAACTGTGGGATAATCGAGCACTCCGGCAGAAAATCGGACAGAAAATGGTCGAATCGCTTGACATGGCATTGGTGCTTAATTTATAATATAGTGTACTGTACGGCTCGAAAGCCGATGACACTGAGTAAGAAGGGTTTGCAAACATGGCAAAAGAAATTAAACTGACACAGGAAAGTCTGGACGCATATAAGGACGAACTGGAATATCTGAAAACTACCCGTGCGGATGAGGTTGCAGAGCAGCTGAAGGAAGCACGCTCTTTCGGCGACCTGTCCGAGAACGCCGAGTATGATGAAGCCAAGAACGAGCAGGGCAAGCTGTATTCCCGCATTGCCGAGCTTGAGGAGATCATCAAGCACGCAGTCGTTGTAACCGGCGACAGCTACGCTGCAGACGAGGTTTCTCCCGGCTGCCGCTTTATTGTTAAGGATCTTGAGGAGGACGAGGAAGAGGAGTACCACTTCGTCGGCTCTCAGGAGGCCGATCCGATGGACGGTAAGATCTCCGATGAGTCTCCGTTCGGTAAGGCTATGCTGGGTAAGAAGGTCGGCGATGTTGTTGAGGTCGAGGCACCGATCGGCATCGTAAAGTACGAGATCATCAAGATCGAGAAGTAATTCGATTCGTCCTAACGGACGTTAAATGTAAATCTATATGAAAGATGGGGAAGATATGGCAGAACAGCATCAGGCGCAGGATCAGCACGAGCAGACCGCGGAGGAACTGCACGAGCTGAAGCGCATTCGCCGCGAAAAGCTGGCAGAGCTGCAGGCTGCGGGCAAGGACCCGTTCCAGCAGGTGCGCTTTGAGCGCGATCATTATACCACCGATATTCACGAGCATTTTGACGAGCTGGAAGGCAAGACCGTCCGTCTGGCAGGCCGCATGATGTCCAAGCGCATCATGGGCAAGGCTTCCTTCTCGGATATGCGCGACCGCTACGGCCGTCTGCAGCTTTACATCAAGCGCGACAACGTAGGCGAGGACGTATACAAGGGCTACAAGAAGTTCGATATCGGCGATATCATCGGTATCGAGGGCGAGGTATTCCGTACCCAGAAGGGTGAGATTTCGGTTTCCGTAACCGAACTGACGCTGCTCTCCAAAAACCTTGCACCGCTGCCGGAGAAGTGGCACGGTCTGAAGGATACCGATATGCGTTACCGTCAGCGCTATGTTGACCTGATCGTCAACCCGGAGGTACGCGATACCTTTGAGAAGCGCTCCGCTATCGTGCGCGAGATCCGCAACTTTATGGATTCCCGCGGCTTTATGGAGGTTGAGACCCCGTGTCTGAACACCATTCCGGGCGGTGCTGCGGCTCGTCCGTTCATCACCCATCACAACGCGCTGGATATTGATATGTATCTGCGTATTGCGACCGAGCTGCACCTCAAGCGCCTGATCGTAGGCGGTCTGGAGCGCGTATACGAGATCGGCCGTATTTTCCGCAACGAGGGCATGGACACCAAGCACAATCCGGAGTTCACCACCATCGAGCTGTATCAGGCTTACACCGATTACCACGGCATGATGGATATTACCGAGGACATGGTAATCCATGTCTGCGAAAAGGTTCTGGGCGGCACCAAGGTGATGTACCAGGGCACCGAGATCGACTTCACCAAGGGCTGGAAGCGCATGACCATGGCCGAGGCGGTCAAGGAGTACGCCGGCATCGACTTTATGGCGCTCTCTCCGGAGGAGGCGCTCGAGGCTGTCAAGGCCAAGGGCCTCGAAATCGAAAAGGGCAAGGAGAGCTGGGGCGACCTGATGAGCCTGTGCTATGACGAGTACGTTGAGGAGAACCTCATGCAGCCGACCTTCATCACTGATTACCCGGTTGAGATTTCTCCGCTGGCAAAGCGCAAGCCGTCCGACCCGCGTCTGACCGAGCGCTTTGAGTGCTTTGTTTACGGCCGCGAGCTGTGCAACGCATTCTCCGAGCTGAACGACCCGATCGACCAGAAGGAGCGCTTCGAGCGTCAGGTTGCTCTGCGCGCCGCAGGCGACGAGGAAGCCGGCATGATGGACGAGGATTTCATCAACGCGCTGGAATACGGTATGCCTCCCACGGGCGGCATGGGCATGGGCATCGACCGTCTGGTTATGTTCCTGACCGACGCGGCATCCATTCGCGACGTTCTGTTGTTCCCGACAATGAAACCTTTGGACTAAAAAGTTCGAAAGTTTGCCGTGTTTGTAGGAATTTCTGCATGATTATGATACAGAAAAGCCGGGCTGTATGCCAACGTGTGCCAAGCGTATGCCAATCCGTGTCGAAGTCGGTAGAATGCCCCAAAAATCACACATTTGCAAAAGTTTTACCGTCGCATCAGAGTAATCTGGTGCGGCGGTTTTTGCGTTTACAACTGATTTCGTGTACTGAAAAATAACCTCTGTTTCCAATGTGGAAGCAGAGGCTTTTTTTATGTTCCAAAATTTTTTGAAAAATCTCAAAAGTTTTTTATCAGTTTTTGAGGTTGAAGGTTGTAGTTGATTAGTGAGAGGCAAAGTTGATGGCCTCCCGCAGAACTGAATAACAGTCATCAGGTACGTTACCTGCACCGAGGGAAACCTCAAGCCGCTATCGACGGTGCGCCATGATTCCGGAAACGGAGGAGCGATCCAACCGATTCGATTGAAATCCGGACTGCTACCGGCGGAGGCGATGAAAGGTGCAAGGGATAATGATACTTCCGTAATTCGCGGCCCGGTCATAAAGAAGGCGGGGAGGTGAGATGCCTATGGAGCTGGTTCGCAGCCAGCCGCCTGATGATGCCCGGCACACAGGGCATAGAGAAGAACAGTGTGCGTACATAACCCAAAGGAGGAAAATGTTATGAATGAAGAATTAACTCTCGAAAAGCTGGCAGATCTGGCAGTCCATTACCCGGAGTACCTGATTGATGCGGCGGCAGAACACTTTAACGGTGATGAATGTAAACTGGAGGCTATCGCGGTTGTGGTCAGTGGACTTAACGATCTGTATATGCCGAGTTCCACACTGCTCTTTATTCGGGTGCTTTCCAAAATGCTTGATATGGAAGTTGAACTTCCGGCTGAACTGATGGACGACCCGTATCTCTGCGCATGGTTTATGCGTGAATTCGCCTATTGGCTGCTTCAGTATGTGGATGACTACTGCAAACTGTCGCAGGATGAGTGAGCGCCTGGGCGCTCACATACATAGCTGCCTGATTCAGACAGCTTAAAATGAGAAAGGAGGAAACCAATATGGAACAATGCAGAGTAATCGCAATTACCAATCAGAAAGGCGGCGTTGGAAAGACCACCACAACGGTGAATCTGGGTGTCGGCCTGGCGAAACAGGGAAAGCGAGTGCTGCTGATTGATGCAGACCCGCAAGGCAGTTTAACAATCAGCCTTGGAGAGCGTAATCCGGATCAGCTGAGCGAAACACTCTCTGATGTAATGGAATGCATCATCAACGATAAGTCGTTACCGGAAAACTTCGGGTTATTGAGAAGTTCGGAGGGCGTTGACCTGATGCCTGCGAATATCGAACTGTCCGGTACAGAAGTCGGCTTGTTCAATGTGATGAGCCGAGAGTATGTGCTGAAAAGCTACATTGATTCGGTCAGCAAAAACTATGACTATATCCTGATTGACTGTATGCCGTCACTCGGCATGATGACCATCAATGCGCTGGCAGCGGCTGACCGGGTGATTATCCCGTCGCAGCCGAGTTTTCTGTCAACGAAAGGTCTGAATCAGCTGATGCACTCGGTTGCCAAGGTCAAACGCCAGATCAATCCACGTCTGAACATCGATGGCATTCTATTGACGATGGTGGATAACCGAACTAACAACGCAAAAGCCATTTCTACGGCGTTGAGAGCCGCTGTAAGCGATCGAGTCCGCGTCTTTGATACGCAGATCCCCTTTTCTGTTCGTGCCGCTGAGAGCGCCCAGGAAGGGCAAAGCATCTTTGCCTATGATAAGGGCGGAAAGGTTGCGGCTGCGTATGAGGCGGTGACGAAGGAGGTGTTGGAGCATGAGTCGAAAGAAAGACATCGATCTCGATCTGACGGGGTTCGCTGAACTGTTTATGAATGATGAGGGGCGCGCAGAAAGTCGCTTGCCGCGTATCTATGATATTCCCTTATCTGAGATTGACGATTTCCCGAACCACCCATTCAAAGTCAAAATGGACGAGGACATGAACCAGCTTGTGCAGAGCGTGAAAGAGCGCGGTATTATCACGCCGGTTACGCTTCGTCAGAAAGAAGATGGCCGGTATGAGATCGTGTCAGGGCATCGACGGCGAAAGGCTTGTGAACTGGCAGGACTGGAGCGCGTTCCCGCAGAAATCAAGGAGTTGTCCAGAGATGAAGCAATCATTCTGATGGTGGAATCCAATTTGCAGCGCTCAATCATTCTTCCGAGTGAAAAGGCGTTCAGCTACAAGATGCGTCTGGAGGCGATGAAGCGACAGGGTCAGAGAACGGATTTAACTTCGACACCAGTGGTGTCAAAGTCGCGTAGTAATGAAGAACTTGCTGAACAGATAGGAGAAAGCAGAGAACAAGTCAGACGCTATATCCGCTTGACAGAACTCATTCCTGAGCTTCTGGATATGGTTGATGAGAACAAGATTGCGTTTCGTCCTGCGGTGGAGCTTTCCTATCTGACGGAAACGGAACAGCACAATCTTCTGAACAGCATCAGCTACAATGATGCCACGCCATCACTCCCGCAGGCCATTCGGCTCAAAGAGTTCTCCAAAGCTGGAAAGCTGAGTGCGGAGGTCATCGAAGCGATTCTTGGTGAGGAAAAGCCAAACCAGAAAGAGAAAATCAGTTTCAAGGCAGAACGGCTGCGTCCGTATATTCCCTCGACAGTGCCGCTGGAAAAGACCGAGGATTATATCATCAAGGCGCTGGAATATTATCAGCGTGCAAGGGAGCGGCAGAAAAGGGAACAAGCAAGATAACCTTCATCATGGGGAAAGTATGCCCATTTGCGGTACAACTGTCCCCACTTCCCTGCTCTTTCATTCCCCCTCTCACACTCTCCCCTTTAGTAAACCATCTGTATTACTACCTGAGAAGTAAGTATAGGGGCTGCAAAATCGCGAAGGAGGTGGTTGCAATGTAGCTATGATTGGACACAAGAAAACAGCGGCGGATTTTCCTCCACAGCAAGGACTGTGGAGTTTTTTCATGCCGCAAATCAAGACAAACGGAGGTATCTCAAATGAAAGCTAGAACGAAAAAGTTCGGCACGAGAGCCGTTGCCATGCTGCTTTCGGCAGTGACGGCATTTTCGCTGTTTCCTGTTTCGGCTGGTGCGGCACAGGTAAACAGCTATCACGATCCTGCGGAGCACTGGATGCAGGCTTCCGGTCGAACGAATGAGCTGGATGTCAATGCGGTTGTAACGCATGAAACCTTCAACTGTGGTGTATGCGGTAAGGCAACTTCTTTTCAGGCGTTCCGCATTCCGGAGTATACGAGGGACGGACAGACTGCTATGAACCGGAATGTGAAGTATTCGGACGGTACGATGGTCGGCGGCTCGGGTACGGGCACGATCCTGGATGGCGTTCCCGGTCAGAACGCGAGCTATACGGGTTATCACTGGACGAAAGCCGTGTGTGAGATCTGCGGTACGGTCAACAGCAACATGAGCATTAACGATTATGGTTTCGGCAAGAACGTCTATTGGCTCTATGACTGTGACTCGAAATTCATGCAGGAACTGCCCGAACAGAAAAACTATGACTATGTGGACAGTACCTATCACAAGGTCACAACGACCGGCGGTGAGTATTGCGCGTTCTGTTACGGCACGAATCACACCAAGAGCAGTGTTCTGGAACGGCATGACATGGAGAAAGAAATCCTTTCTCAGCCTGCCAATGGCCGGTTTGCCATCGTAGAGAAGTGCAAGGACTGCGACTACGCAAAATACGAGTATGTGGGTGCAAAGTCCGTTGTTGCCAGCTACTACGGTGTTGTGGACGGAGCACCGCACACCATCAGTGTGACAGACCTTTCTGATGCCGGTGTACGCACGGAAATCCGCTACGGCAACAGTGCAGACAGCTGCACAATGACCAGCGCGCCGAACTATACCGACAAGGGACAGTACGATGTGTATTATCAGATTACCTACACCTATCAGGGCGTAGAGATGACCGAGAACGGTGTAGCAAACGTCTGGCTGCATGATGAAACCACTAAGGATGACGGTAAGTGCAGCTGCGGCTGCTCTGACCCGAACTGCGGCTGCGAGGATAAAAACTGCGGCGGCAACTGCTGCACAGATAAAGGCTGCGGAGAAAAGCATCATTTCACGCTGCTGGATTCTGTAAAGGCCGGCTGCAAGACGCTAGGTTATGATCGTTATTTATGCACAGCCTGTGGAAAGATCGAAAAGCGCGATTATGTAGATTCTCTGGGTCATGTATGGCAGAGTGTAAAGATTCGCGAAGCCACCTGCGAAGCAGACGGCAAGCAGCTGGAGCTGTGCTCCCGCTGTGGTGAAATGAAAGAAACGGCAACGCCCAAGGGTGAGCACAAGTTTGAAACCCATTCGGTTGCGGCTACCTGCACCAATCCCGGCTATACCGTTCGTGAGTGCTCGATTTGCGGAGAGCGGCACATCGAAGATATTACTGCGACTCTGGCACACAAGTACGAAGACCATGTGATTCCCGCCACCTGTGAATATGGCGGCAAGACCATTCATCGCTGCGATGGCTGCGGCAGTGCATTCGTAACAGATTATACGGAACCGCTCGGCCATAGCTGGGACAAGGGTACTCTGGTGACGAATGCAACCTGCACCGGTGAGGGCGTGATGGAATATCACTGCGTTCGCTGCGGTGAGCACAAAATCGAGGGAAATGCTGCTGCCGGTCATGTTCCCGGTTCTGCGGCTACCTGTACGGAGCCTCAGCTTTGTACAAAATGCGGTGCGGTTCTGAATAAGGCACTGGGCCATGACTATAAGACCGAAATCACTAAGCCGACTTGCACGGAGATGGGTTACACCATGATGACCTGTACTCGCTGCGGCGATTCCAGCAAGACCGATTATACCAAGGCAACCGGTCACAAGCCGGGTGACTGGATCATCGATAAGCAGCCTACTGCGGACTCCGAAGGCAGCAAGCACAAGGAGTGTACTGAGTGCGGCGAAAAGCTGGATACGCAGCCGATCGAGAAAATCTACAACAGCGGTATGACTGACAGCAAGGGCCAGGCTGTTGTGGGCGGTTATCTGGTGACGGTAACGGATACGGAGGATAAAACGCCTGTTTCCAATGCGTCCGTGGTGCTGAACAAGGACAACAGCATTTCCATCCGTCTGCCGAACAGCAGACTGCTGGACTATGATGATCAGACCACTGTTCTGGTACAGCTGGTAAAGGATAAGAGCGCCGTTCAGGGTATGCGTATCGCTGTGACCGACAAGAATGATAACTATGCAGCAGATCAGACCGACAAGGCCGGTCAGATTACGGTTCCCATTGGAAACGGAAAGACCAACGAGGATGGCAAGATTACGGAGGGTTACGAAGATGCAGATCGTGACCGCTGGACGCTGACGATCAAGGTGGTTCACACTGACACCGGACGTCCGATTCAGGGTTCTGAGGTGTCCATTGGCAAGACCGGCAATATTACGGTTGAACTGCCCAAGGGCGTTGATATGGACAACAAACATCAGGTGACGGTGATTGTAACCGACCCGCAGAAGGTGCCGCAGAAGAATATCAATGTGATTGTGAAGAACGATCTGGGTGACAAGGCCACCGGCAAGACTGATAAGAACGGTGAGGTTACGGTTCCCGAAGTCGAGAGAACGGAACATCACAGCGCTTATGTCGTTGGCTATACGGACGGTACGTTCGGACCGGAACGCAACATGACCCGAAGCGAAGCAGCGGCGATTTTTGCACGACTGCTGGCAGATAAGAATGGGGACAACATTTCCCCTGTGGCAAAGACCAAGTTCAGTGATGTGCCTGCGTATGCGTGGTACAGCGGCTATGTGAAATACCTGAACAACAACGGTGTGACCTATGGCCACAGCAAGACTATTTTTGCGCCGGACGAGCAGATTACCCGTGCCGAGTTTACAACTATGGCGGTCCGCTTCTTTGATGTGTACGGCGATGGTGATGCTGAAATCATGGAGCAGTTCAAGAGCTTTGATGATGTGAGCGACGGCTACTGGGCGGCAGAGTATATCAAGGCCGCTGCAAAGCATGGCTGGATCACCGGCTATGGGGACGGTTCGTTCCGCGCTGACCGTCAGATTACTCGCGCAGAGGTCATGACGATTGTGAACCGACTGCTTGGCCGTGCGGCTGATCTGGAGTATGTCAGCGATAATCTGAGGAAGCTGAACACCTTCCCCGATGTAAGCCGCCGTTACTGGGCGTACAGCGATATTCTGGAAGCAGCAAACGCACACAATGCCATTCTGGGCACTGAGGAAAGCTGGTACAAGTAAGGCTTTCCAGTGGTCTGTCAATCGACAGGCCACATACATACCGTTTGCATATTTGCAAACACTTCTTACGGCATATATGATGAAGTCAAGAGAAAGGAGTGCTTGCAAATGTTCAAACGAGAGAATACAGTTCAGCTGGAAATCACATATAAGGAATTGCAGATGCTCCGGAGATATCTGCTCATCTGGAGAAATAAGCTGCTGGCGCAGGGACATATTACCGATCCGGTTGATGAACTGCTGGTCAAACTGGGCTGAAAAGCGAATAGACTTACATACATCGGCTGTTGCTGTGCAATGGCCGATGTTCTTTTATCCAGGAGGAGGGTTGAAAATGAGAAAGCGTGTAATCTGCGGCACAGCGGCAGCAGCGACTGTCATTGGTGTATTGCTTTGGCGCTGGTGGCGAAAGTAGAACAACACCCTGTCCATTATGGACAGGGTGTTGTCATGAGAATTACTTGATCCAGACAGAGGCGGGGTCGAAGTTGCTGAATGTGCAGCCGGATTGTGCAAAGGCAGTGCCGAGATTATAAGAACCAAAGCTGAAATACATGGTGATTTCGGAGCCGAGGAGGTCAGACTGAGCCTTCAAAGCCATTTGTTCTGCCTGCGCCTTCAGATCAGCGGCATTCATTGACTTCCACCAGCTTTTGAATTTGTCCATGGAAAGCGGGCCGGAATAAACGGCAGTGAAGATATGCTCATTACCGTATCGGGTGACCGGCTTTTCCGTGACCGTCCACTGAGAGGAAAAACTGCCAGTTTGATTAGCGGCCTGTGCAGCACCGTCAACAGTAGCCATGTTTTTGGCCGAATCATAACCGACGGTCAGACCATATGCTTCAGCCAGCGCACGAACCGGTGCATAGGTCGTGCTGTTGTAAGTGAAAACAAGAGCATCACGACCCTGTGCATCTTTAGGCTGAAAAACCTCGCCGTTGACCATGACCTGTGCCGGCTGGACGTTGAGGGTGATAAGACCGCCGGCTGCAAAGGCGGAAACTGTTGCAGAACTGATCAGCAGAGCCGCCAATGCACCGGACAGAAAGTATGTAATTCGTTTCATGGGAGTACCTCCGATTCATTTTGATGAATTTAGTATAAGGGCGAAACTGCACAAGCGCAAAGGTACGGCTACATACACTGCAAGCAGCGTATAAAATCACATAGATGAGGAGGAAAGACGATGGATATTGAAGTAAGACCTGCCACAAAGACCGAGCAGATGTACTGCTATACGCAGTCTGACCAGATTATGGGACAGACCGGCTGTATCGGTCATTTGCGTGCAGATATGGGTGACAGCGGCGATCAGTTCTTTCATGACTGGACCAGTCATTGTGAGAGGCTTCTGACGCCCGAGTTTGATGACGAGTTTAATCAGTTAATCAATCAGCTGAGAGAAGATGACGGTTTTCTGAAAAGCAGAGCGGCGGTATCAGCGTACTGTTACCGTCAGATCGACAGTGCGATTGACCTTGCGGGTCAGGATTTCGCGTTCCGTGCGGATACAAAGGATTATTCTTATCTTCTGCGGCTGAATCCACAGAAAGGAATGTATACGGTTTACTGCTACTGCTACAAGAGAGAGTTTCTGGACCATCATTTGCATCAGGCAGAAAAAGGGATTCGCTTTATCACATCGGATTATACGGCGCTCTTTCGCCTGCCAGATGGCGGTAAAATTCGTATCCTGCGGCAAGACGGAACCCATATAGACAGGGTTTGCAGGTACATCGACGATTACCATGTAGAAATCGGCTCCAGCTGGGACTCGATATATCATATCTGCCAGTTTGCCGAACAGATGGAACGTTGCCATAACACGGTGCTGCCGCTGGATACGATGGAGAATACTACCCGAAATACACGCAGCCGCCCAAAGGATCGAGGTGATGCGCGATGACAGAGCCGAAATACCTGATTTGGAGCAATTACTCGTTGGATTACGAGGATTGGCGTGAGGACCTGGAGGCAGAGTATCCCGAACTTTCCGAACAGGAACGGGAGGAAAAGATGTATGAACGGAATAGCGAATATCTGGACGATGAACGCATGAATCTCGATATTCAGCTGGATAAGCCGATTCTGGTGATTGTCGATCTCGGCCTCTGGAATGGACGTTACAGCGGCTACAAGGAAATCAAGAGCGGCAACATCAAGGACTGCCTGTTCTCGGAGTGCGACTATGTAACCTGGTATGTTGACAGGCTGGGTGATATGCGCTGTGATGCGGTTCACCATGATGGCACCAACCATTATCTCTATCGAACCTATAAGGACGGTGTCAGCGATGCGAAGATTGAGAATCTGAAAGAGAAAATTTATCGCGGCACCGCAACAAGGGCGGATATTACGCGCATAACCCGCCGGCTGGGCGATGAAATCGGCAAGGTCTATGGCTGGGATTTCCCGAAACAGAGCTTGTCAAGTGTGCAAAGAGATGCACGATGATGGAGGAAGGAGCGTATGGATAAGAACGCAGCACTGTGCGTGTATCTGAAGAAATATCACACCGGAAAAGAAAAAGCTGTTCCGAGCACAGAGCTGGAGCAGCTTTTTTCCTTGAACGGGCGTAACCTGCGCCGCAAGATCAATCGCTTGCGTCAGGATGGCGTTCCTATTTGCAGTGACCGGAGCGGATACTACTTTGCAGCAAATCAGGAAGAAGTGAATGCGACGGTCTTTCGTTTGACTGGACTGGTGACGAAAATATCCAATGCCCGGACAGGACTGCTGTATTCTTCGCTTTTAGGAGAGCTGCCGATTCCTGTTGAAGTGACAATTCAGATTGATGATGGAGGTGAGCGAGATGCCGAGCAAGTATCAGGTGATCACGGAGATGGAGGCGGAACATCTGCGGACTTTGACAGTGGATACGAATCACTATATGGACTTCTTGACCACTGCGGCGAATAATTTCAAATATTCGTTTCAAGAGCAGCTGCTGATTTTCGCACAGAAGCCTGATGCGACAGCCTGCGCCGAAGTCAGCTGGTGGAATAAGCATGGCCGCTGGGTTAATCGCAATACCAAAGGCATTGCGCTGCTGGTCGATACGGATGCACCGTATAAGCTGCGTCATGTGTTTGATGTATCCGACACCAACAGCAGAGCGGGCAAAGAAGTTCCCATCTGGAAGATGGAACAGAGATTCGTTGAGCCTGTCAAAAAGGTTTTGGCAGAACGATATGAGGTTGATACCCATGAGTCACTGGAGGATTGTCTGCTCAATGTGGCGGTCACATTCGTTAATGATAATTATCAGGATTATCTGGCAGAGCTGATGGAGGCAAAAGCGGGCAGCCTGCTGGAAAAGCTGGACGAGGACAATACACGCCTACAAATGCTGACCGCACTCAGTTACAGTGTCGGCTATATGCTGCATATCCGCAGTGGACTTCCGGGCAGAGCATATTTCGGAAATTCTCTGGACAAGGTCTGCAATTTTAATACGCCAGAGGTTATCTCCATTCTGGGAGCAGCAGTCAGTGATATGTCTGAGGTTCTGCTCCGCGAAATCGCAGTTTTAGTGCAGGATTTGCAGCGAGAAGAAAGAAATCAGAATCGCACATTTGAGGTTCCGGCGGACAGCCGGTATGATGTGAACAGAACAGCAACAACAGAAGGGAGCGCTGAATATGGAAGTGACCTATCACAAGGAGGGCGAGTATTATCTGCCGGATCTGATCGTGCCGGAGGCACCGAAGGTTGGGAGGTATGGAATGCTGCGGCGGAGATTCCTTCGGGAGAACCGGAACGGCACGTACACAGCGATGCTGCTGACCGGCAAGCTGAATCAGCACCTGGAGGAGATCGACCGTCAGGCGAACGAGATGATGGAAACGCTGACCGCGCAGATGGCAAAGCAGGAGGGCGTGAACGAGAGCCTGAAAGCGGAGAACCAGATGAAGTGGGTCGGGCTGATGAACAACATCCAGGCAGCAGCGGAGGAAATCGTGCTGAAGGAACTGGTGTACCGGTAACGCGAGATATTGGCGCTGCCACGATGCGGGCCGTTGGCTCGACCGGATTGGAGGTCTTTCACGATGAGTGGTACAAGGACTCCAAGGCGCCGTATTACCACTCCGATGAGGAAAAGAATGAGCTGCTGCGTACCAGTGATGCGCTGAAAGGCCATCGGACAGAAATCGCTTCATTTTTTTCTGACCATGAGGACAAGAATGAACGTGCAGATTTTATCAAAACGTTCTTTGATAACACGTTCACCGAAATGATACTGAGCAACGGTCAGCGGGCAGGCTATCGAGCATTTGACACAGTGTTTATGATGTGGCGAGGCTCGGCAAGCGACCCGGATCAGAGAGTGATTATGAAGTGGAGCACGGTTGCAGACCATATTACCGGAATGATCGTGCTGCATGAGTGGCTTTCACCGGATGAAGCAGTTTTGCCCAGCGTAAATGAACAGCTTTCTCTGATTGGCGAAGCCGAGTCCAAAAAAGACTCGGCTTTTGTTATGCCGCAAGACGCGATTGATTATGTACTCAGCAGTGGCAGCGGATTTGAAGACGGAAAACGGCGCATCTACCAACAGTTTCTCAAGCAGGAAGGAACAGAAGCGAATGTTCGGTTTCTGCGGCGAGAGTACGGAATCGGCGGCCATTCTGATGCCATTCCCGGTACAGACTACTGGCTGGAGTATGATGCAAAGGGGATTCACCTCAGCAAACTGCATGATGACGGCAGCAAGGCAGTTAATCTGTCCTGGAATATTGTTGAGAAGCGCATTGGTGAGTTGATTGCACTGGGACGGTATCTGAGTAAGGCAGAAATTGAGCGAATCAGTGCGGAACAGTCTTCAACGAAAGCGGATCAATCGACTGCTGCCCCGGCAAATGAAGAAGAACCGGTGCAGCGGCACTACTCACTTGGCGATAAGGTTTATCTGGGCGTTAAAGAATATGAAATTCTTGCAATCGACGATCATATGGTTCGGTTGTATGATTCGGAGTACCCGCTGTTCAACGAAGAACTGAGCCGCAGTGACTTTGATCGGCGCATTGCAGAAAATCCGCTGAATGACCAGCCGAAAGAAAGCAGTGGCGAACAAACAGCAGATGTAAAACCGCTGGCTGTTGGTCGATTGGACTATCTGGACTCGAACGGACACGTCGGGGAACAGGTGGAATATGATGACGAAACCCAGCTTGTCGAGCAAGTCAAAGAAGACGTAGATACAGGTGCACCGTTTACCATTACCTTGTATCGTGACCAGAACGGCACTACCATTCCACAGGATTTCCTGACAGACCTTGGAACACCGCCAAAGGGCTTTGCAGTCGTGGACTACGCAGAGGGACACAGAGAATATCTGCTGAACGAAAGCATACGCATGATCAACCTGTACGCGCTGGAGTGCTTTGAGGAGGAAGCGGATTTCAGCGACTTGACCGCAGTGCCGCTGGCGTACAGCACAACGGGTGACGGCGAGCATAGTATTCAGGTGGATGTAGATCTTGAGAACAGTCGTATGCTTTATGCGGTGGACAATGAAGAAATTGCCCGGATTCAGTTTGCGGATTTGAGTGACCTGAATGAGTCCCTTGCAAATATGACATTCGATGAACTCATTGCCTTTGGTGAAAACGAGTATGCTGCACAGCGCCAGAAGCCAGAGCAACCGAAGGAAACTTTGCTTATACCACCAGCTGCAAGGAAAAAGGAGATAGCGGCACCGCTGACACTGCTGCCGGAAATTCCGGATGCAGAACGCGCAGAGTACCATATTTCCAATGATCTGCTGGGTGTCGGAACGCCGAGGGAGCGATATGCACGAAATATCCGTGCCATTACCACGCTGAAAAAAGTGGAGGCCGAACACCGGCTGGCAACGCTACAGGAGCAGGAAGAACTTGCTCAATATGTTGGCTGGGGTGGGCTGTCAGACTGTTTCGATGAGCGCAACAGCCATTATGCCGAGTTGAAAGCACTGCTATCCGATGACGAGTACGAAGCCGCGCGCGAATCGACGCTGACAGCGTTCTACACACCGCCTGTTGTGATTCGGTCGATGTATCAGGTTTTAGAAAGGCTTGGATTCCAGCGTGGTAATATTCTGGAGCCGTCCTGCGGTGTTGGCAATTTCATCGGTATGCGTCCGGATAATCTGTCCGACTCGAAAATCTATGGCGTGGAGCTGGACAGCATCAGCGGACGAATCGCGCAGCAGCTATATCAGAAATCGTCTATCGCTGTTCGTGGGTTTGAAAAAACAGATCTGCCGGACAGCTTTTTTGATGCCGCCATTGGTAATGTGCCGTTTGGCTCTTTTAAGATTGTGGACAAGCGGTATGACAAGTATAACTTCCTGATCCACGACTATTTCTTTGCCCGCACTATGGATAAGGTGCGGCCCGGCGGTATTATCGCGTTCATCACCAGTAAAGGCACGATGGATAAGGAAAATCCGTCTGTACGCAAATATCTGGCACAACGAGCGGAGCTGCTCGGAGCAATCCGACTGCCCAATAATACGTTCAAGGATGCAGCGGGAACAGAAGTCACCACAGATATTCTCATTTTGCAAAAACGTGATCGCATGGTCGATCAGCTGCCGGAATGGGTCAACCTTGGCATTGATGTAAATGGTTTGCCCATGAATCAGTATTTTGTAGATAATCCGAATATGGTGCTTGGAACCATGCAGGAAGTGAGCGGTCCATATGGTCCGGAAACGGCCTGCTTGCCGACTAACGGCAGCAGTCTGGAAGAGCTCTTGACGGATGCAATTCAAAATATCAATGGGTCTGTGATGGAGTACGAAGTTGATGACCCGGAAAGTGAGGAGGAAGATCGCTCTATCCCGGCTGACCCGTCCGTACGCAACTTCAGCTTTACTGTTGTAGATGGTCAAGTCTATTATCGGGAAAACAGCATCATGCACCCGGTCGATTTGTCTGTAACCGGCGTAAACCGAGTTAAAGGCTTAATTGCAATCCGCGAGTGTGTCCGTAAGCTGATCGAATATCAGACAGAAGATTACCCGGACACAATGATTCAGCAGGAACAGACTAACTTGAATGCCCTGTACGATGCATTTGAGAAGAAGTATGGGCGCATCAATACCAGAGCAAACAAATCTGTTTTTGCTGATGACAGTTCCTTCTGCCTGCTTTCTTCCTTGGAAGTGCTGGATGACGAGGGAAACTTCGTGCGCAAGGCAGATATGTTCAGCAAGCGCACAATCCGGCAGCACACGGAGATTACCAGCGTTGATACCGCCTCGGAAGCTCTGGCAGTTTCTATGGGCGAAAAGGCAAAGGTGGATATGCCGTATATGATGCAGCTGACAAGTAAAACGGAAGAAGAAGTATTTGCAGATCTCAGTGGTGTCATTTTTCGGAATCCGCTCTATGAGGAGAACGGCACTCAGGCGAAATACCTGACCGCAGATGAGTACCTTTCGGGCAATGTGCGTGAAAAATTGGCGGTGGCGCGGAGACTGGCAGAAAGTGAGCCGGTATTTGCAGCGAATGTGACCGCGTTGGAAGAAGTTCAGCCAACGGACCTGACTGCAAGCGAGATTTCGGTTCGTCTTGGCGCAACATGGCTTCCGGAAGATGTGGTGCAGGAATTCATGTATCAGCTGCTGGACACGCCGTATTACGCACAGTGGAAAGTGAAGGTGCATTATTCCCGCTACACCGGCGGGTGGAATGTAGAGGGCAAGTCCTATGACCGCAGCAATATCAACGCGATCAGCACCTATGGTACAGATCGTGTAAATGCTTATAAGATCATTGAGGATACACTGAATTTGCGGGATGTGCGTGTTTTCGACTATGTGGAAGACGAAAACGGAAAACGAGTACCGATCCTGAATAAGAAAGAAACAGCAATTGCACAGGGTAAGCAAGAATTGATTAAGCAAGCGTTTCAGGACTGGATTTGGAAAGACCAGCCGAGAAGAGAACGGCTGTGCAAGCTCTACAATGAGCAGTTCAACGCATTGCGACCCCGTGAGTATGATGGAACTCACTTGAAATTTGTTGGTATGAACCCCGAAATCCAGCTCCGGCAGCATCAGCTGAACGCAGTTGCACACATTCTCTACGGAGGCAATACGCTGCTTGCACATGTTGTGGGAGCAGGGAAAACCTTCGAAATTGTTGCCGCAGCTCAGGAGAGCAAACGGCTTGGACTGTGCCGAAAATCGCTGATTGTCGTGCCGAATCACCTGACAGAACAGTGGGCGGCAGAGTATTTACAGCTGTACCCTTCTGCCAACATTCTGGTTGCAACAAAGAAAGACTTTGAAAAAAAGAACCGCAAACGCTTCTGCGGCAGAATTGCAACCGGCGATTTTGATGCCGTTATTATTGGCCACAGCCAGTTTGAAAAGATTCCAATGTCCGTTGAGCGGCAGCGTTATATTCTGGAGCAGCAGTACCATGAAATCATGGACGGTATCCGAGAACTGAAAGAACAGAACGGAGATCGTTTCTCGGTCAAGCAGTTGGAACACTCTAAAAAAGCAGTGCAGGCAAAGCTGAATAAGCTGAACGACCAGAGCCGGAAAGATGACCTTGTTACCTTTGAAGAACTAGGTATTGATCGACTGTTTGTGGACGAGGCACATTACTATAAAAACCTTGCCGCATTTTCTAAGATGCGGAATGTGGGCGGTATCAGTCAGACGGAGGCGATGAAATCCAGTGATTTGTATATGAAAAGCCGTTATCTGGACGAGATTACTGGTGGCAGAGGCACAGTATTTGCGACGGGCACCCCAATCAGCAACAGCATGGTGGAGATGTACACGATGCAGAAATATCTTCAGTATGGAACGCTCAAAGAGAAAAACCTGCTGCACTTTGATGCCTGGGCAAGCACCTTTGGCGAAACTGTTACTGCCATTGAACTGGCACCGGAGGGGACTGGGTATCGAGCGAAAACACGCTTTGCCCGGTTTTATAACTTGCCGGAGCTGATGTCGATGTTTAAGCAGACGGCGGATATTCAAACGGCGGATATGCTCAAGCTGCCGGTACCGAAAGCAAATTATCACAATGTTGTGCTGAAACCGTCGGCGTATCAGGTGGAAATGGTAAAGGACCTCTCGGAACGAGCTGAGCGTGTGCGTAATCGTATGGTTGATTCCAGCGTAGACAATATGCTGCTTATCACCAACGATGGCCGTAAGCTGGCACTGGATCAGCGACTGATGAACCCTATGCTGCCAGACGATGAGAATGGCAAAGTCAGTGCCTGTGCAAAGAATGTATTTGAAATCTGGCAGAAAACTGCGGAACAGAAATCAACACAAATGGTGTTCTGCGACCTGTCAACGCCGCATAACGATGGAAATTTCAATGTCTATGATGGCATTCGGGATAAACTGCTGGATATGGGTATTCCCAAAGATCAGATTGCCTATATTCATAATGCAGCCAGTGAGGCGCAGAAGAAGGAACTGTTCGGCAAAGTCCGCAGCGGCGAAATCCGAGTGCTGATTGGCTCAACGCAGAAAATGGGTGCCGGTACGAATGTCCAGAAAAAGCTTATCGCCCTGCACCATGTCGATTGCCCGTGGCGACCGTCCGATTTACAGCAGCGCGAAGGCCGCATTATCCGTCAGGGCAATGAGAACCCGGAAGTTGAGATTTACACCTATGTAACAGAGAATACATTCGACAGCTACCTCTATCAGATGGTTGAGGGAAAGCAAAAGTTCATTGGTCAGGTCATGACTTCCAAAGCACCGGCCCGATCGGCGGAGGATATTGATGAAACAGCATTATCTTATGCCGAGGTGAAAGCACTTTGTACCGGTAATCCGTATATCAAGGAAAAGATGGATCTGGACATTGCAGTTCAACGGCTGAAAATGCTGAAAGCAAGCCATTTGAGCCAGAGATATGCACTGGAGGATAAGATCGCAAAAGCGTTTCCCGATCAGATTGCGGCGCTGGAACAGAAAATCAGCGGATACAAGAGTGATATTGAGCTGCGAGAGGCACAGACAATGCCGAATGAAGACGGTTTTTCTTCAATGGAGGTCGAGGGAACCGCCTATATCGAAAAGAAAGCTGCGGGCAGCGCATTGCTGGCAGCGGCGCATAATATGACAAGCCCTGATGCGATTCCAATCGGAATGTATCGGGGCTTTGCCATGGTCCTCTCGTTTGACACCTTTGCAAAGGAGTATCGACTGAATCTGAAAGGCCAGCTCAGTCATCCGATTTCTCTTGGTACAGACCTGTTTGGCAATATCCAGCGCATTGATAATATGCTTGCCGGATTGGAGAGCGATCTCCGGCAGTGCGAAGCACAGCTGGATAATGCAAGGGTTCAACTGTCCAATGCCAAGGCGGCAGTGGACAAGCCGTTCCCGCAGGAAGATGAACTGAAAACCAAGCTGGCACGACTGGATGAACTGAACATTCTACTCAATCTGGATAAGCGGGAGAATGAAATTGTGGACGGCGAACCCGATGAGGGGGAGCCGAAAGAAAAGAAACGCGAAATGGAACGATGAGGAGATGAGAGTTTGACAACAGCAATGAGTCTCGGCCTGCTGTTTATCGCTAAGATGGCAGACAACGCCTTGAGCACCGTAAAAACGATTATGATTCAGAGAAACCGGAGTCTGCTGGCAGGCGTAGCAATTGCGCTTTCCAGCTTTCTTTATTTCTGGATTACACGCAGTGTGGTTCTGGCAGATAGCATGTTGACTACGCTGACTGTAGCAGTGGCCAGTGGTGTTGGCTGCTTTTTGGTCAGCGGCATCAATAACAAGCTGTCCAAGGATCGCACCTATGTCAATGTGGTGATGTCTGATGATATGGCAGCGATGCAGGACTTTCGGGATTACCTTGCCAAACACCATATTACCAATGTTGCGTCAGATAGCTATACGCTGGACTGGAATCGCAAGACGCTGACCGTAACAGCATACGCAGAAACCAAGGAGCAGAGCCGAATCATCAATTCATATATGGAGAACTCGGATACCAAATATAAACGGGTGATTCATAAAGCCTGAATGAACTTGCGTAGGGGAATCTCCTCCCCTACCCTACATAGCTGCTTTCGTATCAGCTGTGAATTGAAATTAGGAAGGTGATGAAAATGAACAACGAGGAACTGAATACTGCGCTCTATCAGAAGATGGAGCGTGAGCAGGACAAATATCGCAAGTGGCTCGTTCAGTGTCCGCCAGAGGAAATTCTTTCCCATGCTTATGAGTATGTTGTGCGCGAGGATATTCTGATGTCTATGGAAGAATTGAATCTGCCGGACGATCAGGCGATGGCACTGCTCAAACAGCGTGGGCCGCTCGACGACGTATTCAAGGATTTCAGCAAACTGGAAACCGACTACATGGAAACGGTGCGCGGTGCGATCGAGTCGTTTGCAGAGCGGAAAGCGGCAAAGGACCGGAACTGGGAGGCGAGGTAATGCCGGTTGTATCAAAAGAAGAAATCGCCAATGCCAGAAAGATGGATCTGCTGTCATACCTCAGAGCGTATGAACCGGGCGAGTTGGTGCGCTTTTCGGGTGAAACGTACTGTACCAGAACGCATGATTCGCTGAAAATCAGTAACGGAAAGTGGTATTGGTTTTCGCAAAATATCGGCGGTCGGTCGGCGCTGGATTATCTGGTTAAGGTGAAGGAGATGTCGTTCCCGGAGGCAGTGAAAATGCTCAACGGGCAGGCTGTTCAGCCGATATGCTACGAGAAACCGCCGCCTGCCCCGAGAAAGCTGCTTTTGCCGTTATTGGACACCAATACAAGCAAAACAGAGGCGTATCTAAAGAGCCGAGGAATCCATCCGCAAATCATAGCATATTGCATTCAACACGGATTGCTGTTTCAGTCAGAGAACGCCAATGATGTTATTTTTGTCGGATACGATACCAAAGGAACCCGGCGTTATGCAGCGCTGCGCTCCATGACTACGGATTACAAGGGTGAGGCAACCGGCAGTGATAAGCACTTTTCCTTTGCACTGGTTGCGGATGACAGACCAGTTAGAGAGGTTCATGTCTTTGAGGCCGCGATTGATGCCATGAGCTATGCATCGTTGAAAATCATGTATCACAAAGACTGGAGAAAAATCGCGTATCTGTCGCTGGCAGGCGTGTTCGCGAGTAAACGGGCGAATGTAGTGCCGGTAGCGCTGGAGCAGTTTTTGAAAGACCACTCGCAGATTACGAAGGTGGTTCTGCATCTGGATAATGACCGGGTGGGTCGGCAAGCGGCGGAAAGTATTATGGGCGGCTTAGATAAGAAGTATACGGTCCTGAACCGCCCGCCGCGAGCCGGAAAAGATGTGAACGATTATCTGCGAATGGAGATTGTAAATCGGAATGGAAAGGAGCGAGAACGATGATGGACATTATAATCTATCAGATCAATTTGAGCAGAGATGACGACCGGGTTGCGTACTTGGGACTTTCTCAGCTTGATAAGTTTCAGGGAAGTTCGGAAGTAAACAGTGGGATTTACGATAAGGTGTTTGAGGGAGCGGTTGAGGTCGATACGCTGGAAGGCGTATATCAGATGTTCAACTGTGACTGCCCGGAAGATTTTCAGGGACACTCGCTGTCGGTTTCTGATGTGGTCGAGATTGTTAACGGTGAAAATGCTGGCTTCTATTTCTGTGACAGCATTGGCTTTCAGCCTGTGAAGTTTGAGCCCGAACAGACACAGAAACTGGATACGAGAACGATGCGAGTTGTTCTGGTGGAGCCGGGCAAGGCAGCGCGTGTTGCAGAGATTGATGGTTCTCTAGAAGGAATGCAGAAAACGGTTAGCGGTTATATTCAGGCGGTCTATCCGTTTGAAGAAACTGTGTGTCTGGTCTGCAATGAGGAAGGCAAGCTGCAGGGACTTCCGCTGAACCGCGCCTTGCGGGATGAAGACAATCGCATCTATGATATTGTGGCGGGAAACTTTTTTGTGTGCGATTGCAGTACGGAGAACTTCAAGAGTTTGAGCGAGGAACAGCTGAAGCGCTACACCGAAAAGTATAAGCGCCCTGAACGATTTGTGCAGATTGATGATCAGATTCTTGCAATTCCGATGCCGGTCAAATCGGATAAGGAACGGGAGCGCTGAAAAAGGCAGAATACCGAACTGCCGTAAGAGAGCATAGCGGTATCGGTCTAACAAGCAACGGATTTGATTGTGCAAATCCAGCTTGACAGGGGCGAGAACCCCTATGACCCCTATTGGCTCTAACAGAATGAATAAAAAAGGAGAACGCAGGCTGTCGTGGGAAATGACAGTCTGCGTTCTTCAAGTTTCACGCTTGTAATGTGGTAGAGGTTTGTAGGGCTCTCTCTGATATTTGGAATAGCGGTCTGACGATGGGGAAATCGAGTTGCAGAGCGTTTCAACATCATAGTGAATGGGTGCGCTTTGAACAGCATCTAAGAGGATTCGTTCCAAATGCTCGTATTCAGATAATTGATCCAGTGATGCCATGACGAAAGAATCACGGACGTAACCAGCACTGGCGGCGAGCAATTCCTGATCCATGAAATAGCCGTGCTGCTCGACAAAAAAAGTCATCATCATTACTACGGTATGAGTATTGCCCTCGCGGAAAGGATGAACCTGCCAAATACGAGGGAAGCATCGACTGATAGCACTTACAAATTGCTCACGAGTCAGACTATCCCAATTCGGCTGGTATAGTGCGGAAAATGCACTTTCCAAATCATTGGGAATTTCCTCATCATTGCTATACCAAACACTGCGACCAGCTAACAATCGCTCACGCTTTTCAATGTTGATAATGCGGTATTTGCCAGCCCAATCATATAAATCGCCAAAAAGAAAATGGTGGATTTCACAGAGACCCGATGGGGTGAAGTCATGAAAACCGCGTTCGTACAGGAGCATCATGTTTGCCCGACTTTGCTCTGCCTCGATTCGATCAAGTGTGTTCTCATCTTTAATGCCTAACGAATTACGGAGAACAGGCACATCGTCATACAAGTATAAATCAGCCATTTTGGTGTACCTGTGATGCAATCTTTCGATGAAAAGACATTAGTGCGGATTTCATTTGTTCGCCAGTAATCTCGCCTTTCGCCCAGCTAAGAGAAAGCATCCGGGCATAATCAGAAACTGGTGCACCTTCGATTGCATTAATTGCATCAGCGGTCTTTACTGCCGCAACACGTCTATTAAACTGCTGTGTAGTCATAAAATCAACTCCTGACCACAGTATACCATGCTGACAATTAGAAAGGAAGAAAAATATGCGTAAGAGAAATTGCCGTGTAGAAATCTATTTTACCAAGGACGAACTGGAGAGCCTGACCAAGAAGGTTCGCAAGTCCGGCCTGTCCCGTGAGAGCTTTTGCCGCCACCTACTGAATGGCGCGGAGATCAAGGAAGCGCCTTCTGCAGACGTGCCGATGCTGATCAATGAGGTGCGTCGCGTTGGCTACAACATCGATCAGATCCTGCGCATGGCGAATGCGCGCGGCATGCTCGATGTACCCAAGCTGCGCGAAGCGCTGACGGAGAACCGCAAAGTTGAGAAGATGATTACGGCGGCATATACGATGCCGGAAGACTGATATGGCAGTCACTTCAATTTGGCCGGTCAAGAGTCGCTTGGACCATGTGATCAATTATGCGCGAAATCCGGCGAAGACAAGGGAAAGATCTTTGGTGGCACAAGCTTCACTTCATGCAATTGACAACGTGATTGAATATGCGGCGGATACAATCAAGACGGAGGAACGCGCATATGTTTCGTGCCTGAATTGCCGAGAAGACGATGCAGCAGCGCAAATGATGGAAACGAAACGATACTGGGGAAAACCTGATGGGCGGTTGTGCTTCCATGGGTATCAGTCTTTTGCGGAAGGTGAAGTGACAGCGGAAACCGCCCATGCAATCGGAGTGGAATTAGCAGAAGAATTGTGGGGAGAACGATTTGAAGTTGTAATTGCTACACACTGCAACACAGGCCATTACCACAATCATTTTGTAATCAACTCGGTTTCATGGGCAGACGGCTATAAGTTCAATAATTCGAAGTCGGATTATGCCGAGATGAGAAAAATATCAGATCGCTTATGTCGAGAGCATGCAATTTCTGTGATTGATGTGCCGAGCGGCAAAGGAAAACACTACGCACAGTGGTCTGCCGAAAAGAATGGCAAACCAACGTACCGCAGCATGATTCGCGCTGATATTAACCGGGCAATCCGGGCATCGACTACGGAACGGGATTTTATCCGCATCATGCAGGAGATGGGGTATGAACTGAAGACGCGCGGAAAGAGTGGTGAGCCGCTCAAATACCCCGCAATCAAGCCGCCGGATGCCAAAGGATATTTTCGCTTTCACAAGCTGGGCGAGGAGTATTCGCTCGATGCGATTAAAGATCGTATTTTGGACAACATCTCAAAGCAGTATCCGTTTCCTGCTGTAGAGCATCATGCACCACGTAAATATCGAGTGCGCGGAAACGTGCGCAGATCAGTGACAGGCCTTCAAGCCCTGTATTTTCGATACTGTTATGAACTGCATATTCTGGTGAAGCATCCGACATCCGTAAAGCGGGTGTCTTTTTTACTGAAAGAGGATGTTACCAAACTGGATCGACTGGATGCGCAGACAAGGCTTTTGGCAAGAAACCACATCCGTACAGGTGAAGATTTATCTGCATATCAATCAAATGTAGAAGCTGCGGTACAGGCACTCGTTGGAAAACGACATGAATTGCGAAATGAACTGAAATGCGTTAAACGCAGAAATGGTGTTGATGATGCAGTCAAGGCACAGATTAAGGACCTGACTGCGGAGATCAGAGCGAAGCGAAAGGAGGTGGTTTTATGTAGTGAAATAGCAAAGCGTTCCGAACAAGTGCGAGAGAAGTTGGAACGGCTGAATAAACAGAAGAAACTGGAACGAAAGGAGCGAGATGAGCATGAGTTATTCGGGCGACGCGGCAGAACAGGTCGTGAGAATGTCGCTGGAAGGGGCTGAAGTTGCCGCCAAAATCACCGGTGCAGGCGCGAAACAGGTCGCTGTTCTTCTGTATGCCATTCTGCGTGAACAGAAAAAGACCAAGGGTAAGACGCGGCTGACGAATATGCTGCGAAGCGGCAAAGAACTGAAAGTCTTTGCTGTGAAGGACACTGATCTGAAGCAGTTTTGCGAGGCATCCAAGAAGTATGGTGTGCTGTACTGCGTGCTGAAGGACAGGAATGCTGATGACGGTATTACGGATGTGATGGTTCGAGCGGAGGATGCAAGCAAGATCAACCGCATTTTTGAGCGTTTTCAGCTTGCAACGGTTGATATGGGCAGCGTTAAGAGTGAAATCGAACGCAGCCGCCGCGAGAAAGCCGCAGAGGAATTTCCGGAACCGGAGCGCAGCGCAGCCGAGTCGGATAAAACGGCACAGTTGGTAGATTCCATGTTGCAGAAACCGGACAAGGAGCAAGAGGGGCATACACCAAACCCCGCACAGGCTCGGACGACAAAATCCCCTCAGTCCGAGCCTATCTCAAGGCCCAGCGAACGAAGCGAGCGGGATATCTCTAATCGAGAACGGGTACGGCCATCTGTACGGCAGGAACTGAAAGACATTAAGGCAGAGCAGGCTGCGAAGGCCGCAGAGAAAGCGAAGGACCGTGCTGAGAAAATGCCTGCGACTGAGCATCATGCCCCAAAGAAGAAGCGCAGGAAGAGAAAGGAGCGTTGAGCATGGAAAACAATGACGGTCTGGTTCAGAACAGCAATGCTGAACCTTTTGATAAGGAAAAATGGGCAAAACAGAAACGTGAGGAGCGCAAAGTTGTCTATCAAATGATTGACGATGCAGCGGTCGCGGCAGTCAGCAGCGGTGAGAAGTTTCAGGCGTTTCTGAATATTCAGGCGCAGTTTGACCGGTATTCTGCCAGTAATGCGCTGCTGATTGCCCATCAGTGTCCGGATGCGACGCAGCTGGCAGACTTTGCTGCCTGGAAGAACACTGGTGTTCACATCAAGAAAGGGGTTTGCGCCATCAACCTTCTGGAACCCGGACAGGAATATACGAATCAGGACGGTACGGTAAAAACCTCTTACAAGGTGAAAAAGGTGTTCGATGTGTCGCAGACAACGGCTTTGCAGAAGCATGAGACGTTGGTATCCCATGATAAAAAGTTGCTGCTGAATGCGCTAGTTGATCATCGGCCTTGCGAAATTGAGGTTTCGGATGACCTGCCGGAACGAGTGAATGTACTGTATCAGCCAGCGGACAGCAAGATTTACGTTCGTCAGGGCACGGATGCAGAACCGCTGTTTCGCGGACTGGCACAGGAAATTGCAAAGGTCCATCTGAAACAGAAAAACCTGACCTGTTGTAACCCTGCTTTTACGGCATATTCGGTGGCATATGTGCTGTGTCGGAAAAATCAGCTGTCCTGCGAGACGTTTCGTTTTGACCGAATGCCAGCGGAGTTTGGCGGTATGGACGCCAAGAGCGCCAGACAGGAGCTTAGTACGATCAGGCGTGTTTCCAACGTGATGATTGGTGATATGAACCGAGTGCTAGATACACATGACCGGAAACAGCCGCAAAGAGAGAACGCCAACAGAGAGGAACGGTGACAAAGATGGCATCTGATAAGAAAGTTGTAACGCTGGAGGAACACGAGCAGCGGCTTATGGTGCGCGGTCTGGCAGATTACCGAAACGATGCAATCCGGGATGGTAAGCCGACGGACGATATTGATGACTTGCTTCTCAAAGTGATCGACGCACCGCCCAAACGGAAACGGGGGCTGTGGCGGAATGAAGCAAGATAAGTTTTCGCCAGTAAGCCTGATCTGCTATGCCTGCGGTTGCATACCGGTCATCTGGATAGCGCTGTTGTTCGCTCCGTATTTAGATGATGGATTGATCGGTTTGATTAAGAATGCCGGTGCCGCATTTGCAAATCCGTTTCATATCATGCTTTGTAGGGATAGTCTCCGAGCTGTCCTTATTTTTCTACTGATTTACGGGTTGGCTTTGGCGGTATTTCTCTCGAGTGACCGAAATTACCGCAGGCGCGAGGAGCATGGTTCAGCACAGTGGGGTTCTCCAAGGGAAATCAGTCGAAAGTATGCAAATAAGGCTGCGCCAGAAAATAAAATCCTGACGCAGACTGTTGCAATCGGACTTGATGGTCGAAAGCACCGACGAAATCTGAATATTCTGTGCTGCGGCGGCAGCGGTGCTGGCAAGACGCGCTTTTTTGCAAAACCCAATGTGATGAATGCGAATACCAGCTTTGTTTGTCTTGACCCAAAGGGCGAACTCCTGCGCGATACAGGCAATCTTCTGAAATCCAAGGGCTATGAAATTAAGGTGATCGATCTCATCAATATGGAGAAAAGCCACTGTTACAATCCGTTTGTCTATCTGCGGAATGATAATGATATTCAGCGCCTTGTGACGAACCTGTTTAAGAATACCACACCTAAAGGCAGTCAGTCGCAGGACCCTTTCTGGGATCAGGCGGCGCAAATGCTTCTGCTGGCTCTAATTTTTTATCTTCATTATGAAGCTCCGGAGGACGAACAGAACTTCCCCACGGTGATGGAGATGATTCGAGCGGGTGAAGTGCATGAGGACGATGATGGTTTTGTTTCGCCGCTGGACGAACTGTTCGACCGACTGGAGATGCGTAATCCGGAGCACATTGCCCTGAAATATTATCGCAACTACCATTCTGGCAGCGGCAAAACGCTGAAATCCATTCAAATCACACTGGTTGCCAGACTGGAGAAGTTCAATCTGGAGTCCCTTGCTGGTATTACGCAGACCGATGAAATGGAGCTATGGAGCGTAGGCGAGAAGAAAACGGCTGTGTTTGCAGTGATTCCGGATAATGACAGCAGCTTCAATTTCCTTGTCGGTATGCTGTACACGCAGCTGTTTCAACAGCTTTACTACCAGGCAGACATTGTTCATGGCGGCAGACTGCCGGTTCATGTGCATTTTGTGATGGACGAGTTTGCAAATGTCGCCCTGCCCGATGAGTTTGATAAGCTGCTGGCTACGATGCGCAGCCGTGAGATTTCAGTGAGCATTATTATCCAAAACCTTGCACAGCTGAAAGCATTATTCGAAAAACAGTGGGAAAGCATCGTGGGCAACTGTGATGAGTTCCTGTATCTCGGCGGTAACGAGCAGTCTACGCATGAATATGTGTCCAAGCTGCTCGGCAAGGAAACGATTGATACGAACACCTATGGACAATCCAAAGGTAGAAACGGCAGCTACTCGGTCAACTGGCAGATCACAGGCCGAGAGCTGATGACACCTGATGAAGTGCGTATGCTGGACAACCGCTACGCACTTCTTTTTATACGCGGTGAGCGACCGGTCAAAGACTTCAAATACGATGTTTTGAAACATCCGAATGTGAAACTCACCACAGACGGCGGTATGGAGCCTTACCAGCATGGACAGGACACACGCAGTATCGCATCTGTCGTACTGGACGCTGAACTTGCTAAAAAGGCAGAGAAACTGACCGTTTCCAGTCAACATGACTTCTTGCTTCTCACAGAAGAGGAGCTAGAAGAACATTTCAAGAAGATGGAGGAAAAACAACATGAAAAATAAAAATGAAAACCGGAAGCCGGTGCCTGACAAGGTGAAAAAGGGCTTCCGTCGCTACTGTACGGCGGTGATGGCTGCGGCAGTGCTCTGCTGCTGCACCGTCCCGGCGTTTGCGGCAGACGATCCGCTGGCAGTGATCAACAACCTGAGCAATTTTATTTTCGGCCTGATTCGCGCTGTTGGTCTGATCCTGCTTGGCTGGGGTATCGTGCAGGTAGGTCTGTCGCTTCAGTCCCATGACCCCTCTCAGCGTTCTAACGGCTTTCTGACACTGGCAGGCGGCATTGTCATCACCTTTGCCAAGGAAATCCTGACGCTGATTACCGGCGGCTAAGATACGTTATCCAACAGTTTGGGGCAGGCATGATGCCTGCCCCGGAAGGAGGTGCTTGAAGTGTCGGATAACTGGGTCGTACAAAACCTGACCAATGCGCTGGAAACATGGAATGATAAGCTGTCAGAGATTTGGCTGCTCATTACGCAGTCGCCAGAAAACTTTAAGGGCGGCGCGATTTGGAGTGTGATCGTCAGCATTCATGGCGCACTCCAGGCGATTGGATATGCGCTTCTGGTGGTTTTCTTTGTGGTTGGCGTGATGAAAACCTGCGGCAGCTTTGCGGAAATCAAGAAGCCTGAACACGCAGTAAAGCTGTTTGTGCGGTTCGCCCTTGCCAAAGGACTGATTTCCTACGGCATGGAATTGATGCTGGCTCTGCTCAATATTGTACAGGGCGTTATTTCTTCGATTATGAATGCCGCAGGATTTGGAGGAGCACAGCAGACGGTATTGCCACAGGAGATTATTACAGCCGTAGAAGAATGCGGCTTTTTTGAAAGCATTCCTCTGTGGGCCGTCACGCTGATCGGCGGACTGTTCATTTGGGTGCTGTCTTTTGTGATGATTCTAAGTGTTTATGGGCGGTTTTTTAAGATGTTCATGTACACGGCAATTGCGCCGATTCCGCTGTCCAGCTTTGCAGGAGAACCAAGCCAGAACATCGGTAAGAGTTTCTTAAAAGGTTATGCTGCGGTTTGCCTGGAGGGAGCGATTATCGTCCTTGCCTGCATTATATTCAGCGTATTTGCAGCATCGCCGCCGGTGGTTGATGTGGATGCGGCAGCAGCATCCATGGTATGGAGTTATATTGGCGAACTGATTTTCAATATGCTGATTCTGGTTGGCTCGATAAAAATGGCAGACAGAATTGTGCATGAGATGATGGGACTGTAAGGAGGGAAAGGCATTGGAAGTTAAAATCAATCGAGAGATTCGGAACTATACCGAATCCATGTTCTTCGGACTGTCTATGCGGCAGTGCGTGTTTACAGTGCTTGCAGCTAGTGTAGCGATTCTGCTGTACTTTGTCCTCAAACCGTATGTCGGCACAGAAACGGTTTCATGGATGTGTATCCTTGGTGCTGCCCCGTTTGCTGCTATGGGATTTGTGACATATCACGGTATGACGGCCGAGCAGTTTGTATGGGCATGGCTGCGGTCAGAAGTGCTGGAGCCAAAAGTCATTCGATTCCAGTCGAATAATATCTATTATGAAGCGTTAAAGCCTGAGCTGGAGAAGAAAGAGAAAGAGGGAATGAAGAACCATGATTAAGAGTATTCGTACCATCATGAAGCAGGATAAGGAACGCTACAAGGTACCTCGCAAAGTGCAGGATGTCATCCCTATCAGGCGCATCTGGCCGGACGGTATTTTTCAGGTGGGCAGCAAGTTCACTAAGATGTATCGGTTTACGGATATTAACTATTTGGTGGCCTCCCGCGAGGATAAGGAGAGTATGTTCCTGACCTATTCGGAACTGCTGAACAGTCTGGACAGCGGCGCGACTACCAAACTGACGATTTATAACCATCGTCAGAACCGCGCCAGCTTTGAAAAATCCATTCTAATGCCGATGAAGGAGGACGGACTGGACCAGTACCGCAAGGAATATAACCAGATGCTGCTGGACAAGGCTACGGGCGCAAACGGTATCATGCAGGAGAAATACCTGACGGTCTCGGTAGCCAGAAAGGACGTGGAGGAAGCAAGAACGTATTTTTCACGCATTGGCGCTGACCTGTCGGCACATTTTGCAGCGCTCGGTTCCAAGTGTATGGAACTGACGGCGGCAGAACGCCTGCGTATGCTGCATGATTTTTACCGTGCCGGTGAGGAAACTACGTTTGACTTCGACATTAAGAGCATGGCGAGAAAGGGCCATGATATTCGGGATTTTATCTGCCCTGACTCCATTGAAAAGAACAAGGATCATCTGATTCTGGGCGATCAGTATTGCCGGGTGCTGTTTCTCAAAGACTATGCCAGCTACATTAAGGACAGCATGGTTACGGAACTGACTGACCTGAACCGCAATATGATGCTTTCCATTGATATTCTGCCCATTCCGACCGATGAGGCAGTGCATGAGGTGGAGAGCCGCCTGTTGGGTGTGGAAACAAACATTACGAACTGGCAGCGCCGCCAAAATGCAAACAACAACTTCTCTGCTGTTGTTCCGTATGATATGGAGCTTCAGCGCAAGGAGAGCAAGGAATTCCTTGACGACCTGACCACCCGTGATCAGCGCATGATGTTCGCAGTGCTGACAATGGTGCTTACGGCAGATACCAAGGAGCAGTTGGACGCAGATACAGAAACCGTACAGGCGATTGCCCGAAAGCATATGTGTCAGCTGGCTGTGCTGAAATATCAGCAGCTTGATGGACTGAATACAGTGCTGCCAATCGGCTCTCGCAGGATTGATGTTTTTCGAACGCTGACAACGGAAAGCCTTGCAGTGTTTATGCCGTTCAAGGTACAGGAAATCCAGGATAAGGGCGGCATCTTCTTTGGAGAGAATGCGATTTCGCATAATCTCATCATGTGCAATAAAGCGAACCTGCTGAACCAGTCTGCATTTCTGTTGGGTGTGCCTGGCAGCGGCAAATCGTTCAATGCAAAGGAGCTGATTACGTTCCTGATTCTGAATACCGATGATGATATCCTGATCTGTGACCCGGAAGGAGAATATGCGCCGCTTGCGGAAGCAATGGGCGATATTTCGTCTGTGATTCGTGTTTCGGCTGGCGGTAAGGACAGACTGAATGCCATGTACATGGTTGATGGCTACGGCGAAAACAACCCGATTGTAGTGAAATCGCAGTTTATCATGTCGCTGGTAGAGCGTATTGACCCGAACGGTGTCGGTCCGCAGCAGAAGTCCATCATTGACCGATGCGTTGCGGCGGTGTATCAGGAAGCGGAGCAGTCCGGCACAGTGCCCACGCTGTCAACACTGCGTGAAATGCTGCTCGATCAGCCGGAAGAAAAGGCCAAGGACATTGCGCTTGCACTGGAGCTGTTTACCACCGGTTCTCTGGATATTTTCGGTCATAAAAGCACGGTCAATCTGGACAAGCGGGTGGTTGTGTTTGACATTCATGGACTGGGTGAACAGTTGAAGCCGATCGGCCATCTGGTCATTACGGATACCATGCTGAACCGCGTAACGCTCAACTGGAAACGCGGCAAGCGCACGCATGTATTCATTGATGAGTTCCATGTCATGTTTGAAAACGAGTTCAGTGCGGCCTTTTTCAATTCGGCATGGCGGCAGTTTCGAAAGAGAAATGCGTACCCGACCGCTATCACGCAGAATGTGGAGTATCTGCTGGATTCCGTTCAGGCAAGTACCATGCTCTCTAACTCGGAGTTTATTGTCATGCTCAATCAGGCAGCATCCGACCGTGAAAAGCTGGCGCATTTGCTGAATATCTCGAATGAGCAGATGAGCTATATCACCAACGCAGATGCAGGCTGCGGCCTGATTAAATATGGCAGCGCACTGGTGCCGTTCATCAACCGTTTTCCGCAGAATACGAAACTGTATGAGCTGATGACGACCCGACCTGGTGAGGGTCAGTTTGCACACGGGCAGGAGTAATCCTGCCCGTTTCTGCGTATGGAGGTGAGTAGGAAAATGCCAAAGATCAAGACAAGAGAAAAGGTGCAAGGCATTAAGACGTTGGATAAGGCGGCGGTTGCGGGAGAACGCATGAAGGAGGTATATATCCGTTCCAAAGAACAGTTTACAAATTTGACAGATGACCGTTCGGAAAATCCCAATGCCTATGCTGGGGACAAGGTGCAACGAGCAGCGGAAAATGCGGCGGAAGATACTGCTCGTGTTGCTGCGGCTGGTGCAAAACTGGCAGTGAAAAAAGGAACAGCGGCAATCAAGCAGCGCAGGGAAAGATATGCGGAACCGATGCAGGAGCCGGCGATGCCCAATCAGCCATGGGGTGAAAATGACATCACACCTCAGAAACAATCGCAACGGCAGGCTGCAATTCGTGCACAACAAGTGAAAACGAACCGGAAAACTGCCGGAAAAGATGCTCCGAGAATAAAAATCGGACAGCAGACTGTGAGTAGAGTTTCAAATGACCCGGTGGAACAGGGACGTACATTGGCAAAGAGCAAAGCTGCCAAGAAGTTGAAATCTGCTCGAATCAAAGAGCGGCAGTCTGCGATTGCAGGTTCAGATCGGACTATTAAACCTGCCGAAACGAGTTTCCATGATTGCGTAGTGCATGGTTCACAGCATAGTGCAAATCCAGAAAAAAGCGTCATAAAGTCGAGAGAAACAGTATTGCACAGCAGCAAAACTGCTGCAAAAGAGGCAATTTCGCCTAAGACAACTCGGTTGAGAATCAAGACTGCTGCACGAAGGGTGCAGTCAGCCAGACAAACAGCGCAGTATGCAACTGCGGTTCAGCATCGTTCGGCGGAGGCTGCAGTGAAATCTGCTGAAATTTCGGCCCAGACATTTCGAGCAGCGACAAAGCGGACGGCAACCATGTCTAAACGAGCGGCAGAAGCCACGAAAGAGGTGCTTAGGGCAATTATTGCCGGTATGCGGTCGATGGTTGCGGCTCTGACTGCCGGCAGTGGAGTGACCTGCATGGTGATTGTTGTTGTGTGCTTGATTGGCATGATGGCAGGCTCCTGCTTTGGTATCTTTTTCTCAGGCGAAGACAGCGGCACTGGCATGACCATGCGGGACGCAGCACGAGAAATCAATCAGGAGTATAACGAGAAGATAGAAAAAATCAAAACAGACAATCCCTATGATAAATTGATCCTATCCGGTTCGAGAGCCACATGGCCGGAAATCCTTTCGATTTATGCAGTAAAGACCACATCCGACCAGAGTGATGGTCAGGAGGTGGCATCAATGAATGATATGAAGCTGGAGCTGCTGCGTAAGGTCTTTTGGGATATGAACAGCATTTCCTATCGTGTGGAGCGCCATACAAAAGGTAGCGGCAAAGATAAGACAACGGTAGTATATCTGTACATTACAATTTCGCATAAAACTACTGACGAGATGGCAGATCAGTATCATTTTAATGCTGACCAGAAAAAGCAGCTGGCAGAATTGTTGGATGAGAAGTATCGGTCGCTTTGGAGTTCCGTACTTTACGGTATCGGAACAGGTGATGGTGAAATCGTGACAATAGCGCTGTCGCAGCTTGGTAATGTGGGTGGTCAGCCTTACTGGAGCTGGTACGGCTTCACATCACGTGTGGAGTGGTGTGCTTGCTTTGTCAGCTGGTGCGCGAACGAGTGCGGCTATATTGATGCGGGAGTGATTCCGAGCTTTTCGCTGTGCAGTGATGGTTCGGACTGGTTCAAGGCACGCAGTCAGTGGCAGGAGCGTGATTACGAACCGTGTGCCGGTGACATTATCTTCTTTGACTGGGGCGGCGATGGCGTACCGGATCATGTGGGTATTGTCGAAAAAACGGAAGGCGGTACGGTGTACACCGTAGAAGGTAACTCTGGCGATGCCTGTCGGGAGAATAGCTATCCAGTAGGCGATGCGCGAATTTATGGGTATGGAGTGCCGATGTATTCATAATGATGAAAAATTCGACACCCAGTGTTAAGTGCAATACTGGGTGTCGGATAACTTGTATGGGAGGATAACATGAAAAGAGCAAATGCAAGAAACTACGGACACGAGGTAAAGGGATATATCATTGCAAATGGTATGACATTGACGTGCATGGCTGCACAGCTCGCTGAAAAGTACGGGCGGAGCAGCTGTATGCAGAACCTGTCCGGTAAACTGCGTCGCGGCACTTTCAGTTATACTGAAGCTGTCGAGATTGCTGATATTCTCGGCTATGATATCGTATGGAAGAAAAGGAAGTGTTGACAATAGCAGAGATTTACGGATATGTCCGAGTTTCAACGAAAGAACAGAATGAGGACAGGCAGATGATTGCACTGAGGGAATTGGCTGTGCCGGAGAGAAATATCTTTATAGATAAGCAATCGGGTAAAGATTTTGAACGGCCACAGTATAAAAAACTGCTGCGTAAAATGAAAAAAGACGATCTTCTCTGCATCAAGAGTATAGACCGTCTGGGACGCAATTATGAGGAAATATTAGCACAATGGCGGATTCTTACGAAAGATAAAGGCATCGACATTATGGTTTTGGATATGCCACTGCTAGACACCCGGCGCGGAAAGGATCTGATGGGAACCTTCCTCAGCGATATCGTATTACAAGTGTTGTCCTTTGTTGCGGAAAACGAGCGTATTAATATCCGCCAGCGGCAAGCGGAAGGTATCGCGGCTGCAAAAGCGAAAGGGGTTCGCTTTGGGCGACCCCCGAAACCTTTACCCGGAAATTTTGAAGAGGTGTATCGACGTTGGGAAAAAGGCGAAATAACAGGCACAGCCGCAGCGCGAGGATGCAGAATGCCGTTGTCTACCTTTCGCAACAAGGCATTTAAAATCAAACAAAGTATAAAATGAATTTAACCGAGAATGCGAGAATGTGTACTTTTTTGTTAGTCAAAGTAGACATTGTACATAATAAAGGTTTAATAGTAGTAATTCCTATGAAACCGTGCTATAATAGAGAAAAATTATAGGCAGTGAAGATGCCAAAAAGTACACCTTTTGGCATCTCGCAACTGTCATTGCACTGAAGGAGGACAGAACAGCATCAATGCGGCGGACGAAAGAACTGCCGCGCAAGATCAGAAACCTGTCAGAATATCGCCTTATTGGTCTTATCTTGGCAGGTATTACTATGTGTAAAGGAGCATTTGATGTGAAAACGAAATTATTGTCATGGCTGTTGACACTGAGTCTGCTCATGACCATGCTTCCGACTGCTGCGCTGGCCGCTGCGGCTCCCGGAACAAGCAGCGGTACAGTTATATATGTATCCGAAACCGGCGATGATTCAGCTGTCGGCGACGAGAACGCACCCCTTAAAACAATTGGTGCGGCATTTACGAAGGCAGCTGACGGAGATACGATCTGCCTGCTTTCTGATATTAAACTAGTTGGAAATCTTGTTCTGACCGGTGATAAATCAGTAACGCTGGCGGGCAAAGCCGATGAAACTGCAAAGAAGATTACCTATCAAAAAGACACTTCTACTGACCTTTATATGATTGAGGTTGGTGTTGAAAACGGCACAGCTACAGCGACGAACCTCACGCTTGAAAATATGACGATTGATGCTGAGGCACAGGATATTCGCTGCATCCGTGTTTGCCCTGAAAGCCAGCTCACATTAGAAAACGGTGCAACGGTCTGCAACGGACGTGCAGTTCATCGGAGCGGTCATTCAGGAAACACAGGAACAAATGACTGGGGCGGCGGTATCGTAGTTGATAGCACTGCAAAGCTGATTATGAATGATGGCTCCGCCGTAACCGACTGTTTTGCTGAACAGGGCGGCGGCATCTATCTCAGCGGCGAGATGGAGCTGAACGGCGGTATGCTTAGCGGAAATACCGCAGTTGGTGATTACTTTGATACTGACCATACACAAAGTGCCCATGGCGGTGCAATTCTGATTCGTGCAAATCGTGCTGACTATGATGAGAGTTATGATGCTCCGGCTAAATTGACTATGACCGGCGGAAACATTCAAAACAATAAAGCGGCAAGTGACCGAAGTGCTTTTGGCGGTGCGGTTGCCATTCTTGGTACACCAAAAAATTCTGTGGATTTGACCAACGAATTTATTATGACCGGGGGTACGATTTCCGGCAATACAGCCGGATACGGTGGTGCGATCTCTGTTTATGCGGCTGATCGCTATTGGAACGGCAATGCAAGCGTCAAGATTTCCGGTAATGCGGAGATTACCCAAAATACAGGCCGTAATGGCGGTGGCGCGATTGCTCTGTGGACCAGTAAAGCAGATGATTACTCCAGCACCGTAGAAATGAGCGGCGGTACGATTTCGGACAATAAGACATTCTCTAAGGGCGGCGGTGTTTTCCTGTACGGCAAGGGAGACTCGTTCTACATGACCGACGGCAAAATTTCCGATAACGAAGCTAAACAAGGTGGCGGCATCTTCATCAATGATACAGACGCGGCTGCTTATCTGCTGGGCGGTACCATTCAGGACAATAAGGCAACTGACGGATACCCCCACTATGATGATGCTTCGGAGCGAAGCTATTACGGAAACGCAGTTTACCAGGATGGCAGCCTCTATCTTGACGGCACAAAAGCTAACATCAGCGGCGATATTCGTATCGGCTGCCGCTTTGATACAAGCGGAGGAATTTCCACCAACCGTTTTGTAACTTTGGTCGGCGCATCGGATACGATGAACGATTATGAATTGACTTCTTTTAAAAATGAATCCTTGGATGGCAGAGTAGTTGTTGCCCCCGGTGCGATTACTTATGGCACAGCAACCTATAGCGTAGCAGATGCCGAGCCGTATCTGTCGCATTTTACACACAACCATAAGGGAATTATTTCAGATACTGATTATACGGCAGAAACGGGAACTTCTTCTCAGGCGAAGAGCCTTGTTCTGTACGGAGCAATCCAAAAGTTTTCTGTTACCTACACAGACGGTATCGGCGGCACCAGCTTTGCGGATGAGGTAACCAGCGACCTGCGCCGTGGAACACCCACCCCTGCATTTACCGGCGGAACGCCGACTCGCAGCGGTTATACCTTTACCGGCTGGGAGCCGTCCGTAGCCGCAACGGTAACGGACAATGCCGTTTATACCGCACAGTGGGCAAAGAACAGTTCCTCCTCCCATCATTCGACCCGCTATACGCTGCACTATGAGTCGAACGGCGGCACAGCTTACAAGGATGAGCGCTATTCTTCCGGCACAAAGGTGACGCTCGACAAGACCCCGACCCGCGAGAGTTATACCTTTACCGGCTGGTATGCGGATAAGGAACTGACTCAAAAGATCAGCAGCATCAAGATGACCAGCGAGAAGACCGTCTATGCTGGCTGGAAGGCATCCACTGTGCCGGATATGCTGAACGGCGATGACCACTACGCCTATGTAGTCGGTTACTCCGATGGCACTGTCCGTCCGAACGCGAACATCAGCCGCGCCGAAGTTGCAACGATTTTCTTCCGCCTGCTCAAGAAGGAAGTTCGTGATGGCAACTTGACCACTGAAAATATATTTGCTGATGTAACGAATGGACAGTGGCACAACAAGGCGATTTCCACGATGGCGAAGCTCGGCATCGTCAAGGGCCGCCGTGCGGACCGCTTGGACCCTGATGCCTCGATCACTCGTGCGGAGTTTGCGGCAATCTGCGCGCGCTTCAACACCAAACCGGTTGAGAACAGCAGCAGCTTCTCCGACATTTCCGGTCACTGGGCGGAAAACGAGATCGAGAGAGCGGC
>OLSM01000021.1_pt1 | contig 171249 bp, 158 predicted proteins | sample 1672721 | NCBI WGS metagenome assembly OLSM01 (sample SAMEA3136717, study PRJEB25190) | human gut metagenome
CTGCTGGATCCGGCGGATCGTATTCAGAAAGTCATTAAGAAATTTAAGAATCACGAGAAGATCTGATATTCCAGGGTTCAAAGTTCGAAAGCTGTTCGTGCTTGTACGATAAAGCGTTCGAATTTGGAACCCGCCAAACATGAGGAAGTAGCGCCAGCGGATTCCGAATGTTTGCAGAATCGCGGAACAATTCGTGAATATCCACAAACGCCGAAACTGTCACGAAAACGGTTTCGGCGTTTTTTTATATTTTTAGCAAATTCTTGCTAGTTTTTTCTTTTTTCGGCTGTATAATGAAATTACATTGTACGACGAAGGAGGTATCACACATGCAATTTGGACATTTTGATGATGCGAAAAAAGAGTATGTCATCACAAGCCCGAAGACTCCGCTTCCGTGGATCAACTATCTGGGATCTGAGAACTTCTTTTCTCTGATTTCCAATACCTGCGGCGGATACAGCTTCTACAAGGACGCAAAACTTCTGCGTCTGACCCGTTACCGTTATAACGATACGCCGCTCGATCAGAACGGACGCTACTACTACATCAAGGACGGCGATACCGTCTGGAACCCGGGCTGGCAGCCGACCCAGACGCCGCTCGATTCCTACGAGTGCCATCATGGCCTTGGCTACAGCCGCTTTGTTTCTTCCAAAAACTTAGTTGCCGCTGAACTGACCGCTTTTGTTCCGCTGGCAGATTCCTGCGAAGTAAACCGTCTCATGCTGACCAACAACGGCACCGAAGAAAAAACACTGGCTCTGACTTCTTTTGTAGAGTTCTGCTTCTGGAACGCCGTGGACGATATGACCAACTTCCAGAGAAACTTCAGCATCGGCGAAGTTGAGATCCAGGGTTCTGAGATTTACCACAAAACTGAGTACCGCGAGCGCCGCAGACATTACGCTGTTTATGCAGTCAACTGCCCGATCGACGGATACGATACCGACCGCGACGCTTTCCTTGGCGCTTACCGCGGAAATGACCGCCCGGAGACGGTTCTTCGCGGCACTGCAGGCAACACCGTCGCCAGCGGATGGGGTGTGATCGGTTCCCACCACATCGACGTTACCTTAAAACCAGGCGAGTCCCGCTCCTTTATCTTTGTTCTCGGCTACTGTGAGAATGCAGCGGATGACAAATGGGAAGCTCCTGGCGTGATCAACAAAAAGCCGGCAAAAGAGATGCTCTCCCACTATCAGACCGACGAGCAGGTTGACGCAGCACTTGCAGAGCTTGCTTCCTACTGGGAAGGCCTGCTGGCAAAATATGCGCTCTCCTGTGCAGATGAAAAACTGGGACGCATGGTCAACATCTGGAACCAGTATCAGTGTATGGTTACCTTCAACATGTCCCGTTCCGCATCCTACTTTGAGTCCGGCACCGGCCGTGGCATGGGCTTCCGTGACTCCTGCCAGGATCTGCTCGGCTTCGTTCATCTGATCCCGGACCGCGCAAGAGAGCGTCTGCTCGATATTGCCGCTACCCAGTTTGAAGACGGAAGCGCATACCATCAGTACCAGCCACTGACGAAAAAAGGAAACATGGATATCGGAAGCGGCTTCAACGATGACCCGCTCTGGCTGATCGCCGGATGTGCCGCCTATATCAAAGAGACCGGAGATTTCTCTATTCTCGACGAGCAGGTTGATTTCGACAACGATTCCACCAAGGCTCAGCCTCTGATGGAGCACCTGAAACGTTCCTTCGACTTTACCGTAACCCATCTCGGACCGCACAAACTGCCGCTCATCGGCCGTGCAGACTGGAATGACTGTCTGAACCTGAACTGCTTCTCTGCAGAGCCGGGCGAACCGTTCCAGACGACAGGACCTTCCGAGGGACCGGTTGCTGAGTCCATTTTCATCGCCGCTATGTTCGTAAAATACGGCAAAGAGTACGCAGCCATCTGCCGCCGCAGAGGCAATGAGGAAGAAGCTGTTTACGCAGAAAAAGAAGTCGAAAAAGTTTACCAGGCAGTGCTCGATGCAGGCTGGGACGGCGAGTGGTTCCTGCGTGCGTATGACGCTGCAGGTGAAAAAGTCGGCTCCAAGGAATGTGAGGAAGGCAAGATCTATATCGAGCCGCAGGGCTTCTGTGTTCTTGCTGAAATCGGCGTCAAAGAGGGACTGGCTGAAAAAGCACTGACTTCTGTCAAAAATATTCTGGAAACCAAATATGGCGTTGTTCTTCTGCAGCCGGCTTACACCAAGTATTACCTGAATCTTGGTGAGGTTTCCTCCTATCCGCCGGGATACAAAGAGAATGCTGGTATCTTCTGCCACAACAACCCATGGATCTCCATCGCTGAGACCGTTGTCGGCCACGGAAACCGCGCATTTGATCTGTACCGCAAGATCTGCCCGGCTTACATTGAGGACATCAGCGAGATCCACCGCACCGAGCCGTACGTCTACTCTCAGATGATCGCCGGAAAAGACGCTGCCCACTTCGGTGAGGCAAAGAACTCCTGGCTGACCGGTACTGCCGCATGGACTTTTGTCAATGTTTCCCAGTACATCCTCGGCATTCAGCCGGATTACGACGGACTTTCCTTAAATCCGTGTATTCCGTCCGATATGGAAGAGTTCAAGATCCGCAGATACTTCCGCGGTGCATGGTATAACATCACCTTCCAGAATCCGGAGCACAGGGAGAAAGGTATTTCTTCCCTCACGGTAAACGGAACCGCAGTAGAAGGAAATCTGATTCCGCTCACCGAAGGCTGCACCGAATATGATGTTGTTGCCGTAATGTAATTTTTCAAATTTCAAATCTCCATAAACATAAGGCGAGCCCCGGAAAGCACAACTGCTTTTCCGGGGCTCGTCCCTTTTATTCTTATGTTTTCTTACGGTAACTGCCGTCTCTCTCTGACACCGGAAAGATCTTTGATGACCTCTCCCGCCAGAATCAGTCCTGCTACGGACGGCACAAACGCTACGCTGCCCGGGATATCACGCCGCTCCGTGCATTTTCTTGCAGCTCCCGGAGGACAAATGCAATTTGTCCGGCAGCTGATGCTCATATCCTCAAGCGGACGGAGGGATTTTTCCTCTGAATAGACCACTTTCAGTTTCTTCACGCCGCGTTTTTTCATCTCACGCCGCATGACCTTTGCCAGCGGACACATGTTCGTTTTATAGATATCCGCCACGCGGAACTTCGTCGGGTCCAGCTTGTTTCCAGCTCCCATGCAGCTGATGACCGGCACATTGCACGCTTTGGCGCGCATGATAATCTCAATCTTCGCTGTCACGGTATCAACAGCATCCACCACGTATGAATACTTCGAAAAATCAAAATCGTCCGCATTTTCCGGCAGATAAAAGCATTTGTATACCTCTACCTCCGCTTTCGGATTGATATCCAGAATGCGTTCTTTCATTACGTCTACTTTATATTTTCCGACACTGCTTCTCGTCGCAATAATCTGACGGTTGATGTTGGTGAGGCAGACCTTATCATCGTCTACCAGCACAAAATGGCCGACACCGCTTCTTGCCAGCGCCTCCACGGTATAGCCGCCCACGCCGCCGATACCGAAAACGGCAACGGTTGCATTCGCCAGAAGATCCATGCTCTCCTGTCCGAGCAGAAGCTGTGTTCTGGAAAACTGATTTAATGCCATTTGTTTTCCTTCCTCCTTGCTTATAATCTCTACTACAATAATAGGTTATTTGCTTTTGTCTGTCAACACCTTACGGAACCAGCTCTGCGGAAACTCAAAAACAAAGAGAATGCCAAGCACAATCGCAACTGCATCCTTCAGTGTCAGAAATCCTCTTGCACCGGCGCGCTCCAGATCATTGGTTACCACGTAAAAAGCAGTCCAGTAGATGCCGCTTCCCGGCACCAGCGGGAAAATACCCGCAATCAGAAATACCGTTACCGGGCAGCGCTTGTACACCGCAAAGCTGCGCGACAGAAGGATGACGAGCACCGTTGCAAAAAAGATGGACACCGGCTCTGTCGTATGCGGGAGGATCAGTTTATAGCAGATCCAGCCGCAGGCACCTGCCAGTCCGCAGTACAGGTAGTATTTCCGCGGCACCTGGAACAGCAGCGCAAACGCAATCGTTCCGACGCAGGCGGCAAAAAATTCCGCAATCAAACGAATGGTATCACTCATAGCTGCAGCCCTCCCGCCAGTTGATGATATCCTGTGATAATCAGTCCGACGCCGAGCGCAATGCAGAACGTCACAAGCAGTGCATCGAGCATCCGCACCGAGCCCGCGATGTAGTCCTGATCCGCGATATCACGAATAGCATTCGTGAAATTGACCCCGGGCACCAGCGGAATAATCGAACCGATGATGACCTTGTCCAGATGGTGCCCAATCCCCGCCTGATACAGAAAAACGGCAATCAGCGTGACAAGCGCGCCGCCGGAAATATTCGTCGCAATCTTTGACATTCTGCCACGCAGCAGGTACAGCAGATAGAAATACAGAACAAAGCCCGACAGAAACGCTACCATGCTGTCCACCACATCGCCGCCGAACAGAAAACAGAAACAGGCGCTTCCGACACCGGATGCAAGCACCTGGTGCCATCTTGGTTTGTCCGGCATCCGCTGAATATCGAGCAGCCAGGCCTTCGCCTCCTTCGGCATGTGCAGACCCTCCTCGATTTCACGGGAGAGCTGGTTGACTGCCGTTACCTTGTCGAGCCGCGCCGCCGACAGCGGAATGTGACGCACGCGGGCAAATTCCTGCTTTTTTCCGCTCTCAGCTGTCAGGAAAATACCACTGCTCAACACAAACGCATCGCTGGAGTCAACGCCATACGCCCGCGCAATGCGGTCGATCGTCTCCTCCACACGAAAGATTTCCGCGCCGCTCGCCAGCAGGATGTCTCCCGCCAGCGATGCCACATCAAGCGCTTCTCTCGTCGATTCTGCGTTCATCTTTGTTTTCCTCCTTTTTCAAAACCGTATACCCATTTTCCTTTCAAAAACAGATACAGGAAAATGACAGAACTGATACTCCAGGTCAGCGGGTAAGCCCAGAAAATCACGCGGATATCCGGGATCAGCCGGACCGTCACGGTAATGTAGCTGACGCGGAACAGGCACCAGACGCAGAGCATGACAACCATGGGAACCGCGGCGTGCCCGGAACCGCGGAGCACAGCCGCGATGCAATGAGAAAACGCCAGCAGAAAATAAAACAGTGCAATCGTTCTCGCCTGCATCACGCCGTAATGGACAACGGCCGGATCGCTGTTAAACGCCGCAATCAAAGTCGGTGCGGCCGCATAGATCACAAACCCGATCAGCTCGGCGATGGTAATGGAACAGAGAATGCCAAACCGCGCTCCTTTTTTCGCCCGGTCATACTGTTTTGCACCGAGATTCTGGCTGACAAACGTCGTTAATGCCATCGTAAAGCATGTAACCGGAAGGAATGCAAAGCCCTCGATTTTTGCATATGAACCGCAGCCTGCCATCGCCATTTTCCCGAATGCATTGATGTTCGTCTGCACGAAAACGTTTGCGATCGAAATAACCGAGTTCTGGAAACCGGACGGCACACCATTGCGGATGATTTCACCGAGCACTCTGCCGTCGAAGCGGATTTTGCGGATGGAAAGACGATACTCTTCCTTCGTCCGCAGCAGATGGATCATACAGAGAATCGCACTTGTAAACTGGGAAATGACCGTTGCAAGCGCTGCCGCACCGACCCCAAGGCCAAGGCCGCCGATAAAAAGCAGATCGAGCGCAACATTGATGCACGACGATACGATCAGATAGATCAGCGGGTGACGGCTGTCGCCAACGGACTGCAGGATGCCGACGAAAATGTTATACATGATAAAACCAAGAGATCCTGCAAAATAGGTACGGAAATATTCGACGGACTGCGGCAGGACATCGGACGGCGTTCCCATCAGCACGAGGATTTTCGGCGCCAGATACATGCCAAGCACCGTCAGCGCTGCACCGGCCGCCAGGCCGAACGCCACGGTCGTATGGATCGCTTTCTGCAGATCTTCCCGGTTTTTCGCTCCGTAATACCTTGCAATGACGACGCCTGCGCCCATTGCGATACCGTTAATAAAACCAACCATCAGAAAGATCAGATTGCCCGAAGAGCTGACCGCTGCCAGCGCGTTGCTTCCCAGAAAATTTCCTACAATCAGCGAGTCGGCCGTATTGTACAACTGCTGGAACAGATTGCCAAGGAACAGCGGGATCGCAAACAGAATCATCTTTTTTGAAATACTGCCCTCCGTCATTCTTGTTTTACTTTCTGTACTCATTCGTAAAAACCCCCATTTCTTTTTCGTACAGTCAAAACCGGTCATCCGCAGGTTCCCGCCCGGTGCGTGTCCAGCCTTCTTTTCAGCAGACACGCACCGGAACTCACCCGAGATGACCGGTTTGGAAATATCCTTTTTTCTATTATATCGAACCTTCTCTGGAATGACAAGCCACAAATTCATGCAGAATGGCTTCGACACGTTCCAGCATCTCCTCTTCCGTGCAGAGTTCTTCCGGTTTCATGGATTCCAGGTAATCGTAGAATGCCATAAGAACGCTTGGCTCCCGGATACCGAGGTAAATCAGCCGCTCTGTCCGCGTCTGGAACAGAAGATAGCCCTCGTTTGCATTGACCGAAATATTCAGCGCATGCTCTGCTCTCTCTTTCGTTTCCCGGATCATACGAAGATTTGCGCGATCCCGCAGCGCCAGAAAGCGGCGGATCAGGGCGATACGCTCGTCAAAGTCCAGCGGAGAATAGCATTCTTTTGGATACTCATCCACGCGCCCCGTTTCCAGGAAACTTTTGATGCCATCCTCTGAAAAAAACATCGTCGTTTTTTTATCCAGTACCTGTGTCTGCATCACCTTTGCGTACTGTGCAACCGCCCGTATCATCTGCTCACGCCCCGGCATTTCTTTTACGAGATGGCGCTCCAGCATTTCTGCTGTCAGAAGGCCGGAAAGACACGGCATTCTCTGGAAGAAATACCGCGGGGAATCTGATGCGATAAAGTGACGAATCAGTGTTTCCGTATAGCCAAGCTGGGACTGTACCGTGTCAAGACGTTCAAACAACGGCTCCGACTGTTTGAAATAGCCTTCAAACATCTCGCGCATCATCCGCAGCGTCGTCTCCTCCCGGAACAAAAGTGCATTCTGGTAATCGGCGCTGAAAGCAAGCGCACAGTGCTCCGTCAGGATGAGGTACGGGAAAAGGCGGAACTCATTCAGCCGTGCCGTCACATTGTCGTAGTAGTACCGCGCACGGTAATCGCAGCCGCAGGCACAGATCGGGAGAATTTTCTGCAGACAACTCAGGTTGTAATTTTTCCGCATCGAAACCATCTTCTCGTTGTTGTTCATGCAGAACAGATGTTGAATCGTCAAATTCGGGTTCTGTTCCCCGAATACCTGCAGAAGTTCCATGGCAAAATCGAAGTCCGGCTGGACCAGAACGGAAATTTTTCCGTCTTCTTTTACAGCTTCACCGAAAAACAGCTGCAAAATTGCATGCCGCACATGCACTGTGCCCCGAAAGGGAATCTCTCCGCTACCCCCCCCCGTTCAATTCCAGTTTTGCAATCTCCGCCTCATGGAAGATATATTCCTTTTTCCCCTCGCGGCAGCTGAACGTTTCAATCAGTTCTCCGACTGATTTGCGCCGGTAATAAACCTCTTCACCCATCTGGGTAATGTAAAATGCATCCATGAAATCTGTTTTTTCCCGTGGCGTCAGCTGCATGAACTGTGCCATCTTCCGCACAACATCCTCCCCGGACGGATTTCGTTTTCCATTGATGATCTTATACATGAAAGAACGATCGAGTCCGCAGAACTGTGAAAGCGGGTAAACCCCGACATCCTTCATGGTGATATATTCGGATAATAAATCTGAAAAAACTGACATAGAGCCTCCTGTATCTCAATATTTTGCGTCGATTCTTTTCCAATATAGGTAAAAGTTTACCATGTTCAGAGAGACTTGGCAATTCTTCCGTTCGGCTTTGCATATCGTTTTTCTTTTTTTACAGGATTTTCACACTGTTATGGAAAAACCGACGGAAAATTCCGCCGGTTTTTCTCTCTTTCGACCTGTTTAATCTTTTTTTATTCCAAATACAGTCAGTGCCTGACGTGGTGAAATACCGAGTCCACCGACACTAATCAGCGTATCCTCTGCCTCCAGCAGAAGATTTTCCTTCTGGAATCTGACGATCATGCGGCCACCACTCAAACCGTCCATCCGCCGAATCTCCATCTCGAGCGTATTTAGCGTACGCCATGCAGCAGAACCAGCATAAATATGGCCATCCGCTTCACTATAGGCAAAATCCCGGCGCATGGAGAGGACAAATTCCTTTTCTTTCCCGCCTTCTTGTACTTTCCAGTACATCTTATCGCTGCCAAAGGAGAATCGCATCTCCTGAATCGGACTTGTCTCCAGCGAAAACAGACCGCTTCCGCCGATCAGAATTTCTGCGGAATCCGGTAGCTGCTGGTTCCCCATCAACGGAGCAGATACATAAACATGCTTGCTTACCTTCTCTTCCATAAAAGGATTTCTCGTTCCTCTGCGCGGCGGCAGAGCCAGATCTGCGGTACGCTCTTTTACTGCACCGGCAAGCGGGGATGGCGGCAGCTCTCCTGCCTCTTTCTTCACATACGGGATCAGTTCCTCCTGCAGTGCGCTCAACTCCTCCTGCGTCTGTTCTGTTGCTGTTGTCAGGATCACAATCAGATCGAGATCCGGGAACACAACGCCGAACTGACCGTACGCACCATCTGCGCGGAAGGAGCCCGGATAACGGCACATCCAGCACTGATAGCCGTAGCCCTGCGCCCAGTCTTTTACGTGGCCTTCCGAATCGCCCTCCGTCTCAATCTGCTTGCGGCAGGCGCGTTCAAACCAGTCTTTTCGAAGCAGCTGTTTTCCTTCCCACTCGCCCTGTCTGGACAGAAAATACGTGAATTTTGCCATATCCTCCGTCACCATCTTCATACCGCCTCCACCGAGCTCCGTTCCGTCTCCGAGCAACGCACAGGTAAGGGATGTGATGCCAAGCGGCTCCAGCAGACGGGATTTCAGAAACTCTGTGACGTTCTGTCCCGTTTTTTTCCTCAGAACGGCAGCCAGCATGTTGGTTCCGGCTGTATTGTATTTATAAAACGTTCCCGGCTCATGGAGCACCGGATGATGAAGAAAGGTAGAAATCCAGTTTTCGGAATTGTCCATAATCTCCGTCTCGTGGCCGCACCCCATAATCAGCAGGTGATGCAGCGTGATTTTTTTGAGATTTTCGGATGGATTTTCCGGCAGCAGGTCCGGAAAGATATCGACAATTTTCTCATCCAGCGATAAGATTCCCTCCTGCTCGGCAAAACCAATCGCCGTTGCTGTCAACGATTTGCTGAACGAATACAGTGGATGACGGAATTTTTCATCATACGGCTTCCACCAGCCCTTCGCTGCACACTGTCCATGGCGGATCACCATAAAGCTATGCAGCTCAATCTGGCTTTCTTCCATCCGGTCGAGAAAATTCAAAATTCCTTTGGAGCTGATTCCAGCTGATTCCGGTGTCACATCTTTAAAGTATCCCATTTTGCTTTTCCCCTTTCTCGCAGCCCTTATGCATCAATTTCGTAAAGTTCGACAGAAAGATCGCCCTTCCAGCTTACACGGTCGTACGGTGTCTCCGGATAAACCACTGTGGAAATAGCATCTACGCCGTCCTCAGCAAACAGTTCCAGAATAGAAACATCAAAAACAAGCTCCAGATTCCATGCTCCGTCTTTCTTTCTCGCTGCGGTGCTGATGGAATATTTTTCCGTCATGAAGTGCTCACTGAATTCTTTGTAGCCCGCCATGGTACGGTCAACCGTGATTTTGGTGTCAGTTACATAAATCTTCAATTTCTGTCCTACTGAGTTTTTCAGGCAAATTTTCGCATCTCCTTTTCCGGAAACCTTCAGTCCAAAGGTCTCTGTGCGGATCGTTGTATGATTCTCGATCGGATAGCTGCTGTGGCGAAATTTTTCCAGTCCGGCCGGAGCAGCCACGAGGGTCAGCGCACCATCTACTTCTGTCAGGGACAGCTTTCTCGCCAGGGTTGCCTGGCCACAGTACTCTTCTGTCGGAGTCTGTGCTGCATACTGCCAGTTCATACCCCATCCCATCAGCAGAACATCTTTCGCATTCTGGAATGTAACGGCTGCATAGTTGTCGAAGCCTTCATCCAGCCATCTTGGCTCATCGGATGGATAGGTGCAGAGGAATTTTTCTCCATCGAAATCACCCAGGAAATACTGCATTTTGCAGTGGTCGTCCTCGGAGGCTTTTGTCATGCTGACAACAAGAACCCATACATTTTTCCCCTTATACTCAATCGGGAACAGATCCGGGCATTCCCACACCCCCTTCACATGATTTCCTTCCGGTCCGAATTCTCCTGTTTTCTCCCAGTTTTTCATATCCTGGGATGCGTAGAAGAAGACACGGTCCTGCGCTGCAAGAACAAGACTCCAGCATCTTCTGACCGGATTCCAGAACGCTTTCGGGTCACGGAAATCGGAAATTCCCGGGTTTTTGATGACCGGATTCAGATATGACTTTTCAAAATGCCGGCCCTTATCATTGCTGTATGCAATACTCTGCTGTTCCAAACCGTCCTTGTGATGGCTGGTATAAATAGCAATGATCGGCGGGTTTTCATTGGTACCATACTCAGAAGAATTCTGCGTATCATACACAGCACTTCCCGAAAAGATAAATCCCAGTTCATCCGGATAAAGTGCGATCGGCTGATGCTCCCAGTGAATCAGGTCGCGTGATGTTGCATGGCCCCAGTGCATCGGTCCCCAGCTGGTATCATACGGGTACTTCTGATAAAAGAAGTGGTACACGCCATCTACATAAACCATGCCATTCGGATCATTCATCCAGCCTTTTTCCGGCGAAAAATGGATTTTCGGTCTATAATCTCTTTTTTTCATCATTTTTGTAAAACCTCCCAAAATAAACATATCCCCTATTTTTTAATGGTGTACATTTTTACTTCCAGATCTCCGTCTGTGGAAACCACCTGATACGGAGCATCCGGGTAAACGCATACGGAAGCGGTCTCCAGACCACCATCTGCATAAATCTCCAGATAGGAAACGTCAAAAATAATCTCCATGTTGACATTTCCGCGCATGTAACGTTTTGTTGTAGATACCAGCAGATCCTCTTTTTTGAAGAGCTTCGGATCTACATCATCAAAGTAACTAAGGTCGCCGCTCTTAGAGCGGTCCACCGTGATGCTGTCCACCGTCACTTCGATGACTACTTCCTCACCTCTGCTGTTTTTCAGTGCAATTCTTCCGAAATTGCCCTGCACGAGAAGTCCAAAGCTCTCGGTCAGCAGCGGCTTCTGATTTCCGATCGGGAAGGCACCCGCACGGTACTCATCGATCCCGAACGGTTTTGTTTTCAGGCGGTAGCCCTCATCGGTCTCACAAAGCGAAAGTTCTCTTGGCAGTGTCATCAGACCGGAATACTCACCGGTCGGAACAAAGTTCGCGTAGAGAGGATTAACGCCCCATCCAAGGTAAACCGGGCGGTCGTAGTTTCCATACGTTACGCCGGCATAGTTGTCGAATCCGAAATCAATCCACAGCGGCTCGTCTGTGATCTCGGTGCACTGGAAGGTATCTCCATCAAAATCGCCGACGAAATACTGTATATTGGCACGGCCTTCGGTTCCCGGATGTATCATGCTGACTATCAGAATCCATTTGAATCCGTCAAATTCATTTCCTGTTTTAGCACGGATCAGATCGGTGCATTCCCATACGGTCGGCACTTTATTGACACCGACACCGAACTCGCCTGTTTTCTTCCAGTTTTTCAAATCCTGGGATGCGTAAAACTCTGCGTGATCGCCGGATGCCAGAACAAGGCTCCAGCAGTCCTTTTTATCATTCCAGAAGACGCGCGGATCACGGAAATCCGGTGCGCCCGGGTTTTTGATCACCGGGTTGCCATAATATTTTTCAAAATGCTTTCCCTGATCCAGACTGTATGCAATACACTGCTGCTCCAGGCCTGTTTCCATATTGTGTGCCGTGTAGACAGCCACCATCGGCTTCTCACCGTATTTCGCAAATCCGCTTGTGTTATTTTCATCGTATGCCATACTTCCGGAGTACATCGTTCCGATCTCATCCGGGTACAATGCGATCGGCAGATGCTCCCAGTGAATCAGGTCTTTCGATACTGCATGACCCCAGTGCATCGGTCCCCATACAACGTCATTTGGATTGTGCTGATAATACAGGTGCCAGATACCATCGATATAAATCAGTCCATTTGGATCGTTGTTCCAGTTTTTCTCCGGTGTAAAATGAATGTTCGGTCTAAAATCTCTTTTTCCCTGTTTACTCATGTAATCCCTCTTTTCCTATTTTATCTTTTTCCATTTGAAACTTCAACAAAAAAGAAATAAGAACGAAATAGTCTTCTTTTTAAATATGGCCATGTTATATGGGATACAACATGGCCACCTTTAGAATTTCTTTAGTTGTAGAACATCAATTGCAAATCGTTTACGTTACTGTTTTTTTCGTAATCGCTTTTCGCCCGATTTTTAGTTTGCTGCAGAAGCTGCTCGATCTACTGCGCCCTGGTAAATCTCAACCAGTTCATTCAAGCCAGCGCCTTCCAGCTCTGTTTTATAGGAATCCCAGCTTGCATCATCAACGCCGCCGGTTACCCATGTGGTGATGTAACGATCAACAATATCGGAGATGGTCGGCTGAATCTGTGCCAGACGCTGAATCTCTTCCTGGGTCATCAGAACACGCGGAATAGTGTCATACTCTTCCATGATGTCATCTTTACCGTTTTCTTTCTGCATCTCCAGAAGTTTCACAGCATCGAAGGTGTATCCGCAAACGGTGTCATAGTACTCGTTCTGAACGATCATAGAACCACGGCAGGTTGTGGAGTTTACACGAGCCTCACCAAAGTTCTTATAATCCGGATTCAGAGGTTTGTAGTTTCCATTTTCATCAAGTGGTGTACGAAGAATGCCGTCCTCGTCTTTCTCATAGTTGTATCCGATTGCACCCCAGTTAGATGTAACAGAAATTTCCGGATCGCCTACCATGTAATCTACAAATCTTGCAACAACGTGCGGGAATTTGCAGGTTGTTGTGATTGCTGTATCGGAAGAATCCTGCAGCTCAGAGTAGTTACACTCGAAACCGGTCATACCGTCTTCGCCCTGCAGTCTTGGAACTGCTACGTACTGATCATGTACTTCCTGGTTTGTAATTTCCTGATCGCCCCAAACACCGAAGGAACCGATCTTTGCAACGTTCTCTTTGATCAGGGAAGCGTTGAATGCCATACTGGAGTCTGCCTCGAAGGAGCCGTTCCAGATCAGTCCTTCTTCATACAGCATATTGAAGAATTCTGCTGTTTTCTTGAATGCTTCGTCTGTTGCAGTGAAGGTAACTTTTCCATCAACCAGTCTTAAGTGATCCGCATATGCATTTCCTCCGCAGTAGGAGTCAGCGCATCCGAATGCACCTGTGAAACGATAGAACAGGTTGTAGGAACCAAAGGTATCGGTTGCACCGAACCAGGTTGCCATTGGGATTTCATCAGCTTCGCCGTTGCCGTTCAGATCGCCGCCGTCGCGGAATGCTTTCAGGCAGTCTACCCACTCGTCTACGGTTGTCGGCACTTCTTTGCCTACTTTATCCAGCCATGTTTTGTTAATCACGAATGGTCCAGGTGTTAATACAAGACCTTTCATTTCCTCTACATACGGGAATCCATATTTATGGCCGTTCGGAGCGGTGATCTCAAGCTGATACTGCTCATTGTCATCGAGGAATGCTTTCAGGTTCGGCATGTACTCTTCGATCAGGCCTTCGGTTGGAAGGAATACATCCTGGTCTGCGTACTGAACTACGGTGTTTCCGGATTTACCATCGCCGAAGTTCCAGAATACATCCGGAAGATCCTGTCCGGAAGAAAGCATCAGGTTGATTTTCTCTGTTGCGCTCTCCTGCGGGATTGGCTGCCAGTCAAACTCTACTCCTGTGTCCTCGAACCATTTCTTGCACATAGCCAGGTCGCCTACTTCTACGGTTCTGTCTGCAGAGTTTACGATCAGAGCGGAAATTTTTCCGTATTTCTCTTCGAATTTTGCCGGATCTTTGATGATCGGAAGGGTACCGTCGAGCTGGATAATTCCCTCATCTACTGCTTCCTGCTCTTCTGCTGTGAGACCTGTGTCACCTGCTTCTGTACCGGATGCAGATGTGGTGTCTCCTCCTGTGCTTCCTGCACCGGAGCTACTTGAGCTGCCCGAGCTGTTTCCACAGCCTGCGAGCATGCTGGTTACCATAAGGCTTGCCAGTAATACGGATACGATTTTTTTCTTCATGTTGTTCCTCCTTTATTTTGCTGCCTTTTCGGCAGTGAAATACGTAAATATTTTTGTGTTTCTACTATAAAATCATGTCTGTTGTAGCCATGAACTCTGTAACGATAACTTTTCTGTTCTGTATCAGCCCTTGACTGCACCGATCGTAACACCTTTTGCGAAGTATTTCTGCAGGAAAGGATATACGCACAGCAACGGGAATGCGGAAACAACTACAACGCAGTATTTTAACTGCTCAGCCAGTTTCTGTTTTGTTACCATCTCAGAAGCACTACTTCCCATCTGGTTGGACTGGTTCATCAGTACCAGGTTTCGAAGAACGACCTGAAGAGGCATCTTACTGTCATCCTGCAGGAACATCAGTGCGTTGAAGAACTGGTTCCACATTGCGGTTGCATAGAACAGACACATAACTGCGATGATGGTTTTCGACAGCGGAATTGCAATTTTGAAGAAGAATCCAAAATCGCTGCAGCCGTCGATTTTTGCTGCTTCGAGAAGCTCGACCGGAATACCGCTTTCAAAGAAAGAGCGGCATACGATCAGGTTGTAAGCAGATACTGCTACCGGAAGAACCATTGCCCATGTTGTGTTGTAGATGTGCAGCTGCTGTACTGTTAAGTACATCGGAATCATACCGCCGCTGAAGAACATCGTGAAGGTGAACAGGAACATAATCGGTTTTCTTCCTACCATATCGTATCTGGAAAGTGCATATCCGGCCGGAATGGTGCAGACCAGGGAAATCAGCGTTCCTACTACGGTATACTTGATGGTGTTTGCATAGCCGGTCCAGAGCGGCTGATATTTCAGTGTGGTCGTATATCCGTTAGTGTACCATGCTTCCGGGTAGAGAAGGAATTTACCGGAGCTTACAACAACCGGGTCTGTAACAGATGCCAGAAGCACGTAGTACAGAGGATATACAATTGCGATACAGACAAGGATCATGATAACGGTATTGATCACAGTAAAGACCTTGTCTCCCGTACTCATTTTTACTTTTTTCTTTTTCACAGTGTTATTATTTGCCATTTTTCAAGCCCCCTGACTCTTAGAAAATACTGATATCGCTGGTCTTCTTTGCAACTGCGTTTGTGATAACCAGAATAATGAAGTTTACAACGGAGTTAAATAAGCCAACGGCTGTCGCAAAACTGTACTGTGCGGTCTGGAGACCTACTTTGTATACGTATGTCGAAATGATCTCACTGACGGTTGTATTGGTACCGTTCTGCATCAGATAAGCTTTCTCATATCCCACGTTCATAATGTTACCTACCTGAAGGATCAGCATCAGGATGATGGTCGGCATAATCAGAGGTAAATCAATGTAAAGGATTTTCTGAAATCTGGAAGCACCATCCATCGTTGCTGCTTCGTAATACTCCGGGCTGATTGCGGTCAGTGCTGCGATGAAGATGATGGCGTTGAATCCCATCGTCTGCCAGATGTTACTTCCGATGAAAAGTTTGCGGAAGTACTCCGGAAGGCTGGTGAACATGATTGCTTTTCCGCCGGCTCCCATAACTGCGTGGTTTACAAGACCGTTTGCGGAAAACAGTACGGAAATCAGGCTGACTACAACTACGTTTGACATAAAGTACGGTGCGTAGGAGATGGTCTGGATGATTCGTCTCGGTCCGCTTCTCTGTACCTGGTTCAGTAAGAGTGCGAAGATAACCGGAATCGGGAATCCGATGATCAGGCTCTCCAGACTGATGATGATTGTGTTCTTGATTGCCGTCATGGCAATACTGGTACTGAAGAACATTTTGAAATACTTGAAGATCGGATCTGCCCACGGACTTCCCATGATTCCCATGCGGCCTTTAAAATCTTTAAAGGCGATGATCAGGCCGTACATTGGATAGTAAGCAAAAACGATCAGCCAGATCAGTGCAGGAATCAGCAGGATGTACAGCTGCCAGCACGAGAGCGCTTTTTTCAATTTTCCACTTTCTGCCGTTTTCGGCGATGACGTTTTTTTCTTCATAGTTCCCTCCTTATTTCTCTAAAAGCTTTACCAACCGCTTTTCGTTCCACATTTGCATCGTTTCCGTTTCGGCACTTTGTATTGTGGAACCTGTTCCATATCTGTATCATAGTACGCAGTTCTTCTAATGTCAACGATATTCCAATATTTTTTCGTCATTTTCAACATTTTCACAATTTCATTTTCGTTTTTTTTGTGCAATATGCACCCTGTTTTTCATGAAATCCACACTAATTTTCTTTTTCCTCGCATTCCACTGTTCCACATGTTCCGCTGTTCCATGCATTTTTTTGTTCCATATGTTCCACTTTTCTGTTTTTCACTATTTTTTCGACAATTGCAACTATTTCTGTAACGTTTTCACGCCTTTTTGCGCAGTTTATCAGAAGGAGCTTACACTCCTCCTGATACAAGCAAGTCCCAACCCACTGCTTATTGCTTCACGCAATAGAAGCAGGGGACTTGCTTGATTCGGTTAAAAAAGCTCACAAAAAGAGACACCCTTTCTTTTCAGATCGAGTGTCTCTGATATCTGTTCTTCTTCTGTTTTATTGCATTCCCGGAAAATAATCCAAACTTCAGTGCTTCCCTGTTTCGTTATTTTCAGATACTTTCCCCTTTTCGGAAGGTCACATCCACAATCTGTTCCATTTCCTCAATCTTCTTTCCGTCAATCATGCGGATGACCGTATCTACGCTCCGCTTGGCAATTTCCGGCACATTCTGACGAACCGTTGTCAGCTCCGGTGTCAAAAAGCGGGTAAAATCCAGGCCGTCGTAGCCGACCACCTTCAGTTTTTTCGGAATCTTGATTCCTTTTTTCTGCAGCATCTTCATGCACACAGCCGCTGTGACATCGGCTGTAAAAAGTCCATCAATTCCATCAAAGTGGCTGATATATTTTTTCCAGATCATCGAGCCGGTCTGAAAATTCGGATTTTTGCTTCCGGCATCAATCGCTGTAACTTTACATTTATGCTGTTTGCAGACTTCTGCAAACCGTCGGTAACGGTCCATCGAGTAACCGCGCTCTGTTGCATTCGATGTAAAATAGATCACGTTCTTACATCCGGCGCTCAAAAGTGCCTGTGCCGCAAGCTCACCGCCGCGCTTATGGTCGGAATGTATACACGGAATCCCCTCTGTGACGTAGCGGTCAATCATGACAATCGGACGGTGAATTTCCGCCAGACTGACAGAAGACGGAATATCCGCACAGCAGATAATGCCGTCCATGACATTTCGCTGCAACATTTCCACAAATTCCTCGATGCGGTTCGGGTTGTCCCCAACCTCGCAGAGCATGCACTTGTAGCCATTTGTGTACAGATTGTTCTCGACATGCTTGACCAGAGATGCCATGAATGGGTGTGAAAGATTCGTAACAACAATTCCGATAAAACCGGACTTGTTGTGGAACAGGTTCTGGGCGAGTTCGTTCGGTTTGTAGTTCAGCTCCTCCACCGCCTGCATAATCTTCTGTTTTGTTTCATCGGAAATATACCCGCTCCCATTGAGTGCACGGGATACCGTTCCGATTCCCACTCCCGCTTTGATCGCGACATCTCTAATACTTGCCATAGTTTCTCCTAACTCCTCTTCTGACACTGGGCTGTTTTCTACTGATTCGTTCCGGCTTTTCCCCCGCTGCCGGTCTGTGGAGCCCGTTCCACAACGCTTTATTACTTTTATTTTAAAGCACCGCAATCTACAAATCAAGTTAAAAGCTGAAAATTTAAGTACAAAAAACAAGCGACTGTTTGGATCATTTCCCTTTTTCTGGTGAAACCATCCAAACAGCCTCCTGTGTTTTTGTCACTTTTGTCTTATTTTCCAAAAACGCTCATTCATGCGGGCATGCTTTGCGATTTTTCTGGAATTTCATATGTCCCTGAACATTCAGAAACGCTTAATCGTTTTCCAACGAGATATCACCATCCTTTGTCATCAGTGTGATTCTGCCCGCTGGCTGATCCGGTACATAAGAAAAGCTCTGCTCGTCCTCCTCTTTCTGCATCAGATTCTCCATGGTATCCGGTACATCGATCTCCCCAAAATCTGTCTTTGCCGTAATTTCCAGCCGTTCCAGATCTTTTTTACCCAGTTCAAGTTCAATATCGCCGTAGGAGTTTTCCACCGACACGTCTCCGGAAAGCTTCGTATTTTGGATTTTCGCATCGCCATCCTCCAGCGTGATCGACCCATTCTCCCACGTTCCGCTCTTCAGTTCCACATCACCGTAATCTGCTTTGCATTTGATATTCTGCATGTCACATCCGAAAAGTGTGATATCTCCATCCGCATTTTGCAGTCTTCCGCTTTCCGCCTGGATGCCATTCATCTGCACATCACCGAATCCCATCGTTACCTCTATTTTTTTCAGTACCTTCTTTTCCGGTACATACAGAATCACTCCTGTTTCCGACTGTTTACCGCCACTTAAGATTTCTTCCGTAAAGTCAATATTAATGTAAATCGTATCGGACACTGCGCTTGTCTCTTCGATGCTCAGAACACCGTCCCGCACGCGATATTCCACTGCAGTCTCTCCTTTTTTCGACGGAATCCGCCAGGCGAGATAACAGGAATCGTCACCGGACGGAAGGATGTTCAGGTCGCCGATCGTAAGGTCTGCCTGCAGTTCATCAAAATCATCAAGTTTTATCTTTTCCTGTGCGGAAATGCCGTCTTCCTTCTTCGCAGAACCGCTCATCGCATTCAGATCATACGTTTCCGCGTATGCTTTTCCGCCGCTTGCCCATCCGCTGAACATCAGCACTGCACCGGCAATACAGCAGGCACATCCTGTCAGTAATGCTGTTTTTGTCCATTTTTTCATGATCTGCTTCCTCCTTTTTTCGTTACCTTACGTGTACACCACACGAACAGCCGTCCCATCCATTTTGCAAAGTATACGCCGAACACCGCGCACAGAATACTGATTCCCAGCATGAAAACGCCCATTCCGGTAATAAAGCAGAATCCGCCGAAGGAAACCGAGACTGCCAGAATGCCGCGCAGCAGCATCTTAATTCCGGCGGCCACGCCGACAACTGCAATCAGAAAGACGCTCATATCAAGCAGTGCCGCACAGAGGGCCGCGCAGAGCAGAACGATGAGAATGCTGATCAGAATCGGGGCTCCGATCGGGGCTGCAAACAGGGCGAGAATCGCGATCCAGACGACGTTGGCGCCTGTCGTTTTTTTCTTCTCTTTCTGTTTTTCTTCCTTTTCCATTGCCTCGCGTTCATCTACTTTTTTGTCCAGAAGATTCCGCATCAGCTCGGCGGCTGCCTGTTTCGGTGTTCCGAGTTCTTTGATCACGGCCTGCTCATTTTCCGGACCGGCATCTGCAAAATACTCGGTGAAGTATTCCATCGCATCTTCATAGTCGCTCTGCGGAAGCTTCCTCAGATACTTTTCCAATTGTTTCAGATATTCCCCACTCGTCATTCTTTTTTCCTCCACTCGATGATGTTGTCAATGGTGTCACGATAGGACTTCCATTCGCCCTGCAGGTACGCCATCTGTGTTTTTCCTGCTTCTGTGATCGAATAATACTTCCGTTTTCTGCCCTGGTACTCTGCGGAATACGTCGTCACGTAGCCCGCCTTTTCCAGTTTTTTCAGGATCGGGTACAGTGTCGACTCTTTGATGTCTGCAACCAGTTTGATCGTCTGGCTGATTTCATATCCATAAGAATCTTCCCGATTCACAATCGACAGGATCATAAATTCGATCAGCAGTGCTGATACCGGAAAATACATAAAAAACCACCTCCGTTAGTTTCTGATATGTAAAATATTTATATATATATATAATTTATACATATCATAAGACTATGGAGGCGGTTTGTCAAGGGGAATATATAAAATTTTTACATATTCGCTGTCATGTCATCATCTGTGTTTATTTCAGGGCTTTTCCGGAACCGAATGCGTCGCCGACTTTGTCGCCCATGGCGAGATAGGTGTTGTTGACCGGGTCGAAGGCGATTGGTTTCAGTTTTTTCGGGTCGATCTTTCCGTCGGTCAGAACGCTCTCGTCTGCGCAGACGTTCACGATCTCGCCGACCAGAATGCCGTTGTCAAAGCTTTTCACTTTGCACTCCAGTGCCATCGGAAGCTCGTCGATCAGCGGCGCGTTGACGAATTCGCTCTTCGTTGCATGGAAACCGGCGCGTGCAAATTTATCCGGAACTTTTCTGCCGGACTCGATGCCGACGTAATCGCAGCCAACAACAGTATCCTCGGTTGCCATGCTGACGGTGAAGGCACCGGTTGCGGCAAGGTTGTCTGTTGTCTTGTGGTCGCCCATGCTGATGGAGATCTCATTGAAATCTGTGACTACACCCCATGCAGCATTCATGGCATCCGGGTTGCCATCTTTGTCGTATGTTGCAATAATCAGAACCGGAAGTGGATACATGTTTGGTTTTGCTCCAAAATTTACTCTGCTCATGGTTGTTCCTCCTGTTTTGCTTGATTTTCTTTATTATAACGCTTACAGCGAACTTTAACACAAGAGATTTTCTCTGCAAATTTTCTTAATCGTTTAATTTTCTCGTCATATCATGCCATTCCTCGCCGCCCCAGGTGGATGCGGAGATTCCCTCGTCGCGGAAATTCATCTTTTTGTACATCTCCACCTTATCCTGCAGGCAGGTCAGAATGAGCTGTTTTCTTCCGTTTTTCTGTTCCCGGCGGCTGTACTCTTCCATCAGCGCGCGGGCGATTCCCTGGCCGCGGTATTCCGGCAGGACACTGAGACCCAGCAGCATGACGTTTTCTCCCTTCGGGTCGTACAGACTGATTTCATCGAAAAAGGCATCACGGAATTTTGTCTCGTTTGTTGCAAGTCCGTTCAGCGTTCCGGCGATTTTTCCGGTTTCTTTGTCTACTGCTGCCAGAAACAGCTCCGGCGCGTACTGCACCCGCTCGCGCATGCTCTTTTCGGAGCACGCCTCATTCGGCGGAAAGCACGCCAGCTCAATGGCAACGCCCTGTTCCATTTCATCCTGGCGGATGGTTCGAAGTTCATATCGTTCCATTTTATGGTATTCCTCCATTGCCCGCTCAAAAAACTGCAGAAAACCGTCTTCCACGGCAAGCTGATCGAGCGCGGCTTCTTGCTCATTCAGATCGTAATAATATTTTCCGGTCCGCAGATCGATCGACAGACGGTCGAGCGGAAAGCCTTTTTTGCTCATCGGATGGGGTGTGCTGACCATGCGGAAAGGAGCGCTCTCCATTGACGGGTCCATCGCGTCATAGCGGTGGTCCGCATCAAGAATCAGCGAAACTGCGTTTTTGTAGCGTCCCGTCAGGCCGCCGTACTTTTCCGCAAGGGCGGCGTAATGCGCGGTCATTTCTTCATCGGACAGATACTTTCCGTTCACGGTCCGCACATGGACGCCGGGCTGGTCGTCCTCTGCCACGTTGTCAAAATACAGACCGGAATCACAGGAGAACACCGGCATACGAAGCGCGTTGAAATACGCCTCCGCCTTTTTCCTGGCATTTTCCAGAGGCGTTTTTCCATCCTCGATAATCTCTGGCTGCTTAACACCGCCAAGATCTTTCAGCCCGATCAGCTCAATCCCAAGACCGGCAAGGCGATGACGCATCGCGTCGAGTTTTGCCGGGTTGCCGGTTCCGTACAGTAACTTCATTTCTGCCCCCTTTTATGCCTCGATGCCGAACTCTTCCGGGCGGAAGCGCGGGCAGACATTTTCCGACGATGTGATGACGGATGCAGCAAGACGCGTACCGATTTCAACTGCCTGGCCAAGCGTTTTTCCATAGGTCAGACCGGCGGAAACACCTGCACAGAACGCATCACCGGCTCCTGTTGTATCTTTTACCTGTACTTTCTGCGCCGGGCAGAAGCCGCTCTCTCCGTCTGCTTCCGCATAAACCGCTCCGTCGCCGCCCATTGTTACGACCATGGCCGGAACATTTGCCGCTTTCAGACGCTCGGCGAGAATCTTTTCCATCTCGGCCGGTGTTTTTTCGCTGTAATCATCGGAGAAGAAAACGCCTGCCTCGAGCTGGTTGCAGATCAGGCAGTCAAATTTCTGCAGAAGATCTCTTCTGCTGACCGCGATGTTCATGTTGCTGACAACGCCGTACAGTTTTTTATCGTATTTTTCACAGAGCTGTACCAGCTTTTTGATGATCTCTTTGTCCATATCGATCTCTGCCACAATGGAATCGCAGTTTTCGATAATTTCATCTCCGTTTTCTTCCAGAATACCGAGAATCGGCATCAGGTTCGGGCGCTGGGAAATGGAGCCCGCCAGGTCACCGTTGTGATCGAAGACAGCAAGCCATGTTCCCATACCGTTCGGGATTTCTTTCATGTATTCGGTATTGACTTTGTGGCGCTGCAGTTTGCGCACAACATCCTCGCCGAGTGCGGTATTGTCCGCGATTCCAAGGAAGGTCGGGCGCAGTTCCAGGTTTGCGATATCCTCCACCACGTTTCGGCTCACACCGCCGTGGATGTATTCGACATGGCCGGCGTTTCTGCCGTCCGGGACGTAGATGTCCTCTGGAAAACCTTTGATATCCACAAAAACTGCTCCTAATACTACGATTCCATTTTTATTTACTGCCATGTTTCTTTTTTCCTCTCCTGTTTTTTCATTCCTTCTTTTTTCAGACAAGCCTCTTCGTCTGTTTCACGAAATTTCTGTCTTCTCAGCATCCAAATAATGCAAGGCACTTTTACATTGCTGCTCTCTGCTACTGTCTCGACAGTTGAGACAGTGAAGAACGCTCAACTCCTACACAATTCATCCGCTCTGGCCTCTGATTGGCCATACACTCGCAGGGAGTTGAGTTGCCAGATTTCACCGTCTCGACCTGGAAGCTGGTCCTTATTTCTTTGTGTTGACATCAAGACAACCGTCTCCACATGCTCCGACCACGCGAACATATCATACCCCCATGCCTCTTCTGCCTTATATCCGTGTTTCGTCAGATACCGCAGGTCTCTCGCCAATGTCTCCGGATTGCAGGAGACGTAGACCACTTTTTTCGGTGAAAGGGTTACGACAGAGGACAGAAAGGCTTCATCACTGCCGGCTCTTGGCGGGTCCATGAAGACGACGTCGGCTTTTTCGCCTTTTTCGGCCATGGAGACCATGAAGGCGCCGGCGTCGTTCTGGTAGAAGGAGACGTTTTTGATTTGGTTTCGTTTGGCGTTTGTTACGGCATCGCGGACGGCGTCCGGGTTCAGTTCGACGCTGATGACTTCTCTGGCATCGCGGGATGCGATGAGGCCGATGGTTCCGATTCCGCAGTAGGCGTCCATGACGCGTTCGTTTCCGGTGAGACCGGCCAGGGAGATGGCTTTTTCGTACAGGTTTTTCGTCTGAACCGGGTTGACCTGGTAGAAGGACTGCGGGGAGATGCGGAAGGTGCAGCCACAGAGTTCATCCTCGATGTAACCGCGTCCGAAGAGGACAATGTCGCGTTTTCCGAGTACCATGCTGTCGGTGCGGTCGTTGACGTTCAGTACGATCGTGGTGATCTCCGGGTGGAGTTTGCGCAGGGCCTTTACGAAGTTGTTTTTTGACGGGAAGACTGGTGATACGCAGACGAGGACGACCATGATCTCGCCGGAAGCAAAGCCGGTGCGCACCATGACGTGGCGCAGGAGGCCGTAGCCGCTGTCCTCGTTGTAGATCATGATTTTGAAGCTCTTCAGCAGACTGCGGATATCGCGGATGATGGCATCGGCACGCTGATCCTCGAGCAGGCACTCATCGACCGGGACCACTTTGTGTGTGCCCTTTTCATAAATGCCGGATATGATCGTTCCGTCTTTTTTGCGTGCAAAGGCGGAATTGACTTTATTCCGGTAATGATAAGGATTTTCCATGCCAACCATGCCTTTGACCGGGACGATGCCCTTCAGAGTCTTCTTCAGGAACTGCTCTTTTTTCGCGAGCTGCTCTTCGTAGGAGAGGTTCAGATATGTGCATCCGCCGCATTTTTTCTGATAAGGACATTTCGACGATGATGAACTCTTTTTCTGCTTTCCTTTTTCCGGTGCCACGCTCTTTGTTTTCTCTGTACGAACGGCTTTCTTTTTATTTTTCCTGTCGAAATACGTCTTTTTTCTTCCGTCAGCTCTTTTATTCTTCTCTCTCGTGTTTTCCACTTTCTCTTACCTTCTTCCTCTATTTCGCAAACCCGCGCAGCAGCGCGATCTCTTTTGCATATCCGTCCAGCTCATTCGGTGTTTCCAGATAGAACGGCAGTCCCGCCAGCGCCGGATGTGTCACAATCCGCTCAAATGCCGCAAGCCCCAGCGATCCCTCGCCGATCTTCTCATGGCGGTCCTTATGGCTCTCAAACGGATTCTTGCTGTCGTTCAGATGAACCGCTTTCAGCTTCGAAAGTCCTACCACGCGATCGAACCCCTCAAGCACATCATCGAGGTGATCCACAATATCGTATCCCGCATCGTACACATGGCACGTATCCAGGCAGACACCCATATGGTCTTTTAATTCCACGCGCTCCAGAATCGCCGCCAGCTCCTCAAACGAGCGGCCGACTTCGGTTCCTTTTCCTGCCATCGTCTCGAGCAGCACCGTGGTCGTCTGCTCCGGTTTTAAAATTTCATTCAGCATCTCCGAAATCAGACGGATTCCCTCTTCCGCCCCCTGTCCGGTATGGCTGCCCGGGTGGAAATTGTAGCAGTTTCCCGGCGTATACTCCATCCGTTTCAGATCATCCGCCATCGTCATCCATGCAAACTCTCTCGTGTGCGCATCCTTCGAGCACGGATTCAGCGTGTACGGCGCATGTGCCAAAATGCGCTCGATTCCATGCTCCTTACTGTAAGAAAGAAACGCTGCGACATCCGCCTCGTCGATGGCTTTCGCCTTGCTTCCTCTCGGGTTTCTTGTAAAAAACTGAAAGGTATTCGCCCCGATGGACACTGCCTCTTTTCCCATGGCAAGATATCCTTTGGACGATGATAAATGACATCCTATTGTCAGCATAACTTCTATTCTCCTTTATTTCCAAACCACAACTCACCGATTCTCTGCGAGCCGCATTACTTAAAGCACAATTTTCCGGTACGGAATTCCCATCTCCGAGAGTGCTTCCTCCTCCCGCTTCTGACACGTAAAGAGCAGCACCTGCGTCCGGTTTTCCGCCAGCCATTTCAAAGTTTCTTTCAGCCGGTTTTCATCGTAAAACGCAAACGATTCATCGAGAATCACCGGCAGCTCCTCCTCGCCGCAGAGCACATCCATCGCCGCCATGCGGAGCGCAAAGTACGCCTGCTCGATCGTGCCGCGGCTGACCTGTTCAAGCGGCACATATTCGTCTGCGGTGTGAAGGCCGATCCGCAGATTCTCATCCATATTCACCTGCAGATAGCGGCCATTCGTCAGCGATGACAGCGTTTTTGACATCTGCTGTTTTAAGCGGTCGCCGATCCGGCTCTGCATCTGTACGGAAAGACTCTGGATCGTCTCCCCCGCCAGGGAAAGCGCATCGAGTTCTTCCTGCAGATGATCTTTTTCCGTCATGGAAATGCAGAGCTCTTCGTATTCACTCTGCAAGTTCGACAGCACCGTCTGTTTCTGCCCCAGCTCCTGCTTCAGGCGGTCCACATTCCACTGCTGGCGGCGGATCGCCTGCTCCTCCGGCTCCGTCACGACCTGCTCGACCTCCGTTTTCCGGTGACGGAACAGACTGTACGCCAGATACAAGAGCGCCGCAATCGCAAGCCCGAGTCCCGTTCTCGTCAGCAGCGAATCAATATGGAAGAACTGCAGAATGCATAAGAACAAGAGAAATCCAGCCAGCGCCACGCACGCGGCACCCCATTTGCGGCTCTTCCGAGATTCTTTTTTCATTTTCCGCACCCGTTCGATCGGCACATCCTTCTGATAAATATCCCGCTTCATCTGCTCTTTCGCCTGCTGCAGATTCTCCTCGCTCTGACGGCACTCCTCCGTAAAAACGGAAATTTTTGTCTCAAGTTCTTCCTTCCGTTTTTCCAGTCCCGCCAGCGTCTTTTTCTGTTCCTGCTCCAGGCGCTTTCTCTTCTGCTTCAGCAAATCCAGCGCCGCCGCCACATCGAGCTCTCCATCGCTGCTCCCCTGGTAATTTGCCATATAGTTCCGCAGCTCATCCGCAAGCCCTTCCTCGGTTCTGCCTTTTAACTGCCCGATCGAAGCCGTATTATCATACACAATCTCACTGACACCGCCGAGCAGCATGGAAAGATCGCCGTCCACCACGGAGAGCACCTCGCCGTCCGTCAGGCACACCAGCTTTGCATTGGCGTTCTGCCGCCCGAAATTCCGTGTCAGGCGGAACCGTTTGCCGCCGCTTTCAAGCACCATCTCTCCCGCATAGTATGCCGGATTTTCCCATGGCTCATAACGACTGTAGACATCATTTTTTGCCGCCCGCCCCCGGCCGCGTGTCATGCCGAACAGCATGCTGCGGATGAAGGTATGGACGGTCGATTTTCCGCTCTCATTTTCCCCGCTGATGAGCTGAATCCCATCGGAAAATTCCAGTGTGCGGTTCTGCATTTTTCCAAAATTGCGGATTTCCAGTTTTTCTATTTTCATCTTCTATGCCTCCCGCAATCTTTTTTCAGCCGTTCCTGCGTGCCGCCAGCAGCGCCTCGAGACCATAGTCGAGCGCCTTCTGTGACTGCGCATCCGTCTTTGTTTCAAATGCTTCAATATAGGCGCTGATCAGACTAGCGCCATACGTTTTCTTCAGCTGTTCCAGATCGTATGCCGGACGTGTTTTATCCTCCACGGAGATGACTCTGCCGCAGTCCAGCAGCCGTTTCGGAGAAAATTCCAGCTCGGCGGCACGGTGTCCCACAAGTTTCAGGCGGATGATTTTTCGGATCTTCCCATCCTCCCGCAGCGCCAGCTCCTGTTTCAGCTTCGTCTCCAGCGCATACTGTGTCAGATCCTCCGTCACGTTCAACACCAGATCTTCGTACTCATATCTGGCAAACGGCACAAACTGAATCCGCGTGCCGTGCTCGTCCACTGTTCCGCGGATGTAGCCGTGCGGCCCCAACTGCGTCTCATCCGTCGGTTCGAGTGCGCCTGCGTATGCCATTTTGTCGGGAATAAGAATCCCCGGCTTATGAATGTGCCCGCACGCAATATAATCAAACCCAGCCTGCGCCATGCGGCCCGGATTCCACGGCATGTGGCGGGCATCGCCGCCGTGGAATCCGTACACCGCCGTCTTCTTCTCCGGAACTTCAACACACTCCGGCTCCGGCGACAGGAGCATTACCACGTTGTCTGCCCAGTCGAAACCGCGGTAAAAGCTCTCCCGCTTCACATAATCGTGGTTTCCGGCAATCAGCACGACGATCGTCTCCGGGATGGAAGCAAAGAGATCATTAACCTCTTTCAGTTCCCGCAGCAGCGGCTGACGCTGGAACAGATCTCCCGCGATCAACAGAAAGTCCGTCTTTTCCCGACCGGCCAGGCGGATGATCCGCCGGAAGCTCTCCCAGATGGCCTCCCCGCGCTCCTCGCTCCAGGGAAATCCCGCATCCGGCTGCATGCCAAGATGCACGTCCGCAATATGAATAAACCGCATAGGCGCATACCCCTTTCTGGATTCATTTTCTCCATTACTACAATACGGACGTCAGGCACACCAAATCCACATTGGATTCCACTGCACCCGGCATCCGTATTTTTTAAGTTTCTATATCACTTTTCGTAATTACAGCTCGCAGTTGTTTACTGTTCTCGGGAACGGGATGACGTCGCGGATATTGCCCATTCCGGTCAGATACATGACGCATCTTTCAAATCCCAGTCCGAATCCTGCATGGTGGGTAGAACCATATTTTCTGAGGTCCAGATAGAATCCGTAATCTTCCTCAGCAAGTCCCAGCTCTTTCATACGGCCAAGCAGTTTCTCGTAGTCGTCCTCACGCTGGCTTCCGCCGATGATCTCTCCGATGCCGGGTACCAGCAGGTCCACAGCGGCGACCGTTTTGCCATCGTCATTCAGGCGCATATAGAACGCCTTGATCTCCTTCGGGTAATCGGTCACAAATACCGGCTTTCCAAAGACCTGTTCTGTGAGGTATTTTTCGTGCTCGGTCTGTAAATCGGTGCCCCAATCCACCTTATATTCAAAATTCTCGTTGTTCTTTTTCAAGAGCTCTACCGCCTCGGTATAGGTCACTCGGGCGAAATCGGAATTCACCACGTTGTTCAAGCGGTCTACAAGCCCTTTATCGACAAATTGGTTAAAGAATGCAATGTCCTGCGGGCAGGTGTCCATCACATAGCGGATCACAAACTTCATCATATCTTCTGCCAGCTGCATGTCATCCTGCAAGTCTGCGAAGGCGATCTCCGGCTCGATCATCCAAAACTCCGCCGCATGGCGCTGGGTATAGGACTTTTCCGCACGGAAGGTCGGTCCAAAGGTGTACACCTTGCCGAAGGCCATCGCCATGCATTCGGCCTCCAATTGGCCGGAAACCGTCAAAGATGTGTGCTTCTGGAAGAAGTCCTGGCTGTAGTCAACAGCGCCATCCTCTGTACGGGGCAGATTCTCTGGGTCCAGTGTCGTGACGGTAAACATCTCGCCTGCCCCTTCGCAGTCGCTCCCGGTGATGAGAGGCGTGTGGGCATAGACAAAGCCATTTTCATTGAAGAATTTGTGAATCGCATAGGCCGCTGCACTGCGCACACGGAATGCCGCGCTGAACGTATTGGTGCGCGGGCGCAAATGTGCGATGGTACGCAAATATTCCATGGTATGGCGCTTCTTTTGCAGCGGATAGTCCGGCGTAGAGGCCCCCTCCACGATAATCTCCGAGGCATGAATTTCAAAGGGTTGCTTTGCCTCCGGCGTCAGGAGCAGTTCTCCTGTGACAACAATGGCAGAACCAACATTCAACTTTGCAATGTCCTTATAATTGGGCAGCTTATCCGCCTCAAAAACGATCTGCACGCCCTTAAAGCAGCTTCCATCGTTTAAATCAATAAATCCGAGCGCTTTCGAATCTCGAATTGTGCGCGCCCAACCGCATACAGTGACCGTCTTCCCTCCGAGCTCTTCCATGCCGGCATAGAGCTCTTTAATCTCTGTTCGCTTCAAAGTACTTGATCCTCCTGTTTTCTGCGCGCAAAAGCCATGGCTGCTGCGCGTTTCATTCATATGTTTCTATATTATAACAGGACACCTATCGGTGCAAGTAAAATATTTACGCAAAATTTAAAAAATCTTGTAAAACCCCCTTGATTTTTTCAAAAGAATCCGTTATAATGATCAAGCTGTCACCGATGATGACAAAACAAAGCCATTTGGAGAGGTATTCTAATTGGTAAGGAGCCACATTGGAAATGTGGTGTGCCGCAAGGCATTGTGCGTTCGAGTCGCATCCTCTCCGCCACAAGAAATTCCAAACAATTCGCTTCGGATTGTTTGGAATTTTTTCTTATATTCCGTTGTGATGCGCTTGACTTCCCCACGAGCTACCTGACCAAATTTATATAATGGGAGGTTTCCCTATGGATTTTCTGGAGATTGCAAAATCGCGCCAGAGCTGCCGCGACTATGACAGATCCCGCCCGGTGGAGCGTGAAAAGCTGTTAGCCTGCTTGGAAGCGGCCCGCCTTGCCCCCTCTGCCTGCAACGCCCAACCCTACCATTTTACATTGGTAACCGGCAAACAGGCCGAAGCGGTGGGCAACTGCACCCGCAGCCTCGGGATGAATGCGTTCACAGAATCGGTTCCGGCATTTGTGGTAATCAGTGAGGAACCCTACAATCTGACTGCCGGTGCTGGCGCAAAAGTTAAGGGACAGGACTACCGCTCGGTGGATATCGGCATTGCAGCGGCCTACTTTACCGCGGAGGCCACCGCGCAGGGATTGGCCACCTGTATCCTCGGCTGGTTTGAAGAGAAAAAACTGCAAACACTGTTACACTTGCGCCGTCCTGTGCGCCTGGTGATTGCGGTTGGCTATGCGGCACCAGGGGACCCACTGCGCGCCAAAAAGCGCAAAACAATGGAGGAGCTGACGACATGGAAGTAAGTGCAGAAAAACTCTTCTTTTTTGAAAAAGATCCCGCTATGCTGGACGTCTACCTATCCATTGAAGCGGTACTTTTAAAGCGCTATCCGGGAATTCACGTCAAGGTGCAAAAAACACAGATCACCTTTGCGGGCCGCCATGGATTTGCCTTTGTTTCGCTGCCATTCCGAAAGGTGAAGGGACGTCCGGAGCACTATCTGATCCTTTCTTTTGGGCTCTCGCACCGCATGGACTCCCCGCGCATCGCGATTGCCGTCGAACCTTACCCCAACCGCTGGACTCACCATGTCGTGATCCAAAACGCTAGCGAGCTCAACAGCGAGATTTTGGGATGGTTGGATGAGGCGCACGCTTTTTCGGAGAGCAAACGATAGCAGATGCTGCTGCAAATTTGAGCGTTTGCTTCAGCCTCTTGCTGTCAAAATCCAAGCAGTTTCTTCGCTTTATTTCTCCTAATGTGTTTAGAAACGATTATATTGCATAAAAAAGGCTTGCGCCGCTTTTCAACGGCTGCAAGCCTTTTTGTCATCTGAAAACCACTCGCCTAGCGAGTGATTTTCAGATGACAAAAATGGGCAAGTGTGGCCATACTTGCCCTGCTTGCCAAAATGTGCGCTTTCCGGAAGTATCAGTGTTTGAGAAGATCAGAGCTGTGCTATTTCGTTCTTGCGTTATCCTATTCGATGTGGTAAAATAAAGTCAAAATTTAGAATTTGTTTTTATTATGAGAAGGTGACGGAGTGCCAAAGGTTGCTTATTCTGACGAGGACAGAGAACGTATTAGGATGCAGCTTGTTACAGTTGGGCTTGACCTAATGGCAAAACAAGGCATACAACATACAACCGTGGAGCAAGTATATAAAAAAGTTGGTATTTCGCGAACGTTCTTCTATTCCTTTTTCGCAACGAAAGAAGATTTGATTGTTGAAACGCTTTACTTGCAACAGCCCAAAATCATCAAGTATGTACAAACGCTGATGGCCGATCCTGCTTTAAGCTGGCGTGACGCAGTGAAACAATTTCTCCATGCCTGTTGTTATGGAGAAAAAAATGGAATTGCTGTTTTAACGATTGAAGAACAACAGCTCATTTTCAAGCGTCTATCAAAGGAAAGCTATCAAGTGTTCCGCCAAAAGCAACTTCGTCTTTTTGGAGAAATTTTAGAAAACTTTGGAATAAGGGCAGATACAGCAAGGATCAATCTATTTACGAATTTAAGTTTGACAGCGATGGTTGTACGCAGAGCCATCCCCAATACGCTTCCCTTGTTTGTTCCGGAGGCCGCTGATGAGACGGTCGATTTTCAACTGAATGCGATTGTGGATGCCTTGGAGAAATTGAAAACAGCCCCCACTCCTTGATGGGTGGGAATGAAAAATCCGTCCGAATATTATGGTTTGGCGTCATATTCAGATGGATTTTACTTTACTCAAAATAAAAACAAATTTTATTATTTATCTTTATTTTATGGCTATGAGAACGAAAACCAAACAAAGGAGGACACACGATGAACGTATTTTATCTGTTCGTAAACAAATATCCGCCGGGTAATGACTTGCGAAAACCAACCGCTGAAACGCTGGAACAATTTCAAGGAAAACTGCCGGCAGAACTCCTTGACTTTTGGCAGGAATATGGCTTCGGAAATTATGGCGGAGGATTACTGAAAATTATAGATCCTACGGATTATATTGATACGCTCACACTTTGGCTGGGTGAGCAGGAAGATTGCTTCCCCATTTTAATGACTGGATTCGGAACACTTTTTATTTACCGCAAACGATCTGAAACAGCCGGCGATATGTGTTTGCTGGACATTCACTACCGCAGATCAGGCAGTTTTTCTACCGGTTTTTCCGATTTTTTTGAGCGTATCCTTCCCGCTGAAAACTTTGCGGAACAATTTTTGCGAGTGGACTTATTCCAAGAGGCATCCGCTAAGCATGGCGGCCTTGCAGAGAATGAGATTTTTTTCTTTGCTCCGGCTTTGGCGTTTGGCGGAGCCGAGTCCATTCAATATGTCGAAAAAGGGAACGCCGTTGTTCATCAGCACCTGTTATTTGAAATGGGAACGGACAATTCTAGTGCTGCAAAGCCTGACGATATGTGGTCGCAAGCCTATGAAGCCAACCCCCATGTATTTGAATTGGAGAACGGTGGTTTAATGGTTAGCTTTCCCTTTTCGGAAACGGTGGATACCATCTTGCCGATAGCACCAGAAACGCTATACGAGGTTGAGGGAGAGACGGTTTCGCTGTGGGCGCTGACGTTTGTTAGCTTGACAAAAGAGGAAAATCTCGGCTTTTTGGAGTATCACAGGGCTTTGCAACGGCTACAGCCCTACATCTTAGAAACAAGAGGGGACTACCTATTGATCCGTGGCATGAGCCTGGCGGAGATGGAATGTGTTTTGTCGGACGCCATAGATTGATCGCCATTCATTTTCAAAAATACATATTTAGGAGGAAAAAGTATGGGCTTTTTTAGCAAGTTGTTTAAGGGACCGGAAATCGATATGGAAAAGAGCCATGCAAATGCGAAAAAAATGCGCGCTCTATTTAACCAGGTCGTTGAAGGCGGGGACAATTATAGGCTGATTTTCGGATATACCGAGGATGTGAGCCGCTTCAATTATGGATTTGTTCATGGGAGTAAAACGAAAATCGGAAATTTAATTGTCGGCTGGAACGAGGCCAGTCAAACGATTGTGGTCGTTCCCACGGTACCCGATCTTTCCGGCTGTGGTGATCCGACCTACTATCGCCGCTCTGAAATTTTGAAAGCCTATCGAAACAAATACCCTACCGATGCGTTTATCATTTACCCAGACAAAAAAGGATATATCGGTATCAATGCCTATGATTGGCTGGAAGATGAAAAGCTATATGTCTATGTTTCGCAGGACGAGGAGTTGGCCGCTTTTACTGATTTCTTTATGAACAGATTTGCAACAAAGTGAGGTTAAAATGCCTTTGGGAGAAATTGGAGCGATCCTGCTGTTCCTTTTGGTGGTATTTATATTTGGTAATCTGTGGTTCCATTTTATAGAAGCAATATTAAGACGGATCAAAAAGCTGTTTACACGCCGCCAAAAACCTCCGGCATGGCATACGCTCCCCCCTGATGAGGAGGACAGAAAAAAAGATGGATATAAACGAAATTAGGAAACGGGCGCAACAAGCCCGTGAGAAGGCCGCCGATGCGATGAAAAAGACTTTTGAAAAAAGCGAAGAACTGGTTAATAACCTCGAGGTTTCCAGCTCTGAAAAAGAAGCATCTATATCTGCTGCTGAGGCAGAGGAACAGATCCATGCCAGCACGGAGCGGCAAGTAGAAATTCTTGGTCAGATATTAGGGGCCGATGGTGTGGCACAAATGGCCGTCAATGAGGAACTATTACAAAAAATGGTCAATGAGAAAGTCGCTGAAGCTACTGCTTCCACTACAGAGAACTTGATGGGGCAACTTTTTGGAGAAGATATGGGCGTTCTCGCGGCGGCTCTGGAAATGCTGGAGATGGAGGATGCCGACGAAGAGGAAGAACCCGTATGGAATTTAGAACTGGAGCAAAACCTTTATATTACCTTGGATGAAACGATGGCTCGGCTTGAGGCCATCCCTGAGCCAGAACCGATTCCTTACCAAAAAAATGACGCAAAATGGGAACGCTTTGGCATCTTGCTGTCTGGTATTGTATCGACCCTTAACGACCACAATCTGTATAGTATGGATGTGGAGGAACATATCCCAGTCATGGAACAGAAAGTCGTGTCCCTTGTACGCCGCTCCTGGGGGATAAATGGTCGTAGCGATCTGCTGGATATGATCCGCTATTTAGCACAGGAGGGCTATATCCTGCGGTATCAGCTTTATAGTGAGGCATCCTCGCCTGAGGAACTGATGGACGAAACCATGGACGAGGATGACTGTGAGTCTACCAAGCGGGCATGGCGGTTTGCACAACGGTATAAAAGCCAATATGCCCCTGGCTTTATGGCTGGATGGGATATTGGCCGGGCGGCGATGCTGACCCGTTGGGGCTGCTATTTAGGCTGGCTCACGGAAAGCGAAGCTGTTGGTATTCTTTGGGATCTCTCCCAAAAGGTTGTGGAGGAGCTGCATAGCTGGCGCGAATTTGCCCAGTCTTATCTTTTTGGCGGTCTTATGTGGAAATTGCTATGCGGTGACAGCTCCGCTGGAAGTTACCTGGGCTATATTGCAGACGCCGCCACAGACCTGTTGACTGGAAAAGCAGAGCAAGACAGCGGACAATGGCGGGATTGCCCTTGGCCTGCACAGAGAAAAATCGGCTTTACATTGTAAACCCTTTGAAAATTACTGTTATTCACCAGCCTCCAACAGAAACGGCATATATAAAAACGTTGGATTGGTAGCTGCGTTGATGTGCGGTCCTGTGCCGGGCTGCTGCAACGCAATTCAGTCAGTGGCAACATAAAGAAAGGACTGGCCGCTATGTAGAAATACAGGAAAGAAAATTAAGCAGCCGCCCAACGGGATTCATTCTGAATGGAAAAAGATAAAAGTCAAAGGACAGCGGTTGGGACGATACGCTGTCCTTTGACTTTTTCTGCAAACTACAATAAATATCCCCCGGCCTTTGCCGGGGGATATTTATTCATTGATCCTGATTATTCCAGCGTTACCTTATGGAACACTTTCTTACCTTTTTTGATGATCACATACTTCTTCTCGAAGTCCTTATCCAAGGAAAGTTTCGCAGAAATCGACGCCACCTTCACATCGTCTACCGCAACGCCGCCCTGCTCAATCAATCTGCGGCCTTCCGCGCGGGATGGGGCAAGCTTTGTCTTGACCATCAGGTCGAGTACGCCGATTTCCCCGTCGGTGAAGTCCGCCTCGGTGATCGCAGTAGAAGGCATATTGTCGGTATTTGCGCCCTTGCCGAACAAGGCGCGCGCACCCTCCTGGGCCTTCTTCGCCTCTTCTTCGCCGTGGATCAACTTAGTGACCTCATAGGCGAGGATCTCTTTTGCCTTGTTGAGCTCGCCACCTTCGAGCTTTTCCAGCTCGTTGATCTCTTCTAGCGGCAGGAAGGTCAAAATCTTCAGGCAACGGATGACATCTGCGTCGTCCACATTGCGCCAGTACTGGTAGAATTCAAACGGCGAGGTCTTTTCCGGGTCGAGCCAGACGGCGCCCTTTTCGGTCTTGCCCATCTTTTTGCCCTCGCTGGTCGTGAGCAAGGTGAAGGTCATGCCGTAGACCTCTTTGGCCTCTTTGCGGCGGAGCAGCTCCACGCCGCCGATGATGTTGCTCCACTGGTCGTCACCGCCCAGCTCCATCACGCAGTTGTGGCGATGGTTGAGCTCGAGAAAATCGTAGCTCTGCATCAGCATGTAATTCAGCTCGAAGAAGGAGAGGCCGCGCTCCAAACGCTGCTTGTAGCACTCTGCCGCCAGCATCCGGTTGACGGAGAAATGCACGCCCACCTCGCGCAAGAAGTCAATGTAATTCAGGTTAAGCAGCCAATCGCCGTTGTTCGCCATAATCGCTTTCCCCTCGGAAAAGTCGATCAGGCGGGACATCTGCTTCTGGAAACAGGCGATGTTGTGGTCGATGGTCTCCTTGGTGAGCATCTTGCGCATGTCGGTCTTTCCGGACGGGTCGCCGATCATGCCCGTGCCGCCGCCGAACAGGGCGATCGGCACATGCCCGGCCTTCTGCATCCAGGACATCACCATGATCTGGACAAAGTGACCCACATGCAGACTGTCCGCTGTCGGGTCAAAGCCGATGTAGAAAGTGATCTTGTCGTTGTTCAACAGATCCCGGATCTTTTCCTCGTTGGTCGTCTGCGCGATTAAACCGCGCGCTTTCAGTTCGTCGTAAACGCCCATTTGTTTTCCTCCATTCTGTGTTGGGGGCAAAAGAAAACGCCCCCTGCGATTTTTGCAGAGGGCGGAGAAATTCCGCGGTACCACCTCAGTTTACCGCACCCTCACGAATGCGGCCTCATGGGTACAACCATACCCGTGCGCGTTAACGTGCGCAACCCCGGCCGGATCTACTGACCATCTGGCGTTCCACCCGGCGGCTCCAGGATGTATTTCCACAGACCGCTGCTCCCGCTTCCACCAACCGCGGGTTCTCTTTGCCAGCCGCATTCCGCGTACTTCTTCCCTTCGATGCCATTGCTCTCATTATATCCAACGGGTTTCAAACTGTCAAGGCGTTTTCTTCGCCATTTGCAGCATTTCTTCCGCATTTTGCAGCAAAAGCTCGGTGATCTCGGTGCCGCCCATAATCCGTGCCAACTCCCGTTTGCGCCCCTCATGATCGAGCGCCGTTACGTTGGTGTAGGTGCGGTCGTGCTCCACATGCTTTTTGATCCGGAAATGGGCGTCCGCTAGGGAAGCGATCTGCGCCAAATGCGTGACACAAATCACCTGCCGGGTGCGCGATACTTCCCGGAGCTTGAGCCCCACTTTTTGCGCTGCACTGCCGCTAATCCCGGTGTCGATTTCGTCAAAGATCAGCGTCCCGATGTGATCCGTACCCGCCAATACGGTCTTGATCGCCAGCATGATCCGGGAAAGCTCGCCGCCCGAAGCGATCTTCGCCAATGGCTTAGCCGGTTCGCCCGGGTTGGTAGAGATCAAAAACTGTACCCGATCGCATCCGGAGGGACTAAGTGCCCCTTCCTCGCGCTGTACCAGAAACGTCACGTTCGGCATGTCCAGGAAGGTCAACTCTTCCTGCACGCGCTTTGCAAACAGAGCGGCGACCTCTTGCCGCTTGGCGGAAAGCGCTTTTGCACAGCGCCAAGCTTCGGCCTCGGCTTCCTGATGTTCTTTCGTCAAACGCGCGATATGCGCATCGGAAAGCTCGATATCGGAGAGCTGCTTTTTGCAATCTTCCAAAAAGGCGAGCATCTCCTCCACGCTGCCGCCGTATTTCAAGCCGAGCCGGTACAACTGATCCAACCGGCCTTCGATCTGCTCCAATTCCTCCGGATCGTACTCCAAGCCGTCGGCCAGGCTCCCGATTTCCGTGTTACAGTCCTCCAGCTCATATTGCACACTGCGCAGCCGTTCCTCCAGGGAGGCTGCCGCGGGCAGATACCGCCCTGCATCGGCCAGGGCATCCGCTGCGTCGGTCACCGCCGAGAGCGCCCCTTCCGCCTCGTCCTCCCCATCCAGCGCCAACTTCGCCGCCTGCAACGCACCGGCGATCTTTTCGCTGTTCCGATAGAGGTCGCGCCGTTCGGTCAGCTCTTCCTGCTCTCCCGGCCGCAGCTGGGCCGCCTCCAATTCGCCGATTTGATAGGTCAGCAAGTCGATCTGCCGCGCTTTCTGGGCTTCATCCATCTGGAAGCCTTCCAGCTCCTTTTTTACGCGGTTCATGCGGCGATACGCCTCTTGATACGCCTGCAGGAGCGCTTGGGGAACGCCCATCCGGTCCAGATAGCCCATATGGGACTCCGGGGACAGCAGCCCATAGCTCTCATGTTGGCCATGGATATTGATCAGCTGTGCGCCGATCTCACGCAGAACCGAAACGGTCGCCGGCCGGCTGTTGATGCGGCAGGAGGATTTCCCCTCTGCGCTGATTTCGCGCTGCAACAGAAGCGTCCCGTCCTCCTCCGCTGCATATCCAAGCTCCCGGATGGCTTCCAGAACGTTTTCCTCCACATCGGAGAATGTTGCGCTGACAAAGGCAGAGCGCGCCCCTGTGCGGATCAGATCCCGCGAGGTGCGCTCTCCCAACACGGCGTGCAGCGAATCGATCAAGATCGACTTTCCTGCGCCTGTTTCACCCGTAAGGACGTTAAAGCCTCCTTGAAAGTCGATGGATGCCCGCTCAATCACCGCGATATTTTCAATATAAAGCTGGGTCAACATCGCTCATCACCCGACAATCCTTTTCAGTTCCGCCACCAAGCGTTCCGCGGATTCATCGTCCCGCGTCACGACAAAGATCGTGTCGTCCCCCGCAAGAGTCCCCACCACGGATTCCCAATGAAGGCCGTCCATAGCGGCGCAAATCGCCTGTGCCATCCCGGTCAACGCCTTGATGACGACGATGTTGCGCGCGCAGTCAATGGAGATGGAAGAATCCGCCAACAGCGAAAAGAACTTAGAAGACAGGTCCTTTCCCGTTTCCTTGCCGGTCGAATAGCGGTATTTGCCATCGTTGGAGAGGGTTTTCACCAGCCGAAGTTCCTTGATGTCGCGGGAAACGGTCGCCTGCGTCACATCAAATCCATCCTCCCGAAGGAGCCGCAGCAGTTCCTCCTGCGTGTCGACGCTGTGTTCATTGATAAGCTCCAAGATTTTGGCATGCCGCCTTGTTTTCATTTCAGGATCTCCTCTCCGCTAATTTTTGATTGAGTACTTCATAGAAATTGTTCTGTTTGAGCTTGATAATCTGCGCCCGATACCCTGAACGCCGGATATAGATGGCACAGCGGTCCGGCACCGGAAGTGCGCGCTCCCCGTCGACGGTCAAAAAGACTTCGCTGTCCTCATCCCGCACCGCATGGGCCTCTAAAACGGCATCGCCGCCAAAGACAACGGTCCTGGCAAACAGGGAATGCGGACAGATCGGCGTCAGCAAAATACACTCCATGCTTGGGTCGATCACGGGCCCACCCGCGGAAAGCGAGTAGGCGGTGGACCCGGTCGGCGTGGAAAAAATCAGGCCATCCGCCCGGTAGCCGCACATATTTGCACTGTTGAATAGCACCTTAAAATCGAGGATTCGGGAGAGCGACCCGCGGGAGATCACCGCGTCGTTCAATGCGTAATACGTCTGATGCGCACCGTCTAACACAGTATCCACCTGCAAAAGCATCCGGTTCTCAACGGCATACTTTCCGGTGACAAGCCCTTCCAGCTTTTCCAGCTCATCCGCTTCCAAGCCCGCCACAAATCCCAGGCGGCCCACGTTGATGCCCAACACAGGCTTCCCGGCCATCGCCGCATGTTTGGCCGCATGGATGATGGTCCCGTCGCCGCCGACCGCCACAACAATGTCACAGACCGCCAGCCCCTGATAAAAATCTTCACAAAACTGGACGCCGCTCTCCGGAAAGTCCATCCGATACCGGCAATCCATCGAAACTTCCATCCCAAAGCGGTGCAGTTGGCCGACGATGCGTTCCGTATGAAACAGAGCATTTCTCTTGGTTAGGTTTGGCATAACAAAGACATTCAATGCGACTCACCACCATTTAACACCCTGTGCGACTCCTCCACCAGCGCCGGAATATCCAGAGGGACGCTGTGGGTCTGCTCGGATTTGGAGAGGAACGCCAGGTATTCGATATTCCCCTCCGGCCCTTTCACCGGAGAGAAGGTCAAACCTTCCACCGAAAAGCCGTTTTCCAGGACAAAATGTACGATCTTTTCCACCACTTCCACATGGATAGAAGGCTCGCGCACCACGCCCTTCTTCCCCACCTTGCCGCGCCCGGCCTCGAACTGGGGTTTGATCAGGCATACCGCCTGCCCGCCATCCGCCAAGAATTTCCGTGCCACAGGCAACACCAGGCATAGGGAGATGAAGGAAACGTCCACACTGAAAAAATCCACCGGCTCCGGGACCTGTTCGTCCGTCAAATAGCGCACATTGGTGCGCTCCAAATTCACCACACGTGCATCGGTGCGCAGTTTCCAGGCCAACTGCCCGTAGCCGACGTCGATGGCATACACCTTTCGCGCGCCGTTTTGCAGCATACAGTCCGTAAAACCGCCCGTGGATGCACCGATGTCCATGCAAACCTTGTTTTCCAGGGAAATGGGAAACTGCTCCATCGCCTTTTCCAGCTTCAGCCCACCCCTGCTGACATAGGGGAGCGCCGCCCCGCGCACTTCAATCTTCGCCGTAAGCGGCAGCATGGTGCCGGGTTTATCAGATTTTTGATTGTCCACATAGACGTTGCCCGCCATAATCATAGCGCGCGCTTTTTCACGGCTCTGCGCAAGCCCCTGCTCAAAGAGCAGGCAATCCAGCCTTTTTTTCTCCGCCACTTTTTTACTCCTAATATCTCTATTTGTATCTCTGTTTTCAGGGTATATAGTATGATTTTTGATTCTATTTCCAATTCTGTAGGGTATCCGTCACCGTGCGGTATATCCCGTCGGCGTCCAATCCCAAATCATGCAGGGATTCCTGCATGGTCGCGTGCCGCACAAACCCTTGGATGGCGCGCAGTACATAGGCGCCGTGGAATCCAGCTTCATGCAGCAGATGTTCAAAGTGCTCACCCACGCCGCCCTGCTCGATGCCCTCTTCAAAGAAAAAGACATGCTTGGCGCCTTTGGCAGCATCCACCGCCCCAGCTGGCACCGGCTTGATGCGGTTGAGCTTGACAATACGCACCGGTATCCCCTGCTTTTTCCAACGGGAAAACGCCTCGCATGCAAACGAAAATAACCGGCCATACGTCACCAGCACGGTATCGGCGCTTTCGTCCCCATAGAGGTCAAACGCTTTCCCGCTCGGTTGATAGTCGTACGGGCGGAAAAGCTGCCCTCCCCGCGGGTAACGGACCGCAGCCACCCCTTCGCAATCGTACAGCGCCGTTTGAAGGTCTTTCCGCAGCTCGTCGTAATACGCGGGCGAAAACACCGTGCAATTGGGGATGGTGTTCAAAAAGGCCGCGTCGAAAATGCCCTGATGTGTCTCGCCATCCTCCCCCACCACGCCAGCGCGGTCGATGGCAAAGGTGACCTTTACGTTTTGCAGCGCCGCGTCGTGGATGATCTGATCATAGCCGCGCTGAAGGAACGTCGAATAAATCGCACACACCGGCCGCATTCCACCGGCCGCCAGCCCTCCCGCAAACGTCACAGCGTGTTCCTCCGCAATGCCCGTATCGAAAAAGCGGTCTGGGAACCGTTTGGCAAACTCGGTCAGGCCCGTCCCCATCTGCATCGCTGCCGTAATCGCACAGATGCTCCGGTCATTTGCAGCTGCCTCGCAGAGGTACTGCCCAAACTGACTGGAAAAGTCCTCGCTGTTGGAGAGCTTCTTACCTGTGTTCACATCAAACTTGGAAATCCCGTGAAATACGCCGGGGTTCTCCTCTGCAAAGGAATACCCCTTGCCCTTTGCTGTAATGACATGCAGCAAAATCGGGTGCTCAATGTGCTTGGCATTTTCCAAGACCTCCAATAGCTGCGGAAGGTTATGACCGTCAAAGGGACCGTAGTAGACAAAACCCATATCTTCGAACAGGGTATTGTTGTACAGCAGATGTTTGACCGCCGTCTTTGCGCCGGAAATAGCGCGATGCAAGGAGGGGCCTACCCCCGGCAGCTTATCGAGCGCAGATTCCAGATTCCCCTTGGCGCGCAGATAGCCCGGTTTGGTGCGAATCTGCGCCAAGTAGCGCGCCATCGCCCCCACGCTGCGGGAGATCGACATCTTATTGTCGTTTAAGATCACAATAAAATTCTTTGGGAAACGCCCCGCATTGTTCAATCCTTCATAAGCCATGCCGCCCGTCAAAGAACCGTCCCCGATGACCGCGATCACATGCCCCGGCTCGTGACGGACCTTCTTCGCAACCGCCATCCCGTAAGCAGCAGAAATGGCGGTGCTGGCGTGCCCTGCATTGAACGGGTCATACGGGCTTTCTGCCCGGTTGGGATACCCGCAGAGGCCGCCGCGCGTGCGGATGGTGTCGATCTGCTCCCGCCGGCCTGTGAGGATCTTATGGGTGTAGGCCTGATGCCCCACATCCCAGACGATCTTGTCCTGCGGCGCATGGAACACCCGGTGCAAGGCAACGGTCAATTCCACCACGCCCAGATTGGAGGCCAAATGGCCGCCGTTGTGGGCGACCGTTTGAATAATCTTCTCCCGGATCTCCGAGCAGAGCATCTCCAACTCCTTCTCCGAGAGATTCTGCAAATCGTCCGGTTGATTGATCTGATTGATAAGGTTCTCCATCCGAAAGCCCCCAGTATTGCACTGTGGGCCGTTTTACATCGAAAGCCCGTTTTGCAGCCGGGCCGCCGTCAGGGTGTTGCGCAGGAGCATGGCGATCGTCATGGGTCCCACGCCGCCCGGAACCGGCGTGATATATCCAGCGATCTTCTCCACCTCGGCAAAGTCCACATCGCCGCAGAGCTTGCCGTTCTCGTCGCGGTCCATTCCCACATCGATCACAACCGCGCCGGGCTTGACCATGTCTGCCGTGACGAATTTCGGTTTGCCCACCGCAGCGACCAAGATATCCGCACGCTTGCAGATTTCCTTGAGGTTTTTCGTCTTGCTGTGGCAGATCGTCACGGTCCCGTTGTTATGTAGCAGGAGCATGGCCATCGGTTTACCGACAATGTTGCTGCGACCGATCACAACGCATTCCTTACCCTGGATCTCAATATCCTGCGAACGGAGCAGCTCGATGATGCCCGCCGGCGTGCAGGGCAGGAAATGGAAGTTGCCGATCATGATGCGGCCCACGTTGGAGGGATGGAAGGCGTCCACATCCTTTTCCGGCACGATCGCCTCCACTACGGCTTCTTCGTCCAAGCCATTCGGCAGCGGGGACTGCACCAAAATGCCGTTGATGTCCTTCTTGTTGTTCAACTTCTCAATGAGCTCCATCAGTTCTTCCTGCGTGGTCGTGGCAGGCAGGGCATACTCTTCCGAATAGATGCCCGTCTGTGCGCAGGCCTTTTTCTTATTGTTTACATAGGTGCGGGATGCCGGATCATCGCCGACGATAACCACCGCCAGGCCGGGCGTCACGCCCTGCTGCTTGAGCTGCTCGACTTCCTCTGCCACCTGTGCGCGCACACTCGCGGAAACTGCCTTCCCATCAATCAACTTTGCCATTTCCAATTCCTCCTATACCAATTTTAATCTTCCTGATGTCCATTGTCTAGATCGTCCGATCCTTCTTCCTGGGAACCCTCCGCCGGTTCATCCGGCACGGGAGTTTCCGAACGCTCTTCCTGTCCAGCTACTACCGGCTCTTTTTCTTCCGGCTCCGTCGGGTTCTCATCCTCCGGGCTGGCCGGTTCTGTTTCTCCCTGCGGTTCCTGTAAGGATTCTGTCTGTGTCAAAGCATCTGCGTCTGCTTCTTCTCCCGCAGATTCCAACTCCACAGATTCCCCATCCACAGCTGTCTCCACGGAATCCCCCTCCGTTTCCACCAATTCCTCCGGCACCGATTCCTTGAGGGCATTCATCGCCATGACCTTGGCGGAACCACATCCGGAAAGGCTCGTGCGGTTTCGGAATACAATCAGCAGGACAACGCCGGCCAAAACCGTGGCAGCTGCCACCAGCTGGGAGACGCGCAGATCGAAGAATGGGGTCAGTAGGCTGTCCGTGCGCAATCCTTCGATGAAGAACCGGCCGAAGCCATACCAGACCAAATAGAGAAGAAAGACCTGTCCGTCGTATCTTCTGAATTTCCTGCAGAAGATATGTAGCAGGACAAATCCCAACAAACACCATACCGACTCATAGAAGAAGCAGGGATGTACCGGGCCGTTTACCACCGCCTGGGTTCCCTCGCTGACCATTCCCCAGGGCAGATCGGTCTGACTGCCGAACGCCTCCTGATTGACAAAATTTCCCCAGCGGCCGATGCCCTGTCCAATCAAAAAGCCCAATACTGCAACATCCAATACCACCGGAACCCTTAACTTGCAAATCTTCGCGGTGATCACACCGCCCAGCAATCCACCGATGATGCCTCCATAGATGGCAAGCCCACCCTCGCGGATATTAAAAATCTGCATGGGATCGCGGATATAGAGATCACCTGGATAGAACAACACATAGTACAGCCGTGCCCCGATGATGCCGGTGACCATGCCGACCAACACGCAGTTGACCAACTTATCGCTGTTGATGTTCATCTTTTTACAGCTGAACATGGCATAGAGGAACGCCAACATAAATCCGACGGCGATGATGATGCCGTACCATGCGATTGGAGTATCCCCGATGTAGAAAGCGGTTGGGTCCACATGGAATTCCCAGCCGAGTTTTGGAAATTGTACCGTATACATTTCAAGCCCACCTTCCCCGCGCGCGGTAAAAAAATCAGGAAAGCCGCCAAGCTCCGCGCGGGAAGCCTGGCGGTTTATTCTATTCTGCCTTGATAAACGGGTTACTCGACCGGATACACAACCGACAAGGCCGAGTAAGCCGGGTCAAGCTGCTCTTCCAAACGTTTCTGAACAGATTCCAGTGTTGCATTCGCTAGGTCGTCGATATAGGTATAAAGCTCCCGGCCGGCAAAGGCGAAGGACGCCATCGAATTGGCGATATTGTCCACACTGTTCAGCGCGGCGATGTTCCGGCCATAGAGCGCTTTCTTCGCGCGCTGGAACGCTTCCCGATCGATCCCTTCCCGGCGCAGGCGGTCTGCCTCTGCGCGGATCTCCTCCGCAACGCGGTCCGGGTCCTTGGACTCCCCGGAGAAGATGATCGAGGCGTAGCCCGGCCCTTCAAAATACTCGTATCCAAACGAGGATTCGTTGACCAATCCCGCATCCAACAGGCGGCGGAACAGCGGTGAGGCGTCAGAGGCCATCAGCTCCAACAAAATTTCGGTCTCCGCGAGTTCCTTGGTCGTGCGCCGGCTCACGGCATTCTCCTTGAAGCCGAGCTCAAACAGCGGCGTCACAACCGACAGCTTCTGTTCCACACGCGGCTTGACAACCTCGCGCGGCTCCTCCTCAAAGATGCGCTCGATCTCCACCGGCGCAGAGGGCTTGAGCATCCGGTCGCAGAGATCCAGCACTTTGTTCAACTCCACGTTGCCGGCAACGCAGAGCACCATATTATTCAAATTGTAGAAGGTATGATAGCAGCGGTAGAGCAGCTCCGGCGTGATCTGGGCAATGCTCTCCACCGTACCCGCGATATCCACCTTGACCGGGTGCTTGTGATACAACGCCTCCAACAGGTTGAACATCACACGCCACTGCGGGTCGTCGTCGTACATGCGGATCTCCTGGCCGATGATGCCCTGTTCCTTTTGCACCGTCTGCTCGGTGAAATAGGGGGACTGCACAAAGTCCAGCAGAATCTCCAGCGACTCGTAAACATTCTCCGTGCAGGAGAAGAGATAGCAGGTCACATCAAACGAAGTATATGCATTGGCGTTCGCACCGGTCTTGGCGTACCGTGCAAACGCATCCCCGTCCTCGCTCTCAAAGAGCTTGTGCTCCAAATAGTGGGCGATGCCCGCCGGTACCGTGCAGGCTTCCGACTCGTCGGAGCGCTTGAAGGTGGTGTCCACCGAACCGTAGCGGGTTCCAAAAACCGCATAGGTGGAATTGTTCTGCTCCTTCGGATAGACAAAAATACGAAGGCCGGAGGGGTGCTTTACCTCATAGTACCGGTCCCCCACACGGCCGCTCTTTACTTCTCGAATCACATTCATTGCGCATCCTCCCCATTTCCCACCAAGCAGTATACGGTGTCTAAAGTCACCCGGTTGGCCGCGTCGATGATTTCCTGCCGCGTAACGGCGTTGATCTGTGCGGCAGCTTCCTCCGGCTGCTGCGAATGGCTGGCAAAGGTCTGGGAAAGATACCAGTTTTCCAGTCCGCCCAAGGAGTCCGAAAGCGTCCGGTAGCTGTTGCAAAGGCTCATCTTTGCCGCTTCCACTTCGCTCTCGTCAAAATTCCCCTGCTTTACCTCATCGAGCTGGCGCAGGATCTCTTCCTTCGCGCGCTCCATATTCTTTACTTCCACGCCGCTTTGCACCAGCATAATCCCCTTCATGCTGTTGTAGGACGCGCTGCAATAATAGCACAGGCTCAACTTTTCACGCACATTTAGGAACAGCTTCGAATTCGGCGTACCGCCAAACAGGGCCGCCATCAGGCGCGTGGCCGGGACCTCTTCGTCGGGGGTTGCGGTGCCGGTCCGGAAGCCCATCACCAGCTTGCCCTGCGCCACATCCATTTTTTCGGTCACCGTGTTGACCTTTTCTGCCGAGCGCACCACCTTTGTCGTGCAGTCGGCCGTCTTACGGCTGCCGAGCGTCTCAAACGCAGCGCGGAACCCTTCGTAAACCGGCGCGGGGTCGCAGTCGCCCAGCACCATCAATTCGATCTTTGCGGTATCCAGAAGGCGCTTCCACGCCGCGGTCAGAGCGGGGCGCTCCACCCGAGCGATGTCCTCCTTGCCGCCGTAGCGGTTGACGCCATACGGTTCATCCGCACACATGATCGCTTCACAGCGCTGGCGTGCATAGGTGCGCTTATCGCTGTATTCCGAATCGATCAGTTCCATCGTCTGGCGCTTTTCCTGCTCAAAGCCGTCCTCCGGGAAAAGGCCGTCCACCAGGGGCGGGTCAAAGAGAATGCTGCACAGCAGCTTTGCCAGTTCCCCGGAAATAGCCTCGCCCTCCAGCGCATAGCGGTCCGCGATGCCGGAAGCCGAGAGGGAAAGCACCTGCAAATCGCCGAGCTTCTGGACATCTGCATTGAGGGATGCGCCGTAGAGTTCGGCAAGCCGTTGCCCCAGCTTCGTAAAGTCGGGATATTCCCGGCTGGCCCGGCTGAGCAAAAACGGCAAAAGCGCATTTTCCGCCGCGGTCTGACGGCTCATCGGCACGATCAGATGGGCTGAAATGCGCATCGTTTTGAATTTCGTATCGCGAATACTTCTAAAATTGACACCGTCACAGATCGCACGCTGTTCAATTCCGATCATTCCATCATCTCCAAATTAAAATCAGTATGCAAACAGAAACCGGAAGCCGCATCGCGGGACAAAGCGCCGCAAACATTCCCACGGCGAAACGGCTGCTGCATGGTTTCAATATCGAACGCCCAGGAAACTTGGGACTGGCTGGCCAATAAACGCCTGCCTTCCGTTAGGGCGTGAAGTTATTATAGCACACCCTGCCTGCTAAGAAAAGGAAAAATCTATGAACATGCAAAAAACGCGGCTATTTATACACCGTCCGCGCGTCTGCCCCCTCCTTGCCATTCCTTGGACAGGATGGTATAATTTACGCAAAGAACTGCGGGGTGTTGTGAAGCGGAAAAAGCAGCATCCCGTATTTTTTCGGGCAATTTGCCCGAATGAAGAACGAGGGAAATGGAAGGGATCTATTTGTATACGAAAAAACAACTGCGGCTGGCGGAATTGGGCCTTCTGATTGTCACGATCATTTGGGGGAGCGGCTTTGTCGTTGTCAAAAGCGCGACTGGCAGCCTGGAACCTGCCGCTATTGTCGCGCTTCGCTTCGCAATCGCAACGATTCTGATGTGCATTGTCTTTTTCCCCCGGCTCAAGCGGATTGATAAGAGCTGTATCAAAGCAGGGGCGCTCGCCGGATTTTTGTATTTTCTCGCCTTTTATCTACAAACACTGGGAGCAAAATACACTACAGCGGGGAAAAATGCCTTTTTGACGGCAATCTATGTCGTTTTAGTCCCGTTTCTATATTGGATCATCCAAAAACAGCGCCCGGATCTCTACAATGTCTCGGCAGCCTTTCTTTGCATCATCGGCATTGGGCTTCTCTCCCTAAATGCGGATTTTTCCATCAATCAAGGGGACGCCTTTTCCCTTTTGGGCGGGGTAGGATTTACGGCACAGATCGTCGCCACCGCTATTTTAACCCAAAAGCAGGACCCTATTCTGCTTTCTGTCACGCAGTTTGGCTTCGCCACCATCTTTGCGGCGGTCACCTCGCTGCTGACCGAACCTATACCGACGCATCTTGCACCCGATACACTTACCTATATTCTCTATCTCGGCGTATTTAGCACCATGATCGCCCTGCTCTTGCAGACGGTTTGTCAAAAATACGTCCCCGCTTCAAAAGCGTCGCTGATTATGTCGCTGGAGTCCGTATTCGGCTGCATCTGCGGAATCCTCTTTCTGCACGAAGAGCTCTCCGGGCGTATTCTCGCGGGCTTTGCCTTGATTTTTGGGGCGATCCTGCTTTCGGAGGTCAAGCCCGCATTTCTGCGCTCCGGTTTCCGGCGGCTGTCCGCCCCTCCAATCCATAGCAAAAAGAAAGAAGGCTCGGAACCATGATGGATCTCTCGCAAAATCCGCTCTGCCGTCCGTTTGACTTCGCGGGGAATCCCCGCCACGGCATCCTGTTGGTCCACGGCTTTACCGCCACCCCAGGCACCATGCTGCCGTTGGGGGAGGCGCTGGCCCAGCGCGGCTACCGGGTCAAGGGGATCTTATTGCCCGGCCACGGGACAACGGTGGACGACATGGAACACCGCCGGTGGCCTGAATGGATTGGCGCCGTCCAGGATGGGTTCGACCAGCTGTCGCAGGAATGCGAGCGCGTCAGTGTGGTTGGCCTTTCGATGGGAGGAACGCTTGCGCTTCTGCTTGCACAGACGCGCCCCGTCTATCGTGCAGTGCCAATTTGCGCTGCGTTGCGCGTGCGCAACCGCGCCAGCCGTTTTGCGAGGCTGATCTGGCTGGTGATGCGGTATCACACGGACTCCCACCATCCCTCCTGTGGGGAATTCCTGGCGGAATACAACGCTTGCTACGACCGCACTCCCGTCCGAAGCGTTGCAGAGCTCAACGCATTGATCGCACACACCCTTCACGGATTAAAAACCGTCCGGTGCCCGCTTCTGGTGGTCCGCGCAGGGAAGGATGAAACGGTGGCACCGGAAAGCGCTGAAATCATCATGAACCGTACAGCCTCTTCCAAGAAGCGGCTGCTGACGCTGCCGGACAGCCCCCATGTGTGTACGCTCGGGCCGGAACGTGAACGGCTGTTTCGGGAAATTGCCCGCTTTTTGGACGCACGGTAAAAGCCGTTATAAAACGATTAAAGCCCCCGGAATTTTATCCGGGGGCTTTGCTTATTCCAAATTTATACCTGTGCCAGTGCCTGCTTGATGTCGTCGAGAATATCCTCTGGATTTTCAATGCCCACGGACATACGGATCATATCCGCACTGATGCCCCCTTCTACCAGCTGCTCATCGGTCAACTGGCGGTGGGTGGTACTGGCCGGATGGAGCACGCAGGTGCGCAGATCGGCCACATGGACCACAATGGAGGCGAGCTTCAAGCTCTCCATGAACTTGGCGGCTGCTTCTCTGCCGCCCTTGATGCCAAAGGAAATGACGCCGCAGGTGCCGTTCGGCATGTACTTCTGCGCCAGATCATAGTATTTGCTGCTCTTGAGGCCCGGATAATTGACCCAAGCGATGCGGTCGTCCTGCTCAAGGAACGAAGCGACCTTCAGCGCATTGGAGCAATGGCGCTCCATGCGCAGGGCGAGGGTTTCAAGGCCAAGGTTCAGCAGGAATGCGTTCTGCGGGCTGGCCTGCGCGCCCAAGTCGCGCATCAGGTGTGCGCGCGCCTTCGCAATATAAGCCGCATTGCCGAACTGCTTGCAATAGACAACGCCGTGATAGGACTCGTCCGGCTCCGTAAACTCCGGGAATTTGCCGTTGTTCCAGTCAAACTTGCCGCTGTCCACAATCGCGCCGCCGACCTGGACCGCATGGCCGTCCATGTATTTGGTCGTGGAGTGGATAACGATGTCCGCGCCGAATTCAAACGGGCGGCAATTGATCGGGGTGGCAAAGGTGTTGTCCACAATCAGCGGCAAGCCATGGGCATGCGCTACTTTTGCGAACAGCTCCAGATCGGTCACAATCAAGGCCGGATTGGAGAGCGTCTCTGCAAAGACACAGCGCGTATTCGGCTGGAAGGCTGCATTCAGCTCTTCTTCGGTGCTTTCCGGGGAAACAAAGGTAAAATCGATCCCCATCTCATGCATGGTCTTATAGAACAGGTTGAAGGTACCGCCATAGATGGCGCTGGAGCAGACGACATGCCCACCTGCGCGGCAGATATTCAAAACAGAAATCAGAGACGCCGCCTGTCCGGAGGAAGTCAGCAGCGCGCCAACGCCGCCCTCGAGCGCCGCAATCTTCTTTTCCACTGCATCGAGCGTCGGATTCGCAAGGCGGGTATAAAAGAACCCATCCTGCTCCAGGTCGAACAGCTTGCCAAGCGTCTCCGCATGGTCATATTTATACGTTGTGCTTTGTACAATTGGCACCACGCGCGGCTCCCCATCTCCGGGCGTATACCCCGCATGGATACAATTGGTATCAATATGATACTGACTCATTTCACCATTCCTCTTTTCACATCTAAAATTTATACAGACCGCCGTCTTTGGAACCGGGCGCCGGCCAGCCGTAGAAACTTTACCGGCGCCGGTTTCAAAAACATGGTTTCAAACACAGTTTATCAGGGATACAGCAGGGATTTCACCCATCCCGCGGCTATATCTGTCACAGTGACTACGGCCCAGATCAACAAAATAAAAAGCACCACTGAAATCGCGCGCACAATAAACCGTTTGCGCGGGCTCATTTCAGCAGCTTCATCCGATTCCCCATCTGTCTCTTCCCGGCCGGTTACGCCGATGCTATGCATGAGGTCGACAGCCTCCTGTATACGGTTATACGGGACATACACATTTTTGTTGCACTTTCCCCCGTCCCCCGCATAGGCAGACGCAACTCCCTCCGTACCACAGACACGCTCTTCGTGCGGAATCTTGCTGTCATCCAATGCTGCGCCGATTCTACGGCACTTTTCCTCCGTAGCAGTCAACAACATCACCGGATCGCCCTCCTGGGGTTCCCGCAACTTGTTGCTATTACAGGCGGGACAGCGATATCCTTCTTTGATCAACACCTGACACCTGGGACAATACCGCATCGTTTCACTTCCTCTCTTTTCCTGTACCATCATAGCACACGAACGGGCGCTATGGCAATCTTTTTATCCGCTCTAACCCAAAATTGGTTGGAGCTGCCGCCCCTCTAAGGCCGCCAGTGCCGCCGGAAGCAGCTTTTCAAAATCCGCCACCAGTGAGTACGGTTTTTTCTCCGGATCGTCCTGTGCAAAGGGAACAAAATAGACGTTCTTCGTGTTGAGAAGCTTTCCGATGTTCTGTGCGGAAGCCGCCAACGCGTCGTTTGTAGCGAGCGCCAATAGCACCGGACGGCCAATGCGCAAATTCGATTTGACCGCCATTGTGACCGGCGTATCCGTAATGCCGTTTGCGAGCTTCGCCAGCGTATTCCCTGTACACGGGGCTACAATCATCAGGTCCACCATTTTTTTGGGGCCGATCGGTTCCGCCCCTACGATGGTCTGGATCACGTCCCGGCCGGAAATCTCCCGCAGCTCCTGTAAAAAATCGGATGCTTTGCCGAATCGTGTGTCCGTCTTTGCCGCGTTATAGGACATGACCGGCAAAAGCTGGTATCCCTGCTCTGCCAAAGCGCGCATTTGTTTTAGGGATTTGGAAAATGTACAGAACGAGCCGCACAGTGCATAGCCAAACGTCAAATCGTTCAAAGTCCTCACTCCTCCATAATGTTGTAGATGGTGTTTTTGATGATCTCCCCAGCCGCCTTTGGTGCAACCCGCCCGGGCAGGGACAACGCCTTGATAACACGGATGCCAAGTTTTTCCGCCGCTTCGTAATCGACTCCGCCGGGCGCGCTGGCCAAATCAATCAAGATCGTCCCTTCCCGCGCTTTGGAGAGCATCCGCCTATTAAAGACAAGCGCAGGGATTGTATTAAAGATCAAATCGTATTGGTCCCGGTCGCAGATATCGTCCGTCTTGACCGCCTGGTAACCGAACAGCTCGACCCACGCGAGGTCGCTCGTTCTGCGGGCGCTCACGGTGACCTTTGCACCAATGCCGCGCAGCATCCAGGCCAATACCTTCCCGATGCGGCCATACCCGGCCACGAGGCAGTTGCTTCCATTGATCGTTCCCGCATATTCCCGCATGGCGATTTCCAGCGCGCCTTCCGCGGTAGGAACCGTATTTTTGACCGCAAAGTCCTCACGGGTGTAATAATCGTAGGTATCGATGCCGTCCCACAATTCACTGGTGAGGAACAGCTTTCCCATCATGCCGCCGAAGACCGTCTTGTTTCGCATGTACTCTGCAAAGGTATCGTCCAGCGGGGTCTTTTTTTCACTGTAGTGGGTGTTTAAGTATTTTCCATCCGCCGTCACAGGCAAAGGCAGGATAATGTTTTCACATTTGGCAGCGATCTCGTCCAATTCAGCCTTGATAACGCCTTTCTGAAAATTTATGGTGTCAAAACCGAACGCATATACGGTATATCCATCCGAGGCGATGGACTCAGCCAAAGCGATTTGCCGCCGGTCGCCGCCGACTACGCCAAAACTGTTATAATCAATCATATTTCAAACCTCCTGCATGGACTAAACCAGCCCTCCTGTTGCCCTTTCCAGGGAAATATGGCTGTAACCTATAGTATGGGGATTTTTTCACTGTGTGATTATCCTGGATAAAATCCCTTCCAAAGCCCCGGCGAATTTTTTCCGATCAATTTTTCAAGAAACGGTTTATTCTTTTGGGATTTTGCAATATAATAAATTAGTTAAGTCTGCCAACGGTAGACCGCACTGCTTTTATCAAGCACTACCTCTTTCAACATCTGCTAAGGAGATCATACAGAATGGACAGCAACGATATTTTGTCAAAGGTTCAAAAAGTTCACTTTGTGGGGATCGGGGGTTCCGGCATGTGCCCCCTCGCGGAGATTTTACACCACAAGGGCTATCAGCTCACCGGCTCCGACACCAGCGAATCCGACACCCTCCAGCGCATCCGCTCCTATGGAATCCCCGTTTCAATGGGCCATCGCGCGGAAAACATCGGCGATGCAGAGCTGGTGGTCTACACTGCCGCCGTCAAGCAAGATAACCCGGAACTTGTGGCCGCACGTGAAAAGGGCGTTCCGACGGTCGAGCGTTCTGTCATGCTCGGCATGGTAACCCGCCGGTATCCAAACTCCGTGGCGGTCTCCGGCACGCACGGCAAAACGACTACTACGGCGCTCATCACGCAGATCCTCGTCAACGCCGGCGCCGACCCGTCCGCAGTAATCGGCGGAAAACTCCCCTTTATCGGCGGAAACGGCCGTGTCGGCCGGTCGGAGACCATCGTCTGCGAGGCCTGCGAATATGTGGACACCTTCCTGCATTTGGAACCGGCGCTGTCCGTTATTTTGAACATCGACGCCGACCATCTCGACTACTTCAAGACGTTGGAGAATATCATCCGCTCCTTCCACCAGTTCGCCCTTCAGACTTCCCGCCTGCTGATTATCAACGGCGACGACGCCAACACCCGCAAGGCGGTCGAAGGAATTCCTTCGGAAAAACTTCTGACCTTCGGCTTTGACGAGGGAAACCGGTATCGTGCGGTGGATATTGCCGACACTAAGCGCGCTTGTGAGCGCTTCACCGTCCTGAAAGACGGTGCCCCGCTCTGCGAGGTCAGCTTACGCATTCCGGGGAAACACAACATCTACAACGCGCTCGCTGCGGTTGCCGTCGCGGACTACATGGGGGTGGACGCACAGACCATCGCAGAAAGCCTCCACCAGTTTACCGGCGTGCACCGCCGCTTTGAGATCCTCGGCACCTTCAATGGCGTGACCGTGGCCGACGACTTTGCCCATCATCCCACCGAGCTGACCGCTACCTTGAACGCTGCCATGCATATGGGCTTCCGTGAGGTCTGGGCGGTCTTCCAGCCGCACACCTTCTCGCGCACCTATATGCTGTTGAACGATTTTGCCAAGGCGCTGTCCATCCCGGACCACGCGGTTCTCTCCGAGATCCTTCCCGTACGGGAGGTCAACACCTACAACATCTACGCCAAAGATCTGGCGGAAAAGATCCCGGGCTGTGTGTGGTTCCCAACGTTTGAGGAGATACGCGACTATGTGATGGCAAAGGCACAGGAGGGCGACTTGATCTTGACCCTCGGCGGCGGCGACGTATACAAATGTGCGAATATGATCGTAGAAACATATCAAGCACAGAACAAGTGAGTTTGTATTGATTTTGTAAAAACAATATAACGGCTCTTTCGTATTTTAAAATGAGAAAAGCCCATAACCTCTTTTAAATCCTATCGTTTCCTGTTCGTTAAAAAATTTAGGCGGGTGGTTCCCCAATAAGGAAACCACCCGCCTGTTTTTTTTTCTGTTTTGATTGGATTCCTTCAAAAGTAGCTCCGAAAAATGGCTGAATGCCTTTGAAAATCCGTGCAAAACGTGCCTTTAATAAGCGGCACTCAACGGATTGAGCACCCCGTAAGCCTTGCTCTCAATGTCCTCAATGTATTTGATTGCAAGCCCTGCGCCGCGCGCTACACACATATCCGGCTCCTCAGCGATACGGACCGGCATTTTTGTCTTCTTAGAAATCAACTTGTCGAACCCAAACAGCTGCGACGATCCGCCGGTCAGGATGATCCCATCCGAATACACATCCCCCATCAGCTCCGGAGGCGTCTTTTCCAGCATCTCCTGTACGGTATAGATGATCTGCATCGCAGGCTCGATCAAAGCTTCCAACATCTCGTCGCACGAAATGTCCGCCCACTGTGGCAGGCCGGTCATCGCGTTACGGCCCTTGACCCGGTGCTTTACCATCTCCTTGCGTGGATACACGCAGCCGATGGCGATCTTGGCCTCCTCTGCCATGCGTTTTCCGATGATGAGATTGTATTTCCGGCGAACATATTTGATGATCGCTTCGTCAAATGCATTGCCCGCTGTCTTGATTGAGCGCGAAATGGCAATGCCGCTCAAAGACAGCACGCCCATGTCGGTCGTGCCGCCGCCGATGTCCACAATCAACGTCCCGTGCGGCTCGTCGATCTTGACGCCGGCGCCCATAGCCGCTGCAACCGGCTCTTCAATCAGGCAGATTTTTCGCACGCCGGCGGAACTGATGGCGTTCACCACCGCGCGTTTTTCCACCTCGGTGATCAAGCAGGGGACGCTGACCACCACACGCGGCATAAAGACCTTGCTGCCGCTGATCTGTTTCATATAATGGCTGATAAGATACTGCGCCAAATCAAAATCGGAAATCACGCCGTTGCAGAGTGGCTGCACCACATCGATGCGGTCTGAAGTCCGCCCGACCATCGCATACGCCTCACTGCCGATGGCGACAACTTCCTCCGTCTCCACATTGTACGCCACCACGGCTGGTTCTTTTAAAATAACGCCCTTCCCGTCCAAGTAAATTTTTACCGTGGACGTGCCCAAATCAATCGCAATATCGGTTCCGAGCATGCACAATCACTTCCATTCAAAATCCATTTTGCGGCAATTTCAAAGTGCGGCGCACTGCGTGACGCTTTGAAATTGCCGCAAAAGAAAGTATTTTCCCAATTTGAGAATACATTTTATTATATTACATCCACGGAAGCTTTTCAACCGCTGTTCTGTGTTTCATCCCAGTGAACATCCGCCACCGCCGCACAGACCACACGCGCCGCCCCTTCCCGCAACAAGATACGCGCACATTCGCAGAGCGTTGCGCCCGTCGTGACGATATCATCGATGAGCAGGATGGACTCTCCCGCCAGCCGTATCCCGTTGCAAGCCCGGTATACGCCCTGCACATTTCGCAGGCGTTCTTCGCCGGAGAGTTCGTGCTGCACCTGGTTTTCCTTCGCCTTTCGGAGCGTTTCTACATAGGGCAGTCCCAGCCATTTTGCAGCCTCCCGCGCAATCAGCTCCGCCTGGTTGTATCCACGCTCGCGCAGGCGTCGTTTCGAAAGAGGGACCGCTGTTGCAACCGTAAAAGCTTCCTCCCTCCATTGCTCCCGAAGCCCTTCGGCAACTTTCCGGCCATAATAGGGCGCGTATTCCCGGTGCCCCTGGAACTTGAACCGCATGAGCGATTCTTTGACCGGGCCTTCATAGCGGAAGGGCGTCAAACACCATACAGTCTCCCCGCTTACGCCCGGTTTCATGCGGCGAATCGCGGGAGAAGCCGCGATCTCGTTTTCACACGCTTCACAGATCTCCCACCCTGGATAGATTAATTCGTCGCAAAATAGGCATCGCGGAGGGAACAGCATGTCCCCCAATGTTTGAAAAACAGCCTTTAAGCCCATGGTTCCTTCCCTTCTATTCCTCCTGACCGGCGCCCGTCAAAAAATATAAAAGGCCGGAGTAACGCCGGGTCTTGCGGGCGTTTTCCACCATTGCCTGCACGGTGCGCCGCATCCCCACCATCACCAGCAGCGTTTTTGCGCGCGTGATGGCCGTATAAAGGAGATTGCGATAGCACAACTGCGGCGGCCCGGGAAACATGGGCATCACCACCGCGGTGAACTCATTTCCTTGGCTTTTATGGACCGTCATAGCATAGGCCAATTCCAACTCGGAGGCGGCATCCAATTCGTACAGGACGAGGCGGTCGTCGTCCATCAGCACCGTCAGGACAGAAGCGCGGCGGTCCACCCCGCACAACACGCCCATGTCCCCGTTGAACACGCCTTCGCCGGTGGTGCCGTCCGATTTGTTCCAAGGGAGGTTGTAGTCGTTTTTGACCTGCATCACCTTGTCGCCTTCGCGAAACAACACCCCATTGACCGTAATCTCATTCTTTTTGCGGTCCGGCGGGTTCAGCGCAGCCTGTAGGCGCTTATTCAGCTCATTGGTTCCCAGATCGCCCTTCCTACCGGGACAAAGGACCTGAATGTCCGCCATGGGGGAATATCCATAGCTGGCGGGCAGGCGCTTGGCGCAGAGGCCGACGATGGTCTCCGCCACATCTGCGGCATTGCTGCTGGGCAAAAAGAAGAAATCGCTTGTCCGCACGGAGAGGTCGGGCATCTCCCCCGCCACGATCCGGTGGGCATTTGTGACAATCAAGCTCTGCATGGACTGCCGGAAAATCTCGTTCAAACGCACCACCGGAAGCATCTCCGAGGCAATCAGATCGCCCAGCACATTGCCGGGCCCGACACTGGGAAGCTGGTCGCTGTCGCCCACCAGGATCAAGCGGCAGCCGAGCGGAAGCGCCCGCAGCACTGCCTCAAAAATGGTGACGTCCACCATGGAAAGCTCGTCGATCACCAGTGCGTCGCAGTCCAGATTGTTCTTTTCGTTCTTAGCAAAGGTGGGCTGGTCGTTCTCATCCCATTCCACCTGCAACAAGCGGTGGATGGTCTTGGCCTCTTTGCCGGTCAGGTCGGACATCCGTTTCGCCGCGCGGCCCGTCGGCGCTGCCAAAAGCACCTTTTCCCCCTTGCGCTCCAAAATCTTGATGATTGCGTTGAGCGTGGTAGTCTTTCCGGTGCCGGGGCCGCCGGTCAAAATCAACATGCCCTGGGACAGCGCCTTGCGGATGGCCTGCTTTTGCATCTCCGCATAGTGGATCGAGAGCTCCTGCTCCATCACCGCAATGTAATGGTCGATCCCGACGATCGACTGTGCCGGATAACGCAGCAGCATCCCGATGCGCGCTGCCGCGTAAACTTCGGAGCGGTGCAGCTTTGGGGTAAAAATAAATTCCCTGCCGTGAAAGAGCTGGGAGATGACGGAACCGTCCTGCTTGAGCTGTTCCAGCGCCTCCTGGGTAAGCGTCACATCGACGCCCAGCATTCCGGCCGTCGCAGCCAGAAGCTTTTCCTCCGGCAGACAGGTATGCCCATTCCCGATGTTGTGCTTTAAAACATACACCAGCCCGGCTCGGAGGCGGCAGATGTCGTCCTGCGGGCGCTCCAAAGAGGCCGCAATGTCGTCCGCCCGGCTGAAGCCGATGTTCAGTCCGCCGTCACATAGGCAATAGGGATTCTCCTGGACCCGCTCCACGGCCTGCGGGCCGAACTGTTTCCAGATGCGCACCGCTTCCTCCGGGGAAATGCCGTATTGCCCCAAACTGAGCATCATCTCCCGGATGCCGTGCACGCGCTGGAACTCCTCCCCAATCTTCCGCGCCTTGTCGCGTGTAATCCCCTTGATGCTGCTCAGGCGCTCCGGTTCTTCTTCCAAAATGTGCAGGGTGTTGTCCCCAAAGGTATCCACAATCCGGGCGGCGGTGGCAGCTCCAATTCCCTTGATCGCTCCGGAGGACAGGTATTTCAGCATTGCCACTGCAGTGGCCGGCTTGGAGCGCTCAAACGCCTCCACCTTGAACTGCGTGCCAAAATTCGGATGGCTGCTCCAGTTGCCGATCACCCGGAGCTCCTCTCCGGCGCTCACCCAGGGGATGGTCCCCACCACGGTGACCAGCTCCTGGCCGTTGTTGAGCTCCAATACCGTATATCCGTTTTTTTCATTCCGAAAGACAACCCGCTCTACCGAGCCGGTCATCTCCAGAAGGGTCTCTTCATACATGTTGGTTCCTCCCATATGTCGGGTTTTTGCACTCCAATTGCATCGCTTGGCAGCCGTCATCCGACAAAATTCCAATTCCAACAGGGCTTATACCGGCCGTTTGTCCGTTCGGCCGGTATAAGGCGTAATTTTAGTATAGACGATTTTGTATGTATTTGTAAACTATTGTTCCAGGATTTCCGCGACTTCCTCCGGCGTACAAATGCGCACATCCAGGTTTTCACGGCTGACAACACGGCAGACCTCCCGCGTTTCTTCGTCCATTCCTCGGTCGACGCAGAGCACCAGCTTCTCCTGCGTGCTGTCCAACCAGCGCAAATGCTCCAAGGCGTTCTTCAGTGCGAGCTCCGCTTCACCGTCGTGCCCTTGGAAGGAGAGCACCCAAAAGAGCTTCCCCCGATGGCGGGTGCGCAAAAAATGGAAGGCCAAAAGCCGGAATACCTCTGTCAGCCCAACAATCGCTAAAAGAATCAGAATGGTCTTAAATAGAATTCCCCACATAAAAAATCACCTCATCACAGTTTATGTGACAAGGTGATTTCCGCGCATATTTTTTTCGAAAATCGTACTATTTAAGCGTTAAGCGCCGCCTTGAGCGCTTCTACCCGGTCCCGCTGTTCCCACGGCAGGTTCAGATCTTCGCGGCCCATATGACCATAGTTGGAAATCTGGCGGTAAATCGGGCGGCAGAGGTCGAAATTCTGGATGATCGCGGCCGGGCGCAGGTCAAACACTTTGCGCACGGCATTTTCCAGCTGTTCGCTGGTATAATCGGACGTCCCGAAGGTATCCACCGCAACCGAGATGGGCCGCGCTACACCGATGGCATAAGCAAGCTGCACCTCACATTTCTTTGCCAAACCCGCCGCTACAATGTTCTTCGCGACATAGCGTGCCGCATAAGCCCCGGAACGGTCCACTTTGGTCGGGTCCTTTCCGGAGAAGGCGCCGCCCCCATGACGGCCATACCCGCCATAGGAATCCACAATGATCTTGCGCCCCGTCAAGCCGGTATCCCCCGCCGGGCCACCCACAACAAAGCGGCCAGTCGGGTTGACATAAAATTTGGTGTTCTCGTCCAGCCACTTGGCCGGGATCGCCGCTTTGATCACATGTTCCACCACGTCGGCGCGAATCTGTTCCAACGTGACATCCGGGCTGTGCTGCGTGGACAGCACGACCGTATCCACGCGCACCGGGACGCCGTCTTCGTACTCCACAGTAATCTGCGTCTTCCCATCCGGACGCAGATAGGGCAGCTCGCGGCTCTTGCGCACGTCGCTCAGCTTTTTGGACACCTTATGCGCCAGGGAGATCGCCAGGGGCATGAGCTCCGGTGTTTCGTCGCAGGCAAAGCCAAACATCATCCCCTGGTCGCCCGCGCCGACGCTGTCGAGGGCGTCGGTCGCGCCGTTCTGCGCCTCATAGGATTTATTGACGCCCATGGCGATGTCGGGCGACTGCATATCGATCGATGTGATAACGCCGCAGGTATTGCCGTCAAATCCATATTTGTTGTTGCTATAACCGACATCGATGGCCACATTGCGGGCGATCGACGCAATATCCACGTAGCATTCTGTAGAAATCTCACCCATGATGTGCAGCATCCCGGTTGTCGCCGCCACCTCGCAGGCGACATGCGCACGGGGGTCCTGCTCCAAAATCGCATCCAATACCGCGTCGGAAATCTGGTCGCAGAGTTTATCGGGATGCCCCTCGGTCACCGATTCGGAAGTGAAAAAATACTTTGCCATGTTGTGTTTGTCCTCCTGTTTGAAAATTGCCAGTCTTGTCCATGTCCTTGGAAGCGCGATTGCCTCCTGATTCAAGATTCCAGGTCATAAAAAAGCCGCCCGGAAAACCGAGCGGCCTATAAAGCAACCTCATCTTTCGGTTTACCCGCAGGAATTAGCACCTTGCTTTTAAAAGCAGGTTGCCGGACATCACAGGGCCTGTTCCCTCCGTCACTCTTGATAAGGACATATTCTGTTAGCAGATGTATTATAGCACGGATTGGTATCCCTGTAAAGGGACAAAATAAGAAAAATTCCTACAAAATGTGTCTTAGGACTGGCCAACAAGATCCTTATGACGGCGGACAAACGGCTGCAATGCCTTGAAGACAATCGCTGTAATCACACAGTTGGCCGACGCCTTGATGAGATTAAACGGGATAATGACTGGGATGATCATATCCACGACCGCCTGCATCGGCACGCCCTGGAAATAGCTGGTCAATACCAGATTCAGCGGGATCATCAACGCGGTCATCGCCAAAGTCCCCAGCACCATACCGACGACCGTATCGCGGAATTTGTGGTGCCATCCGCTGAACTGCCCCACCAGGACCACCAGCGCACCGGACGCGACGACGTGCATCACCAGCCCAATCCAGCCATCACCACCTAAAAGGAACGCCTGGATCAGGGAAACCACCAGCAGGATCACCAGTCCCGGTACGGTTCCAAACAACAGCGTCCCCAATAGGATCGGCACATCCGCCATGTCGTACTTCATGAACGGTGCGGCAGGGATAATCGGGAATTGGGTGACCGTTACAAGAACGATTGCAATTGCGGCGAGCATTCCCATTTGCGCCATGCGGATCACATTGTCTTTGGTGTTTGTTTTCATAGATACCTCTCCTTTTTGTGGGCTGTCTACGAAAAAAGCCCCGCGGCAATAACGCCACGGGGCCTAAATACGCATAACGCGCGGTTCTTCTTCCATCCGGACTATACCGTCGGCTTTGGGATCTCACCAAAATCAGCTTTCGCTCGCGGGCTTGTCGGCTAACGCCGCATTACCGCCGGTGGGGAATTGCACCCCGCCCCGAAGACAGCTCTTAAATTTGTTAATATTATAACGCTCTTCCATGCGTCTGTCAATCCTTAGAACGATATTTTTCCGGAATTACTTGCTCCACCATGTTTTGTATGTAAGATAAGCTAAAGGGAGAATCGTATTGGCGCACGCCGTGCTGTTGCGCCAATGCCTCCGAATATTGTTCGAGCGGATAGATCGTTATATCCCGGAAATAGTCGCCGTAATGGGTGACAATCGGTTCGAAACGGACGTCCGTTATGGATATCTTCCCGCTTTGCAGCTCTTTCTCCACGGTCACCTGGAGCATCCCGCCCACCATGCTCATCGCGCGATCCTGCGCCGAGACAAAATTTCCCAGGGCATAGACCACCGGACATTGCGCGCCATCCGAAGCGCGTTCCAACATAGCCACCGGCTGTAAGGTATGCGCATGGTTTCCGAAAATAATATCCGCGCCCCAATCCACCAGATTTTGGGCCAGCTCCTGCTGCTTCTGGGTGGGGGTATGGGTATACTCTGTCCCCCAGTGGACGGACACCACTACAACGTCCGCCATGGATTTCGCCTTCTGGACCAACCGCTTCAGAAGGTCCGTCTCCTTGGTCAAGAGGATGTGATAGGGGGAATCCTTCGGCAGAAACAGGCCGTTGGTCATCTCCGTCACACCGATGTGCGCTGTCTTGATGCCGTTTTTCTCTATGATGCGGATGTTTTCCAAGTCCGCATCGCTTCGGTACGCCCCCACCACGGCGGCATTCTTTTTGTCCCAAGTGTCCAACGTGGCGCGCAGCCCCTGTTCGCCCTGATCCAGTATATGATTGTTCGCATGGTTGATGACATCAAAACCGATCTTCACCAGCTCGTCCCCCAATTCCGCCGGCGAATTGAACCGCGGGTATCCGGATAAGGGCAGGATATCGCCCGCCAGCGGCGTCTCTTGGTTGATGACCGCGACGTCCGCCTGTTGGATATAGGGGGCAACCCGCTCATATACCGGGGAAAAGTCATAGCCTGTCCCGCCGGCGCGCCGGTTGGCCTGTTTGTAAATGCCGTCGTGGATTAGGTTGTCGCCCACCCCGAGGATTGTGATCGAGGCGGTCTCCGGCTCCGGCAAAGGTTCGCTTTCCAAAGGCTTGTCCGGAGGCGGTGTAGACGGCGTTTCCGGCTCCAGCTCCTGTGACGGTTCGAACGGTTCCTCCGCTGGCTGTGAAACGCTCTCTTGTGGGATCTGCTCTGTATTCTGAATCCGCCCCGTGGTGGACAGCAGAAGGAAAGCAGCAACGCACAGCAAAACAGCTAAGCCCGCTGTGGACATCCGCAAAATGACCGTCCCCATGCGCACCGGTAATGGGCGGGGATTCTTCCGGTAATACTTTGCTTTTTTCATATCGGGTTCTCCTGTATTGATACCGTCCATGGCGGCCGATATACTTCATCGGCCGCGCCATTCTCTACTTGGATTATACATCAAACTGCGGAAGAAAGCCATGAAAACCGTATGACGGATTCCGACAGAAACAGCCGCCGTGAAGGATCGGCTCCACAGCGGCTGATCGAAAGGATCTCCAGAACCAGTTATGCCGGGTAAACCAGGTTCCGCTCGTCCCAATCTTCGATGATGGGCAGGAAGTCCTGCGCCTCTTTTCGCGCTCCTGCCAGATCGTGCTCCAAGTAGTTGCCGCATTCTTTGGCCGTCGCCCCGGGGATCTCCCCTTCATACTCTGCAATCTGCCGGAAAATCGAGCGGATCAGGCGCACCGCGTCCGCCTCCTCCATGTCCTTGAGCAGGAAATAGCAGCCCGTCCGGCAGCCCATCGGCCCAAAGTAGATCACATGATCCTTCCACTCCGAATTGCGCGCAAAGGTCGCGAACAGGTGCTCCAGGGTGTGCAGCGCCGCGTTTTCCAAATAGGGCGGCGTATTGGGGCGGCGCATACGGATGTCATATGTCTTTACGTCCCCGTCGATGCGGGAGAGGTAAATGCCGGGTACCAATTTGTCGTGGTCAATACAAAAGCTTGCAATTTTATCCATACGATTTCCTCCATTTTCGTTTGAATCAGATGATTGGATCTCAGCCAAAGGAACGGCCCTCTGTAAGCTTATCCAGATCGGCTCCTGCAAAAAACCCGTTGATCAATTCCAAAGCATCCTGAATGGACCGTTCATATACGTCGAAAAAGCTTTCGTTCTTGGGCTCTCCATTCTCCGGCCAGCGCCATGTTCCCAGCAACGTGTTGGCGTAATCGAAATCATCCCCTTCGCCCACGCCGCGGATATGGCACGAAAGGAGATGCTTCCCGCCATGCTTCTTTTCCCAACGCTCCACCAGCGATTTTTTCAAACTGGTGCGGTCGTTCAACCACCCCAACGCTGTGTATGCATCTCGGATTGCCTGCTCCACCAGGGGTTTCGCATTCGATACGCCAAACCGTACATGCAGCAAAAACGCATAGAGTGTGGCAATCTCTGCCTCCACCTGTGGGTCCTTCGGGAGCGTCTTTTTGAGGGAAAACTCGATTGGAAGCGCCCCGGCCTCATAGCGCAACAGGATCACGTCGAGCGCCGACTCTAATTCGTGGTGTGCAATCTGCTCATCTTGCTCCGGTTGGACCTGTAACAGTTCGCGCGCATGCGCCCGCACAAACGGGTGGCAGGTCCGGTCCGCCGCATAATGGCAGAGGAATCCCGCGATATAGCTTTTTACGATCTCCGAAGGGTGGGACTCCGCATAACCGCGCAAAACGGATAAGGTCTGAACGACCTCTTCCTGGTGCAATCGTTCCCCGTAAACAGAGAGACTCTCCCCTTTTTGCCAAGGCAAAACCCTATGATAAAAAAGGAAATCCGGCCCCTGTGCGCCCCACAATAACGCATTGTGGTTGACGGAATCCTGTTTCCAGAGTTCCAGTACGCGCAAGGCGTGGTAGTAATGTGTGATTGCCGCAGGCATATGCATCCCTCGCTTTCCGTCCCCGCCATTCATAAAAATAGGAGACATCCCAAAAGATGTCTCCTATTGTAGCACAATCCATTTTCTTTTTAAAGGACTTTGGACAAAAAGTCCTGCAAACGCGGATTCTTTGGATGCGTGAAGAACTCGTCCGGCTTGGCCTCTTCCAAGACCTGACCCTCATCCATGAAGAGGACACGCGTGGCCACCTCGCGGGCAAAATTCATCTCGTGCGTGACAACCACCATGGTCATCCCTTCGTGCGCAAGCTCTTTCATAACCTGAAGCACTTCTCCAACCATCTCCGGGTCCAAGGCGCTGGTCGGTTCGTCAAAGAGCATCACATCCGGCTCCATCGCAAGTGCGCGCACAATGGCAATGCGCTGCTGCTGGCCGCCAGAGAGCTGGGAGGGATAGGCGTTTGCTTTATCCTCCAGACCAATGCGCTTCAAAAGCTGCATCGCCTTATCGTCCGCCTCTTTCTGCGTCTTGATCTTGAGCGTCACGGGCGCAAGCGTGATGTTTTTCAACACGGACAGGTGCGGAAACAGATTGAAGTGTTGGAACACCATGCCCATTTTGCGGCGGAGCTGGTCTACATCGCAGCCGGGAGCGTTGATCTGCGTCCCTTCAAACCACACCTCGCCCCCGGTGGGCATTTCCAGCAGGTTCAGGCAGCGGAGAAAGGTGCTCTTTCCGGAGCCGGACGGCCCCACGATCACCACCTTTTCCCCTTTTTGAATCTCCTGGTTGATCCCCTTGAGCACATGAAGGTCGCCCCGCAGGGTATGGAACGTCTTTTCCAAATTTTTAACGCTTATCATTTTAACGTTTATCACTCTGGTGCAGCCTCCTTTCGAGCTTGGACAGGCACGTAGTCAACAGGATGACCAGCACCAGATAAACCGCCGCCACCAGGAACAGGGGCAGGAATGCATCGTATGTAATACTGCGGATAATATCGCCGCCCTTGGTCAGATCCTGAATGCCGACATAACCGGCGACGGAAGTCTCCTTCAAAAGGGCGATAAACTCATTGAAGACCGCAGGAGCGACATTTTTAAATGCCTGCGGCAAAACGATCTTGCTCATGGTTGTCCGGCCGTTCAAACCCAAGGAGCGCCCAGCCTCGATCTGGCCACGGTCCACGGACTGGATGCCGCTTCGAATGACCTCGGCAACATAGGCGCCGGAATTGATACCGAACGACAGCATTGCCACCAAAAGCGTTTCCCCGCTGGCGAAGATGAAGTACACCATAATCATCAACTGCACCAGCACAGGGGTGCCGCGGATAACCGTCAAGTATAAACCGCAAATTTTATTGAGGATGCGCAGTTTCTTTGGGTTATTCTGATGCGTGATGCGCACCAGGGCGACCAACGTACCCAGGATGATACCGATGATGACAGCCACCAACGTGATTGCCACCGTGTTGCCAAATCCCTGTACGATGTACATATACCGGTCTTTTAAAATAAAATCATCATAGAACTGCTGTCCCAGATCGGAGAAAAAGGACAGCGGAAGCGATGCGAAAAGTGTCTGCATGACGACCTCCCCATAAAACAGAAGCAGGCAGAAAAGCCGCTGCTCCTATCAAAGGGTCCAGCCGCTCTTCTGCTGTCTCTTGTTTCTTCTAAATTTATTCAGCGCTGATGTACTTGCTGACGATCTCATCCATCTCGCCGCTGTCCTTCATCTCCTGAAGGACTTCGTTGACCAGCTTCTGCAATTCCGTGCTGCCCTTCGGCATGGCAATTGCATATTCTTCGCTCGTGAGCGCCTCATCCAGCTTCTTGATCTTATCGCTGTTCTTTTCCACCAGCTTTTCAGCCGGGAAATCGTCGATGACAACCGCGTCAATACGGCCAGCGAGCAGGTCGGAAACTGCCTCCATGCCCTTGCTGTAACGCTTCACTTCTGCCACAGAAATGTCGTTCTCTCCGTCCTCGTTGGTGCAATACTGGTCGCCCGTGGTGCCCAGCTGGACGCCGACCGTCTTACCGTTCAGATCGGTACGGGAAGTGATGTCACTGTCATTCGTCACAATGATCGCCTGGGAAGCGTCGAAATACGGATCGGAGAAATCCACGTTCTTTTTGCGGTCCTCGCTCGCAGTCATACCCGCTGCAACGATGTCCGCTTTGCCGGACTGCAACGCTGTGATCAATGTGTCAAATGCGATGTCGCTGACTTCCAGCTCTACGCCCAGCTTATCGGCAATTTTTTGGGAAATCTCAATGTCGATGCCAACGACCTCGTCGCCATCCTTGTACTCAAACGGCTCAAACTCCGCATTGGTTGCCATGTACAGCGTTCCTGCATTTTGAATGTCCTCCGGCGTCTTGACTTTGCTGCCGCAAGCAGACATCGGAACCATCATGGACACCGCCAGAAGGAATGCTAAAATCTTCTTCCCTGTTTTCATAAATCGTACCCCCAAATTCGTTACTGAAATCTTCTCTCATTCTATCGCATAAATATTCATATTTCAAGCATACTTATGCGGTCTTCGAAATTTCAGAAGATTTAATAACTTACTAGATAAAATTCGAATAATTTTGTGGAACTTGCAAGCCGCAAGACTCCAAAAGTATACAGAAATCCTCTGGAACTGGCGCGATTATGCACATTCTTTCCCCAGTCACCGGATGTTGGAAGGTTGCCTGTGCACAGTGAAGTGCCTGGCGGCCAATATATTCCCGGCTCCCGCCATACAGATCGTCCCCTGCTAAAGGGTTCCCTCTGTTGGACATATGCACGCGGATTTGATGTGTCCGGCCGGTTTCCAGCCGGAAAGCCGCCAATGTATGACTCTTTGAGCAGCATAAAGCACGCCAATGCGTCACCGCGTGGATTCCGTTTTCCGAAACGCAGCGCTGGATCGTATGTCCCGGCAATCGCTCAATCGGGCCGTTTTCCGTCCCGCTTCCCGTCAGGATACCTTCGCATACTGCCAAATAGACTTTTTCGATCCCATGCGCCAATCGCGCTGCTGCATAGGTGTTCTTCGCCAAAACCAATACGCCGGTGGTATCCCGATCCAGCCGGTAGACCGGCCGGAAGGCGCAGCATGCATCTTTTTTCTGAAAATATGCGGCGGCGGCGTTCGCTAAGCTGTCCCGGTCGTGCCCAGGAGAGGGATGCACCGGCATCGCCGCTGGCTTGTCAACCGCCAAGAGATCCCGGTCCTCATAGAGTGGGGCCAAAGGAAGATCCACCGGTTCCGGACAGGCACCGTCCGCGGGAAGTGCAAGCTGTACTTGGTCGCCAGCCTGCAAAACCTTTCGTACCGTCGCATGGACGCCATTGACTGTAATTCCCAGAGGTTCCTTCTTGAGATCGGTCAAAAGCCGGGCGGATACCCCGCAAAAATGGCGCAAAAACCCTTTTAACTGTGCAGCATCGTATGCTTCCGGCACTGTGAACGTCAGTTTTCTCATGGAACCTCCCCGCGGGCAGACAAAAAGAACGGCGGCAAGCCCATCCGCACACCGCCGTTCTGTCCCACAAAACGATTTATTTTACTTCGACGGTCCAACCAAACTCGTCCTTAATTTTCCCCCACTGGATTCCAGTGAGGGTATCGTACAACTTCTGGGAGAGCGGACCGATTTCCCCATTGTTGATCTCCATGATGTCGTCGCCCCACTTCAAGTGGCCAATCGGGGAGATAACTGCCGCCGTACCAGTACCGAACGCCTCTTTCAGGCGGCCTTCTGCCGCTGCATCCGCAACCTCCTGGATCGAAAGCCTCCGCTCCGAAACCTTCATCCCCCAGGACTTCAACATCTCAATGCAGGACATACGGGTAATGCCGGACAGGATCGAACCCTGCAACGCGGGTGTGACCACTTCGTCGTCAATGACAAAGAAGACATTCATGGTGCCGACTTCTTCGATGTATTTGCGCTCCACGCCGTCGAGCCACAGCACCTGGGTATAATCCTGCTTCTCCGCCTCATCCTGCGCCTTCAAGGAAGCTGCATAGTTGCCCGCCGTCTTCGTGAAGCCCATGCCGCCGCGCACCGCACGGACATAATTGGTCTCCACATAAATCTTGACCGGATCGAGCCCTTCCGGATAGTACGCGCCTACCGGGCAGCAGATGACCATGAACAACAGATGGTGCGCCGGATGTACGCCGATGTGAGGATCGACGCCAATGATAAACGGGCGAATATAGAGGGACGTCCCCTCTTCACTGGGCACCCAGTCCTTTTCTACGGAGACGAGTTTTTCAATCGCTGCCTTCGCAAGCTCCTCGTCGATCGGAGGAATGCACAGGCGGTCATTGGAAACATTCAGGCGGGCCATGTTTTTATCCGGACGGAACAGCAAAATTCTGCCATCCTGCGCGCGGTAAGCCTTCATGCCTTCAAATACGGACTGGCCGTAATGCAGGCACATGGCGGAAGGATCCATTTCAATCGGCCCATAAGGAACGATGCGGGGATCGTGCCAACCCTGCCCCTCGTCGTAGTTCATAATAAACATGTGGTCGGTGAAAATGGTTCCGAACGGAAGGGGCGCGCCCGGAGCCGGCTTTTGTTTCGGATTTTTTGTAAGTTCCACTCTGATTTCCTGCATGGTAAATGCCCTCTTTCTGATTATTCCCGTTTATTGTACCATCATTTTTCGGGGATTTCAAGCTGTTACTGTGCGAAAGGCACAGCAAATTTCTCCACAGATTTGATAAGATTTGATCTGTTTTTTAGAGGGAACTCCAAATTCTTCCCCTTGCTACAATCTTATCTATCAAATTTGCATTTCTCCATCGCTATTTTCATTTTGCACAGAAGCATCAAATATCCTGCATAAATGCTGTTCCATGGTTACGCAGCCCCTTGGGATAGCGATTCTTCAAACGGCCTCCCGAGCATTTTCCAAACCCGGTGACAATGCCGTCCACCGCCACGCCGGTATAGCCCTTATAGGAATCGGGCGCTTCCAGCTCTTCCCCGTGCAGGAATGCAGCGATCCGTGGGTCACTGTGGGATAGCTCGAGTACCACACGCAGTTCCTGGGGCTTTGCCGCCATAAACGCCGCATGTGCCGGTTCGATTCGTTTCTGAAAGGTGCCCAACAGCACGCCAGCCCGCAACACCCCGAGGCCCTTCATCTGGGGAAGGCCGTTTGGCAAAAGCAAGAGGTTGTCGCCGATCTGTTCCATTGCCCCCTTGGGCGCTTCTCGATAGATCAGCTCACAGCAGGCTCGCGCCTCCTTACTCGGCTTTTGATAGGAATAGGGCGCCGGCGCATCGCCGTTTTCGGATATCCGCTGTAACTTCGCCACAAAATGGCCCTCGCCGCCATCCAGCGGCAGGATGCGCCGTGTTTGTGGAATCGTGCCCGGCCGTCCGAAAGAGACGCCGCAATCCACCAGTGCAAAATCGCAATGTTCCTCCAAAAACGCAGAGATCACCCCTTCGTTTTCCTCAGGGGAGAATGTGCAGGTCGAATAGACCAGAATGCCACCCTCCCGCAGGGCCTGCGACGCACTCTCCAAAATTGCAAGCTGGCGCACAGCGCAAGTCTTTACATGCTCGGGACTCCATTCCTGTATCGCCCGTTCGTCGCGCCGGAACATCCCTTCCCCGGAGCAGGGGGCATCCACAAGCACTTTGTCAAAGAAGCCCGCCAACGCACTGCACAGGACCTCCGGACGGCAGCAGGATACGACCGCATTCCGCACGCCCATCCGCTCCATATTGGAGAGCAATACGTTTGCCCGGTTCCGGATGACCTCATTGCTCCAGAGCAAGCCCTTCCCCGCCAATAAAGCGGCGATCTGTGTGGATTTTCCACCAGGCGCCGCGCAGAGGTCCAGCACCCGCTCGCCGGGCTGCGGAGCCAACACGGTGACCGCCGAAGCCGCGGACGGTTCCTGCACGTAAAACGCACCCGCATGGTGCAACGGCAACGCGCCCAGATGTTCCGCCTCCTCTGGGACATAATAAGAAAGCGGCGAAAACGGCGCCGCTGTGACCGGAAACGGCAGGGCCGAGCGGAGAAGATCTTCCCCACATTTTTGGGGATTCAAGCGGATTCCCCGCAAGTGCGGCTTTTCATAACAGGCGAGAAAGGCCTCATATTCCCTGCCTAATGTCTCTTTCATGCGGTCGCAAAATGCCTGTGGCAATGTTGTCATGTCTGTTTCTTCCCTTCTTGAACGTCTCTTTCTTTCCATCTTTTCTCGCTTTTCGTGGGCATCCGGCAATACCGCTTTCAGGATGGCAACACCACGCCATACTGCTCAAAATTTTCCCGCGCCTCTTTCAGGGTCAAACCATGGTTTTCGTCGCTGGGCTCTTCTTCCCCGGATAAGAACACATCGATTTCCCAATAACCAATCGGGCAAATGTAGGAAATCATATCTTTGTGGCTGGGAATGGTTCGATCCCCGCAGCATGTACAAGGCGCACCGTTCTCCACATGCGTCCGTTCCTCTTCGTTGTCTGGCCGGTTCCCCTTCTTTTCCCGTAGGGCGGAACCCTATTTTGGGCCTTTCTCAATGCCGCCACCTCCTTGCATAGTTCGCATCATTGGATTTCGCACATTTTTTGAAAGCAAAATCGCATAATTCCTCTTTCCAAAACCAATAATAAGTGCGCAAAGGGGGTGAATACACATGAACAGCAATTACAATAACAGTCAGAACAGTTCCCAGAATCGCTCTAGCCAGAACAGCTTGCAGAACAATTCCCAGAACCGTTCCAGCCAGAATGCCAAGAACAGCACGCAGAACCGCTCTAGCCAGAACAGCCAGAATTGCAAGAATGGCACCAATCAGTGCAGCGGTCAGAACAACAGCCAGAACAGCAACAACTAACGTTCCATTCTGACGATCGCCCATTTTTTCGCAGATGCCGCTTGCCGTGCAAGCTACATCTGCGGGAATGGGTGCGAGAAATCCCCAGGCTATATGTAAGAACAGGCGGCTTTGTTACACGACAAGGCCGCCTGTTTTCTCATGTCCTTTTGTGAGAGGATTCTCTTTTTTTACGGCTATCTTTTAAAATTTGCCGCAGGGACTTATCGTCCGGCTTTTCTTCCCGGAATCCTTCCCCTGTGATTTCCCCCGCCTCGCCTACAATCACAAATGCGTTTGGGTCCACCGCATGCACAATATCATTGACCTTGCACACCTCATAACGCCGCACCGCGCAAAGCAGCATTTCCCCCTCGCGCCCGCTGTAAAGGCCGCGGGATTTTAGCGCCGTAACGCCGCGGTCGAGCTCGATCAAAATCCGTTGGGCAATTTCCTGGTTTTTTTCTGAAATGATAAACAGCACCTTGCCATTCCCCATATCCGTACCATAGAGGATGGTATCAATCAGCCGGGTTGAGACAAAAATGGTAATCAGCGCATATAATGCGCTTTCCATGCTCTGGAATGCAAAACCCGAAAATGTGATAATAACAAAGTCCACGCCAAGCATGAGCTTTCCCATGGAGAGGTGGCGGAAATGCCGCCCTAACAGGCGCGCCACCATGTCTGTGCCACCCGTAGTCCCACCGCGCATGAAGACCAAAGCAAGGCCTGTTCCCTCCAGCACACCGCCAAATATGGCGGCCAGCATGGGGTTTCCTTCATAGGGGGGCACTACATATCCCATCAGATCAATTGCCGCAGAGGATAACAACGTCGCCACGAAGGTTTTCGCCACCATCTTATAGCCAATTTCCGTAACCGCCCAAAGGAATATCGGGATATTGATGAGGAAAGCAGTCGTACCGATCGGCGTGTGGAACAAATAGTTCAACACGATGGACAAGCCCGTCACCCCTCCAGAGGCAATTTGGTTCGGCGCAGTAAACATTTTCACCGATACTGCATAGACCAAGCTTCCCGCTACAAAAAACAAGATATCCTTGGCAAGCGCTTTGGATCGCTCCTGTCTCCACGAAATCTTCATAGCACCCCCTCCTCTCATGTCAACGTCTCATTTTTCCATCAAATGCTGCCCATCCTCCTCATCCAACGCCTCACATGCAAGCTGAAACAGCTCGCGAAGGCGCTGTAAGTTGCCGGTCAGATAGACATAACCGAACAGCGCTTCAAAGGCCGTGGCCGCATGGTAATCCGCAACCTTGGCATTCTTCGGCACATGCCCCACATGCGCATTCCGTCCGCGGTTGTATACCGCTGCCTCTTCCTCCGTCAGCATGGGAAGAAGCTTTTTGGCCGCGGCAGCCTGGGCGCCGCAGCAGACCTGCTCCACCGAGCGCTTATGCAGCTTGTTAACCGGGCAATTGCCCTGGCAAACCAGCTTTTCCCGTACGAAAAGTTCGAACACACCGTCCCCCACAAACGCCAGCGTCAAAGGGCTAAGCTGTTTTGGGTCGCACTGGGCACCAAATAACCGTTCCAAACGTATCACTCCACAAAATCGAATTCAATTTCATAAATGCTGACGGTATCGCCCTCCTGGATACCCGCATCCCGAAGGGCGTCAATCACGCCAGTCTGGATAAGAACACGCTGGAAATATTGCAGCGATTCGTAATCGTCGAAATTGACGGAGTTGATGACCTGCAACAGCCATTCGCCCTCCACCATATAAACGTTGTCCTGTTTGGTGATCTTGACGGCATTCTTTTCAAAGTCCTCCACCGGCTTCTGCGGCAGGGGCTCCGGCTCATAGCGCTTGACCGGCGGCAGCTTACTCAGCAGCTCGGAGATACGGTTGAGAAGCGGGTCCACATCGTAGCGGATCGCCGCCATGATTGGAAAGAACTCGTATCCCTTGCTCTCCACATAATTCTTAAAGTCCTCAATTTGTTCATCCGTGGCAAGGTCGCACTTATTGCCCGCTACCAGCATGGGACGCTCTGCCAATTCCGGATTGAACTTTTTCAGTTCCGTATTGATGATCTCAAAATCCTGTTTGGGATCGCGGCCTTCGCTTCCTGCAACATCCACAATGTGGACCAAAAGACGGCAGCGGTCCACGTGACGGAGAAACTGGTGCCCCAGCCCAACCCCTTCGCCCGCGCCTTCAATCAGGCCGGGGATGTCCGCCATCACAAAGGAGCGGCCATCTTTCAGCCGCACCACGCCGAGCACCGGTGTAATGGTCGTAAAATGATAGTTGCCAATGGTCGGCTTCGCCTCGCTCACGACGGAAACCAGGGTCGATTTGCCCACATTCGGATAGCCAACCAGCCCGACGTCTGCCAAAAGCTTCAGCTCCAGGATTAGCTCAAAGCTTTCTCCCGGCGTGCCCGGTTTCGCAAAACGCGGCGTCTGACGGGTTGGCGTGGCGAAATGGATATTCCCCCAACCGCCGCGGCCGCCCTTTGCGATGACCTGCGGCTCATCGCTGGAGAGGTCCGCAAGAATGCGTCCGGTCTCGGCTTCCTTGACCAAAGTGCCCCGCGGCACGCGGACGATGAGATCCTTGCCGCTCTTGCCATTGCAGCGCGCACCGCGGCCATTTTCCCCACTCGGGGCTACATATTTGCGCTTATAGCGGAAATCCGCCAGGGTGGAGAGGTTGTCGTCCACTTGGAAGACAACATTGCCGCCCTTTCCGCCGTCGCCGCCGTCCGGGCCGCCGGAGGCTACATACTTTTCCCGATGGAATGCAACGGCTCCATCGCCGCCTTTGCCTGCTTTGACGGTGATTTTTGCATGGTCGATAAACATCGTGTATCACTTCCCTCATATTGGGCTGCCCGTTGGACAGCATAGGGCGTAGATAAATCTTTCCACGCTCCTTCTTTTTGTATACCAATCTCCCCGCAGAAACCGAAAAAATCCCTGCCGAACGGTTCCGGCAGGGATTTGTCATTCTGGTAAAATTACTGCTCCACAGCGTAAACGCTGACCTTTTTGCGGTCGCGGCCCAAACGCTCAAACTTAACGCGGCCATCCACCAATGCAAAGAGGGAATCGTCGGAACCTCTGCCCACGTTCTCGCCCGGATGAATGTGCGTGCCACGCTGCTTGACGAGGATATTGCCCGCCAACACAAACTGGCCGTCTGCGCGCTTCACACCAAGACGCTTGGACTCGGAGTCACGGCCGTTCTTGGTGGAACCCATTCCTTTTTTATGTGCGAACAGCTGAATATTTATCTTCAACATACCTTACACCTCCACATAACTTACATTGATATTTTCTGAATATTGCTCCTCAAGCCCCAACATATGAAGCTTGAAACCCGCGAACAAAACGCGGCAGTCCCTGGCTGCTTTGGCCGGGATACGCACAAGCATGTAGCCTTCTTCAGCTGCCACCTGCGCCTCCACACCGATAATTTCCGTCACCGTGTTGGCCGTCATATATGCCGCGGAGGATACCGCCGCACAGATGATGTCGTTGCCCTCTTCCCCGCTGCCGGAATGACCGCTGATGCGGAACCCCACCAAGTCGCCGTCGGGCCTGGTGAAAAATTCAGCGCAGATCATTACGCATTGATGGCTTCAATCTGCACCTTGGTGTAGGGCTGTCTGTGGCCCATCTTGCGCTTTTCACCCTTCTTGGGCTTATAGGTGAAGACCGTGATCTTCTTGGACTTGCCGTTCTTCAAAACCTTACCGGATACGGACGCACCCTCCACATACGGTGCGCCGACCTTGATGTCGCCGTCGTTGTCCAGCATGATGACCTTGAAGTCAACGGTTGCGTCTGCTTCCACAGCAAGCTTCTCGACAAAAATGGTGTCGCCAGCCTGGACCTTGTACTGCTTGCCGCCTGTTTCAATCACTGCAAACATGAATTCCTGTTCCTACCTTTACTTTAGTCTCGCTACTATCGGGCGGGAAGACCCACTTATAGCCCGTAATATGCGGCTTACCCATATTAGCATATCCTGTCAAAAAAGTCAATCCTTTTCCCTACTAACTGCGGCGGGAAGCCAAGCTTTTTGCAAAATCCGCCAAAGCTTTTCCTTCTTCCCCAAAGGGCTCCAGTGCACGCACTGCCGTGTGGGTAAGCTCTTTCACGCGCTGTTTTGCCGTTTCCAACCCCAAAAGGGAAACGTACGTCGACTTCTGGTTTTCCGCATCGCTGCCGGTCGCCTTGCCGAGCGTCGCCGCGTCGCCTTCCACATCCAGGATGTCGTCCACAATCTGGAACGCCAAGCCAATGGCCCGCGCGTAGTGCTCAGCAGCGTCTCTTTGACGTTCATCCGCCCTGGCGAGCGCACAGCCCATCCGCGCAGAGGCCAAAATCAAAGCGCCCGTCTTTTTTTCGTCCATCTCCTGGAGCGTTTCCAGGGAAATGGCTTTGCCCTCGGAGCGCAGATCGATCTCCTGCCCGCCGACCATCCCATGGATGCCCGCCGCGGATGCCAGCTGAAATGCCGCTTCCGCCGCGCAGTCCGCCCCAACCGCCGCGAGGCTCTCCGGGGAAAGCATGGTTGCGAACGCCAGCGTCAACAGGCCGTCCCCTGCCAGCAACGCGGTATCTTCCCCATAGGCTTTGTGATTCGAGGGTTTCCCGCGGCGCAGGTCGTCGTTGTCCATGCAGGGGAGATCGTCGTGGATGAGCGAATAGGTGTGAATCATCTCCACTGCGCAGGCAAACGGCAGCGCCGCCTGCACGTCCCCGCCGCACAGCCGGCAGAACTCCAAAACGAGCGTTGGCCGCACGCGCTTGCCGCCGTCCAAAAGGCTGTAGCGCATGGCCTCAATCAACCGCTCATACCGGCAGTGTTCTTTTGGGAGAAGTTCCTCCAATTTTTGCTCGATCATGGGAAGATATGTGTCAAGCTTCATGCCTGTTCCTCCTTTTCCAGCGTAGAGAGTTGGGTGATCTTTTGCTCTGCCTGTTTCAGTTTCTCATAACAGAGTGTTGCCAGGGCGGACCCCTCTTCAAACAATTTCATGGAGGAATCCAACGATTCTCCCCCCTCTTCCAGCTGTTTGACAATTTCGTCCAGCCGGGTAACCGCAGCCTCAAACGTCGTCGCTTTTTTTGCCATCTCCCGATTCCTCCTGTTCTGAAAAACGTTCTGTCCGTTCGACCAAACATGCAATCTGTCCATCCAAAAGCCGCAGGGAGAGCTTATCCCCCTTTTGCGCCTGCTCCACGCTGGAAACGACTTCACCGCCCGCGGCACTGGCGATTGCATAACCGCGGGAAAGCACTTGCAGCGGGCTCAGCGCGTGCAGCCGACCACTGAGTGCAGCCAACCGCGCTTCATCCTCCGTCAGCCTTCGTTTGATGCCGTCGGAAAGCCGCGTGAACAACTCGTCGATGCGCATGCGCTGGACCGCCAGAAGTTCTTGTGGATTGCGCAGGACGCGGCTACCCGCCAGGGAATCCACCTGCTGGCGCAGCTGTTCTACCCTTGCGCGCAGCAACGAGGCCATCCGCGCCTCCTGATTTCGGATGGTGGAAAGCCAATCCGCTTGATCCGGCACGGCCAGCTCCGCCGCGGCCGAGGGGGTTGGCGCGCGCAGGTCCGCTACGAAGTCGCAGATCGTAAAGTCCGTCTCGTGCCCCACCGCGGAGATCACCGGGATTTTGGATGCGGCCACTGCGCGCGCAAGCGCCTCCTCGTTGAAGGGCCAGAGGTCCTCCAGCGCCCCCCCGCCGCGCCCCAGGATGATGACATCCGCACAGCGGAGACGGTTCATCCGCTTTAAAGCGTCGATCAGCTGCGGCGCCGCGCCTTCCCCCTGCACCAACACAGGGCAGAATATGACCTCCGCCAACGGCCACCGCCTAGCCAAAATGGTCACAATGTCGTGCACCGCCGCGCCGGTTGGGGAGGTAATCACGCCGATGCGTGTAGGAAAGGGCGGCAACGGTTTTTTTCGGTCCGCGCGGAACAGCCCCTCGGCGCCCAGTTTTTCTTTGAGCTGTTCAAAAGCCAAATTTAAAGCGCCCACGCCATCCGGCTGTAGATCCTCAATGTAAAGCTGATACTGGCCGGTGGGCTCATATACGCCAATATGCCCGCGCGCAATCACTTTCATGCCATCCTCGGGCAAAAAACGCAAGCGCCGCGCATAGGTGGCGAACATAACCGATTTCACCACGCTCTTCTCATCCTTCAGCGAGAGATAAAAATGTCCGGACCGGTAGTGATTGGTAAAATTCGAAATCTCCCCGCTGACGAAGACGCTTGTGAGGTTTAGGTCCCCCTCCAGCAGGGATTTGATATACGTATTCAATTGTGTAACGGTCAAAAGCACCGGTTCCACCATCGTCCGATTCCTCCCGGAGATCCAGAATTCCAAAGTCCGTCTAGCATGCGCCGCAGCGTTTCATCTCGGTGAGCACGGCGATGCCGGCCGCGTTGTCGCTGGAAAACGCGGGCTCCGCAAACACTGCGCCGTATTTTTCCGTAAGCGCCTCTCGAATGAGACGGTTGGACATCACGCCGCCCGCAAACAGCATCGGCAATCCGCCGTACTCTTTTTGCAACGCGGAGGCCATGCCGTCCAGCGCCGCCAGGATGGAAAGGAGGCAATAGCGCGCCACGTCCTCCTGCGGGCTGCCATGATCGAGCATTTTCCTGCATTGGTTCTCCACGCCGGAGAGGGAACAATCCGCCCCCTTCATAGACGGACGGATTTTAAACGAAGCATCCGACTGCAACGCCAATTCCTCCAGGAATTTCCCCGCGGGAAACGGCAGCCCTAGCATTCCGCCCACGCGGTCAACCGCTTGTCCCCCTTTTAAGTCGAGCGAACGTGCGACGATCTCCGCCTGGAAAAGATGCTCCCGGTCCGGCGTGACCCGCACCGCCTCGGTGGTTCCGCCGGAGACATGGAACGCCAAAAACGGCTCCTGCAAAAAGGAAAGCTTCCCCGCGGAATAGAGCGCCGCCGCAATATGCCCCGCCTGATGGGAGAACGAAAAGAAAGGCACGGAAAGCGCCGTTGCCACCGCCTTCGCCGTGCCTATTCCCACTGTGAAACAGGGCATATAAGAGTCCTCCTGGTCGCGTGGACGCGCGGACGCCCCCACCGCTTCGATTGCACCTTCGCCGCCAGCTCCGTGGAACAGCCGTTCCAGGATCTGAGGAAGTTGCTGCACGTGGTGGAAAACGGCGTCGCTCTGCCGCAGGCCAAGTTCGCCTTTCGGCACCGGCAGCAACTGCTTTTCCTGCCGGATCTTGCCGCCGGTATAGAGCGCAGCGGAGGTCGTGTAGTTGCTCGTATCGATGCCCAGAACCTTATGCATGTTTTTCACCGAATTCCTTTGCAACCGATCCAAGGACCCCGTTGACAAATGGAGCGTCCTCCGCTGTCCCATATTTCTTTGCGAGGTCGACCGCCTCGTTGATCGAAACGCTGACCGGGATCTCGTCTTCAAACAAAATCTCGTAAATCGCCAGGCGCAATAGGGACAGGGAAACCTTTGACAGGCGGTTCATCTTCCAGCCCCGGATATTCTTCTCAATCTGTGCGTCGATCTCCGCCTCATGCTGCTCCGCACCCTCGGCAAGGCGCTCTGCAAAATCGTCTACAATCATATCCTTGGACAAACCGGCCGCGTCGATGATCCGGCTGACCGACTCCCGGTTGATGGTTCTTTCAAAGGTCAGGGCAAACGCCTGCTCTCTGGCTTCGCTTCGTTTCATAAGCTTCCTCCGCGTAACTTGTCAAAATAAGAAACCCTCCACAATTGTGGAGGGTTCAAAAGGTTCGTTCGGTTTTCAAACTTCCACGCGGTTATTATACCACAGTCTGGAAGAAAAGCACAAGGGAGCCGCAGAAGAAATCCTACTGGTTCTCCACAATTTTGATCTTATCGTAGGTGACGCCCGCCTGCCCAGCCACAATGTCCTTGATGACCACCGCGTTGTTCGGGTCCGATTCCTTGACCTTCACCACCACATTGCATTCCCCGTTTTGCAGGAATACCACGCAGTCCTCAAACCCTTTGGCCTTGATGAGGTTCTCGATATTACTCTCCTTCAGGACATTCTGCGCCACGACCGCCGCCTGTGCAACCGCATCTTTCTTGGCCGCGTCGCTCTGTTCCGCGTCCTGTAAGACCTTTTCCAGCAGCTCTACCGCCTCATCCCGCGCCTTTTGACGGCTCAAGCGCGCCTGCGTGAAATAATCGTTTGCATCCGTGCTCTGTCCCGCCTCGGAGGAAACCGGTGCGCTGGACGACTCTGCCGGCGCCGAGGAGGACGGCACGGAGGCATTGACCAGTTGTGCTTCTCCGAGTTCCTTCTGCGAGGTGACCGTATTCGTTGCAAGCAGTTGATTATCCCCTGAGAATTGCCAATTCAAATAGACGGCTGCCCCCAGCGCGACGACCAAGGCCGCAAGAACAAGCTGACGTTTTCCAATACCCATACGTATGTACTCCTCCTGTTGTTAATTTTCGCCCTGTATTGCAACGCCGGGCACAGCAGTGATCCGGCCGGGCCTACCCTGTATCCGCGGCTTTGACCACGCAGACCCGGACCGATGTGATATCCAGCGCCGTGGTCACAGCATCGATCACGCGCTGTTGCACCACCGGATCGTCCCCGCCGTCGCACACCACTACCACCCCCTTGACAACCGGCTGCACCTCGGTCACGGCCAGCGCCCGCTGGGAGCCATCGGCGTCTTTCACCAGGATGTAGTTGGTTTCTGTGCTGTTGTTGGAGCCGCGATCCTCAGTGGTCTGGGTGCTGCGTTTTTCCTCCTGTGCATACACCTGTTCCGCGCTGCGTTCCACCGTCACCATCACCTTGGCGTTGCCCGCCCCTTGAATGTTGGTGACCAATTCGGCAAGGCTCTGCTCCAGCTCCTGCGTATACGCCTGCGCGGACTGCGCCGCCGGTTGAGAGGACGCCTCCTGCGTCTCCTCCTTTCCCGGGCTGAACAGCCCGGACAGAAAGATCAGCGCAATGCCCGCCACCCCTGCGATCACAACCCATTTGCGGCAGGTTTCGTTCTCCGCAAACTTTTCAAACCAACTCTTTTCTTCACGATCCTTCGTCGCCATGCGCCGTTACCTCCACTTCCAGCCCAAGCGTCTCCCGCAGATGCGCTTGCGCTCGGGCGCAGTCCCCGCCGTATTCTTCGGCCAGCGTGACCTCCACCCTGTTAATACCTATGCTGTTGTCCGCGTTTGTATCCATCCACACCACAACTTTTTCACTTTTTATGTCCATTCTGCTCAGCTCTGCCGCAACAAGGTTCTCAATACTGGCACGCGCCGCGGTCTCCATCTGGTTTTCCACTGTGCTTTGCAATTGGGTATTCTCCTGTACTTGCCCTTCGATGGGGAAAGCCCAGGCGATCTGCATCCCCAGGTTTTTCAAGGGCATGGCCAGCGCGCAAAGGACAAACGCCCCGAGCACAAGCTTTACCATCCGTTCCATTGCGCCGCTCGGCGCCAATCCCTGTAACAGGGCGGCCGCTAAAGCCGCCAGGCAGATGGCCGCGCTCCATTCGCGGACCGCCCCCATCATCCTCCCCCCTTTCCCATCAGCAGTACAATCGCTGTAGAAACCGTCAGGATGGTCATACAGCACAGCACAATCGCCAAAATCAACTCGACCGCTTTGGCAACCGCCCGCAACAGCGAGGTGATCTCCTTAAGCTCAAAGACATCCCCCGCCCCTGCACAGACGTTGAGCGTCACCATCCAAAGCAGGCATTGCAGGATGACGGGCAAAAAGATCAGTGCGCCCGCCAGAAGGCCAAAGGCTCCCACGCCGGATTTCAGCAGCTTTACACAGCCGGTCACCGTTTGTAAAGCGTCTCCCAAAGCGCTCCCCACCACGGGTACAAAACTGCTGACCACAAATTTGGCAGCCTTTGCCGTCGTCTCATCCATGGAGGACGCCACGATGCTATGTACCGTCAGCAAGCCGGCGAAGACCGTCATGCAAAAGCCGAGCACCCATTTGACCACCTTGTGAAACGCGTTGCAGATGCCGCTCAGGTTTACTCCTGGGGAAATAGCGGACACAATGGAGAGGGCCAGAAAAATGTTGAGGCAGGGGACCAAAATGCTGGCAGAAAGGATAGAAATGACATTCCCGACCGCCATCATCAGTAAATTGTACGACCCGGCGGAGACGGGCTGCCCTGCGGCCAGCATGATGCCGGCAAGGACCGGCACACAGGCCAGAAGAAAGCCCGCTGCGGCCTGCACCACTTGTGCCGCATGCTCAATGCACGCCACCACCGGCCCCACCACCGTGGTGCACACGCAGAGCGCGCCAACCATGCCGATCACTCCGCCGAGCTGTTTTTCCCCCAGGGACAGTTTCATCCCATTGCATAGAGCGCAAAGCAACATAACGGCAATGACCGAGGCTGCCGCTTGCAGCGGCCCTTGGGCGTTTTCCTGCGCCATGCCGCCGATTTCCGAAAAGAGAGCCTCCGGCGTGATCGAAGTCAACGCCTGCCAATCCGTCCCGTCAATTCCGAGTTCCTCAAGCGTATGTTGCGTCTCCTGCGGAAGCTGCTCCGGCAAGTCGGCCGCACCGCTCTCTTCCAATTGTTCCGTATAGTAGTCCTCCGTCGATTCCGCCCACGCAACGGGCGCAAACAACACCGTTAGGACGAGCGCCAACGCCAGGCAAACCATCCGTTTCAATCGACATCCATCCTTTTTCTATCCGCCGATCAGCCCAAGGGCCGTCTGCGCAATATCCTCAAACAGCGGCAGGGAGAGCACAAGAATGGAGATCTTCCCTGCAAGCTCCACCTTGGACGCCAGGGCGCTCTCCCCGGCGTCCCGGCAGGAATCGGCCGCAAACTGCGCCAAGAAACAGATGCCCAGCGTCTTAAACAGAATCAATCCATACTCCTGTGTGAGCCCCACCCCCGAAAGCAGGGTCGTGATCTCCCGAACCGCCGGAGAGATATTCCGCAGGATCTCCACCAGGATCACCACCCCGGCGATGATGCTGATGATGACCGCATATTCCTGGTTATACCGCTTGAGTGTCACCGCGAAGATTGCTGCAATCAGCGCCGTGCCCACAATGCCGATGATGTTCATCCCCGCACCTCCCCACTGGGGCAGATCCATTGCACCGTCACAGCCCGAAAATGGATTTGATGGACTGGAACAGCACGTCGATCTGCTGGATAATCATCATCAGTACGACAATCAACCCGGCCAGCGTCGTCATCATGGCCTGTTCCTCCCTTCCGGAGCGAACCAAAAGCTGGTTGAGCACGGCGACGATGATGCCAATCGCGGCAATTCGAAAGATCAGATCCACATCCATTTTCTTTTCCTCCCCATCGCCCTGGTTCGAACCAGGGCTGTGTTTGATATTCCGCCGTTCAGCATAGGAATAAAGCGACGGCAATGCCTGAAAACGATCCCAGCATCAGGTAGAGCTTTCCTTTGCGTGCCTTTTCCTGCCGCGCACGCTCCAACCGGTCTTGGAACAGCTCCGCGTACAGGCGGCAATGAGAAAGCTGCCCTTCCACGTCGCTGGCCCCAAAGCCGCTCCCAAAGTCGCGCAACAAGGTCTGGTCCTCCTCGGTCAGGCCCGTCCCCTTCGCCCCTGTGCGCACCCCCCCTTCCCAGGCGGTGTGGAAATCCTCTCCCGCTCTGCAATAGGCCAAACACTGCTGCAAACAGGCAAGACTACTCCCGTGCCTCTGGAGAATCTCCACAACGGACGCCGCTGAATAGCGGATCTCCGTCTGCGCCGCGTTCAGGAAACGCAGCATCTCCTCAAGCTGTGCAACCCTCTGCGAGAGCCTATGCGACTGTACATATCCCGCTATGGTCCCGGCCGCGATCAGCAACAGAATTCCCAGAACCTTGAGCAAGCAACTCACCTGCCTTGTATACCTCCGCCACACGGCCGGGTTCCCGGCTTCCTTCCAGGAGCACCACATAGCCAAACGCCCCGGTATGAAGGAGGCTGACCGCCTGCTGCCGGCGCAGAAGTTCCCGCACATTTCCCGCATGGACGCTTGAAATCATGCCGACGCCCGCATTCAGGCCCTGGGCGGCGGCTTCCACATCGGCCAGACCTCCCAGCTCGTCACAGATGATAAACTCCGGGGAAAGTGACCGGATGGCTTGAAGAATCCCTTCCCCCTTTGGATAACCGTCCAGTACATCACAGCAAGGCCCCAAATCGTTTTGCGGCACCCCGCGATACGTCCCCGCCAGTTCCCCGCGTTCATCCACCACCGCCACCTTTCGCACATCTCCGCACAGGCCGGAGGACAGCTGCCTGGCCATGTCGCGCAGAATGGTTGTTTTTCCGCTGGCAGGCGCCCCGGCAATCAGCACCCCTTCCCGCAGATTCTTCCCCACCGCTTGCAGCACGGCGCTGGCGCATCCATACACCTGGCGCGCAATGCGGATATTGATGGAGCTGATGTCCCGCAGGCTGCCGATGCTTCCGTTGGAGATCACCGCCGTCCCGCAAAGGCCCACGCGATGCCCGCCGCTGAGGGTGATAAAGCCGTTCTTGATCTCATTTTGGTGGCTGTATACCGAATAGCTACAGATTCCCCGGAAGGTCTCATCGATGTCCTCGCGGGTTGCCCGCATCCCGTCCGGCTCTGGCCGGCAGGAAGGCCGTCCGTTCCGATTCAAAAAATATACGCCGCCCGTACAACAGATGGAGACCGGCTGGTTGACCCGGAAGCGGATCTCCTGCGCCTGCTCCTTCATGTCGGTCGGCAGCAGGAACAGATAGTTCCGCAGACGGTCGCAGACCGCACGCGCCGCCGAATCGAATCTGCTTTCATAGTTGTTTTCCATCTCTTGTCCTCCTTTCCATACATATCTATGGACAAGGGCCACTTCTTAGAACAAAAAAGGCCCTCGGAAGGAAAATCCCTCCGAGGGCACAACCCAAACACTTTATCATTCTGTTCTTTCTATTGGTCAAATCGCCGTATGCAAAACAAACGATTCGATCGCCTCGCGCGTCCCCTGCACCGACCCTTGGACCAGCGCGGCCTTTCCACCGCCGCGGCCGGCAAACGCCTGGTTGAGCGCTTTTCCCAGCGGCCGGACATCTTCCTGGCCTGCAACGGCATATTTCCAGCCTTCTGCATCGCTTCCAGAGAACACCGCCGCCAGCCCAGCGCGCTCCGCAAGGGCCAAGCAAAAATGGCGCAGGCTGTCCGGGGACAATCCCTCTTCAAAGAAGCAAACACGCTCCTGCCCCTCCGGTACAGCCGCGGCTTTTTGCGTAAAAATCTCCTGTTGCAGCTGGTAGACCTGTTGGCGCAGGCCGTCCCGCTCAGCGAGTAAGCGCTCGACCGCATCAACCACCTCCTCCGGCTTTGCGGAGAGCAGGACCGAAATCGCCGTGACGCTCTTGAGCTTTTCATCGTAGTCTTGAATCGCCCGGCTGCCGAATTGAAGCGTCACGCGGACGCCGCCCTTATAGCGCTGCACGGAAAGCACTTTGATCGCGCCTACCTCCCCGGTGTGCGCCGTGTGCAGGCCGCAGCAGGCGCAACAATCGTATCCGGGCACCGTCACGATCCGGACCTCCCCGGTCAGCTCCTTTTTGCTGCGGTAATCGATCTGCGCCAGCTTCTCTTTGGGCGGGCATTCCGCCAGGACCGGCAGATTTTCGTAAATTGCTTGGTTGGCCAAACGTTCCACCTGGGCCATCTGCTCCGCAGAGAGCTCCCCATTAAAATCGACCGTAACGGCCTGCGCCCCCATGTGGAACCCCACATTGTCCAAATGGAACAGGCGATGCGTGATCCCGGAGACGATATGCTCCCCGGTATGCTGCTGCATAAACAAAAAGCGCCGCGGCCAGTCGATCTTTCCTTCCACGCTTGTTCCCACCGCAAGCGGATGGTTCGTGGTGTGCAGCAAATTGCCATCCTTTTCTTGGACATCCAACACCTTGGCGTCGCCAAGCGTGCCGTGGTCCGCAGGTTGTCCGCCGCCCTCCGGATAAAACGCGGTTCGGTCGAGCGTGATAGCATAGCCATCCTTTTGCGCTTCACAGCTGGTGACAACCGCTGTAAACTGCTGTAAATAGGCGTCCTCATAATAAAGCCGCTGCGTCGGCATTGTTTGCATTCCGGTTTTCCTCCTCAGATTTCCATTTCGTCCATCAGGCTACGCATAGCCAAGATCGTCTTTTGAATCAACTCTTCCAGCGGCCAACCGAGCATATCCGCGCCCGCCTGGATCACTTCACGCGAACAGCCTGCGGCAAAATTGAGCGTCTTAAACTTCTTCTTGACCGATTTTACTTCCAGGTCGGAAACGCTCTTCGAAGGGCGCATCAACGCCACTGCGCCGATCAACCCGGTGAGCTCATCGGTCGCATAGAGGACCTTTTCCATGATGTGCTCCGGCCGGATGTCCACCGCCGGATACGCATGGCTGGCCGTTGCGCGGATGATGCGCTCGTCGATACCGTTTTCCCGCATGATCTCCTGGCTTTTGATACAATGCTGCTCCGGGTACTTCTCAAAATCGAGGTCGTGCAGCAGGCCGACCACTTTCCAAAAGTCCACTTCGTCCGGGGCCAACTCCTTTGCAAACCATCCCATTACCCCCGATACGATTTTCCCGTGCCGGAGATGGAAGGCATCCTGGTTATATTGTTCCAATAGCGCTTGCGCCTGTTCCAGTGTTGGTATCATGGTTTTTCCATCCTTTCTATTTGTTTACTGGCGGAGTGACCGCCCATTTCAAACAATGTTCCTGTTTGCCGCCGAACACACGGTACCCTTCCATAAGATCGTTCAGTGGGGCGCGGTGGGTAATCAGGAAATCCGTGTTCAATTTTCCACACGCGATGAGCTTCATCAGCCGGTCGCAATGGACAGCGTCCACGCCGCCCGTCTTAAAGATCAAATTTTTGCCATACATGTTTGGGAGCGGAAACGGCTGCGCCTGCTCGTACATGGCGACCAGGGCCACGACGGAATTCGGCCTGGCGATCTGCCACGCTGTCTGGAAGGTATCCGCACCGCCCGCCGCTTCGATCACAGCGTCCGCGCCGCGCCCCTGCGTCAAAGCGCGCACCGCTTCCTCTGCGGATTCTGCGGAAGGATTGATCGTATATGTAGCGAGCCCCAACCGCTTTGCAAGCTCTAGCCGGTGCGCGTCAATGTCCAATAGGATGACATCCCCCGCGCCAAACAAACCCGCACACATGGCGGCACAAAGCCCTACCGGTCCAGCGCCGATCACGGCGACCGTATCCCCCGGCTGAATTTCCGCCAGCTCCGCGCCGAAATACCCGCTGGATAGAATATCTCCCAAAAACAACGCATTGTCGTCGGTCACATGGTCTGGGATTGGGGTAAGCCCTGTATCCGCATATGGCACGCGGACATATTCCGCTTGGCAGCCGTCGATCCGGCAGCCGAGTTCCCAGCCGCCATGCGTACAGTTGTTGATAAACCCTTTGCGGCAAAACCAACAGTCCCCGCAAAAGGTGATGCAGTTGGCCGCAACACGCTCGCCCACCTTGCGCTTTTTTACGCCTTCCCCAACGGAGACAATCTCTCCGACAAACTCATGCCCCAACACTGTTCCCGGTACGGCCCGCGGGACCGCTCCGTTCAAGATGTGCAGGTCGCTGGTGCAAATCGTCGAAAGGGTCACTTTTACTATTGCATCGCCCGGCTCTTTCAACACGGGGACGGGGCGCTCCTCCAAACGCAGGTCGCCCAACCCGTGATAAACTGCCGCCAACATGGTCTTTTGCATGATGCTCCTCCTATTCTCCTATATAAGTAAATCGCTGAAACGTCTTTCCATCCCGCTCCACGGTTTCATTCCACATGGAGGCCGGGCGTACCCAGATCCCCCGCTCCCCATAGAGCGCCTGATAGACCACCATTTCCTCGCCGGTCTCAGAATGACGTGCCATACAAAACACTCGATATTCGCCGCCCTTAAAATGGCGGTATTTTCCCGGGCGAATTTGTTCCATGGTCCACTCCCTCCCATTCACTTTCCATTTTCTTCATTGAATTACATCTTTTCCTCTCGATTTGCTTGACTTTTTTTCCCAACCCTCGTATATTGGAGGGGAGTCCTTTTCTTTAGAAAAGGGCCCCTTGGATTGTATCACGGCGCGCCATCTCCTGGTCGATGCCGCCCAATACGGCGATTTTATCCAGGCTCCACAAGGGCGCCAGCAGCATTTCGCGCTGCCCGTCCCCGGTCACGCGCTCGATCACCGTCTCCGGTGGCAAACGCTCCAGCTGGGAACAGACCGTGCAAATGTAGGCTTCCCGCGTCATGGGCTCCAGTTTCCCGGCGGTGAATTCCTCTGCAAGAGGCGTTCCGCGCAGGATGTGCAAGAGATGCAGCTTTACGGCGTCCGGCCTCAATCGGCCGACCGCACGCGCTGTCTCCAACATCATGGATTGCGTCTCCCCCGGAAGGCCGTCGATCAGATGGACACAAACGCGGATACCATGGCCTTTTAGAATTTGGTAGGCGTGAAGGAACTCTGCATAGGAGTGCCCCCGGTGGATCCTCTCCGCTGTCCCGTCGTGGATGGTCTGTAGGCCAAGCTCAACGGTGAGGTAAGTCTGCTGGGAGAGCTGCGCGAGATACGCGACCGTTTCTTTTGGAAGGGCATCCGCGCGCGTTGCAATGCTCAGCCCGCACACGCCGTCCACCGAAAGCGCCTCCTCGTACTTCCTTTTCAGGGTATCCAACGGCGCATAGGTGTTGGTGTGCGCTTGAAAATAGGCAATCACAGGGGCGTCTTTCCATTTTAAATGGATACGGGCCTGCTCCTGCCGTACCTGATCGGAAACGGAGAGCGACGGCCCTGGTGCAAATGCACCGCTTCCACCCTGGCAATAGGTACAGCCGCCGGTTCCCCGCGTCCCGTCTAAATTCGGACACGTAAAACCGGCGTCGATCGAAGCTTTAAAAACCCGCCTTCCGAATCGCTTTTTCAGGTGATATGCGAGCGTGTGATACCGTTTATTGTCATCCGCATACGGAAATGGATGCTCCATTTCTTTCCCTCTTTGCACTCAAAATATCTTTGCAACCTCTCCACATGTAAGATTTCTTTAAGAAATTCGTGGGTAGACTTGTAAGATTTTACTTGTAGAATAGCACGCAGAATCAAAAAGTGCAAGGGGCGTATCAATATGACGAAAGAAGGACCACTTTGTTGCAATACTTCGTTTTCCCATTCCAAGGACAAGCCGGAAAAGCCTGTCCAACAGGCGGAAGATGCTGCGTATCTGCGGCGCAGGCGTATTGTCAGCCTTATATCTCTCATTGGGTTTGTGATCTTTTCCATCGTATTTGCCGCTACAATCGGGCAAAAACTGATTGAATTCTTGGCGGACGGCAAGGCTTTTCGCGCATGGGTGGAGCAGCAAGGGATTCTAGGCCCGCTTACGCTGGTCGGAATCATGGTGTTACAGGTTGTAATTGCGATCATCCCCGGGGAAGCCGTGGAAATCGGCGCTGGGTATGCTTTTGGCGCAATCCCCGGCATGCTTCTCTGTTTGGTAGGCGCGGCGTTGGGTTCCGTGATCATCTATGGTTTGACGAAACAGTTCGGCATCCGGATGGTAGAGGCCTTCGTTTCGCGTGAAAAGATCCAGTCCTTGAAATTTCTTCAGAACACAAAAAAGTTAAATATCCTTATTTTTATATTATTTTTTATACCCGGTACGCCGAAGGATCTCTTTACCTATTTCATCGGACTGACCCCGATGAAATTGCGCACCTTTTTGATCCTTTCGAGCATCGCCCGCATTCCGTCCGTCATTTCCTCCACCATCGGCGGAGAGGCGCTCGGCCTGCAAAACTATACCTTTGCAATTGCCGTCTTTATCCTTACCGCGGCCATCAGTGGAATTGGCCTTTTAATCTATCGGAAAATTACTATACATTCAGCTGGAAAGAGGGAAAATCAATGAATTGGCAGCTCCTGATCAGCAACCGGATTATCAATGTGGGGTTTATTTCCTGGATGCTCTCCCAATTGATTAAAACGGGCATATTCTTATTGCAAAACAAGAAAATCAACCTAAAACGGTTGTCTGAATCGGGTGGGATGCCCAGCGCTCATTCTGCGTTGGGGTGCTCTGTGGCAATCGCTACGGTACAGGAGGTCGGCTTTGCCTCCCCCATCGCCGCGCTTGCCCTATCGTTCGCCGCCGTCGTCCTATACGATGCAATGGGCGTGCGGCGCGCAGCGGGAGAACAGGCAAAAGCGATCAACCAGATCACAGAATATCTGGGAGAAACAGACAAAACGGGAAAAATGGCAGAAATCAAAGAATCCATTGGAACCTTGGAAGTTTCCTTAGGGCATACGCCGTTTGAAGTGTTATGCGGCGCGCTATTGGGCATCTGCGTGGCATTGCTTTCCGCATAAACGAACCGGGCACTGAAAAAGGAATTGTTTCAGTACCCGGTCCTTTTGTTTATAATCGCCTCTTACTGTACACCTAGCTATAAAAGACGAACTGCCCCCGCGACGCTTTCATAGCGAAGCGGGGGCGTCGCTTTAAACGCACAAATCGTGCAATGTCCCAAACGTATACCCTTCTGCTTCCCATTTGCACAAGAGTTCATCGAGAATCTCCGCGTTTGTCTTGGAAGTGCTGTGCAACAGGACGACCGCTCCCGGATGGATGCGTGGGAGCAATTTACTGAACGCCTCCTCTTTGCTTGGCTGCTGATCCACATACCAGTCCACATAGGCCAGGCTCCAGAAAACGGTCTTATAGCCCAGTTCCTGGGCCTGTTTCAAATTGCTTTCGCTGTATTTCCCCTGGGGTGGGCGATAGAATTTTTCCATCTCCTGACCCGTGGTCTCTTTATACAGCGCCTCTAAGGAGGTTATTTCTTTCTTAAAATCTTCCATTGCAGAAATCTTCGACATATCCGGATGATGGTACGTATGGTTTCCAACAATGTGCCCCTCTGCGACCATCCGCTTAACCAGGTCGGGGCTGGTCTCAATATAATTTCCAACCACAAAAAAGGCGGCTTTCACGTTGTGCTTTTTTAAGGTATCCAAAATTGCCGGGGTATACCCGTTTTCATATCCTGCATCAAAGGTGAGGTAAATCGTTTTCTGTGAAGGGTCCCCTGCATAGTAAGCGTCGTATTGCTTTAAAGATGCAGCAGAGGCATTGCCGACCGGCGTTTTCCCCTCCTCCTGAAAGCTCAATCCCCAGTTGGTATTCGCCGAGGCGGATGCCGCGACGCTTGCATCTGTAACATGATGAAAAATCCCTGGCACCGCTGCCAAGAGCAGCAGGCAGAGCAGCCCAGCCAGAATCCATTTTTTCCGAAGCACAATGACCATATCTTCCACCGCCATTCTTGAAATCGATCATTCGCCTTACAACCGGCGCACAAATGGAATGGGATGCGGCAATTGAGGACGGAAAAGCCGCATCCCAATAGGAAGCCTGTCATTCCTATTTCCATATCTGTCATTTTATAGATATGCGCGAATTACCGGGTTCATGCCTCCCTTGCTTTTGAAAATCTCCAGAACGAGTAGGGCCTTCCACCAAAATCAAAAAGTGCCTTCCTATCCGAACGATAAGAAGACACTTTATATCTATGCAATCCATCCGAAGATACATTGCTTTTGCCCTCAACCTCCCATAGAAGTCTCAGGAAAAACGTATTCCTAAAATCCCGAATATGTAAAAGACCTGCTTCTCAATTAAGCATCCAGAGCGTTTCCAAAGAATTTGTCATGCACCGCAGCAACCGCTTTATCCGCATCCTTGCTGTCGATCAGGACGGAGATCTTGATTTCACTGGTAGAGATCATCTTGATGTTGATATTTGCCTCATAGAGGGCCTCAAACATCTCTGCGGCGATGCCCGGATGGGTTTCCATCCCCGCGCCAACCGCGGAAACCTTGGCAACATTTTCGTCATAGACCACGCTGGTGGCGCCGATCAGATCCACATAGGGGTTCAGCAGATCAATAGTCTCCTTGAGATTGTCATGGCTGACGGTGAAGCTGATGTCCTTCGTTCCGTTTCTGCCGATGGACTGCAAAATAATATCGACATTGATATTCTTAGCGGCCAACTTTGAGAAAATTTTAAAGGCAAGGCCCGGACGGTCCGGCACGCCAATGATCGATACACGTGCGACATCCTCGTCCTTTGCAATTCCGCTAATCATCATTTTTTCCACTTTGGTTGCCTCCTTCACAATGGTGCCCTTCGCCTTTGTCAGGCTGGAAAGTACCTCAAGCTCAATATTGTATTTCTTCGCCATCTCTACGGAACGATTGTTCAAAACCTGCGCGCCCAAAGAAGCAAGCTCCAGCATTTCGTCGTAAGAGATCACGCTCAACTTCCGCGCACCCTTCACTTTGCGCGGATCGGCTGTGAATACGCCTTCCACATCGGTGTAAATCTGGCAGAGGTCGGCATTCATGACCGCTGCAATCGCCACCGCACTGGTATCCGAACCGCCGCGTCCCAAGGTCGTCATATCGTCGTAGCGGTTGACCCCCTGGAATCCTGTCACGACCACGATATTTCTCTTGTCAATCTCCTTTTTAATGCGGTCCGGCGTCACGCGCTTAATCCGCGCCGTCCCATAGGCGGAGCTGGTATAAAAGCCGGCCTGCCATCCCAGCAGGGAAACCACCGGGAAGCCCAATTTCTCAATCGCCATCGCCAGCAGGGAAGCAGAGATCTGTTCGCCAGAGGTCAGCAGCATATCCATCTCACGCTTCGAGGCATTGGGATTGATTTCATTTGCTTTGGCAATCAGGTCGTCCGTAGTATCGCCTTGTGCAGAAACCACCACGACCACGTCATTGCCCTGCTTATATGTTTGGGTAACGATGTTGGCCACATTGAACAGGCGTTCGGCGTTTGCAACGGAAGTGCCGCCGAATTTTTGAACGATAAGGCTCATTGGTTTATCCTCCATCTCTCTATCAATAAAAGTACGTGAAGCGCCATCCCGTTCAGGATAACGTCTCAAAGCAAAAGCAAAGAGCTTCCTCGAGAGAAGCCGGAAAAAGGCACACGATTCTCCCGAACAAAGCTTTTATTCGATTGAAATTTGCGCCCCTTTGGAATCCGCATTCAAAATACGGATCTGCCAACCGGTGATCCCTTTTTCTTCCAGATGGCTGGCCGCATATTTGACAAAATTGTCCGTATCCGCCACATCAATCATGGAGATAATCGTGGGGCCGGCGCCGCTGACATAGGTGCCAAGGGAACCCAATTCATAGCTCAAGCGGAATACGCTGTCCAAATGGTCGATCAAGCCGGAACGATACGGCTGATGGATCTTATCCTGCACCGCCACACGCAAATTTTCCAATTTACCGGAGAACAAGGATGCCGTCATCAACGCGGAACGCGAAAGGTTATATACGGCGTCCGCACGGGCGTATGTCTCCGGAAGCACCGAACGGGCCTTCTCCGTTTTGAGTTCAAACGGCGGGATAAACAGGGCAAAGCGAATCTTTTCGGAGACTGGGACGCTCACGCTGTAGACGCGGCCCGCCTCAATGGCAGAAGCAACCAGACCTCCCTCAATGGCAGGGGTCGTGTTGTCCGGATGGCCTTCAATTTCCGCCGCCAGGTTGATCAATTCTGTGGTGCTGAGGGGACTTCCCAGCAGGCGGTTCGCTCCTAAAATACCTGCCACAATGCAGGCGGAGCTGCTCCCCAGGCCGCGCGCCATGGGGATGTCGTTTTGTTGAATCAATTTCAGGCCGGGAAGCTTGCGCCCACATTTCTCATAGACCTGCCTCGCCGCCCAAAAGATGAGGTTGTTCTCATCCGTGGGGATCTTTACGTCATCTTTGGAGGAAATATCCAGGGTATCGGACTCCTCCATCCAGACCTGATTGTACATCGTCAGTGCGATCCCAAGGGAATCAAAGCCAGAGCCCAAGTTGGCGCTGGTTGCCGGAATCTGTATTCTTATCATGCTCTACGACTCTCCTATATTCTATATGTCATTTACAGTTCTCCGATGCGGATGGTATTCTCGATGGCCACGCCCAGCTCGGAAAGCTTCTTCAATTTCTCCACAATGGCACGCTCCGGCATGGTTTCCGTGACAAAGGCAATTTCGCCAGCAGGTGCATTCTTGCGCGTCAAATGGTTGATCTTCCCCAAGAGATGGTTGGCATTGCCAAGGGCAAGTGCCTCGTTGTCCGTATGTGCGCGCACGTACATGCTTACCTTGTCGTCGAGATAATCCTCCACATAATCCGGGCTTCCTTCTCCCCAGAAGAGGTACTTTCTCGCCTTAAAGTGTTTGACGCAATCGATCACGTCGGCCACAACTGCGCTGGCCGTAGGCAGCTTTCCAGCGCCCTTTCCGTAGAACACCACGTCGCCGGTGGAGTCCCCGCGCACCATGATGCCGTTAAAAACGTCGTCCACATTGGCAAGCTGGCTTTCGCGCGGAATAAACATCGGACATACAATGATCTGAAGCTTCCCGCTCTCCATCTGCTTCACACGGCCGATCAGCTTTACCACGCCGCCCCACTGCTCAGCATACTCGACATCGGCAAGCGAAATATTCGTAATGCCCTCCGTATGGACTTGCTCCGGATACACATGGCGGCCGAACGCCAGAGAAGCCAAAATACAAATCTTCCGGCACGCATCAGCGCCCTCGACATCCGCAGCGGGATTGCGCTCCGCGTAGCCCAGCTTCTGCGCCAAAGCCAATGCATCCTGGAAATCCATTGAATCATGGATCATCTTGGTCAAAATGAAATTCGTCGTACCGTTCAAAATACCCGCGATTTCAATAACGTCGTTGGCTGCCAGGCACTGGCTGATCGGGCGGATGATCGGGATGCCGCCGCCCACACTGGCCTCAAAGAGGAAGTTCACGTTCTTTTCCTGCGCTACCTTCAAAAGCTCCGCGCCCTTCGTTGCCACCAGCTCCTTGTTGGACGTCACAACGCTCTTGCCGGCTTCCATGCAGCGCATCGAATATTCAAACGCCGGATGCAAGCCGCCCATCACTTCCACTACCACGCGGACTTCTGGATCGTTTATGATATCGTCAAACGATTTGGTGAATTTATCCGCAAAGGGGCTGTCCGGAAATTCCCGTAAATCCAGAATATATTTGATCCCAATCTCTTCTTTTGCACGTTTTGCAATGTGTTCCGTATGCGTCGTAAGAACCTCTACCACGCCGGAACCAACTACACCGTATCCCATAACCGCTATCTGAACCATTTTTCACCAGCACTCCCTATTCTATATTCGTCACTCCCGCCCGAAAATACCAATTTGTAAATCGGGCACATGGTTTTGCCTTTTCTTGACCGGCTACCTATAAAAAGGACGGCCAAAACTTGCTATCCTCATTGAATTTCCTGCAAACATACAAAAACAGATTCCCCGCTCCAAGAACACAGAAACATGTTTACAGTTTACCATTTTTTAAACGGACATTCAATATCAAAAAACACAACAATCTTTGCTTTAACAGAGTAATTTATAAAATTGTTGTCAAAAATAAAACGAAAAATGGGGATACGTTTCCGCATCCCCACAGATTTCTCAAACATTCCATCAGCCCACAGGCACAATTCCCGGCGGTAAAGTGTCGTCCCCGGGCGTCACCACAACATTATTGTCCATATTCTCTTCCGGTTCCTGGGACGGAACCTGGGCAGGCTGCGAGGGGGCTTCCGGCACGGGTTCTGTTTCCTCCGGCAGACTGGAATCCGTTGATGGTTCTGTCACCTGCGAGGAGGTTGCGGGATCTGTCGGCGTTGTTCCCTCCGGCGTCTCACCTTCGTCCCCGGCCGACGAGGTCTCATCCCCTTCAACAGGATGTTCCATATCACATCTTTCTGGCATTTCGTCTTTTTTGTACCAACCGGTCCCCGTTCTGGGACAGCTCCCCGTCGCCAGTTTGCCGCTCTGCTGGCAGAACGTCGCCGAAACAACATTTTCGTCATAGGTAAATTCCAGTGGCTCTTTATTCTCCAAGTACTGCGACATGATTCCCTGCCAAATGGAGATGGCATACTTGGTTTCCGTGTTGTTCATCGCTGTCGGCGTATCGCGATACCCCGTCCAGATGCCCGCAAGGGCATAGGGCGTACCGCCGATGAACCAGCTATCCTTCTGGTCGTTTGTCGTGCCGGTTTTACCAAACACTTCCCAACCGGAGATCGCCGCCCGGCGGCCGCTGCCCTGCGAACCGGTGATTACGCGGTTCAGCAAGTGATGCATAATCGACGATGTTGTGGAAGAAATCGCCTGTACAGGCTCCTTGTTCCGGTTGTCCAGAATCACGTTTCCATCATGGTCTTCTACATAATAGTACGTATACGGTTCTGTAAACTTTCCGCCGTTCGCAAAAATCTGGAACGCCGCCGTCATCTCACGCACGGTGACGCCTTCGCTCATTCCGCCTATGGCGATCGGCGCGATGTTGTTATCCGCTGGTTGTAGGCTCGTGAAATGGAGCTTATCCTTTAGGAACGTATACCCAACTTCTGGCGTAATCTCCTTACAGATACGCGCCGCCGGTGCGTTTCTGGAGTTCTCCAGCGCAAATTCCACCGTCATATTTCCTAAATACCGGTTGTCAAAGTTGTTGGGACCCGGCTTATCACCGTTCCAATTTTCCAATGGCGCATCTTCTACGATCGTTGAATAATTGATGGCCCCCAGTTCGATCGCGGGCGCATAAACGCCGATCGGCTTAATCGTGGAACCAGGCTGCCGCTGTGCATCGGTCGCCAGATTCAACGGACGGTTCCGCGTCTTTTCGCGCGCACCGACCACCGCCAGTACACGCCCATCGTAATCCATCGCAATATAACCTAGGTCGATCTCCTGGTTTTGCGGCAGGTTTTCCGTGTTGTTTACAAAGGATTCTGCAATGCTCTGCATTTCCTGATCCATTGCGCAGTAAATTTTCAAACCGTCGTGGTAAATCATGTCCTCCGCCTTCGCACTGGTGCAGCTGTACAGCTCCATCAGGTCCTCTTTGACATCCTCAAACATGGTCTCCACGTACCAGTTCCAGATCTCTGTGCTGCCACCGCCGCTCTCCTGCTTTTTGCCGACAAACGTCATGTGGCGGGACTTCTCCATCGCCTCGTCATACTCCGCCTTGGTGATCTTTCCCTGGTCATACATTTCCCCTAAAACGACCTGCTGGCGTTCCATGTTGTTTTCCGGGTGTACCAGGGGCGTATACCGCGACGGATTCTGGGTAATTCCAGCAATTGCAGCGCATTCTGCGATATCGCAATCCTGGATGTCCTTACCAAAATAGAGGTTCGCCGCCGCCTGTACCCCATTGGTGCCACTGCCAAAATTGACCACATTGAGGTATGCCTCCAGAATCTGTTCCCGGCTGTACTCTTTGTTCAGATTCAACGCGCGGAAGATTTCCTTCACTTTGCGGGTCAGGCTGACGTCCTTATCGCCTGTCACATTCTTAATGAGCTGTTGGGTAATGGTAGAGCCGCCGTAGCTGCTGCCCTCTGAAAAAAGCTGCGTCACAGCGCCCAGCGTGCGCCGCCAATCCACGCCATTGTGTTCCCAAAAGCGCTTGTCCTCGATGGCGACAATGGCATCCTTCATTGCCTGGGGGATCTGGCCGTAGTCTACCCAGACGCGGTTTTCATTGCTGTAGAGGCTCTGATACTCCACCGGGTTCCCGTTTTCATCGTAAACATAGATGAAGCTTGTGTAGTTGAGCTTGAGCTTATTGAGGTCATAGGCCATCGTTTCATCCTTCATACTCCAAATGAAGGAGACCAAAAACGCCCCCACGATGGTTCCTGTGATCATCAAAATTGCCAGCAGCGTAAGCAGCGCTTTTGCCAGAATTTTCCCGATCGACCGTGCGGTATCGGACGCGCTGTTGTCCTGCACGGGGCCGGTATTGCTGAACTTGCTGATGTCGGTTTTTCGCATATTGCGCCTCCTTTCACACTCTCCGGACATCCCGCGCACAATCAGAAAGTGCGGGGGTCCTGTATATTTTACCGAATTTTCCAAATAATACCCATGAGGTGATGATCTGTGAAAAAACTGATGATCGTGCTGGCCTGCCTGGACGTCCTGGTCCTCGCCCTGCTGCTGATGGGCTATCCACAACGGTGGTTCCTTCCAGAAACGGCAGAAGAATCCAGCTCAAATATACTGTATTATACCCCTGAGACATTGTCAAGTCAAGAAAGCAGCGGTGCGTACGCCATGGCAAGCCATGTCACTGTGTATACTGTGCGCACATACGAAGGGCGCATCGGCATCTTCCTGAATGACAGCGAAGTCCCCTTTGAGGAATTGGATGTAGATGTCGGCCTTCTCCCCGAGGCCGACCAGGTTCTTTTGGAGGAAGGCATCCGCGTAACGGATCGGGAACACCTCAACCGCTTGATTGAGGACTACGAAAGTTAGCGCCAGATTTCAGCGGTCCCCCTTTCTCTTAACACACAAAAACGCCACACCTGCTGGCGTGGCGTTTTTCAAATGGGGAAGGTTTTATTTCATGTTTTCCTCATAACGCTGGATCATCGTCTTGACCATCTGGCCGCCGACGGAACCAGCCTCACGGGAAGTCAAATCGCCATTGTAACCCTGCTTCAGGTTCACACCGACCTCTGCAGCAGCTTCCATCTTAAACTTATCGAGAGCCGCACGAGCTTCCGGAACAACATTCTTATTATTCGATCTAGACATCATAAAACACTCCTTAAAATTTTGTTTTTGAATTTGTTTTGCGTTTGCCTTCCTATTTTGCGTACCATGCGTTGTTTTATGATTGTCAATTTTTGTAGGGTTTTTAAATGACGTATCCATAGGAGGAATCCACGCCCGCCATCAACAGCACCATACATACCGCAAGCATCTGGCGGGGACTGACTGCCGAATGGAGTTCCACTGTGATATCCCGCGGCTCTACCACGTCGCCGCTGACCGTTGTGATGCTTCGTTGCAGGCTAAGTGCCGCCGCGCCATAATCGAGGCTAGAGATAGAAAGCGTTTCTTTGGCGCACATCCCACAGGTCACAGCCGCCGCCCCTGCAGCACGCAATAATGCTGCCGCACGCTGGTTTTGTGGTTCAAATGCACAAAGGAATCCGTCCGGGATGGCAATTGGCATGTCCGAATCAAAACTGTTTTTTAAAAATAAAATCCCGCTGCTTCCTTCCACCTTTGGGATTCGCTCACAGTCGCAGACCAAAAAGCGCGCCTCGCCATTGCCGACCTTTCGGAGAAGTTCCGGATGGATATACCGCACGCCCCCATATCTTGCTAGGGCTGGCAAAAGTGCTTTCACAATGGACTGGTCGTTGCTTTTCCCACAGAGAAGAATATCGGTCATTCACTTGCACGCTCCAAACCGGCCGAAGCCGAACATTCTGAAACCGGGACGACACAAGTGCAGTATGTACCATTCCTCTGGATATTATGTAAAAAGACGAACAAAATTATGGGTTCTCTTTCCAATGCCCTTTGGAGAGAAAGTCCTCCAGATAATCGTGCAGCTGCTGCGCCATCTCCCTGTCCAACTGGATGCTGAGAGGGCGCAAATCCATTCCCATTTCCTGCCCAGCTGCATGAACCCACATGGAAAAATACGCATCGTTCGTGTTGATGTCCATCACCGTGCGGCTTTCCACACGGATCGGCCGGCTGCATTTGCGAATATGGGTAATCCGTGCCATCTTTCCTGCCTCCCATGTTTTCTATATAATATTGAAATATTGAAGCGCTAAAATAGCTCCGAGACGGTTACAAATGTATATCCCTCATTTTGAAGAATCTCCAATAGGCTTTCCAAAGCAGTGGGTGTATTAAGCGCGCTGCTCTGAAACCGCACGATGGAACCCGGACGAATCTGCTCCACGATCTGATTGCAGATCTGCTCGGGAGGAAGATTTTTCCAGTCCAAGGAATCGATGTCCCATTGGATGGAAAGCATCCCCTCCCCACGTGCAGCGGAAAGGAGCTCCGGGCTATATGCCCCATAGGGCGCGCGAAAAAGCCCGGGCTTTTTTCCGGTGATCTGCTCCAAGACGCGATTGCATGCCTGCAAGTCCTCCGCTTGCTCTTCCGGAGTAAGCTTCTGCATATTCGAATGGGCCATGGAATGGCTTCCCAGTTCACAATCCGCCATGGCAATCTGAAGGACGGATTCGCGGTGCGTTTCCGCCCAGCGCCCCACGACAAAAAAGGTCGCTTTGGCCCGGTACTTCTTGAGAATGCGGAGCAATTCCCCGGTCTGTACGTCCATCCACTCCACGTCAAAGGACAGGGCAACCTGCTTTTCCGCCGTATCCACACGGCAGACGGGTTCCTGTATCTTCCGTGCATCGGCCATGATGGGGGCGATCTGGTATATAGTCAAATAAAACACAACGAAGATCGCTAATACACCACATAATAAGGAAAGCAGCCGCTTGCGTGGAAACCAGAACAATACCATTTCCGTACATAGCCGGAGCGAACGCCTACCGTTGTGCCGGAGGAGCAGTTTGTCCTTTCTTCTGAAAGAAACGCTTCATGGCCTGTTCGGTACGCCGTACAAATATCTGCCTACCCTGCTCCTTCTTGGAGACCGGTTTCCCCGATCTTTCCTGCATAACCACGCCACCCTTCTTACCGCTGTCCATCCATGTGCAAAAGGGAAAAGTTCCATGCCTTACCATGCACATGTCTGCAAAATGGATATGCAAGGGCATTGTGGAATATGCGGCCGCTTTCTCGGGCTTCGCATAAACTGAGAAAGACCTCTCTTATTTTATCAAAAATGGAGGTGAAATGCGATGTCCGAGAAAGGAATTCAGTCCCTGCCCGCCGATGTAACCCGGCAGTTGCAGGTTCTCACCCGATCACAGTGGTTTATCATGGTCACCGTCTGTGCCATTCTGCTATCCTATTATTCGGTAAGCCTCATGAAACAAAAACTGGTGTGCACGGCGACGGATCCGGCTCTGTGCAAGTGCCTGCCGGAGACGCTCCCCATCCAGACCTTTTCCAGCATTCTGATCCTGCTTGCCCTTACCTTTTATGTGGGCCTCTCTGGGAAAACCGTTTGTCAAGCAAAGCAGCAGGGCAATCCCAAACAAATCCACACCTCATCTCTCAACCACACTGCCAATCTTTTGGTACTGATCGCGGGAATGATCCGCTTTGGGCTTTTGATCGCACAGGATCGCGCCGAGAGTTCTCTGTGGCGCAGGGATGATCCCGAAAATCCCGCACATACTAAACGGTGAGATTCCCCTGTATACAGGAGGATAAACAGGAAAGTAGGGATTCTGTCATGAGTAAAATTGTTGTAATCGGCGCCAATCACGCCGGAACCGCCGCGGTCAACACCATCTTGGATACAGCCCCTGACCAACATCAGGTGGTGGTTTTCGACGCCAATTCCAACATCAGTTTTTTGGGGTGCGGCATGGCGCTCTGGATCGGCGGCCAAATCTCCGGGCCGGAAGGGTTGTTCTATTCCTCACAAAAGCTTCTACAACAAAAAGGCGCTCTTGTGCACATGCTGACCACGGTGACAAAAATCGATTTTGACCGTAAGATTGTCTATGCGGAGGGTTACGACCACGCCCGCTATGAAGAACCATATGAAAAATTGATTTTGGCAACCGGTTCCCAACCAATCATCCCGGATATTCCCGGCAAAGACTTGGAAAACGTCCAATTGGTCAAACGGTACCAGGATGCGGACGAGGTCATCCAAAAACTCCACACCGATCAAATACAGAAGGTCGCCGTCATTGGGGCCGGATACATCGGTGTGGAGCTGGCGGAGGCATTTAAGCGCAATGGCAAAGAGGTTGTCTTGATCGACTGTGCGCCCACTTGCCTGTCCGGATACTATGACAGCGATTTCACAAGCTTGATGTCCAAAGCGCTGGAAAAAAATGGCGTCCAGTTGGCATTTGGTGAAAGCGTCACACGGATAGAAGGCACAAACCGTGTAGAAAAAATCCTAACAGATCAAAACGAATACGACGCGGACATGGCGGTGCTGGCCGTTGGATTCCGTCCCAATTCGAAGCTCGGCGGGGAGCGGCTGGAGCGTTTCCGCAACGGCGCATATCGGGTCAACCGGCAGCAGCGCACCAATTTGCCGGACGTCTACGCCATTGGCGACTGCGCGACCGTCTATGACAATTCAACCGGAGACGTGAATTACATCGCACTCGCCAGCAATGCGGTGCGCTCCGGCATCGTTGCCGCAGTAAACGCCTGCGGCGGTCAAATCGAGACGGAAGGCGTCCAGGGATCGAACGGAATCAGCATCTGGGGATTCAATATGGTTTCCACCGGCCTCTCCCTCGAAAAAGCGCGGCGGTATGGGTTGGATGTGTGCGCCGCCGATTTCGAGGACTACCAAAAGCCACGCTTTATGAACCATAATGAAAAGGTGAAGATCCGGATTGTTTACCGTCGGGATAACCGCGTGATCGTCGGCGCGCAGATGGCCTCCCGCTATGACATTTCCATGGGGATTCACCTCTTCTCCCTGGCCATTCAGGAGAAGGTCACCATCGACCGCCTGAAGCTCCTGGATCTCTTCTTCCTGCCGCATTTTAACCAACCGTACAACTATATTACTATGGCTGCATTAAACGCAGAATAAACGGATAAAATCCGGATTCTTTCCTGAAATGGTAAAGAGTCCGGATTTTATTTTTGCTATTTTAAAAAGCTCCCTTTAGGCTGGCCCATTTTGAACTATCACACCAAGGTACTTCCTTGACGCGCGCATTTTTCTATGTTAGAATTAGTCTGTTTGCAGACTATATAGGAGGCATACCACCAATGAAAATTGCAGAACAAATAAAATTGTATACCACTCTTTGGCAGGAGACAAACGCTTTATACGAGAAATGGGCGAAAAAGCATGGGCTATCGTATTACGAACTGCTTGTCATCCTGTCTTTGGCAGATAAATCCGCTTGTAAACAAAAGGACATCTGCCAAGTTTGGCAGCTTCCCAAACAGACCGTCCATACTATTTTAAAAGCGTTTGTGCAACACGGATGGGTTGAACTTACTCCCTGTGAAGACGACCGAAGGAATAAAACAATCCGTCTAACGCCAATCGGAGAAAAAAACATCTGTGCAATTGCCGGTGAATTACAGCGCTGCGAACGGGCTGTCTGGAAAAAGCTCGGTGCGGAGCGGGCAAATGCGTTAATTGAATATACAAGGCGATACAACCAATATTTCCAGGAGGCCGGCCTCAATGAAGATACATAAAGAATTTTTCCGCTATGTAATCCCGTCTATGCTGGCGTTTGCCCTATCGGGAATCTATGCCATTGCCGACGGCTTTTTTGTGGGGAATGCGCTGGGAGATAACGCCCTCGCCGCTATCAATATGGCATATCCGCTTACGGCGTTCTTACAAGCCGTGGGCACAGGGATTGGCATGGGCGGCGCTGTCAGCTACACCATCAGCATCGGGAACAAAAACGAAAAACGTGGCAATCAATTTTTTGGGATGTCCCTCATCCTGCTTGTTTTGGCGGGCATTCTTTTGACCGTGCTATTCTTATTGGGCGCCCCGGCTGTCCTTCACCTTTTCGGCGCTACCGGCGAAATTGAAACACTGGGAAAGGAATATTTGCTCTATATCAGCTATGGCGCCATTTTCCAGGTATTGGGGACGGGGCTGGTCCCCTTTATCCGCAACATGGGAAGCTCCGTCACCGCCATGGCTGCCATGGTTGTGGGATTCCTGACCAATATTTTTCTGGACTACTTGTTTGTATGGGTTCTCCCCTGGGGGATGATGGGCGCGGCAGTTGCCACGGTCATTGGGCAAGCGATGACTTTTTTGGTGTGCGTACTGTTCTTTATTTGGAAAAAAGCGCGCCCCTGTTTCCAATTTGAAAAGCAACAGTGCTTCTTTACAAAACATGTTCTGAGCGTTGCACTCTCCCCATTCGGGTTGACCTTTTCTCCCAATATTACCTTGATTCTGGTCAATAAGAGCGCAGCCCTATTCGGCGGCACAATGGCTGTCACCTGCTATGCCACCGTCAGCTACATTTCCTGTGTGGTGATGCTCCTCCTGCAAGGCGTCAGCGACGGCAGCCAGCCGCTGATCAGCCTCGCCTATGGAGAGGGGGATCTCCCTCGCGCAAAAGCTGTGCGCAATCTGGGGTACCAATTCGCCGGGGTTGTGTCGGCAATCTGCATGGCCGTCCTGTTCTTTACGCGGGAAAACGCCGCAAAAATCTTCGGCGCTTCCCCGCAGGTAACGCAGGAGGTCGCGCGTATCCTACCTATCTTTATCGTGGGGTTCCTGTTTGCCAGTATTTCCAGGGTAACAACAGCCTTTTTCTATGCAGTCAATCAGAATGTACGCGCATATCTGCTAATCTATGGGGAACCTCTGCTTTTATTACTCCTGCTGCTCGTCCTTCCAGCCGCCATTGGAATCCAAGGGACCTGGCTGGCAGTCCCGATCTCTCAGATCATAACCGCAGCGGCCAGCCTTCTCCTGATTTGGAAAGAAAAGCAGCATACAACCAAAACGGCGCTCACGGACTCCCAGAACAGTTGATCTTCTGCTCGCGTAAAAGCTGTTTGCGTTCCCGGTGATCCGGCATGACCGCATCCAACACCGCATAAAACGCGGGAGAATGATTGGGCTGCACCAAATGGGCCAGCTCATGCGCGATCACATACTCGACGCAGGGAACCGGCGCTTGGGCCAGATAGAGATTCAGCGTCACCGCGCGTTTTTGCGGGGAACAGCTCCCCCATCGCGTTTTCATCCGCCGGATGCGAAAGGCGGGCATCGGGATTCGATAGGCTTGAAAAAGCGGATAAACGCGCTTTGCCGCCGCTTCAAAGAGATCCCTGCACAAGCCGCCGTACCAAGCCTCAAACACCTTTTTGCGTTGGGATTCGTTTTCGGGGTTTCGTAAAAAGAGTACAATCTCTTCCCCTTGGATGGCCGCCCGGTCCCGGTCGGAGGGTTCTATTCGAAGCCGGTACCTCCGCCCTAAAAGACACACAGGTTCTCCCGCCGCATAGGTGCGGGGCATCTGTGGTTCCTCAGAACGGCTGGCATAATACGCCTTCGCGCGGGCAATCCAATCGGCCTTTTTTTGAACAATCCGGTCCACTTCCGCCGCTCCGACCCGGCGGCTGGCAGAAACCTGTACCACGCCTCCCGAAACGACCCGGATATTTACATTCTTGACTTTTTTATAGTGTAGCTGGTACTGCAATGGTTCCCCGTTGCATAAGACCGTTCGTTCCATCTTTATCGCTCATCCTTTTCATTGACAGTTCCCTTCGAACCCATTATAATCAATCTCAATTGCAGATGCAATTTGCGTGGCGTCTGCCGGTTCCATTGAAATGTGAATGGAGGGAAAAAGATGCCGTCCGTTTCTATCCGATATCTATACCACAGCGGATTCGCGGTCGAAACCGCGTCCCACCTGTTTATTTTCGATTACTACTTGGATACACCGCGCGGCTGTGGGCCGGACCAGGGAGTTGTCTCCCCTGCCATGCTACAAGACCGCGACGTGGTTGTCTTCGTATCCCATAGCCACGGCGACCACTACAATCCAGCCATTTTCCAATGGCGCAGAGTAAAGCCACAGATTCGCTATATCCTTGCGGATGAAATTGCAACAAAAGAAGACGTCCTTTCTGTAAAAGCGGGCAAGACATACCCGCTCGGCGGCCTGGAAGTGCGCACCTTGGATTCCACCGATTTAGGCGTCGCTTTCCTGGTCAAGGCGGACGGGCTTTGCCTGTACCACGCCGGGGACCTCAACTGGTGGCATTGGAACGATGAACCGGAGGAAGCCAACCGCGCGATGGCCCGCCGGTATCAACAACAGATCGACTCCTTAAAGGGGGAATCCATCGACATCGCTTTCATCCCGGTCGATCCACGCCAGGAGGAAAATGCCCTATTGGGATTGGACTATTTCATGAAGCAGGTGGGCGCCCGTTGGATCGTCCCCATGCACTTTGGGTCCAATGGTTCCATCTTCGACCGCATCGGTCACGACCCCCGCACAGCCTCCTATCGGGATCGTATTTTGCAGATTTCCCACCGGGGCCAGCTTTTCCAGCTTTTCCTTCCTTAAATCAAACGACAATCCGCCATGGGCAAGAATCAAAGCCCATGGCGGATTTTTTGCATCTATCTCGCGCAAACGCCCCTTCAATCTTCATTTATTTGAAAAAGCCATTCTCTTTCAGCCGTGACCGCAAGATACACGGAGAACGCTGCCGCTTCTCCCGGCCTTACGATGCGGAATATCGTTCCGTTTCTACAGCCCAAAATGATGGATCGCACGCTTTAACGAATGGTCGAAGAAGAAAAAGTCGTGCCCTCCCGGCCATTCCTCATATTGAAAATCAAAGCCCAGGGGTTCCATCTCTTTTCGGAATTGCGTGTGGGATGGCTGGAATGAATCACTGCTGCCACAGGTCATATAGATTGCTGGCTTGCTCTCCTTATTTTGAAACCGCTTTGCCAACTCCAATAACTCGTATTCCGGCTTCCACTCCAGTTCTTCGCCAAAGATTGCGAGGAAGTCCAGGTATAGCTGCTCCCCATACTGCTCAATAAACGCCTGCTTGCCTCCAGGTTTTTGCTGCTCTGCAAGGCCATCTTTCAAAAAAAGGCAGGCGGAAGAAAACGCCCCGCACATCCCGTATTGCTCGGGCCGGGACAACGCGCACTTGAGCGCGCCATATCCACCCATGGATGCGCCCAGAATGGCCGTATCCTCCCGGCGGGCGGAGATCTGAAAGACCGCTTTGCAAAGCTGCGGCAATTCTTCCACCAAATACGTAAAGTAGCGCGGGCCATGCCGCATATCGCTGTAAAAGCTTCTGGCCGCGTCCGGAAGAATAAAAATCGTGCGCCCTTCCCGCGCATAGACCGGAAGCATGGAATCGTCCACCCAAGTTGCGCTATCACCGCACAAGCCGTGCAGAAGATACGCCACTTTATAGGGACCGCCTTCCTGCAAATTGCCGGGCGTCACAATGGTGATCCCAGTGTCCTTCCCCAAGATGTTGGAAAAGACGGTTCCGCGTAAAATCATCGAAAGATTCCCTCCTTTACGGGTTTCCTTTTCATGTTTGTATATCGTTTCCGCCTCAAAACGGCTATGGGAATCCCAACATCTATTTCAGGCGTATGTATTGGGTTTTCACAGAGAATTTCTTTGCCCTGTGAAACCCGCAAAAGAAAACCAGTCTCTTTACTTCTTTATTGCAGTTGTTCCGCCGCTTGCCTCGCATGGGCGGCGTAAACCGCACGGATGCCCGGATATTCCCCCAGCCCCTTCAGGATAGCCTGCACCGGATACCCTCGCTCTTCAAAAGCTGCCTTCCAGGAATGGCGCTCCCCGGCCATATCGTTGCGCGCATGTTCACCCGCGACAACCATCAGCGGTGCAATGGTCACCTTTTGCGGCTTTAAGCGGTCCACCTGGCGGAGCACTGACGAAAGCCCGGGGTAGGATTCCACCGTCCCCACAAAAATATTACAGGCGCCGTGATCGTGAAAGACATATTCCAATGCGGCATAGGCCGTGTTCGCGCTGTGCCTTGTCCCATGTCCCACCAATACAAGCGCTTCTTCCGAAGAAAGGCCGGAAAATTCCGCTTCAATGGCGCGAGCTACCGCTTCGAGATCTTCCTGCGATGTCAAAAGCGGAGTGCCACAGACAAGCTGGTCAAACCAATGCGCACATTTTTCCGCTTCGCGCACCATCGTCTCCTGCTCTTCCCCGTTGACCACATAAGTGGATTGGCACACCACCCGGGAAACGCTTTCCTCCCGCAGCTGCCCCAACGCCTGCCAAAGATTGGCCGTAGGCTCTCCTGCTGCCGCCAGCTTTCGCAGAATGGTCGGGCTTGTGAGGGCGCGCCGCACCTCCCAGCCTGGAAACCCTTCCCGCATGGTCTGTTCAATCGCACCAATCGTCTTATCCCGTGTCTCTGTGTGAACCGTGCCAAAACTCACCGCTAAAATTGCATTCCTGCTCACGGTATCGCTCCTTTCCAATGTTGCTGCGTCATTTACTACAATGGTTTCTGTAACGTTCATAGGGTTCGTCCCCCTGCCAGATAGAGCAGCGCATTGCAGATCGCGGCCGCCACATTGCTGCCGCCTTTTCTGCCGCGCGCGACAATATGGGGGATGTCGCTCTGTAAAAACAGCTCTTTGGCCTCTACCACATGGACAAATCCCACGGGCACGCCGATCACCAGCTCGGGAGAGATTTTCCCCTCACGGGTCAATTCGTACAAGCGGGCGAGCGCCGTGGGCGCATTGCCGATTGCAACGACCAAAGGCCTATGCAAAGAAGCCGCCCGCTCCATGCTGACGCTGGCACGGGTGACGCCGCGGGCCTTTGCCTCGCGCGCGACCTCCTCATCAGACATGAAGCAAAACGCCTCCCCACCAAAGCGGGCGAGGGCCCTTTTGTTGATTCCCGCACGCGCCATCTCTGTGTCGGTTACAATGCACGCGCCGTCTTTTAGGGCTCTGACACCCTTTTCCATCGCCTGCTCGGAAAAACACAAGTTTTCCACATAGTCAAAATCCGCCGTGGTGTGGATGACACGCTTTATGACAGGGGCCTGTACCGGATTGAGTACCTGCTCCCCCAGTTCTTCTTCGATGATAGCGAAACTGCGCTGTTCAATTTCTTCTGGCAAGATGGTTTCAAACATCCGCTTCTCCCCCTTCTGACAAGCCCTGTTCCAAGATGGCATAGATTTTTTTTAGATCCAGATGCGTCCGAAGGGCGTCCGCCAACTGGTTGTATTGTTGTTCTTTAAACGCATGGGCGTCAACCGACTGAATAGCGTCCCCATCGAAGCCTTTTTTCCGCAGCAAAATGCGCGCCAAGGCGCTGGCGGGTTCCGCATCGAAAAAGCCATGCGCATAGGTGCCGTAGACATTCCCGCAGACCGCGCCGTCCTCCTTTTCCGCGCCGCCGGGCTCCTGTAGGACTGCAAAAGGAGCTGCACCTTCCCGCCGTGTTGTGCGCCCCATGTGAATCTCATATCCAACAAACGGCACGCCGGACAGTTCCCGCAGCAGACCGCCCACCGGCAGCACTGTGCCGCGCACGCGGGTACGCACCTTTTCCCTCACATAGACCGTATCGACCGGCAGAAGGCCCATCCCCTGCATGGAGCCGCCGCCCTCCACCTGCTCTGGGTCGCGGATGGTCATCCCCAGCATCTGATACCCGCCGCAGATTCCCAGAACCGGGCCTCCTTGGGACGCATACTGCCGGACGCAATTCTCCAACCCGTTGTTGCGCATCCAAGCGAGATCGCCCATCACATTTTTGGTGCCGGGCAGCAGGACGAGATCCGGCTCCCCAAAGCATTCCGGGCGATCCACATACCGCAATGTCACACCGGGGATGCGGGCCAATGGGTTGAAATCCGTAAAATTCGAGACCTTCGGCCAACGGATCACCACCAGGTCCAGCAACCCCTCTTTTGGACGGCCAGACAGCCGTTCCGACAGGCTGTCCTCGTCGTCCAATTCGATGGGAAGATAGGGCACCACCCCCACAAAGGGCACAAGCATCCGCTCCTCCAACATGCGCAAGCCGGGCTTTAGTAGCTCGGCATCCCCGCGGAATTTGTTGATGATCATCCCTTTCACCATGGCGCGTTCCGATTCCTCCAACAAGGCCATCGTCCCGTATAGGGAAGCAAACACGCCGCCGCGGTCGATGTCCCCTGCCAGGAGCACCGGCGCATGGGCCAGTTTTGCCATCCCCATGTTTACGATGTCCTCCTGCTTGAGGTTGATCTCGGCAGGGCTCCCCGCTCCCTCCAGCACCAGGATGTCGTTTTCCGCTGCGAGGGAGTCATATGCCTCCATGATCGGCTTGACCAACTTCCGTTTATATTGATAATACACCGCCGCATCCATGTTCCCGATGGGCACACCGTTGACGATCACCTGGGAACCCGTATCGTTGGTCGGCTTCAGCAAGATGGGGTTCATCCGCACGCTGGGCTCCACGCCGGCGGCCTCGGCCTGCATGACCTGCGCCCGGCCCATTTCCAGCCCTTCCGTTGTGATAAACGAGTTGAGCGCCATGTTCTGCGATTTGAACGGCGCCACCCGGTAGCCATCCTGCCGGAAAATCCGGCAAAGCCCCGCCACCAGGAAGCTCTTTCCCGCATTGGACATCGTGCCCTGCACCATAATTGCCTTTGCCATGTTTATTCCTCCAAGGCGCATTTCAGCGCCGCTATCAAACGTTCATTTTCGTCGTGCCCGCGCACGGCAATGCGGTAGTAGCGGTCGTCCAGCCCGCGGTAGTTGCCGCAGGCGCGGATGAGCACGCCGCGTTGTTCCATCCGCTCCCGCAGAGAGATCTCTGTCTCCGTGCGGAACAGGATATAATTTGCCTCCGACGGGAAAACGCGCAGTCCCAACCGGGCAAGGTTTTCCGAAAGCCAACGCCGCTCCGTTTGAATCAGGCGCCGCATGCGCTCCAAATATCCCTGCTCCTGCAACGCGGCGACCCCCGCCGCCTGTGCCGGGATGGACACGCCCCACGGCTGCCCGCAGGAGAAAATCCGTTCCGCCAAGTCCCTGTTTCCACAGAGGCCATACCCCAGGCGCAGGCCCGGCATGGCAAAGCTCTTTGTAAACGCCTTGAGGATCACGGCATTTGCCCCTGTTTCCAACACATCCTTTAGCGTATTCTGCTCTGGATGTTCCAGGAACTCGTTGAAGCATTCATCCACCACAAGGAGGATACCGGCTTCTTCGCAGCGCTTCCAGATTTCCTGCAACAGCGCCGGAGACACTGTCCGTCCTGTGGGATTGTTGGGATTGCAGAGGAAAAGCAAATTGATCTCCGGTGTCAGCTGCTGTAAAAATGCTTCGGGCAACACAAATCCCTCGCTCTCCTGCAAAGGAAAATACGCGATGGAACAATCCATCGAGCGGAGCGCCTGCTCGTACTCTGCAAAGGTCGGCTCTAGCAGCAGCGCCCTTTGGGGATGCGTTGCTGCGACGATCCGAAAAATCAGATCCGCCGCACCGTTTCCACAGACGATCTGTTCCGCTGGGATGCCCTCATACGCCGCAAGCGCTGCACGCAATTCCCGGCAAAGTGGGTCTGGATACTGCGTACATTGCTGCAACGCATCCGCCGCCGCGCGGACAGCCCCCGGCGGCATCCCCATCGGGTTGATGTTCGCAGAAAAATCGAGCGGTTCCTGTTTCATTTTCTGACGCGCGGAATATACGTCGCCGCCGTGTATCAGATGCATAGCCAGCCTCCAAAAATTCCGATTCCCAGGCGCATAACAAGCAAAAGGGCCAGCGCCAAGAAAGACGCCGCATAAAGCAACCGGTTTGCCCGGCGGATATCCTCTGTACAGATGGGCCGCAGATTGTCCCCGATCGTCGGCTTTTTGTAGAGCGTTCCAAAGTAATAGGCGTCGCCCGCCAGCTGGACGCGCAGAGCGCCCGCGCAGGCCGCTTCCGTCTGCGCACTGTTTGGACTGGCATGCTTGCGGCAATCCCGTTTATAGATGCGCGCCGCATTCCTCCCATCCATGCCGAGCAAATATGCAGAGACCACCAGCAGCCAGGCCGACAACCGCGCCGGAATCCAGTTGAGTACATCGTCCAGCTTGGCCGCCGCCCAGCCAAAATAGAGATACCTTTCGTTTTTATATCCAACCATGGAGTCCATGGTATTGACCGCTTTGTAAAATAACCCGAGCGGTGCGCCGCCCAAGGCCAAAAACAACAGCGGGGCGATCTCCCCGTCCGAAGTGTTTTCCGCGACCGTCTCGACGGCCGCCTTGGTCACGCCTTCCTCTGTGAGCGCCTGCGTATCGCGCCCCACGATCATGGAAACCGCCCGCCGCGCGCCGGGCAAATCGTCCGCGCGCAGCCGATCGTAGACCTTCATGCTCTCCACCCGGAGCGCCTTCGCCGCTAAAAGCTGGTAACAAAACAGCGTTTCCAAAACAAACCAAAGCCCGGGATGAACCGCATATGCCCCCCACAAGAGCATAATCCCCGTCCCGCTGGTGAAGAGAGGAACCAGTATCGCCAGGAAAACGCCCGCCAAACGCTCCCCTTTGGGCGTTTTGGGGAACAAACCGCGCAGAAGCCTTTCCAACCAGGCGATCAACCATCCAATGGCGCGCACCGGATGCGGCATCCAATGAGGGTCGCCAAAACAGAGGTCCAACAGGAAACCTAAAGGCAGCGGCAACAAAAACAACCAGGCTGTCATGGGGTTCCCTCCTGTTTGAGGCAGGTGGCAATTCCACAGAAGATTCGGTCGACGCGCGCAGCCCTTTCCGCCAGCATGCAGCAAATGCGCCCTGTTTCCTCGCGCCATGCCCGCTCAAAGGCGTCCACCGGCACCACGCCGCATCCAATCTCGTCGCACACAACGGCGATGTGGGGATTCTCCCGCAAAAGCGCTTCAACTTCCCGCATGGGCTCCCGCCCCTCTTCCAGCAGTTTGCGGATCTCCAAATGCAGGGCAGCGAGGATCGTTTTCCGCTGCGCATCCGCCAGTGTATATGCAACGTCGGAGGATGTATAGCCCGTCTGCTGTAGGAGCCAGTGCAATTTTCCCTGGTACGCTCCGCCTATGACCAGCCGCATGCGGCTCCCTCCTTTTTCAAATCCATTTTTGTAAAAGTACCATTCCAGCGAGCAGCGCCAGTTCGCACGATTGCAAAAACCAGCCCGCTACATCGCCGGTCGTCCCGCCAAATTCTTTGCAGGAAACATGATGATAATATCCAAACACTCCCAGAGCGAGCAAAAGCACCGCCGCCCCCACGAACGTTCCAAACAGGAGCATCGCTCCGCCGCACAGGATTAGGTAACCGAATAAGACCCATGCCGTGCGCTTTTTGGCGGCCGCATGGGAGAACATCGCCAACAGGCCGCTGTTCTTTGCACAGGGAAACCGCACGACCGATAGGCCGCTCAACGTTCTGGAAAGGACAAATCCCAAAGCCAACATCCATGTATACCGGCCCTGCGGATACCACTCCATCCAGAAACAAAAGGTGAGCAGAAAATACAGGCCGCAGCCGATGACGGCAAACGCGCCGCTGTTGGAGTCCTTTAGAATTTCGAGCTTTCGCTCCTGCGGCTGCCGGGAACTCAGGGCGTCCAGCGTGTCGCAAAAGCCATCCAAATGGATTCCCCCGGTGATCAACACGGGAAGCGCCGTAGCAACTCCGGAAAAGAGCGCCACTCCAATCTGCAAACGCCCGGCCAACCAGACCCAACCGCAGAGCACCAGGCCAATCGCCAGGCCGATCAAGGGGAAAAAACACATGACATAGCGCATATCCTCTTCCTGCCATTCGGTGCGCGGCATGGGGATGCGCGAATACATGGAGAAGGCGATCAGACAGGACTTCATCAGGTGCACAGCCGCTCCCTCCCTTTCTGTACAACGGGGATCCCGCAGACCACCTCAACGGCAGCGTCTGCTCTCTGCGCCAGAATCGCATTCAGATGCGCCAAACACGCTATGTAAGCCTGCGTGGATGGGTCGTACGGAGTGCCATCCGAAAAAATTTCATTGGAAACGACGACGATGTCCGCCGCCGTGGAACAGAGGCGCTCGATCCCCCGTAAAATGGCTTCCTGCGCATGTTCCCCTGCCCCTTCCGGACAAAAGCACTCATTTGCCAAGAGGTTGGACAGGCATTCCAACAATATTGCGGAATTCTTTGGAACAACAAGCGTCTCCAAAGCAAAAGGGCATTCCAGCGTCAGAAACCCTTTCCCTTTTCGCATGGCGCGGTGACGCTCCACGCGCGCCCGGCTTTCCGCATCCTGCGCCAACATGGTTGCAAGATAACATTTCGGGGATGCCGGCGACCGGAGAAGCAGGTTTTCCGCATAGGCGGATTTCCCGCTGGCCGCACCGCCCGTAACCAAAACAAACACCGGTTGTCCCCTCCCTCAGTGCAACGGCTGATAGGGCTCAATGGAAATCTGCTCAAACGTCCGCATCGTGCCATATACCGCACAAGCCATGTCCAAAAGCGGAAGGGCCGCCACCGCGCCGGTGCCTTCTCCCAAGGTCATATTCGCCGTTAAAAAGGGGGTTAACCCCAGCTCCTGCAAAAGCAGGCGGGCCGCCGGCTCCCCGGATACATGGGAGGCAAGCATATAATCCACCACTGCAGGACACATGCGGGCGGCAAGCAAAGCGGCCGCCGCCGAGATGAAGCCGTCGATCACCACGGGCATCTGCATAGCCGCACCGCCGAGAAACGCCCCAGCCATTCCCGCCAAATCGAGTCCACCGACCTTTTGTAAAACATCGAACGCATCCGATGGGTCCGGTGCATTGCAGGCAATCGCTCGGCGGACCGCAAGCCTCTTACGCGCCAAGCCCTCGGAGGAAAGTCCCGCGCCCCTGCCTGTGACCTCTTCCGGAGGCAGTCCAAGCAGGACCGAAGCCACTGCGCTGCTGGTCGTCGTATTGCCGATCCCCATCTCGCCTGTGGCGACAATCCGGTATCCCTGTTGTTTGAGGTCCTGCATCAGCTCGATCCCAACCTCCAAGGCTTTCACCGTCTCTTCCCTTGTCATGGCCGGGCCCTTGGTCATGTTGCGCGTTCCGTGAGCGACCTTGCGGGGAAGGATGTTTTCCCCTGTAACCGCACACTTTACGCCGATGTCCACGGGAAACACATCCGCATGGGCGACGCGCGCCATTTTGCAAACGCTGGTGTCCCCCTTGGAGAGATTCTCTGTGACCACCGCCGTGACCTCCTGCCCGGTCTGTGTCACGCCCTCCTCCACCACGCCGTTGTCCGCGCAGAAGACAGCAACGGCACGGCGGCTGAGGTCTACCTCCACCGTGCGCGTCATCCCGGCGATGCGTGCAACCGCCTCTTCGAGCAGCCCCAATCCGCGCAAGGGCTTTGCGATGCTATCCCAACGCCGCCAAGCCTCTTCTTCGATCGAACGATCCGCAGGAACAATCCGGCGAAGCGTCTCCTCCAATGTCATGATTTTTGCGCCTCCTCATATTGTACACACGCCGCCAAAAAACGTTGGGCCCAGCGTGGGTTGGAACAAAAATGTATGTGTGGAAAACCGGCAAACAGCGTTTCAGCCGCATGGATGCAGGGCCATGTCCGGCCGTTGGATGCCTTTTCCGCCTGGAATGCATTCCCGCTGTCCGTGCTCTCCCAATAGTGAAATTCATGGATGGGGATGCGCTCCCCGGCCTTGCAAAGGAGATTATCCCTAAGGGCGGTCAACGTCGCATAGCCGAAGCGTTGCAGCCGGTTAGTCCTCTTGCCATCCGCTGCAATCGCCCCCACCATTTGATGGGAAATCCCCTGCGCGTCCTCCAGCGTCCGATGCAGATATAAGAATCCGCCGCATTCCGCTACACACGGCATCCCGTCCTGTACGGCGGCGCGCACGCTCTCCCGCATCGGGGCGTTGCGCTCCAATTCCGCCGCGTAGAGCTCCGGATACCCACCGCCCAGCAGCATCCCACTGCATCCCGGCGGCAAGGCGGCGTCCGTCAGAGGGCTAAACAAACAAAGCTCCGCCCCCAGGCGCTCCAACAACCGCAGGGAATCCGCATAATAAAAGCAGAACGCCCGGTCGCGCGCTACGGCAATCCGCGGACGGCCACGTCCCCTTTCTGGAAGCTCCAAACCCTCTTGCGAAAGCGGCTCCGCTTGTTGCGCGACGGCAAGAAGGCCGTCTAAATCGACGGTGCGCTCCGCCTGCTCCGCCAAACAGTCCATCTTCTGTTGAAGCTTGTCCACCTCCGCCGCCGTGACCAGCCCGAGATGGCGGCTCTCCAAAACAGCCGCATCCATCTTCGGCAAAAAGCCCAGGGACCGGATTCCAAATTCCTGCTCCAGACGCTGCTGCAAAGCAGGATACAAGCTTGGAGACAACCGGTTCCAGATAACGCCTGCAATCCGGCTGTCCGTCCGATAGGTCAGGAAGCCTTTCACCTGCGCCAATAGGGATTGTGCCGCACCTCGTCCATCCACAATCAGAACGACCGGCGTCCGGGTCGCGCGCGCCAAGTCATAACTCCCTGCGCGTTCGGTGAAACCGATCCCGTCGTAATAGCCCATCGCACCCTCCAACAAGGAAAATGCCGCTCCCCGCGCATGTTCCAGAAGGATCTGCCGGACCATGTCCTCCCCCAACAGGAAAAGATCCAGATTGGTGGAAGGAACGCCGAGCACTTCCCGATGAAACATAGGGTCAATGTAATCCGGCCCGCATTTAAATGCTGCAAGGTGCAGGCCCCGGCGGTGGAAAGCACGCAGAATGGCACACGTCACCGTTGTCTTTCCTGCGCCGCTGGACGGCGCTGCAAACAGGACGCGCGGTGCATAGACGGTCATAGTCCCGCCCCCTGTCCGCTCAGGATATACACCGGATTTTGTCCAAGCATCATATGATAGCCTCCAGCGCGCTTTGCACGGGAAGCCGTAATCTGCGAAACGGCGACATCCACGAAGCCGAGCGCTTCCAACGCCTGCATGGACGCCGCCACCGTCTCCAACGTAATCGCATTGATTACCACCCGCACATACGGGTTCCTCTGCAAAGCCAGCCGAAGGATTTCGTCTATGTTGCCGCCGCTCCCACCGACAAAAACGCAGTCGGGCGCAGGCAATCCGTCCAACACTTCCGGCGCAGCCCCATGGACAACGCGCAAATTCGTGCATGCAAATTGCCGCCGGTTCTGCTCGATCAATTGGCATGCGTCCGCATCCTTTTCCACCGCATACACCATGCCGCGGGCCGCCTGCAACGCCATCTCAATGGACACCGAACCGGTCCCCGCGCCAATATCCCAGGCGATGCTCTCCCGTTGCAAGCGAAGCCGGGAAAGCGAGATACACCGGACTTCGGATTTAGTCATCGGCGTGTTTCCCCGGATGAACCGCTCATCCGGCAAGCCGAATGCAAGAGTGTCATTGGACAAAGGCGCGGGGTTCTGGATGAGAAGGGCGCTGAGAGGATCAAATGTCTGCCCGGACAACCGCTCCGCTGGACCGGTCGTAATGGCCTCCTCCGGATATGAAAGCCGTTCCCCCACCGATACGGTCACGCCGCCCAGCCCAGCCCGGCAAAGCGCTTTGCACAGTTCCTGCGCCGAAACCTTTCCCGCCAGGACAAAGACCTTTTCATGGGTGCGCACCTCTCCCGCCAGGTTGCAAGCCTGCCCGTGCGCGCTCACAAGGCGCACGTCCTCCCAAGGGGTATGCAGCTTGGCGCAGAGGTAGGCTACCGTGCTGATGCCGCAGCATTCCTCGATCAAATGCTCTGGAAACAAACTGCGCAGCTTTTTCGCCCCGCTGTAAAAGCCCACATCGCCGGAGAACACCACGCCGATCGTTTGGAACTCCGGGTGTTCTTGGAGATAGGCAGCGATCTTTTCCGGAGCCGTTGCTGCGAATCGACGGCAGGTAAGCTCTGGGAAAGCGTCGAGCATCCGCTGGGCGCCGATCAGACAGTCACAGTTCTTTAAGATGTTCCATGCGCCAATGGTCAAGGTATCCCGATTCCCCATGCCGATTCCTACCAGCCAAATCTTCTTTGCCATGCCTACCACCGCCTTTTCTCTCTTTATCGGGAGTTTATCATAAATCGCTTACACAACTTTTGCCAAAGCACCTCAAATGAATCCCCTGGAACTTGGGGCGGCCGCCCGATCACGATGGTGCGCGCCCCCGCTTTCTGTGCTGCACGGAGCTTTTCCCAAAAGCCGCCTACTTTTCCCGATTCCTTGGTCACCAGCACCTGAATGTCGAACTGGTGGAGCAAGGCGAGGTTCAGCTCCTCGGAAAAGGGTCCCTGCATACAAATCAGATGCCCCGGCGTCCACCCGAACGACAGCGCCTTCCGCACGGCCTCTTCCGTAGGGAGCATCCGCACAAAGGACCGTTCTGCATAGTCCGGGACTTCCGTAAAAGCCGAGAGCTCTTTTGACCCGGTCGTCAATAAGATATTTCCCGGCAAGTTCTTGAGCGATTGCGCCGCTTCCTGCGCGGTGGAGACATAGAGACAATCTTCCCGCCAGCCATCTTCAGGCGCTTCACGCAAAAGGCGCAGATACTCCGTCCCCGTCTCCCGGCAGGCGCCTCGGATATGTTCCGTGGCCAAAGCTGCGTATGGATGCGTGGCGTCCACCACACACTCGACGGGATGTGCCCGCAAAAACGCGATGATTTCCTCCCGGTCCATCCGCCCCTGTAGGATGGAGGCGTGCGCATGTTCTAAAAGCGTCTCGCCGTATGCGGTTGCAACACTGACATAGAAGGAAATCCCATGCGCGGAAAGGCGTTCGGCCAACCGCCTCCCCTCGCTGGTCCCTGCAAACAGCAAAATTTGTGGCGCCATGCTTCTTCCTCCATCAGGTTCGATAGCCGCGCGGCGTCACCAAGCGGCCGTTGAGGATCTTGGTCTGGGAGTTGCCGATGAATACCGTCGTAAACATGTCCGCTCGGTATTCCTGCAATTCCTCCAAGGTCATCAACGCATGGGACTCCCCCGCACGTCCAATCTCCCGCACAACCCCCGCAGGGGTCTCCGCCTGGCGGAACCGCCGGACAATCTCACAGGCCCTGCGGAGATAATCTGCGCGTTTCTTGCTCGACGGGTTGTACAGGCACAGGACAAAATCCGCCTCCGCCGCGCAAGCCAACCGCTTCTCAATCAATGGCCAAGGGGTCAAGAGGTCGCTCAGGCTGATGACGGCAAAGTCGTGGGAAAGAGGCGCTCCCAATAGCGCAGCACCGCTGCACGCGGCCGTCACCCCCGGGACCACCTCGATGTCCAACTGGGGATAGGCCTCCGCCGCCTCCAACGCTGGGCTTGCCATCCCATAAACGCCCGCGTCGCCGCTGCAAACCAAGGATACGGTCCGCCCGGTTAGCGCCTGTTCCACCGCCAACCGGCAGCGCTCCACCTCGCCGCGCATCGAAGTGGTCAAAAACGATTTTTCAGGGAAAAGAGGGCGGACCAGATCGACGTAAGCGGTATACCCCACGATCAACTCGCTGCGCTCCAAGGCAGCCTGCGCACGCTGGGTCATCTGCGTCGCCTCTCCCGGACCGATTCCAACAATATAGAGTCTCATAGCATCCCCTCTTTCCACTAAAATCGAATCACCAGCGGCGCGGCCGCCACTGCGACGGTCACACCCGAAAATACTTGTTTTCCCACGAGAAGCGCTCCGCCGCTCCCCAGTACGGCTGCGCGCTCGCAAACATTGTCCACGCCGACCGTATTTTGCACAAATGCAGACCCCGTAAAGTGGCCTTTTGCCCTCGTTAGCTGCTCCGCCGAGAAAAAATTACAGACAAGGCAATTTGCTTTACAGAACTCCAAAAGCCCGATTTCATCGCATTTTTTGTCGATGGACGCAACATTTTGCACGCTTTCCATGTAAAGGTATTCCCCTTGTAAGGTGGAATCAACCGCTTTTTGTATCTTGATCGGTTCTGTCCCTCTTTTGCAGCCAATTCCAAGCGTCAAAATCCTTGGAAGAAGCCAACAGGTCGTCTGAAACGTCTCTTCATACGTAAGGGATATGCGGATTCCGACTTTACCTTCCTTCGCAGGAACGATTCCTTTTGGAAGCGTCCCCTCCACTGGAAAGTCACTATGGAACCCCACCGGTTCCCCATTGAGCAGCGCGGCGGAAACGGCTTTTGCCGCATTGGGACGCACGACCAGGAATCCCTGATCCGCCGCCCATGTATCCACCGCAAATACATCGTTCCCATCGGTTGCCGTAGTGACAGCCGCCTGTGCTCCAATTGCAGCGGCGATCCGCCGGGCGAGCGCATTGGCTCCCCCCACATGCCCGGATACAAGCGGTATGGCAAACCGTCCGCAGTCGTCCACAGCCACTACCGCCGGATCGGTAAATTTGCTCCTTAAATGCGGTGCAACACTGCGGACTGCAATGCCACAGGCGCTGACAAAGATGAGCGCATCCGCCTGTCCAAAGGAGCGCGCTGTCCAATCTGCAAGCGAATCCAAGGCCGCAACGCCATTTTTCGCGTATTTTTCCGGCGCACTTACGGTACAAATATCCCCTCCGTCGCGGAAAAACTCCGCCAACCGCTGCGCCAACCGGACGCCGCTGGCGGTGAATGCGATACACTCAATCCGCATGGGGCGCGCCTCCGGTTTTCGCTGCGCGGTATCCGTGGGAGAAATCGGGCGCGTAGAGTTTTGAGCGGTCGTACTGCGTTCCAAGGAATCCGCCGACCAAAATCAACGCCGTTTTGGTAATCCCATTTTCCGAAGCCATCTGTGGGAGGTCGTCCACCGTGCCGCGGACCACCTTTTCGTCCGGCCAAGTCGCCTTATAGACAATGGCTGCGGGCGTGTCCTTTGCATATCCGCCCTCCAGGAGCTGCTCCCGCAGGCCTTCCAAATAGGAGGTGCTCAAAAAAACGACCATGGTCGCACCGTGCTTCGCAAAGCTGGCGACCGACTCCTTTTCCGGGACCGGCGTCCGCCCGGCCATCCGCGTGATCACAACGGACTGCGAGACGCCCGGCAGCGTATATTCCGCGTGCAGCGCAGCGGCCGCCCCACAGAATGAGCTGACCCCCGGCACCACTTCATACGGTACACCGGCGGCATCTAAGGCATCCATTTGCTCCCGGATGGCGCCGTACAAGCACGGATCTCCTGTGTGCAGCCGGACCACCTTTTCCCCTGCCCGTTCCGCTGTCAGAAGCACGTCCAGCACCTCTTCCAGGGTCATCCGGGCACTGTCATAGACTTTGCAGCCGGATTTCGTATAGGTCGTGAGGATTTCCGGATTCACCAGGGAACCGGCATAGACCACCGTATCCGCTTCTTCTAGCAGCCGTGCGCCCCGCACCGTAATCAAATCAACGTCGCCGGACCCCGCTCCGACAATATGAATCATTCGATTTCCTCTCCTTTCAGGCGTTGCAACAATCCATCTACCTCTGCGGTTTGCCCCAAAAGGCCAAATGCATTGGAAAACAAGACCGCTCCAACCGTCAGCTGTCCGCGGACGCGGGCGTTTATATGAAAATGTATCTTTTGTATGAGGCTGTCCATCACAGGGGACAGCAACTGTTCTTTTTGCAAGAGTTCAAACGCTTCATCCGTTGTGACGCAGTCCATCAGCTTTCCTGCCAACACTGGGGAAACGCCGCAGAGCGCAGCATGGGCGGTGATAATCTCCATCCGGGCATCCGCGTAACGGGAATGGGTATTCATCACGCCACCGGCCAGCTTGACCAGCTTTCCCGCATGCCCCACCAGCAAAAGCCCCTCAAAGCCGAAATCCACCGCCATGTCCAGCAGCTCCCCAATGTAATTGCTGCACGAGACGGCACGGCAAGGGAGGCGCATCTGTTCCCGCAGAAAGGTTTCTCCGTAATTTCCGGGTACCGCCACAACCGTACGCGCCCCCAAGGTGCGCAACTGCCGGAGCTCCGTCCGGATGGTATCGACCAGCGCGCGTTCGCTCATCGGCTCCACAATCCCGCTAGTCCCCAGGATGGAAATCCCCCCGGTGATCCCCAGCCGGGGATTAAAGGTCTTTTCCGCAAGCCGTTTCCCCTCCGGTACGGAAAGGGTCACCTGCCAACCGCCCGTATACCCATAGGTTTCCCCAACCTCCTGCAAAACGTTGGCGATCATCCGGCGCGGGCCGGGATGGATGGCCGCCTCCCCAACGGCGCAAGCAAGCCCCGGGCGCGTCACCCGGCCAATGCCCTCTCCGCCGGCAATATATACCCCCTTGTCCGCACGGCGCACTTCTGCAAATACCCATACGCCGTCCGTCACATCGGGATCGTCCCCGCTGTCCTTTTGCACCGCGCAGGAAACAGACTCCTCCGAAAGCCGGATATGGCCGACTGGCAATTGCAAAAGAACCCCCTTCGGTGTAGAAAGCGCCACCTGATCGACACGCTCACCGGAAAGCAGCATCTGCGCGGCGGCCTTTGCCGCTGCCGCTGCACAGCTGCCGGTGGTATAACCACACCGCAGGCGCTTCTGGTCCCGGTAAACATATTCCTCCAGCTTCATGGGCGATCCTCCTGCGAATAAAAAACGCCATTCAGTCACTCGCATGACCGAATGGCGTGAATGGCGGAAATCATGGGCGCAGTCCTTCTGCTCCCACTGTGGTTCCTTCAGCCACGCGCACTCCAGTACCGTGGAGTCGCATGAAGCATATAGGCAGGTATTCTGGCTCATACATCTCTGCAACACTCCACCTTCCCGGTTTCCCAGTGGTTTTTGGAGCTCGCTCCGTATTCACAGCAACGGACTTGCGCGGGAATCACACCCGCTTCCCTTTTCAGCCCCTTTCCTGGAAAGGAGCACCTATATCCTGTGCCCTATTTTAAACGGATTTCTATATTTTGTCAACCGGCCGGTCCAGATGCACATCCAATTGTGGAAATGGAATGTGAATTCCCTCGCGGTCAAATGCCAGTTTCACATCCTCCTGCATCTGATAGTAAAGCGTCCAGTAATCGTCCGTTTTGCACCAAACGCGCACCAGCATTTGGATACAACTGTCCTTATGTTCCTCCACGGCGATCAATGGCTCTGGATCCCGCTCGACCAAAGGATTCTTATCCGTCAGTTCTTGAAGCACCTCTTTTACTTTTGAAAGATCGTCTTCGTATCCCACCGAATAGCGCAAATCCAACCGCCGTGTTTTCATCGCCGTATAATTTATAATCGTACTGACGGTAATGGTCGAATTCGGGATAACGATCTCCTTGTTGTCAAAGGTCCGAAGGGTTGTGAACATCATCTCAATGCGCTCCACTGTGCCTTCTACATTGTCTACCAAGAGGTAATCCCCCACTGCAAAGGGCTTTGTAAAAACGATCTGTGCACCGCTGGCGATGTTGGTCATATTTTCCTTTAACGCTAAGCCAACGGTCACTCCTGCCGCACCAATCGCCGTGATCATTGGCCCGACGGGAACCCCCAACTGCGACAGGGCCATAATGCTGATGATAATCTTCGCCGCTGCATTCGCCAGGGAACACAAGAATGTAACGATCCCAGTCTCTGTGCGGGCTCGTGTCATCGTGCGCTTGATTAAGCGCACTACCACGTTGCTCAGCCACCATCCGCCGGCAAAGATTAGCGCGGCGCCAATTACATTGGGCAACATATCTAAGAGCCATGTTAAAAACTTTTGCCAAACATCTTCAAATGACATTTCGATCGCATCCCTTTCGAAAAGATTTGCCACACTCGCTTTAACAATTCCTATTATATTAAACAAAGTCTTGCAAAAAATTTCGCACAAGAATTTATATGTTTTGTATATATTTTTTAAACTATATTGCGTTTTTTACAAATAAATGGTATGGTATAGATAAATCCACAGCGATTCGTGTTTGCAAAATTTCCAGGGCATCAGCTTTTTGCATCAAAACGCCAATTTGCGGATGGCTGCGGCTTGAAAATTCATTCCAGCAATTGGAGAATGGAGGAATCGTATGGAAAGCAGAGCGATCAAAATTAAATCCCCTAAGAACAGCAAAATCTCGATCAAAGTGATCCCGGGTCATTTTGCCACCAATCACTCGCATATCAACTATTATATTGATATGACCAGTATCAAGCACCGCCATGCAATGGCTTATGAAGCGGCAGCGACCATGGCGATGAAGTACGAAAACAACACCATGGTAGACACAATCGTATGTATGGATGGCTGTGAGGTTATCGCCGCTTTCTTAGCGCGCTATCTTTCTAAATCCGGCATCATGTCCATGAACGATAAGAGCGACATCTGCATCATCACCCCGGAATTCAATACCAACGGGCAGATGATTTTCCGCGACAATATCCAGCCGATGGTCTGGCAAAAGAACATTCTCCTCCTGGTGGCTTCCGCAACCACCGGCAAAACCATCAACCGATCCCTGGAATGCATCAAATACTATGGAGGCAATGTGATCGGAATCTCCGCCATTTTCAGCGCAATCACCGAAATGGGCGGTGTGCATGTCGATACCATCTTTACTCCCGAAGATATTCCAAACTACCAAACCTATGCTTTTAAAGATTGTCCGGACTGCCAGCAGAAGCGCAAGATCGACGCCATTGTAAACAGCTACGGATATTCAAAAATTTGACCGGCCTTGGTTTGGCGCTACTTTAAAAAAAGGGGGCACCAAGCCGTTTGGGCTATAAAAAAACCGCTGCCATGCAAAAAGCACTGGCAGCGGTTTTTTATTGACAGGATCGAATAACAGCCACCGCGTCCTCGATATATCGGGACATCGGCTTTTCTACAACACCGGCCACATGCACATGGCACTGCTCCACGGGGATCAACACCTTTTGCGCAGGGCTTTCAGAAACTGCCGACGCCATTGCCGGGGTAATTTCACCCCACAGGGAATTTGCCACCATCATCCCGATTGGGCCGGCAACTACATCCGCATGTTTCACATTACAAATCACGGCGTTTTCGCCCGTCGCGCCGACATTTGCCCCCGCCTTAAGCATAGCCGACGTTGCAAGGGAATTGGTGCCGACGGCAACAATCTGCACGTCTGGCAATTCGGAACGAATGCGCTCTACGAGGCTTCTCCCTATGCCGCCTCCCTGTCCGTCGATTACGACAATCCGCATATCGCTTCTCCCTTCCCGCCGTTATTTATGATAGAGCTTTTTGGTCTGGTACTTCGGTTCGCAGGTCAGATTGACGCCCAATTTGCGGAAGGTGGTCTCATCCACCGGGGAAAGGATCACCGAAGAGTGGGCTTCGCATCCGCGCAATTTCGGCAACTGGCGGAGCGCCAACTCTGCGGTTGGATTGGTAGCAGCACAGATGGAAAGAGCGATTAAGATTTCATCTGTATGGAGACGTGGGTTCAGGTTCCCCAAATGCCTCGTTTTTAAATTCTGGATGGGTTCAATGACAATCGGAGAAATCAGCGGCATGGTATGGCTGATCCCCCCCAGATGCTTGAGTGCGTTCAGCAGCACCGCAGCGGAGGCCCCCAAGAGCGAAGAGGTCTTCCCTGTGATGATTTTACCATCCCCCAATTCAATGGCCGCAGCAGGCATGCCGGTCTCTTCTGCACGTTCCAAGGCGGGGCGCACCACATGGCGGTCCTCCACCGTAACGCCCGCCTGGTTCATCACAAGTTCCAGTTTATATACAACGTCTTCCGCAATGCGCCCCTGCCGCTGCTCGCACATCGCGTGGTAATACCGGCGGACAATCTCCTGTTTGGATGCCTCCCGGCAAACCTCATCGTCAATGATGCAATTTCCCGCCATATTGACGCCCATATCCGTCGGCGACTTATAGGGGCTGCTTCCGGTGATCTTTTCCAGAATGGCATTCAAAACCGGGAACACCTCCACATCGCGGTTGTAATTGACCGTGGTCTCCCCATAAGCCTCCAAATGGAACGGATCGATCATGTTGACGTCATTGAGATCGGCCGTCGCCGCCTCATACGCCAGATTGACCGGATGCTTCAGCGGCAGATTCCAAATCGGGAACGTCTCGAATTTGGCATATCCCGCTTTGATGCCATGCTTGTATTCATGGTAGAGCTGTGAAAGGCAGGTCGCCATTTTTCCGCTGCCCGGCCCAGGAGCCGTCACCACCACCAGCGGACGCGAGGTTTCCACATACTGATTCTTGCCAAAGCCTTCGTCGCTGACGATATGGGGGATATTGGACGGATACCCCTCAATCGGATAGTGCAGATATACCTTTACGCCCAACTGCTCCAAGTGGTTTTTAAAGGTATCCGCTACGGGTTGCCCTGCATACTGGGCAATTACTACACTTCCCACATAGAGGCCGATGTCCCGGAACGCATCGATCAGACGCAGAACATCCGCATCGTAGGTGATGCCGATGTCCCCACGCATTTTACTTTTCTCGATGTCCGTCGCATTGATGACAATCACGATTTCCACTTGATCGGAAAGATGCAGAAGCATCTTCATCTTGCTGTCCGGCTGGAATCCCGGCAACACGCGCGAAGCGTGAAAATCGTCGAACAGTTTCCCGCCCATCTCTAAGTACAGCTTGTTGTCAAACATGGAAATGCGCTCGGAAATATGCTTCGATTGTGTCTCCAAATATTTGTCGTTATCAAACCCTACTGCTTTCATGTTCTACCTCTCTCATCATTTCCCTTTAAGACCTCAATAATACTCATATTATAGTAAAAGCACGGAGAGAATGCAACTTCCTGCAAAAAGATTCTCAAATTTTAGTGCTCCCAAAAGGCAGCCACGGCCTGTTCCAATTCGGGAGCCGAACGCACCGTCTGAAAATGCTGCCAATGTGTGGGGAACAAGTTTCGGTAGGATGCGGTGGAAAAGCGGCTGTCGATCAGCAGGACCACTCCGCGGTCCTGCTCGCCGCGGATCACACGCCCTGCCGCTTGCAAAACCTTGTTCATCCCTGGATATTGATAGGCAAAGGCAAACCCTTCCCCGTTTGTCCGGTCATAGTAAGCGCGCAGGATCTCCTGCTCTGCGTTCACCTGCGGCAGTCCAACGCCGACGATCGCCGTGCCGATCAACCGCTCCCCGCGCAGATCGATCCCCTCTGCATAAATGCCGCCCAATACGCAAAACCCCAGCAAGGTCCCTTCCGGCTCCACATCAAAACGGTTGAGGAATTCCATCCGTGCTTCTTCGTCCATACCAGCGGTCTGCAAAAGGGTTTGCACCTCTGGGTAACGCTCCCGGAAAACACGGTACACTTCGTTCATATAGGAGTAGGACGGGAAATAGGCCAAATAATTTCCCTGCCTCCCCTGTAACATGGCATAAAGCAATTCCGCGACAGGATGGAGGCTGCGCGCCCGATCCCGATATTTGGTGCTGACCCGGTCGTCGATAAAGAGCCCCAGGTGGGCCGGATCGAACGGGGAGGGCAGCACATATTTCTTTGTGGTGTCATCCCCGCCGAGCACCGAAGTAAAATAGTCCAACGGGGAAAGTGTGGCAGAAAAGAAAATGGACGCACGGCCGCGCTGCATCGCCTTGTCCAGCAAGGGCGACGGATCCAGACAGAGGAGCTTCACTGTTACATCGCTCCCGCTGACCGTCACGTAGGTGACAAAGTGATCGTCGTAGAGCTCCGCAATCCGCAGAAAAAACAATGCGTCAAAATAGAGCTGCAACAGGAGCGGATCGGTCCGGGAATGGCGGTGCTCCTCCGCCCACTCCTCCCAGCAAGAAATAAAGCGGTTCAGAGCGGTCAGGAGTTCTTTGGGCGCTTCTTCCTGCGTAAGCGTTCGGGATTCCCCGCACGCCTTGCGCAGAGTAAGCATCTCGGTGTTCACGGCGCCCAGTGCACGGAAAAGCTTGCGCTCTTCCTTTCCAACGAGCCTCCTTGCCTGCAACACGGTGGATTTGTGCAGCGCCGCCGAATACATGTCGCGGGAGCGATCGACCAGGTTGTGCGCCTCATCCACCAAAAAGACATACTCGCCTGGGCTTTCCCCAAAAAAGCGCTTCAGATACACCACCGGGTCGAACAGATAATTGTAGTCACCGATGATGGCGTCGCACCAAAGGGCGGCGTCCAAAGAGAGTTCAAACGGGCACACTCGATGTTTTTGCGCGCAGGCCTCCACCGCTTCCCGGGTCACCGCCTCGCAATCGTGGACCAGCTCATACAGTGCTTGGTTGGCGCGGTCATAGTAGCCGTTCGCATAGGGGCAGGCTTCCGGGTTGCAATCCCTCTGTTCCAAAAAGCAGATTTTGTCCTTGGCGGTCAGCGTGATGGTCTTGAGCCGCAAGCCCTGATCCCGCATCTGGGCAAACGCATCCTCTGCCGCCCTGCGCGTGACCGTCTTAGCGGTCAGATAGAAAATGCGTTCTGCCTTCCCCTCGCCCATCGCTTTGACGGCTGGGAACAAGGTTGAAACTGTCTTCCCAATGCCGGTCGGAGCCTGACAGAACAGCCGGCCTTTTGCCGCAATGGTTCGATAGACCGCCACCGCCATTTGCCTCTGCCCGGCGCGGTATGTAGCAAAGGGAAACGCCAACGCCCGGATGGACTGGTCGCGCACCGATGTCCAATCCCGTTGGATGGCCGCCCATTTCTCATATTGATCGAGAAGATCCAGATAAAACGCTTCCAGTTCTTCAGCAGTATACACCCGCTGGAAGCGCCGGATCTCCTCTGTGTCCACCTGAAAATAGGTGAGCTGTACGGAGATCCGCTCCAGATTCTCTTGCAGGCAATAAAAATAGGCGTAGCACATCGCCTGTCCCCAATGCGCCCGGTTGAAATCCTCTGTAATCATCGTGAGCGGGGCTCCAGTCGTCTTGATCTCGTCGACCGTCACCCCAACGGCATCCGTAATCACGCCGTCGGCCCTTCCCTCCACCCGATAGAGAAATCCATGGCGCTCCGTCTGCCGGGAAAGGAACACCTCTGCGCGGTACGACGGTCCTCCCGCCTTTTGCAGGCGGCGATGAATGCGCGCTCCCTCGCTGGCCCGGTCTATACCGCCGAACCGGTTGTCCAAGCTGCCGCTCTGCAACAAAAACTCCGCCAGCTTTTTGACCGAGATGCGAATCTCATAGGCCATCGGTCTCCCTCCTTCGTCCGCTGTACCAAAGCACAAGGCTGGCGCCGTTGGGACGGGCCAGCCTAAGACAAATTCAAAATATTTTTATCAAAAATAGTTACAACAGGCGTGTATCGTTGATAATCAGCTCAAATTGCAGGTTCAAAAACTGCGCCGCCTGCCGGCAAAGCACCATGCGGGTCAAAAAGATCTCGAAGTATTCCATCACCGGGCAAATCGTGGTATCAATCACAATATTCAATACGGCGGTGCGGTTTTCCGGGTCAATTTCCATCGCAGAGCGTTCCACCGCATAATTGACGCGGTCGTGGATGTCCGCAGCCACGGTCCCTTTATCGCGCACGCGTGAACGCCGCACATCGCTTTTGTCGGAGAGGATCAACGCCGCCGCGATGGGGTTCACTGCCGCGGCGGTTCCTTCGTCGTGGTTGCCGATCGCCGCCACCACCAAGGCGATCTCCGCTGGGTCCATTTGCAGTTTGTTCAGGATGGTAAATGCCATCAACGCGCCGCTCTGCGCATGGTCGGAGCGGTTTACTACGTTGCCAATATCGTGCATATAGCCGGCAATCGCCGCCAGCTCGCAGGTTCTTGCATCATATCCTAAGCTTTGCAATATCTGCCTGGCAACATCCGAACTGCGTTTTGCATGGGCTAGGCCGTGCTCTGTAAAGCCAATAACGCCAAGGTTATCATTTCCATTTTTGATATATGCGTTGACCTCTTCGCTTTTCCAAATCTCTTCAAAGGTCACTGTCCGATATGTTTCCATAAATGGCCTCCCCCGGACTCAATCATCCACCGCCATATGATACATTGCTTCCAGACAGATCTGTGCGTGGAGCATGAACCGGTCGATGTCAATATTTTCATTCGTATTGTGCAAGCGGCGGTCCGGCTCATCCGGGAAGAATGGCCCAAAAGCAACCCCTTTTCCGCCCAGTTCACGCGCGTAGGTCCCTCCACCGGTGGAATAGAGCGGCGCGGGTTCGCCTATGAATGCCTTATAAGCGCTCTGCAAAAGGGCGATAAACGGACGGTCGGCAGGCAGGAACAGCGGCTTCATATGGCCGCCCTCCTCGGAAAACACATCCTCTGCCCGCGCGGTCTTCTGAATCGTTTCGATGATTGCAGACCCGTCCGACGTCACAGGATAGCGGATGTCGATGGCGGCCGTACACAGGGATGCATCCGCGTGTACCAGCCCCAAGTTCAGCGTCAACGGGCCGGACTCGTCGTCCTGTTGCCTAATTCCCATAGAGGCTCCGTCCAGCTCCACGCCAATATGTTTTTGGAGGAAGGCCGGAAGCGTGCCCATTTGTTCCTCCGTGAACACTTCAAAAAGCAACGCCAATAGATGGGAAGCCGCGTTAAAGCCCTCCTGCGGCTGCATCGCATGAGACGCCGTCCCCTCCGAGGTAATGCGTGCGCCCTCGTCCGTCTCTTCCAAAGTAAAACGCCCTTCCATAGAAACCATCGCCGTGCGCAAACGTTCCCGTTCATCTCTGGTACAGGCCAACTCCGCACAGGCGCCGGCCGGCACCGCATTGACCACAGTCCCTGCGGTAAAGCTTTTCAACACCGTAGAATCGTTCGGCGCAGAGAAATTCATGCGCAGGATACCCTTCTCCCGGTTGCACACGCCGTACTCTGAGTCCGGTGTAAAGCCCATCACCGGCATGGGTTCCTTTTCAAAGTAGCGCTCCAGATCGTCGCTTCCCGTCTCCTCGCCAGCGCCGAAAATCGTACGGATGCGGCGCTTTGTCGGAACCTGCTCGTCCTGCAAAACCTTCAGGCAATACAGCGATACGATGGCCGCCCCTTTGTCGTCCGCCACGCCGCGGCCAAAATATTGGTTGCCAATTTTGGTCATAACGAATGGGTCGGTCTCCCAACCGTCCCCCGCCGGGACAACGTCTACATGGGAAAGCACAGCTGCAATCTCCTCACCCTGGCCGTACTCCGCGTGGCCGGCATAATTTCCGACATTTTGCGTGGAGAATCCGAGCTTCTCCGCAATCTCCAAAATGCATTGCAAAGCTTGTGCTGGCGCGGTCCCAAAGGGCTTCCCCGGTTCCGCTTCCCCTCGCACGGAAGGGATTGCAATCAGCTTGGCCAAGTCCGCAAAGATTTGATCCTGATACTTTAAAATTTTATTTCCGAAATGCAATTTTGTTCTCTTCCTTTCAATTGTATTTGAGGTTATCCTACCAATTGTACTGGAACAAAACGCTGGACAGCCTCCCTCTTAAACAGAAAACACGTTACCATTTTCTGCATATGGTTCATTCTTTTCCTAGGCATCCAGACGGCGGCAACCTTTTCCAACATTGGCTTCCGCTTATGCTGTGAGGTTATTATACCACAAATCTTTCCCAATAAAATAGGAGAAAAACGACTTTCCTACCAGCATTTGTTAAAAGAAATTTAGAAGTATCCCATCTTGCAAAGAAACTGGGAATCCTATATTGCTGAGAAGGCAAAGATTTGCTATAATAAAGTATAAAACATCGATGAGATTTTCAAATTTCCCGTGCAAGACGCTGGAACCGATTCTCACTACTATGGAGCATAAAATTCCATGCATTTCCACATCGAATTGTAATTTCATCCGTTTGAAAAATAAGTAGGTGGTGTACAGATGAACAAAAAGAAGGGCGGAAAAATTGCTGCTGTGATCGACATTGGGTCCAATCTGTTGAAAATGCGGATCTGCCAGCTCCGTAAAGGGGAGATCGTCACCCTTGACCGCCTGCAATATCCACTTAATCTTGGACATGAGGTCTTTACTGGAGGAAAAATCAGTTTTGAAAGCCTGCGGGAGCTGTCCAGCATTTTGCATGGATACAGCGATATCATGGCGGAATATGGTGTAGACCAATATAAAGTGGTCGCTACCACTGCCCTGCGGGAAGCCAAAAATAGGGCCTACGTTTTGGATCAGCTCAAAATTCAAAACGACATGACTGTGGAAGTCTTAGAAGATAGCCAGGAAAAAACACTGATCTATTCGGAGATCCTTGCTGGCCTGCAAACGATGGCTCCTCAGAAAATGGGCAACGCATTGATCTCCTATATCGGTGCGGGTACAATCGGCCTATCTGTATTCGACGGGCAAAATATGGTCTTTTCCCAGAACGTCCCTATGGGCGCGTTAAAACTTCATGATATGCTAGGAAGCATTCAGGAAGAAACCGATTCCTTCTATGTTGTTGTAAAAGAATACTTAGATTCCATCATCGGCCGCATCCGTCTTCCCCAGCCGGAAGGCGGCTTTGAAAGTCTTGTCCTCACAGGAAACGAGATTGAGCTGATCGCTAAGATCTGTGGAATTGAACCGGAAAATGGCCGCTATATCATCAAAGCCAAACAGATCAAAAGCCTCTTCAAGGAGATCCGTTCCCTTTCCAAGGAAAAGATCAGCGACCGCTTCGGTATCGAAGAGGAGGTTGCAGAGCTTCTCTATTCCGCTTTGGCCATCTATGTGCGTTTGATGCAGTTTGTCAAAGCGGATCATATCATCGCGCCTAAGGTAGACCTCTGGTTCGCGTTGATGAAGCAGATGCTGATCCCCAAAAGCGCTAATGAGTATGCAGAACATGTGCGCGTTAACGCGCTCTCCTGTGCGCGGGCTATGGCGCGTGTCTATAATGTCAACGAACATCATACAGAAAACATCCGTAAATTTGCGTGCAAAATCTTTGATAAAATGAAAGGTATGCACGGCTTGGACCGGCGCAAGCGCCTGCTCTTGGAGCTCGCCTCCATCATGCACGACTGCGGCCATTATGTCAACGCAAAGGAGCATCTTTCCAGTTCCTTTGACCTTTTAAAAAACATCGACCTCTATGGCATGACCGCCGAAGAAATGTTGATTATCGCCTATATCGCACGGTATAACGAATACGATGTCCCCAATTACGATGGCTTGGAGTTTATCCGCATCCGGGAACCAATCCGGTTGGTCATCTCCAAATTGGTGGCGATCTTCCGCCTGGCCAATGCGCTTGACAAAGCGCATAAGCAGAAATTGGACGATATTAAGGTCCGGCTGGACAAGAACCGCCTGTTGATTACAGGGGAAAGCAATGAAAACCTCTACTTGGAAAAATGGGCTTTCGAACAGACAGCCCCCTTCTTTAAAGAGGTGTTCGGAATCAATCCGGAATTGACCATCAAATCGACCATGATTTGAGCGGTTCCCCCCGTCGTTTACCGAGGGGTAAATACTATTAAAAAGGCTGCGTGGTTATATGATTGAAAAAAATGAAAAAATGGAAAAGCAGCAGCTTCCCTTTATCAACCGGGAACTGAGCTGGATGGATTTTAACGCCCGTGTCCTGGAAGAAGCCTTTGAAAAGGAAAATCCCGTCATGGAGCGCATCCGGTTTTTGTCGATCACTGCTTCGAACCTTGACGAGTTTTTCATGGTGCGTGTCGCTGGGGTAAAAGAACAGGTGGAATCCGGTTACAACCGTGCGGACTTCTCCGGCCTCACCCCTGCGAAGTTGCTTCCCCAATTGAATACGAAGATTTATGGATTTACAGAGCGCCAGTACTCCTGTTTACACCGTTCCATTGTCCCTGCTCTGAAAAAGAACGGCATTATGTTTGTTACGCCGGATCAAATGAGTGAAAAACAGACGGCGTTCATTTCCGACTATTTTGATAAGGTCCTCTTCCCTGTGCTCACTCCTTTGGCGGTGGACCGCAGCCGTCCGTTCCCGTTCCTGGCGAACAAAAGCCTGAATTTAGCGGTTCGTTTGAAAAGCAAAAAATCTGAGGAATCCTATTTTGCGGTCGTGCAGGTTCCGGGTATTCTTTCCAGGTTTTTAGAAGTCCCCAGTGAAGAGGGGCGCGTGTTTGTCCTGTTGGAGGATGTGATTACCTATAAGCTAGAATCGCTGTTTGAGCTCAATGAGATTCAAGCGAGCTGCCCGTTCCGCATCACCCGCGATTCCGATTTGGAGATCGATGAAGAGGCGGACGACCTGCTCAGTGAGATTGTAAAATCCATCAAGCGGCGCAAACGCGGTAAGCCTGTCCGCCTGGAATTGCTCCAGCGCTGCGATAAGGAGACAAAAGAGTTCCTGATCGAAATGCTGGAGATCCATAAGAGCGAAATCTACGAAGTCCCTGGTCCGCTGGATCTGACCTTCCTCTCGAAATTTGCCAATCTCTCCGGTTGTGAGCATCTTTGCTTCAAGCCCATCAAGCCGGTCTACCCGCCCGCAGCGTTCTGGGGCTACAGCGATATGTTCGAAGCGATCCGGGATAAGGACCGCATGGTCCATCACCCGTATGAGAGCTTCGAATGCGTGGTGGATTTTGTACGGCAGGCAGCCGAGGACGAAAATGTGCTGGCCATCAAGCAGACCTTATACCGTGTGAGCGGGCATTCCCCGATTGTCGCCGCCTTGATCCGCGCTGCTGAAAATGGGAAGCAGGTCACGGTTTTGGTGGAATTGAAGGCCCGTTTTGATGAGGAAAACAATATCCTCTGGGCAAAGAAGCTGGAAGAAGCCGGGTGCCATGTCATCTACGGCTTGGCAGGCCTGAAGACGCACTGCAAGATTCTCCTGGTCGTGCGCCGGGACGAGGACGGCATCCGCCGGTATCTCCACATGGCGACCGGCAATTACAACGATTCGACCGCCAAAATCTATACCGACATCGGCGTCTTTACCTGCAAAGAGCCATTCGGCAGGGATGCCTCTTCCCTGTTTAATGTATTGACCGGCTACTCTTTGCCCCCGGATTACAACAAATTCGCAGTCGCCCCCCACGGCCTGCGGGAATTCTTTGTTCGAATGATTCAAAAGGAAATCGCCAATGCGCAGGCTGGCCTGCCCTGTGGCATCACAGCCAAGGTCAACTCCCTAGTCGATCCAGAGATTATCGAGTTGCTTTATCAGGCTTCGCAAGCCAATGTTCCGATCCGCTTGATTGTTCGCGGTATCTGCTGTTTGGTGCCAGGGCTTCCGGGTGTCAGCGAGAATATTACGGTAATCAGTATTGTGGGCCAGCTCTTAGAGCACAGCCGTATTTTCAAATTTGAAAACGCCGGGAACCCCAAAATTTATATGGGCAGCGCAGACTGGATGCCCCGCAACCTGGACCGGCGTGTGGAACTGGTATTCCCCATCGAAGATGAGGATCTGAAAGAACGTGCTTTTGGCATTTTGGAAACGATGTGGAATGACAATATAAATGCACGTATGCTCCGCTCCGACACCACATATGAGCATATCGACCGGCGCGGAAAGGCCCCACACAATAGCCAGGTAGAATTTTCAATTATGGCACAAAAGGCTGTGAAAGCCTTGCAGGTACCGGATGCCTCCCAGCCATATAAACCGATTCGCAGTACTGCAGAATAATACGCTTTATGCGATTCGAAGGATAAACCCGGAGGTTTTCCGTGTCTCTTCTTGGAAAATCTGCCCGCTCTGTTACAGGTCCGTTTTGACGCGCTATGCCGCAGGAAAGAATTCTGCACCAGAATTGGGCGTAATTATTATTGATGTAAAAAGGATGTGGCTTTGATGAAAAGAATTGGTATTTTGACGAGCGGTGGAGACTGCCAAGGCCTCAATGCAGCTATTCGCGGCGTTGCAAAAGCGCTGTATGAAGAATTCGGCGACAATGTGGAAATTTATGGCATTAACGACGGTTACCGCGGCTTGATCGAAGGCAATTATAAGCGCATGAAACCGGAAAATTTTTCCGGCATCCTTACGCTCGGCGGCACCATTTTGGGCACTTCGCGGCAGCCATTTAAGCTGATGCGTGTCATCGACGAAAACAGCGTGGATAAAGTCAAAAACATGAAGGACAATTACAAGAAGATGAAGCTGGATTGCTTGGTAGTCCTCGGCGGCAACGGTACCCATAAGACAGCCAATCTGCTCAGCGAAGAAGGGCTCAATGTTGTCTCGCTCCCCAAGACCATCGACAACGATGTCTGGGGCACGGATATGACCTTTGGGTTCCACAGCGCGATGGATATCGCCGCCAACGTTTTGGACTGTATCCACACTACAGCTACGTCCCATGGGCGCGTCTTTATTGTCGAGATCATGGGGCACAAGGTCGGTTGGCTCACCCTGTACGCGGGCATTGCAGGCGGAGCCGACGTAATCCTCTTGCCGGAAATCCCCTACGACATCGACAGCATTGTTAAGACCATCCGTCAGCGCAACGAATCGGGCAAACGTTTCTCCATCCTTGCCGTTGCGGAGGGCGCTATGTCCAAGGAAGAGGCAAAACTCAGCAAAAAGGAATTTAAAGCTGCGCGCGCAAGTATGACATATCCCTCGATCTCCTATCGCCTGGCAAAGGAAATCGGCGACAAGACCGGCCAGGAGATCCGCGTGACGGTTCCTGGACATTTCCAGCGTGGAGGCAGCCCCTGCCCCTATGACCGTGTGCTTTCCACCCGTTTTGGTGCTGCGGCCGCAAAGCTGATTGTTCAGAAGCAGTACGGCAATATGGTCGCTTTACAAAATGGGAAAATTGTTCCCGTGCCTCTCTCGGAAGTTGCTGGGAAGCTCAAAACGGTTCCGAAGGACTGCGATGTCATCCAGACCGGGCGCGATATCGGCATCTGCTTCGGCGATTGATCGTAAAGGAGGTTGCCTGACCATGTTTGATTTTGAAAATCGCAACCACTTTTTGAAAATTCTTAGCCTGATCGGAATGGTTGCCGCAGGAATTGGCGTGCTTTTGACCGCTGTGAGTGGCTGGGCCCTTTGGAAATGGATTCGCTGCATGGATACCGTGCAAAAATCTTTGCCCACAATCAAAAAAGCGTCCGCCCTATACATCGAAAAGAATGAAAAGGAGCTGGATGACGAGTATTTCTCCGAGGACAGCGACTGCATTTCCTTTTAAACGTTCCCATCCGAATATATAAGCAAGATTTGCTATGTGAAAAAAGAGACGGTTATTGTACATAACCGTCTCTTTTTGATTCAGAAGGTTCATCCACTGTAACGTCTTCTTGGATCTGTGCAAAAAGGGCGTCGCCAATGCCCTTTACCTCCTTGAGCTCTTCCACGCGGGTGAAACCGCCGTACTCTTCCCGGTAATCGAGAATGCGTTGCGCAATCGCCGGGCCAATTCCAGGCAGCGTATCCAACTCTTCCAAGGAAGCGGTATTCAGATTGATCTTCCCGGGTGATTCCGCTTGCGACTCGTCCACACCATCAGCGGAAACGTCGGTCTCTACAAAGCTCTCCAAGGAAGCATCCGGCACATAAAAGGCATTGTATCCGATCAATAGCGCACAAAAGACCAGCGCAATTGCGATGAGAATCCGCGTCTGCCGTTTTTCCTCCTCCATGTTCCAGCCACTTCCCCCCGCTTTAGCGATGCCTTCGTTCGATCTCCTCGATCAAGTCCGCGACCGCCCCCTGGTAGCAGTGCCCTACCACCAGATCAGCTTGTTCTTTTAAGTCGTCCGGCGCATTTTCTGGGACTACCGACACGCCGGCCGCCTCCAAAAGCTCCGTGTCGTTGTAGTAATCCCCAATCGCATAGACGTTTTCCATACGGAATCCTGCCAACTCCGCCGCCTTTACAAGGGCATTTCCCTTGCTTGCCTGTTCCGGAAGCATTTCCAGATAATTTTCCGAAGAGGAGACAAACCGCACTCCCGGATGTGGAAAGGTCGCGGAAAAGGCTTCCATTGCATCCTTTTTCTCCGGATCGTCCGCAAACAGCGCCTTATACCAAGGCTGCGCAGGATCGATCGGCGGCCCTTCTTTCCAGGAGACGCCTTCATGGTTGAGATGTTCGGTCACATAAGCATTGCGTCGGAGAATGTGTATGGTCTTGATGCAAAAATATTCGATTCCCGCTGTGGGAAACCGGTCGTATAATCTTTGGATGTATTCAGCAGCAGTACGTTGATCCAGGTGGCAATCCCACAGCATCTTCTGTTGGGTATAATCGTACAAGATTGTCCCATTTAGGCAGATACAGGGGCCTTTGGGATGTGTCAGCTCTGCATAGTGTCCTCCCGACAAAATCGAACGCCCTGTCGCAATGGCGAAACTTCCTCCCTCTTGCTGAAAGCGTGCGATGGCATCTAGGTTGCGCTGTGGGACAACAAAGTTCTCCCCAATTAAGGTGCCGTCGAGATCACTCACCAGAAGAATCCCGCTCAAGTCCACATTCCATTCCTCCAAATGTCTGTTTTTTCAATTTTTCCAGAAACGCCGTGAAGTAGGACGGCAGTTCGCTTGTAATCTCCAGATATTCCCCTGTGCGGGGATGGACAAAACCAATGACACGCGCATGCAAACACTGGCCGTCCAGATTCGGCACAGGCTTTTTCGGCCCATAGACCGGGTCCCCTGCTACCGGATGGCCGATATACGCCATATGCACACGGATCTGATGGGTTCGGCCGGTCTCCAATTTCAAACGCACGTGGGTAAACCCCTTATAGCGCGCCAACACCTCAAAATGCGTGACGGCATGGCGGGAATTCTTTTCTGTGACTGCCATGCGCTTGCGGTCCGTCGGATGACGGCCAATCGGCGCATCTATGGTGCCGGTATCCTCCTTGAGGTTCCCGTGGACCACCGCCTCATACATGCGTGTAAAACTGTGTTCTTTGATCTGCTCTGCCAAACGCTGATGGGCAAAATCGTTTTTGGCAACGATCAGCAGGCCGCTGGTGTCCTTATCGATCCGATGGACAATCCCAGGCCGGATCACGCCGTTGATCCCCGAAAGGGAATCGCCGCAGTGCGCCAACAGCGCGTTGACCAGCGTTCCACCCGCATGTCCGGCTGCCGGATGCACCACCATTCCCTTGGGCTTATTGACCACCAGCAGGTCCGCATCCTCATAACGGATATCCAGTGGGATCGCCTCCGGCAGAATATCCAACCCAACCGGTTCCGGCAAGATCACTTCGATTGCATCCCCTGCGCGCAGGCGGTATTTTTTATCCAGAGTTTTCCCTCCACTGGAAACCTGGCCCTGCTCGGCCAGGCGCTCCGCGGCAGAACGTGTGAGTTCTTCCACGCGGACCGAGAGAAACTTATCCAGGCGCATTCCCTCGTCCTCCGGCCCTGCTACGATGTGCAGTGTCTCCCCCAGGAGCATTTCAGGATTTCTCATGCTTTTCCAACTGTTTCCCATCTTTCTTGTCTAAAAAGAACAGGATATGCACCATCAAGAGGACAGTACCGACTGTAACGCAACAGTCCGCAAAATTGAAAATAGGAGGGAAAAACGATACCTGGATATAATCGACGACATATCCCAAAAAGATGCGGTCAATCAAATTTCCGATCCCACCGCCAATGATCAAAATGGAGGCAGCAATCGAGCAGGCACTGTGCTTTTTATAAAGGAATAGGCCTGCAATCAACAAAACCGTGATGACTCCCGTTGTAACAATAAAAAACCAACGCTGATCTTGCAGCATTCCAAACGCTGCACCGCGATTTTCCAAATAAGTGAAGTCCAAAAGGCCCGGAATTGCTGTCACACTTCCAACCGGCTTGAGTTGTGATACTACCAGGCATTTAATCAGCTGATCCGCCAAGGCAGCCACAACCGCCAGGACCAGGGAAAGAATGGCCAATATAAATTCCTCCTTTGCGCCTTCGCGCGGTTTCGTATTGGATGAAAAAAGGGCGAACTTCTGCCCGCCCTTTCCTACCATATTTTTTATCTTCCCATACAATGGGTTTTCAATCCATCGCCGCAGCGAATCAGCTTAAAGCCTCCGCGCAATGCTTGCAAACATCCGGATGTGCAGGATCACTGCCCACCGTATCGCTGAAGCTCCAGCAGCGGGCGCACTTCTCGCCCTCCGCATGGCTGACCGTAACCGAAAGCTCCGGAACCTCTTCGCCCGCGAACTCGCCTTTTCCGCTGTTCGATACCTCGATCTGCGAGACGATAAACACATCGACCAACTCGCCCTCGACCGATTTGACAAAGTCATACAGCTCGCCTTCGCAGAACAACTGCACCTTTGCATCCAGAGACGCACCGATCACCTTGTTCTTACGCGCCAGCTCCAACGCCTTCTTGACGTCGTCGCGCAGCTGATGGATGCGGTCCCAACGTGCGGTGAACGCCTCGTCCACATCCACGCCGGTCGTCTTCGGCATCTCATTAAACAGCACGCATTCCTTGTCAGCACTGCTGTCGTGCGGCATTGCCTGCCAAATTTCATCCGAGGTATAGGCCAGAATGGGCGAAACCAAGCGCGTCATGCCATCCAGAATCATATACATAGCGGTCTGCGCTGCACGGCGGTTCTGGCTGTCCGCCTTCTCCACATAGAGACGGTTCTTCAGCACATCGAGATAGAAGTTCGACATATCCACCACGCAGAAATTGTGAATCGCGTGATAGGCATTGTGGAATTCATACGTCTCATAGGCCTCTTTGCATTTTGCAGCCAGTGCATCCAGCTTTGTCAGCGCCCAACGGTCGATCGGCTGAAGCTGGTCGAGCGAAACGCGATCTTGATCCGGGTCAAAATCCGAAAGATTGCCCAGGATAAAGCGCGCCGTGTTGCGGATCTTCCGATAGGCGTCGGAGAGCTGTTTGAGAATTTCCTTGGAAATGCGGATATCCGCATGGTAATCAGAGGAAGCCACCCATAGGCGCAGGATGTCCGCGCCGTACTGGTCGATGATCTCCTGCGGGACAATGCCGTTCCCCAGGGACTTGCTCATCTTGCGGCCTTCGCCGTCCACCACCCATCCGTGGGTGACGACCGCCTTATAGGGCGCGGTGCCGCGTGTTGCAACGCTGGTCAGCAGGGAGGACTGGAACCATCCGCGATACTGGTCGGCACCCTCCAGGTAGAGATCCGCCGGCCATTTCAGCTCGGAACGCTGCTGCAAAACCGCCGCATGGGAGGAACCGGAGTCAAACCAGACGTCCATAATGTCGTGTTCCTTCTTAAAGTCCGTGCAGCCGCATTTCTTACATTTCATGCCCTCCGGCAAAAGATCCTTCTCCTCCATGGCATACCAGGCGTCGGAACCCTTCTCCCGGAAGATGTCCGAGATGTGCAGCATCACGTCTTTGTCGATCAACGGCTCGCCGCACTCCTTGCAGTAGAAGATCGGGATCGGCACACCCCAGCGGCGCTGGCGGGAAATACACCAGTCCTTGCGGTCCAATACCATGGACGTGATGCGGTCTTTGCCCCATCCCGGGATCCATTCCACCTCGTTGATGGCCTCAACCGCCTGCTTCTTGAAGGCGTCCACGGAGCAGAACCACTGCTCTGTCGCGCGGAAGAGCACCGGATTCTTGCAGCGCCAGCAGTGCGGGTACTGGTGGATGATGTGCTGCATAGCAAACATCGCGCCGGTCTCCTGCAGGTGCTTGGCGATCACCTTATTGGCTGCCTCAGTGGTCAATCCTGCAAATTGCCCTGCCTCTTCGGTGAGCTTGCCGTGGCTGTCCACCGGCACCACAATGGGCAGCTCCGGATAATGGTCGCGGCAGACCTCAAAGTCCTCCACACCGTGTCCGGGAGCCGTATGCACGCAGCCCGTGCCGCTTTCCAGGGTGACATGGTCGCCTAAGATCACCAAAGAGGTGCGGTCCAGGAACGGATGCTGCGCCTTCATATATTCGAGGTCGCTCCCTTTAAAGGTGGCAACCACTTCATAATCGGTCTTCTCAGCCTCTTTCATAGCGCTTTCCATCAACGCAGAGGCCATCACATAATATTCGTCCCCGCATTTGATCAGGGAATATTCAAATTCCGGGCCCAAGCAAATGGCAACGTTGCCGGGCAGGGTCCACGTGGTCGTGGTCCAAATGACGAAATAGGTCTTGGAAAGGTCAACTCCCTTTGCCGTAAACAGGCCCTTGTCGTCCGTCACACGGAACTTTACATAGATGGAATTGCAGGGGTCTTCTGCATATTCGATCTCTGCTTCCGCCAGGGCAGTCTCACACTCCGGGCACCAATACACAGGCTTGAGGCCCTTGTAGATATAGCCCTTTGTCGCCATCTCTGCAAAGATCTTGATCTGCTCTGCCTCAAAGTCATGTGTCAAGGTGATGTAGGGGTGTTCCCAATCGCCAATGCCGCCCAAACGCTTAAACTGGTTGCGCTGGTCGTCCAAATATTTCAGCGCGAATTCCCGGCAAATTTCACGCAGCTCGACGTCCGAAATGGTTGTGGAATTCTCCACACCCGCCTTTTTGCGCGCCTTGAGCTCCGTGGGCAGGCCGTGTGTATCCCAGCCGGGCACATACGGCGCTTTATATCCCGCCATATTGCGGTAGCGGACGATGATGTCCTTCAACGTTTTATTTAAAGCCGTGCCCAGATGAATGTCGCCGTTGGCATACGGAGGGCCGTCGTGTAACACAAAGAGCGGTTTCCCCTCGTTCTTTTCCAACACTTTTTCATAGATATGCTTTTCTTCCCAATTTTTGAGCATCTCCGGCTCCCGCTTCGGCAGGCTGGCCTGCATTGGGAAATCGGTTTTGGGAAGGTTCAGCGTACTTTTATAATCCATCGGTCTCTACTCTCCTTGGTTTTATTTGCCCGGCGTAAATACATCCGTCGGTATATTCAGGCCGTCCTCGCCGTGTGGAAGAGGCTCCTGCGGCGAAACGTCCAAATCATCGTCAAAATTCGCAATGGTCACATGGAAATCCGACGGCAATTCCATCGTCGGTTCCTCAGGGGCAGGCGCTTCTTCCGGCTCTTTGGCGAGCTGCGGCTTTGCCTCCTGTTCCGGCTGCGGCTTGTAGGTTGGAATCGCATCGATCATTGTCAAATGCTTCTTGTAAGTCTCTAAAAGCTGTGCACGGAAATCGGAGACCTCTTTCTTCAAGCGCTCCAACTCGCGTTTTTGCTCCTGAATATTCTCCTCCGCTGCGCTGGCGATATTCCCGGCTTTCAGCGTCGCATCTTTTACGATGATCTCCGCCTTGTGACGCGCTTCACGGATAGAAGCATCGCCCAGCTTCTGCGCACTGACGAGGGCGTTCTTAATTTCGTCCTCTTCCTGCCGGTAATCTTCAATCTTTCCGGCCAGGACTTCCAGCTTTTTGAGAAGCTGCTCTTTCTCTGCGTTTTGCTTCTCCATCTCTTCCTTCAGCTCAATATTCTTTTTTTGCAGCTCGTCGTAAGATTCCTTCACCTGATCGATGAAATTGTCCACATCTTCGGTATTGTACCCGGAAAGCCGCGACTTTCGGAAGCTGACATTGATGATGTCGTTCAACGTAAGCATATAGGAAGCCTCCCAATCAAATATATTTTCTACCGGCAATGCTGAGCCGTCCTTTTTTTGTCAAGGGACCCACACGGTCCAGAATATACCGTCCTTTTCCCCGGACAGACAGCTTAGCCCCCTCTGAAACCGGCGTGGAAACAGAGGTGACCACCTCGTGATTGAGCATCACCAATCCAGCGGAAATCAACCCCGCCGCTTTTTCCCGGCTGACCCCCGCAGCTAACGCGGCGATACAGTCCAGGCGGGCCGACGCCACCACCCCGGAAAACGGCGCAAACGTATGCGGCACAGGAAGCGGTTCCTGCGCCCCGCGCGAAAGCTTTACCCCTACGCGCCCGATCTTGTCGGTCTGCTGCAAAAGGAAATCCGTAACCTCCGCACGCGCGAACAAAACCGCACGCCCAGGTTCCACCAGGATATCCCCTATCGTCTCGCGGACAACGCCTTTGGAAAGCAGCGATCCCAAAAAATCACGATGGGTGAGCGAATCGCACTGCCGGTATGAAACCGTTACCGTTTCCAAGGGGAACTCCTCCGGGCACGCCTCCAGATAATCCGGGAAAGCGCCAAAGAGCACACGTTCCGCCTCCGCATACCCGCCCCAAAGCAAATAATTGGAAAAGCCGGTGCGGCGCATGATGGTTTGCGCCACACCCGCTTGCCGTTCATCCAAAAAGCCGACAAAATGCGGGCGGCCGCGCTCTGCAATGCGCACAGCGTCCCGCAGCTTGGCCTCTAAAACAGCGTCGTCCATTCCTGCGCGCTTTTCCATTAAAAATACACGCCGTTGTTTTCCAATTCGTCCAGCACATCGTCGCCAGTCAGATCGACGTTGTACGGTGTAATGATGAAGGTGCGCGTGGCCACCGGCTTAATTTTCCCATTCTGTGCATATGCGACGCCGCTGAGGAAATCGAGAATGCGGCGGGAGATGTTTTTCTCCGTATTTTCCAAATTGAGCACCACTGTGTGGCGTTTCAAAAGCTCGTCCGCAATGGCGCGCACTTCTTCCCCATAATGCTCCGGCTTAAAGAGTACCACCTGAAGCTGAGCGGTTGCGTGGATATTGACCACTTTATTGCCGGTAGAACTGGACGGCGCACGGCGAATGCTGTCGCGCGGCTCCGAGATAGCTTCATGTTCCAAGGATTTCTCCTCTTCCTGCACCGCCTCGTCATAATCATAGTCATAATCATACTCGTCATCTGGCGGATTCCACATATTTTTAAATTTCTGTACCAGTCCTGCCATAATCCAAAGCCTCCTAAAATTCTTCTGCTCCCCGTGGAACGGCCGGCCATACTTGCGGCGCAGACCCATGTACCGATTCCCTCGGAGAATTTCCTCTTAAAGATTGGTATAGTTTCGAGCGCCAAACAGCGCCGAACCGACGCGCACCATGTTGGCGCCGGCCAGAATTGCCTGCACATAGTCCGCAGACATTCCCATGGACAAAACATCCATAGAAACATTATCTAATTTTTTGTGTTTCGTGTCAATAAAATATTCGAACATCTTTGAAAAATAGTGCTGTGTAGCAACATCATCGGCATCTGCCGGTGGGATCGCCATCAATCCGCGCACTCGAAGCGCGGGCAAACTGGAAATTTCCTCCAACAGGCCGCTCAATTGCTCCGGCAGGACTCCCGATTTGTTCTCCTCCCGGCCGATGTTGACCTCCACCAGGACGTCCATTGTTTGATGTTCCCGGACGCTCAACCGGGAAATCTCCTGCGCCAGCTTCATGCTGTCCACCGACTGGATCATGCTGACCTTCCCGATCAGATACTTCACCTTATTTGTCTGCAAATGGCCGATGAACTGCACATCGGTTTTTTCGCGCTCCAGGGCGTCGTATTTGTCGCACAATTCCTGCACGCGGTTCTCCCCGATGTGATCCAGCCCAAGCTCGATCCCATGGTTGATGACCTCCACCGGGACCGTCTTGGTCGCCGCAAGGAGGGTGATATCCTCCGGCTTGCGGCCTGAGCGGACCGCCGCTTCTGCGATCTCCGCCCGGATGCGCTTTAAATTTTCTTCCAGAGCGTGGCAGCGCTGCGCCAGCTCGTCATTCGACAACTTTTCCATCGTACAAATCCGTCCCTTCTACTACCACTTCATCGTAAAGATGTACCGTCCGATCGGTGAAGAGCCCTTCCACAGGTTCTTCCTGCTGCGTCCCATCCCCCTCTGTATCATCCTGGACAAAGGGGTCATACGACCGCGAATTTTCTTCTTCCGTCGTCAACACTTCGCAGATCACATAGCTGTTGGTGCTGTACAGGGGGAAGATCTGGCAGAACTGAATCTCGCTGCCATGCATGACGTAAACGCCCTTCACTTCCTTGGTAACGGTCCCATTGACATTGCCGTCCTTGTCGTATGTCTCCTTGGTGATTGTTTCAAAGTGCACCGACTTTTGGCTGACGCGGATTCCGTCGTATTCCTCGATCTCAATCTGGACCGTCTCGTTTCGCAGGCGCGCCAACGAAGCGTTCATATTATTGCAGCGCATCACAACGGCCCCCTCGGATTCCTTATCCTTTTGATTGACCTTGACGACTTCCGCCGGGAGCGGCTCAGCGGATGCAAATGGGAACGTCAATGTAACGCAACGGGCTTCATAACTGGTCTGGTTGGCCTTCTCCTGGAATTTCAGAGCGGTGTCCGCGTCGACAACGCAGACAAAATACCAGTTGAAGTCCCCGCAAACCTTGCCGATCGAGGCGGAGGGTGTCACCTGCATGGCCATCTTTTCGCGGATCTCCTCCGGGGTGATGTCTTCGATCTGGTCATAATCGAACACCCCTTCATAGCCGTCCACATGGCTGATAAAATAGCCGGAGGCCGGCGAAGCGATGCTTCCCGTCTGTGTCCCATGGGACGATGCAATGGACTGCCTTTCCGCCTGGAGCGTACTGATGCGCGCATTGAAATCGGTGACCTTTTCTGTGACAATCTGCTTTTCGTTCAATAGATAAAGAAACTCCTCCCGATATTCTGAGAGGCCGCTTAAGCCTTCTTGCCGGGAAGCAATGAGCAGATCCGTCAGTTCCTGGTTAATCTGCTTGTTCAACGAATCCGGATTCGCCGCATATGTATCGCCGGGGGCGTTGAGCTTTTGCAGCTTTTCAATTTCACTGTCCAGCTCCTGAAGCCGCCGCTGCGCTGTGGCGTCGGCCTCGTTCGCATAGGTGACCGCCACCGTACCGCCCTTGTGAATGTGCCCGCCGTCCTCGATGGCATAGGCCACCACGCCGTTCGCGGGCTGCTCGATCAAGCTTTCCTTCCGGATGGCGATCCCGGTCGTCTCGATTGTATCCGCTTCCGTCTTGCTCAAAGCCGTTTCTGTCCGCACGGTGCTGTAATTGGCGCTGTAAATTTGATAGCCGATGTAAAAAAACAGCAACAGAGCGATAAAGATGGACAGCAATCGCTTCAACATGGAATTGTTCATTCACATTCCCCCTTTGCCGCGCCGGCGGTCAGCCATTGTCCCGCCACTCATCCAAAATAACCTGTGCCGCCGATACGAGAGCCGCACCATCGGGATAATCGTCTACATGCAGCCAATGGACGCCTTCGTCCCGGCGGAACCAGGTCAGCTGCCGTTTGGCATAGCGGCGGGTTTCGCGCTTGATGTTCTCGGCCACCTCATCCCGGGTGCACGCCCCTTGAAAATAGGGAATCCACTCTTTGTAGCCGATCGCCTGCCGCGCTGTAGAAGCGCTTTGGGCGAGTGACTGGCGGGCTTCCTCCTCCAAGCCTGCATCCAACATCTCGTCTACCCGGCGGTTGATCCGGGCATAAAGCTTGTCCCGGTGGAGAAAATCCAGGCCGATCACGCAGGCATTATAGGGAGAAGGCTCCCTGCGGGAGTGCGCAATCTGCTGGGTCATGGTCTGGCCGGTTGTACGATAGATCTCAATTGCACGGATCACCCTTCCCAGGTTGTTCGGATGAAGGCGCGCCGCCGACTCCGGGTCAATGCGCCGCAGCTCGTCCATCAAAACCTGGACGCCCTCCTCTTCTGCGCGTTTCTTGAGCGCAGCGCGCAGAGCGTCGTCGCGGTCTTCCTTCGTAAATTGCAGATTCTGTAGAAAAGAGCGCACATAGAGGCCCGTCCCACCCGCTAGGATGGGAAGCCGCCCGCGCGCATGAACATCCGCCACGCACTGCGCCGCCAATTTCACATAATCCGCCACGCTGAACGGCGTGTGAGGGTCCACAAAGTCGATCAGATGATGCGGCACACCGCGCATCTCATCCACCGTAGGCTTGGCAGTGCCGATCGTCATGCCGGTATAAATCTGCATGGAATCAGCTGAGACCACCTCTCCATCGTACCGAAGGGCGAGCTCTACCGCCAGCCGGCTCTTGCCGGAAGCGGTGGGCCCGACCACTGCGGCCACAGGAATGCGTTCCTCCATTTTTGTTGCTTTTGAGATCATTTCTATTATAACTCCATCTGGCAAAGAATTTGTCAAACACGGCCGAATTGCTTTTCCAAATCGCGTTTTTTCAAAAGGATCGAAACAGGCCGTCCGTGCGGGCAGTAGCGGATCTGCGGGTTCTGCTCCAACCGGTCTGCCAAGGCGAGCAATTCCTCCGGGTGGCTCTCGTCCCCAGCCTTGACCGCTGCGCGGCATGCGACATTGTGATAGAGCCAATCCAGCCGTTCGGTCGTGAGATCGTTCTTGCTGCTGGCGAGATACCCCGCCATCTCCATCACCGCGTCCGCTATGTCCTCGCCGCCCAAAATCAGCGGTGCGCTGCGCACCAAAACTGTCCCGGCGCCGAAGTCCTCCAATTCAAAACCAGCTTGCTCAAAGAGATCCAGGGCATTCAGCACAGCGGCATATTCGTTCTTTTCCAATGTAACGGTCACCGGTTCCAACAGCATCTGATGGGCGGCCGTCCCACGGTTTGCCTTTAACTCCTCGTAGAGCATCCGCTCGTGCGCGGCATGTTTGTCGATCAAAACCAGTTCATCCCCGCGCTCCAGGATGATATACGTTCCAAACGCTTCTCCAACCAAACGGGCCGGTGGGCGTTCTTGCTTGGGCAGTAGCGTCTCCGTGGGAGTTTGTTCTGCGGGAATTTGTTCTGTGGGGACCGGCTGCTCTTCTTTTACGGCCTCCGGCTGCGGCTGCGGAAGCGCCTCCACCGCCGCCCATTCTTCATCCTCCGGCCCGGCGACATCCGCAAAGCGCATATCCGCGCCAAAGGTGCGGGTCAATCCCGCAGGCGCGCCACTGTCATTCACGGCGAGGCCCGGAAGCGGCTCGGCGGGCTTGATCGGTAGAGAAGGTGCCTCCGGCTTAGGTGTAGCATCTGGTTCCTGTACCGCATGTTCCGTCTCCACGGCCTTCTGCGGAACCGGCTGCTCCGTCCGCAGGGGAAGCTGCTCCACCGTGCGGGTTTTTGGGAAAGGGGCCTGGGCGGGGCGCTCCAGCTTCATCACATGGGGGCTGTCCCATTGATTCAAAGCCGTCTTCACCCCGTGATAGACCGCATCAAAAATCGGGCGTTCATTTGAAAAGCGCACTTCAATTTTGGCTGGATGCACATTGACATCCACGGAACCATAGGCCATACGGAGATGCAGCACGCACGCCGGCATCTTTCCTACCATCAGGGAGCCTTTAAAGGCCTCCTCCAAGGCGACCATCGCGGTCCGGCTCTTTACATAACGGCCGTTGAGGAAAAAGTGCTGCATGCTGCGGTTGGGACGGGCATTTGCAGGCTTGCTGACAAAGCCGGACACCTCCACCCCGTTGTAGGCGTATTCCACCGGCATCAACCCGGCGGTAAACTCCTTGCCAAACACCGCGTAAATGGCGGACTTCAATTTTCCATCCCCTGGCGTGTGGAGCGTCTCCTTGCCGTCCCGAATGAAGCGCACGGAAACCTCTGGATGGGAAAGCGCCAGCCGGTCCATCACCGCCGCAACCGCGTTGGCCTCCGTCACATCCTTCTTTAGGAACTTCATGCGGGCGGGCGTGTTGTAAAAGAGGTCGCGCACCACGAAGGTAGTCCCCTGGGCGCAGCCCGCGTCCTCACAGCACTCCTCTTCCCCGCCGGAGATCACATAGTGCGTCCCCGCCAGCTCGTCCGCCGTGCGGGTGAGCAGTTCCACATGCGCCACCGCCGCAATGGAAGCCAGCGCCTCCCCGCGGAACCCAAGCGTGGCGATGTTTTCCAGATCGTCCTGTACCTTCACCTTGCTGGTTGCGTGCCGCAGGAAAGCGACCGGGACGTCTTCCCGCGCAATCCCGCAGCCATTGTCGGTGACGCGCATAAAGGTCGTGCCGCCATTTTTGATCTCCACCGTCAGGACGGTCGCGCCAGCGTCCACTGCATTTTCCACAAGCTCCTTGATGACGGAACTCGGCCGCTCCACTACCTCGCCGGCGGCGATCAGCTCGGCCACATGTTTATCCAGCACATTGATTTTTCCCATACGGCACCTCCTTTATCTTTATCGATCTCTATTTTTATTCCTTTGCAATCCTGCAAAGCTCAAATAGCGTGTTCATACATTCAATGGGCGTCAGTGTATTGACGTCCAGCTGCCGCAGGCGGTCCATGACCTCCGTCTCGTTTGGAGGGATCAGGGCCAACTGCGGTTCCGGTTCCTCCTGGCGCTTTCTGCCGCGCGCCTTCGGCATGGAAACCTGCTGTCCCTGTTCCAACTCGGCCAAAATCTGTTTCGCGCGTGAAACCACCTTGTCCGGCACGCCAGCCAGCTTCGCCACTTCGATGCCAAAGCTGTCGTCCGCCCCGCCGCGCACGATGCGCCGTAGGAAGGTGATGTCGTCGCCACGCTTCTTGACCGCGATATTATAGTTTTTCACGCCGTCGATAAGCGACTCCAGCTCGGTCAACTCGTGGTAGTGGGTGGCAAAGAGCGTCTTTGCGCCAAGAGCCTTTTTGTCTGCGGCATATTCCAGCACGGCGCGCGCAATGCTCATGCCGTCGTAGGTAGAGGTTCCGCGGCCAATCTCGTCCAGGATCAACAGGCTTTTGTCCGTCGCGTTTTTGATGATTTCCGCCACCTCGGTCATCTCCACCATAAAGGTGGACTGCCCGGAAGCGAGGTCGTCCGACGCGCCGACGCGCGTGAAAATGCTGTCCACAATGCCGATTTCCGCATAGGAGGCCGGGACAAAGCAGCCGATCTGCGCCATGATGACAATCAGGGCAATCTGACGCATGTAGGTCGATTTTCCCGCCATATTAGGGCCGGTGATGATCGCAACCCGGTTCTCCCCCTTGTCCAGCAACACGTCGTTCGGTACAAAGGGCGCGTCCAAAAGCGTTTCCACCACCGGGTGACGGCTCTCCTTGAGCAAAATCTTTCCATTGAGATCGACCACCGGCCGGGTATAGCCGTTGTCCACGGAGACCTGCGCAAAGGAGAGCAGGACGTCGAGGCGGGCCACTGCACGTGCCGTCTTTTGAATCCGGTTGAGCTGGGCGGCCACGGTTTTGCGAACCTCGTCAAAGAGCTGGTGTTCCAGCTGGACGGAGCGGTCGTGCGCGCCGAGGATGCGCCCCTCCAACTCTTTGAGCTCCGGCGTGATGTAGCGCTCGCAATTGGTGAGGGTCTGCTTGCGTATGTACTCCGGGGGCGCCTGGTCCTTATAGGCGTTGGTGATCTCGATGTAATAGCCGAACACGCGGTTATAGCCGACCTTCAGTTTCGGAATTCCCGTGCGTTCGCGCTCCTTGGCCTCGATTTGCGCGATGATCCCCTTCCCATCGCTCATATCGCCCTTGAGCTCGTCCAGCTCCGCGCTGTAGCCGGGTTTGATGATGCCGCCCTCCCGGATGGTAAACGGCGGGTCCTCCACAATGGCGCGGTCGATCAGCTCCAACACATCGTCGAGCGTATCCAGGTCCTGGTATACCCCTGAAAGCATGGCCGATTGCGCATCCTTCAAGAGACCCTTCAACCCCGGCAGCTTGGCTGCTGCCGCCGCCAAAGACCGCAGCTCGCGCCCATTGGCGGAGCCGTACACAATCCGCGACATCAGGCGCTCCAAATCGTAGATTCCGGTGAGCTGCTCCGAGAGGCTGCCGCGCAAAATAGCATCCCCCGAGAGCTCTTCCACCGCATTCAACCGGCGGCTGATCTGCGCCGGGCTGAGAAGCGGCTGCTCGATCCACGCACGGATCAGACGCTTGCCCATGGCCGTGCGGGTCTTATCCAACACCCAGAGCAGGGACCCGCGCTTTTCCTTGTTCCGCATGGTTTCGAGCAGTTCCAAATTCCGGCGGGCATTCAGGTCCAGCCGCATAAACTGGGCGCCGCTGTAGAGCTCGACCTCCGTCATACGCTCCAGTCCCGTCCGCTGGGTGCGCTTTAAATAGCACAGCAGGGCGCCAATCGCCCGCACCACCAGCGGGCTTTGCTCCAGACCCAATGCGTCCAGCGTCTCCTTTTGAAATTGCTCCAAAACAAGCGGTTCACACGTCTCCGCCTCATACTCCGCCGCCTCCAAAAGCTCCAAGCTGGCGGAAAGGCGTTCCTTGATGAAGGGCGGCAGGGTTTTGTATTCCAAAGCGTCCGGGTTGATGAGAATCTCCCGCGGCGAATAGCGCGAGAGCTCATTGACCAAGCGTTCCTCCAAATCCTCCCCTTCCAGGGTGGTGGCATGCAACTCCCCCGTGGAGATGTCTGCAAAACAGATTCCCGCTTGCTTTCCCTCCGCGCAGAGCGAACAGATAAAATTGTTGCGCGTCTCATCCAACATACTGCTTTCCAGCACGGTGCCCGGAGTGATGACGCGGACGATGTCGCGCTTGACAAGCCCCTTTGCGAGCGCAGGATCCTCCATCTGCTCGCAGATGGCCACCTTGTACCCCTTCGCAACCAACCGGGCGATATAGGTCTCCGCGCTGTGGAACGGCACGCCGCACATGGGCGCGCGCTCCTCCTGCCCGCAATCGCGCCCGGTGAGGGTCAATTCCAACTCGCGCGAGGCGAGCTTTGCATCGTCAAAAAACATTTCATAAAAGTCGCCTAGGCGGAAAAACAGAAGCGTGTCGGGATACTGCTCCTTAATCTGAAAATACTGCTGCATCATCGGGGATAAATTCGCCATGCCAATGCCTCTCCTCTTTCAAAAAAGAAACAATCCCCGCCGGAACAGGCCCGGCGGGAGGATCGTCTCTCGGTTCCATTCGAATGTTCTTCGTCCTTGGCGGGATCAGCCGCAACCGCCGCAGGCGGAACAATTCCCGCCGCAGGATTCCACATAGTCGGCCGTGTTCGGGTCTTCGCCGTCGGCGCTCTGGCTGATGATCGCACTGATGCGCTGCAAGAGCCGGTCAAAATCCTCCTTCGCGCGGTTATAGGCCGTCATGTTCTCATTCTGCATGATACGTGCATAGATATGGCGCATCTCGCCGTTCAGACGCTGCAACTTTTCCTCGTCGCGCGTGTCGCTCTGAGTCTCGTTGCTGATGGCAATCCGCTTGAGGTTAAACTCCCCGATCAGCTCCTGCAACTCTTCGTCCTTATCGCACTGTGCGCTCACGGTGCGCATATTCAGATAACGTTCGTCCTTCTGTAGTTCGCGGCCGATCTCTCTGGCCAACTCAATAATATCCATATCCATCGCTCCTGTTCCTTTCAAAATATAGGTGGTATATCAAGAATCCTTAAAAAAGGTTTCAAAGCGCTTTAATCGTTTGCTTCTTCCAGTTCTCCACGCAAAATCCAATTGCGCGCGGCTGTCACACGAACATCGGCAAACGTTCCGATCCGAGACGCATCGCCCGGAAAATCTACCACGACGTTGCCGTCCGTCCGGCCGGTCAGCAGGCCGGTCTTTTCATTCTGCTCTTCCACCAGCACCCGCTGGACGGTTCCCACAGCCGCCGCACAGCGTCGCGCCGCAATCTGTTCCTGCACAGCGCAGAGCTCCTGGAACCACTTGGTTTTCTCCTCCGCCGGGATGGGATCGTCCATCTTTGCGGCGCGGGTTCCCACGCGCGGCGAATAGATAAACGTATAGAGGGAGGTAAATTCCACCCGCCGAATGAGGTCCACCGTGTCGAGGAATTCCTCATAAGTTTCCCCGGGGAAGCCGACAATGATGTCCGAAGTCAGGGAAAGATCCGGAATTTTGTCCTTCGCATAGGCGATCAGGTCCAAATATTTTTCACGCGTATAGCCGCGGTTCATCTCCCGCAGTACACGGTTGTTGCCGGATTGGAACGGAAGGTGCAGATGGTGGCTGATGTGCTTTCCCTGCGCGATGGTATCGATCAATTCATGGGTTGCATCCTTGGGATGGGAGGTCATGAAGCGGATGCGGTAATCGCCCTCCACTTCGTCGAGCATGCGCAGCAGCGCTGAAAAATTGACCCCTTCCTCCCGATGCTTGCCGTAGGAATTCACATTCTGCCCCAACAGGGTGATATCTTTATACCCGGCCTGCACCAAGCCGGTGAATTCCTCCAAAATCGCCTGAGGAGAGCGGCTGCGCTCCCTGCCGCGCACGTAGGGAACAATACAGTAGGAACAGAAATTGTCGCAGCCATACATCACCGTACACCACGCGCGCACATTTCCATCGCGGTGGATGGGAAGCCCCTCCACAATCTGCTGGTCCTCACTGTCGTCGCCGCGCTCAAACACACGGCGCCCGTCCGTCAACATGCGGAACATCAGCTCCGGAAATTTATGAATCACATGTGTGCCAAAGACCAAATTGACATAAGGAAAGCTCTTGCGAATGCGCTCCGCCACATGTTCCTGCTCCATCATGCATCCGCACAACGCAATCAGTACGGACGGATGGCGGCGTTTGACATTCTTTAAAGCACCCACATTGCCGAACACCCGGTCCTCGGCATGTTCGCGGATTGCACAGGTGTTGAACAGAATAAAGTCCGCTTCGTTTACGTCGTCCGTAAAACCGAACCCCATCTCTTCCAACTGGCCTTTGATTTTTTCGCCGTCCGCGACGTTCTGCTGGCATCCATAGGTGTGTACAAATGCCATGGGTTGAGGCCCGCGCGCACGGACCGCCATGATCTGCGCCACGTCCTCCATATATTGTTTTTGGGAAAATTCTGCCAAAAGGTTAGCCCTCCCCATGTTGTATGGTTTTCGAGTCATTATACCATATTGTGCATATTCTCGCAAGGGTTGCAGCATTTTTCACAAGATAGGCCCCACAAATTTTCCATCTTATCCGAATCTCTCGCTCAATGCCGCCCGCCCTTCCCAAGACTCGCCCTTTCCTCCGCTGCCCCAAAATCCCACCATACATAAAACAAGCGAGCGAAGCGCGCTTTACAGGACGGCGGATTCGCTTTGCAGGCGTAAACAGCGCCTTCTCTTACAACCGAAGCGAACAACGTCTTTACGGTAAAAAACAAACAAAGCAGAAGCCAGCATTTCTTTCCGCCAGCTTCTGCTTCGTTTGTATTCTTCATTCGTTAAAAGTGACGTGGATGCGTCCCAGATTGGTTTTCACTTGCAGCTGTTTCGTGCCGCCGGATTGCTCGGTCAAGTTGTTTTCGCCCAATTTCTGTTCTGTGACGATCCGATAATCCGCCTTTTTCCCTTGGATGCTTCCAGTGATTGCTCCAATCTGGTTTTGCAATTGAATGTCCGGGGATTCCAGGGAATCCAGGGAAATTGCCCCATTAGAGCTTTCGACCCGGATGGCCTGCGCCGCCTGAACCTGTGTCAAATGGATCGCACCGTTTCGGGTCGCAATCCCGATCTCTGGCGAGGTGCAACCGGTTAATCCGATAAAGCCGTTCGTCGCATGGAGTACCAGCGATTGATCTGCCTGGACGTCGTGCAAAGAAATCGCTCCGTTCTTGCTTTCTACCGATAGTTTTTGAGCTGCAAACTCTTCCAAAACGATTGCGGCATTGTCTGTCACACAAGAGAAATCTGCAAGTTCCTGCAAATTTTTTGCAACGATCTTTCCGTTTCCGGTTTCCACCTTCAAACTTCCCATGTAAGCCGAAGGAATCTGCACATGAATGCGATAGCTCCCCTCTGTTTGGTCGGAACGCCGGTGGTCTTCATTTTTCAAAGTTACAGAACGGCCTTCGTTCTTGATGGAATAAAACTGTGTGTCATCGGTCTCGTAGAGGATCACCATTTCCTCCTCTTCTGAGGATTCAAAAAGAATCTGTTTGTTTTCTGCATCAACCTCCACTACATCCACTTCCTCGACGGATGTGCGGTATTCTTCCATATGCTTCTCCGTCTGGCCCTCTTCGGATGGAGGGGTGGAAACCTTCTCCCCTTGTACAGCTCCCTCTGGAAGCTGAGAAGATGGGATAGAATCCTCCATAGGGCCGATCGGTTCGGCAACCGAAGATGTCCGGAGTTCCCGATAGGTCAAAACGCCACAGGTAACCAGGGCTCCCATTCCGACTAGGACAGCCATCGTAACGCCCAAGGCAATCCATAACGGTTTCGTGCTGGACCGCCGCTATGGATTTTCCAACAGAATTTTCTGGGCAAGCTGGTGGACGTCTCCCAGGCTTGCCACTGCTGCTTCTTCTGAAAGCCCGTTCTCCATCCGGTCCTCTACGATTTCCCGATAAAACGCAACGGTTGTCTGGCGGTCATTCTCCGGAAGTTTCCGAAGCAGCTTGTACAGCGTTTGGAAATAGGTCTCTTTTTTCACGGGTTCTTCCCCTCCTTGTCCGTACGTTCCCCCGCAGGCAACTGGTGCTTTTCGCATCCTGCCTGTAAAATGAACGCATGAATGCGTTCCAATTCCTTCCACTCTTCGCAAAAATCAGAAAGCCGCCGTTTTCCCAAAGAGGTTATCCGGTAATATTTCCGAAGACGGCCGTTGTGTGCAACAGAGTATGTTGTCAGGTATCCGCTCGCCTCCAAACGGCGCAAGATGGGATACAACGTCGATTCCGAGATCTCCACACAGGCGGATAAATCCTTCATAATTTGGTATCCATATGAATCTTGCCACTCCACCACCGCTAGGACACATACCTCCAAAAGCCCCTTTTTCAGCTGTATGTCCATATAGATACCTCCTATTCTACTATATTATATAATACATAGTATTCTCTGTCAAGAAATGGCTGTGTAATACCAATTTACACAGCCATCTCATTTTGCCTGGTACATCCAAGGGATTAGATTCCAAACGCGGATACGCCGCTTTAGATTTTTCTCTGTACGTCTGCCTGTTTTGAGCAATGAATCGTACCCCAAAACCCGCAAAACGCCACGCACCGCGTTATATCCGCTGCCCTCCCGCAGCATGACATCCACACTGTTCATAACGGTCCGCGGAAGCAACTCCTGCGAAAACAGCGCCTGTAGTTCCGTTTCCTGCTTAAAGCTGGTTTGCAACAGCAATTCCACCCGTTGAATTGCCTCCACCGCCTGGAAAATTTCCTTGCCGACTGGCTTCTCTTTTCCACGCTTGAGTTCAAACACCGTATCCCGCTTTAAAAGTGTTGGAGATTGCACGATATTCTGCGCATTCAGGAGGCAGCGGTATAAAAACTCCTGCGCGTACCCGTACCGGCATCCCTCGGTAAAATGCAGCCCGCATTCGCGCAGGAAACTGCGTTTCAATAACACTGCCGAAAGGTCGATCTGCAAATTTCCACGGATGACTTCCTTCATGTATTGCACGCCGGACTGCTGCTGGACCGCCTTACTGAGCGAACGGCGTTCCGCTAAACGGACATCTTCTTCACTGAAACTGCCAAATACAAAATCTGCGTCTGTGCGCTCCGCGGTTTCCAGATAGCCTTTTAAGAAGTCCATATACAACCGCCGGGCAAAAATAAAGGAAACATAGGTTCCGCTGGCTTTTTGTATTCCGGTATTGAGCGCTGCGGCAACGTCGCCGTCGCCATTTTGGATCACAAAGCCATGTAACTTCTCATTTTTGATGAGCTGCACACACTCCAAAGGCGTCCCATCTTCGGACCCCATATCCACCAAAATAAATTCTGCCTCGATCCCGTTTGTCTGCCTCACCACAGAACGCAAGATCCCAGAAATCTCCTGCTCTACATTCCGAACAGGCAGAATAATGGAAAGGTTGATCGCTTGCATACACTCACCCCTTATCCAAGCGAAGCCGCGCACAAGTTTATTGATAAAACTTTTATTCAGTATAGCACAAATCCCAAAAGATAAAAGTGCCAATTTTCCCAAAGATTATTCGTCCCTTGCCCCCTCTTCTGGTGAAACCATTGTCAACTGTGTTGCATGGTGAGAAGTCGCCTTCGTGACGGTAATATGCCATCCCTTAAAATCGAAAGTGTCCCCCACCGACGGGATTTTTCCGAGCAGTTCCATAGCCCATCCGCCGACGGAAGCAGACTCAAATTCATCCGAGTCTCCTAGATCAAATTCTTCAAATAGGTCATGCAGGTCCGCGCTGCAATTGATTACATAAGTATGGTCGTCGATTTGATTAAAGTAGTCGATCACCACGTCGTGTTCATCCCAAATGTCGCCCACGAGCTCCTCGATGATATCCTCCATCGTGACAAGCCCCTCTGTCCCGCCGAATTCATCGACGACGATCGCCATGTGGGATTTTGTCTTTTGTAGGGTTCGCAACAGGTCGGAAATCTTTACGGTCCGGCTGATGTAAAGGACCTTCTTCATCACCTGTTTGATATCGCTGATGCCACTTTTCTGAGCGCTGAAATAGTCCTTTTCGTGAACGATTCCTATGATGTTGTCAATGGAATCGGAATAAACGGGCAAGCGAGAGTATGTATTCTTGAGAAAAATATCCGAGATTTCCTGAAAAGGGCATTCCTCGTCGATGCCAACAATATCCACACGAGGCGTCAAAATATCGTCAGCCGTCAGGTCGTCAAATTCGATCGCTGAGCGGATCAGCTCGCCCTTTTCCTCGTCAATGCCACCTTCGCTTTGTGCTTCATCCACAATGGTTTTCAGTTCCTCCTGGGTCATTCGATTGTCCGACTTCTTCTTAAAGATCTTGTTGAGCAGCTTCTTCCACTGGGAAAAAATAAAATTAATCGGGGTCAAGATGGTAATCAAGAGTCTTAAAAATGGGGCGCTGAACCGTGCAAACGCCTCCGGATGCTCTTTGGCCAGGTTTTTGGGAGAGATTTCCCCAAAAATCAGCACGATGACCGTCATAACCGCCGTGGACACAGACACCCCGGCATCACCCAGCACATGGGTAAATACAATCGTCGCCAGAGAAGCACTGGCGATATTCACAATATTGTTCCCGATTAAGATTGTGGACAGCATTTTATCATAGTTCTCTGCGATGGAAAGTACAAGTGCGGCCCGAGAGTCGCCTGCCTCGGCCTCAGTTTTTAGACGAATTCGGTTTAACGTTGTAAAGGCTGTCTCAGAAGCAGAAAAGAACGCTGAAAACATTACACAAATAATAATCCCTACAATAATGCCAAAATCGGCACCTAGCATAATATATTACTCCTCTTTTGCAGTAAAATAGATTGATATTGATATAATTTTATCAGATTTCTACTTGATTTTCAATCCGCTAGTTTTTGCCCCTAGCCTGAAATAGCCAGAGAATCACGCCGATCTTTTATTCCATCGGATGCTCTTATGGATTTTCTTCTCATCGCGATGATTTAGCGGGACAATCGCCGGCTTCCATCCGAATGGACATTGGTTCCTATTATACAAGTGGTTTACATAGCGGAACCTTACCCCGGGCTTCCCAGCCTTTAGTTAGGCGGATCTTGTGAGTGGTTTTCTTTTTTCAGATTCATTCGGAACCATTTACTTTGCCAGAGGATGGGGCAGACTCTATTTTACAATTTTTTTGCCAAAACCTCTTGCATTGAAAATAAAAGTGTGCTAATATAAAAAAGCTGTTTCGAGCGATTCCATTTCGAGCAAACTATGGGGCATTAGCTCAGCTGGGAGAGCGCTACACTGGCAGTGTAGAGGTCAGCGGTTCGATCCCGCTATGCTCCACCACATCGTACAAATCCGAACCTTGTGCCGTTAGGCGATGGGTTCGGATTTATTTTTATCGCCCTGAAATTTATCCCATATCCGCCATAAAACGCGATGGCCTCTTTTATGGAGCGCTGTGTGTTTTATTTTGATCTTCCAGACAAAAAGAGTTGCCATATTATTCTGCGCCGTTTCTATCCACCACAAGTTGGTTCAGAAGGACAAACTGACTGTACAGAATTTGTACATCGAGAAGCTGATGCTTATGATGCTTATGAAATGCAAATGAAACCACTATGTTGGTCTGTTCAGAGGGGATCTCTGGAAAAGCATCCTCAAATGCAAATTATGGATATGGATCTTTACAGCACAAATGCATAGGATCAAAAGAAAAATCCACTGTTAACCTAACGGTAAATACTGAATAACCAATCGAGACTTCTGCGGAGGTCTCGTTTTTTTTATAATAAAACCAGCAAAAGGAAAGGTAGGTGAAGGACATGAAGGTACAGAAAATATTTGTGTCAGCTTTGTGTATCCTGCTCTGCCTGACAGGGTGTGGTAACGAAGAGAAAACCCTCCGCGATGTTTCCGCTATTCCCAATGAAGAGTGGGAAACCTTAGAAAAAAGTTCTGTGCCGGATGTGGATATAGATGTGACACAGGAACCTTTTGATGAAAATACAGAGATTGATATGGTGCGCAGCGATCCAGTGTTTGGCAATTATGGCCGCCTGCTGTTTCCCACAGATGATTGGTATATGAGTGGAAGCACCCTTGGAGATTTGCAGTTGACCTGGTATCACAACATCGATCCGGCAGAAACAGTGGAGATCGTCAATACTTTGTGGAAACGGGCCGATGCGGGTGAAACGGTTTTCTACGATATTTACACCGAAGAAGAAAAATTGGCAGACCCCGAAAAGGAGAACACCGGGTTGTTCTTCTTTAAGGGTGAGCCGGGAGAAAAGTTTGCCGTGTGCAATGCTGGAGGCGGATTTGCCTATGTAGGCGCCATGCAAGATAGTTTTCCCCATGCGCTGGAATTATCTAAGCAGGGCTATAACGCCTTTGCCCTCATCTACCGCCCTGGGGATCAAACAGCCTGCGAAGATCTGGCGCGGGCAATCAGCTTTATCTTTGAAAACGCAGAAGAACTGGAAGTAGACACCGATTGCTATTCCCTTTGGGGCGGTTCTGCAGGGGCGCGGATGGCGGCTTGGCTTGGCTCTTACGGCCCGGCAGCTTTTGGCGGGGACGATCTCCCTCAGCCGGGTGCAGTGATTATGCAGTACACCGGCCACAGCGACTACACAGAAAATGATCCACCCACCTTTGCCTGCGCCGGCGAAAACGATGGCATCGCCAACTGGCGTACCATGCAGCGCCGCCTGGACGCTATGAGTGCTCTGGGCATTCCAACGGAGTTTCACCACTATCCCGGACTGCCTCATGGCTTCGGCCTGGGAACCGGTACGGTGGCGGAGGGATGGTTGGACGAAGCGGTTGCCTTTTGGGAAGCGCAAAGGTAAGCATCCTATGGATATAACAAACATCTTATAGAAAAAATGTATGATCACGAACAACGTTATTTTCTAAAACACAAAAGGGGTTATTTCAGCAAGGGTTGTGCAAAAGAGCATATGGACAGCCTGGCGCAAAATGCCCATGCCATTTTGCTTGCCTATGGCGGCGGCCTAGCAGAAGGCCTTCCGATATATTAGCGGTACATCTATAAAGAAAGGCTTCCCAAATTCGTCCGCTTCGCCGAAAATGTAGGGGGATCGCCTGCGATGGGAAATCTGATGAGGAGCTCCTCTGGCTGGCCTCGACGCTCCGGCCGATTTTATCAAAAGGCTTGGCCACCCTACCACTTTCAAAGAGTCAGGCGTGGGCAAGGGACAGCCAAAAGAGAACGTAGATTCCTGGCATCTCCTAGGGTAACTACATGCCTATGGCTCATAAGAAAATCCTGGCAATCATCCAGGAATTCTATAAATAAAATTCTTTGACAAAGAAAGGAACGATCCATATGAAAAAATTAACCGCATTGTTTTTAAGCCTGGCCATGATATTGGGCCTTGCCGCCTGCAACAGTGGTACGCCTTCCTCCACCCCCTCTGTTCCCAGTGAAGTGCCGGCAGAGAACGAAACGCCTTCTTCTCAGCCGGAAAACTCTGAAGGAACTGAGGGGGAAAACGGCAGCACTCTGGTAGTTTATTTCTCTGCCACCGGCAACACGGAACAAGCGGCGGACTATATTGCTAACATCACCGGAGGCGATTTGTTTCAGCTGGAACCCACCGATCCTTATACCGATGATGATCTGAACTGGACAGTGGATGGCAGCCGTGTAAACCAGGAACATGATGACGAATCCTTGCGGGATATTGAACTGGTAGCCGACACTGTGGACAATTGGGACAGTTATGACACTGTGTTTATCGGCTACCCCATCTGGTGGGACATCGCCGCGTGGCCGGTGGATGGATTTGTGGAGGCCAACGATTTCACTGGCAAAACCGTGATTCCCTTCTGCACCTCTTCCAGCTCCGGTATTGGGGAGAGCGGTGAGCTGTTGGCCGAGCTGGCTGGCACAGGCGATTGGCAGGAAGGTCAGCGTTTCTCCTCCAATGTCAGCGAAGCGGATGTGCAGGAGTGGCTCGACAGCCTGAACCTGTCCTGACAGACGGAAAGGCGTTGGCTATGAAACGGCTTTTATCCATACTCTCGGCCATGGCGCTTCTGCTTTCCCTCTGCGCCTGCGGGTCTGAGGATGCCGGACACTTTGCGCTAGATATGGGCAACAGCTCTTCACAAACCGAGCGTTCAGACGATGACTATACGAAACCAAGCGGCAACAGCATTCTAATTGCTTACGATCCCGCACAGGAGACGGTGGCGCAGGCAGCAGATATTCTGGCGGACGCGCTCTCCGGCGATTTGCAGGAAATAGAGGATGACAGCGGGCTTCATGCAGATGCGTATGAATATGTGTTGCTGGGGTTTGCGCCAGATGGGGATAATAGTGATAGGTAATCCTTTGAGGTAATCTTCGGATTTTCCCCCACTCCACACCGTGCATGAGAGTTTCCCCTCACACGGCGTTCCATCGGGATAACAGTATTTTGTTTCAAACACAATTTACACACTTCGTTGCGGGTAGACTGTTTTAGATTGCGTTCAGATTTGCTTGCTCTCGCAGTTTGTTGAGCTTTTTCCGCTGTTGAGTATCCAGTGACAGGGTTTGGAGCAGACGGGAGATGGTTTTTTCATCGGTGGCATGAACAAGTTGATGAACAGTCTCGCTGACGATAACAAGATTTGCGTAGGCATCTGTTCCACCTGCCGATTTAGGACGTTTGTGATGGCAGTGAATTTCATGGGGGCTGAGCATTCTGCCTGTGACAGCACATTTACCATACTGTGCCGCATATAAAGAGATACGATTGTCCGCATACTCCACAGACTGGCCCAGCCTTGGATTACGCATCAGCCATGTGAGAATTTCCACATTGACGCCGAGCATCCGATGAATTTCCTCTCGTCCGCTCTCTGTATAGCGATTGATGCTCCGCTTTTTCCCCAACGGGTTTTTATGCCGGATATATCCCGCTGGTATAAGCGGATGACCTTTCAGGAAACGGATTTGACTGCTGCTGCCATATTTACTCCTGATGTAGCCCTTTTCTAATTTACCCTGTTTGCTTAACCCCTGCTTACCCAAACGGTTTTTCATCTGCTTACCGATGGCGAATGCGATGGGCGAAAAATCCAGATTGACACAGGTAGCAACACGATAATAATTGTGCATTCCAATTACGATAGAGTTGTAACGGAAGATTTGCCTGTGCTGGTCTTGCTCACTCTTGGGATGTTGGATTGCCTTAATGCACTTCGCCAGTTGGTCTTTTGCTCTTTTCTGTGCTTTATCGCTCATGTGAGACCGGACAACATACTTATCTCTCCCTTGCGCTGTGCTTTCATCTTGAATCCCAGATATTCAGAATAGTGGCGCTTTAGGTTCACTACCTTAGATTTTTCTGGGCTGATGTCCAGCTTCAACCGCTCCTTAAGCCATTGCGTTGTTGCCGCATATAGGCAAAATGCGTCTTTGCGGTTTCCACAGAACAGCTTGAAATCATCGGCATACCGGACGATGAACACAGGCTTTAGGCGGCTTTCTTTCAGCAATCGGTACTGATAACCCCGATTGATGCTGCCGTTTGCGTTAAGGTAAGTATATTTTGCGCCGCCGTGCATTGGCATCCATTCCCACTGTGACGCAATCCACCAGTCCAGTTCATTAAGAACGATGTTGGACAACAGCGGGGAGAGAATACCGCCTTGCGGCGTTCCTTTGCTTGGATGGATAATTTCTCCGTTAGGCATCACGATGGGGGCTTTTAACATTTCCCGAATAATGCACAGAAGCCGCTTATCCTGGATTCCCATCTTCCACATCTGCTGAATCAGCTTTGTGTGGTTTACATTGTCAAAGAAGCCTTTTATATCAATGTCCACAACATAATGCAGATTCGATAGCTGTATTAGCTGGTTACATCTGGCTATGGCATGTTCTGTGGAGCGATTCGGCCTGAATCCATAGGAATGGTCATAAAATTTCGCTTCACAAATTGGCTCCAAGACTTGCAGGACACATTGTTGCACGATGCGGTCTACAATGGTCGGAATTCCAAGGGGGCGGGTCTTTCCGTTGGGTTTGGGGATTTCCACCCTACGGACAGGGCGGGGATGATAGCTCTTGAACTGCCTTTGAATCAACGCCACATATCTTTCCTCGCTCAATTTGGCAAGGTCTTGTATGGTGCGCTCATCTACTCCTGCGGTACCGCTCCCTGTATTCTCTTTGATTGTTCGATATGCCATTCTTATATTTTCCTTACTGGAGATGAGTTCCATAAGGTGAGTGAACACTTTGCCTTTTGAACTATCGGCATACAGACTGTCCAGGGTCTTTTGCAGGTCGTAGTATTCCGCATAACGGATTTTGCTTCGCTTGGGTTTCTTCCGCTCCGAAGTCAACACAGGCATCCACTCCTTTTCAGCGGATTTTCTTTGTCATATTCGAAGCTGAGAATAGATTTGTCAAGGATAAATTCTGCAGAGTGTTCACAAATAATATATATCATTTTCTACAGAAGCAGGGGATACCGTGTTTTTACGGTACCCCCTGTATTTTCCAATGCTTAGTTGTTTTTTGATTAATCTATATCTTATTTTATAGTAATACAATGATATCTGTACTTCATGTGGTTAAGGTGAGTATCATGTTGAAGTCTTCAAGATAACTAGTGCACTATATTTTCACAATAATACTGATGTATTCAAAACAAATAGGAAAGTGATTTTTCGCACTATCGAAGTCGCAAAAAGCATGCTATAATACTTATTATAAAAATAAAATCGAAAAGAAAACGAGGGAGTTGCAATGCCTTACATTACAAAAAATGATGATATTTCCGCATTGCCTTTATCCATTCGCTCACAAAACTGCCTGCGGCGTGCCGATATTCATACAATCGGCACAATGATGGATTATCCAATAGATCAGCTTATAAATATCCGCAACATGGGAAAAAAGAGCGTTGAAGAAATCCAGTCCTTCATTCGGACATTGAACGAAGGAACTGGTGAATTTGTACTGGTCGAAGAAGGCGGTGATTCCGCTATCAGTTCATCTGCTTTTCAAAAGAATCAAGATAGTGCTGTCACTGTTTTTCTTGATGCAACTGGTTCTATTATCCAAGACATTCCTATAAAGGATCTTTCGCTGTCTGTCAGAGCCAGAAACAGCTTAACTCATAACGGATATGAATTTGCTTCCCAATTAGTGGGTATCACCTGCGATGAGTTGATGAATCTGCAAAATATGGGAAAGAAAACCGCCGAAGAAGTACTCGCATATATATCAAAAATCTCTATCAAACGCGAATCAGGAACTCCTGCTATGGAACTCATAGGTTCTGACTGCACAACTGATTTGACAGTTGAAATGTATGCTGCTTACGGCCAAGAGAAAAACATTTGGCTGAGGCAGATACTAGCTATTAAGACACAGTTCCCGGAAGCAATGGGGGAAACACTGGTTTATCGTCTTTATGATAATGTGTTTGTACGTACTACAGTCAAAACAAAAATTCTAAAAATTGCTGAAGAACATGGGGACAAAATTCCCAAAGCAACATTGGAAGCATGCTTGCCACAGCATTTAAACAATACAACTATTCTTGATGAAATTTTATTAGAACTCGAATCTGTTTCCGCGATTCGAATAGAAGAGTTTACGATTTATCGTCAATACCCTTCTATCGTTCAGTATATCGCACAATTACCAAATGATCGTGAAAGACAAGTGCTGCAGGCACGACTGGATGGTAAGACACTCCAAGAAATTGGAGATCAGTATGGTATTACACGAGAAAGAGTACGCCAACTTACACAGAAGGAACTAAAAAAGAAACCTCGTTTGAGAGAGGATAAATATATATACATTTATGATCATTACGACATCTCTCTAGAGGATTTCATACTTGCATTTGATGAACCATCAGAAACATACTATTATCTAGAAATGATTTGCCAGACTAATCGTTCTAAAAGAAAACCATTGGAAGAAATTCTAACTGATACTCTAATTGCTCCTGAACATAGAAAGAAAGCGGAGCGAGCAATTTATAAGCAGTATGTTTCCACTGATGGCGTTCGTGTGAAAATAGCTCGCCCCAATTTAGTCAAACATTACATTAAGACTAACTGTAAGAGCCTGACAAAGTTCGAGAACTTCGTTTCTGAATACAACCTCTGGCTTGAGGCTTTAGGGTTTGGAGACGATTTTTCTCTGATAATCGAAGCTCGGACTTACGAAAATATTCTGAACCGGTGTGATTATGTTCTATGGAATCAGTGGCGTAGCTTTAGATACTACAATATTTCAGAACATGATTTTCGAGAAATGCTCTTAACACTGGATCTGGAGCAGTTCGAAGATACCGAGCTTTCTACGCTGAAACTGTTCAGAGACTACCCAGACTTGATGCGACAGTACGACATCCATGATGAATACGAATTGCACAATCTTCTAAAAAAGATTTGGCCTGTGGAAAATAGTAGCGTGAAGTTCAAAAAAATGCCTACTATCGAAGTAGGAAGCGCAGATGTTTCAGGCCAGGTAGTATCCCTACTTCTCCAATATGCGCCAATCAGTATCGACGATTTAGCTATTCGTTATGAAGAAGAATATGGTGTAAAGGCATCGTCGGTAAAAGCCAATCATTTTGGCGCGATAAATAATTATTGCCATAAAGGCGTGTATTCTGTTGATTATGCTGCTCTGCCTTCTATTCAGTTTGATCGACTTAAATCTGTTTTCGATCGTGATTTTTACACCATTCAGAATGCAAAAAGGTTGTATAAGCAAGAATTTCCCAATTCTGAAGATTCATTACTCAATCCGTATACATTGAAAACTTTGGGTTTTCATGTTTATCCCGGATATTCTGGCTATATTATAAAAAACACATTTTCAGGTGCAACAGATTACTTTCGTTCCATATTGACCCAAAATGATATTGTGGATATGAACGACTATGACGATGCAATTAGAAATATTGCAACTTACAACAGTGAACAAAGCAAGCTCCGTGGCACATATGAGATTGTAGAATTTTCTCCGTTGCAGTACATCAATATTCGCAGGTTAAATAAAGCTGGTATCACCAAAGAATATTTAAAAACTTATTGCAATGCTGTTGCTCGGCGTTATGAAAAAGGTGAATATTTTACTGTTACTTCTCTAAGAAAAGAGGGGTTTTCGCATGAAATAGATGATCTTGGATTTGACGAATGGTTCTACTCTTCCATATTGCTCGAAGATAGACAAGCTTTTTCTTATCAAAGGATCGGCGGAACACGTATATTTCTACGCGGGAAAACAGATGCAAACTTGGGTGGAATGTTGGTTTGGCTTCTGGAAAAGTACCAGAAAATTGATTTTTACGATTTAATCGATCTTCTGGAAAACCACTATGGCATTAGAATCCCCAAGGAAAAGCTCCGCAGCATTATTGATGGCACAGATCTTTACTATGATTCTATTATGGAATCGGTGTACATTGACTACGATACATATTTTGAGGAGATATAATTATGAATTTGTTAAAAGAAGGCATTGAACAACAAGCAGTTGTAAAAACAACTTTGACAAGAAAATTGACAGTTGATGGTTTAACGAAGGCATATCCTGTTTATAAAGTCCGTCTGGATTGTTTGTTCTATAATGATCAAAACGACCGTATTGCCACATGGATCAGCCAATATAAAGCACAACACGAAGGGAAAGCCCCTGATAGTACCGACAGAGAAAACTACAATAATATTATTGAACAATTTATTGTTGAAAGCAATTCTGATGCAATCCGCAAAACACAGAATAACATTGAAATGGTTGACCAGCGTGAACCGGGTGTTGTTTTGGCTGATGGTAGAATCATCGATGGGAATCGTCGGTTTACTTGTTTGCGACGGCTGGCGGTAAAAAACGATCGTTTTGGCTACTTTGAAACTGTAATTCTTGACCGAAACATTGAAAATAGTGCAAAGCAGATTAAAATGTTAGAGCTTTCCATTCAGCATGGCGAAGAAAGCAAAGTAGATTATAATCCCGTTGACCGTCTGGTCGGTATTTATAATGATATTATCTCTACACAATTACTTTCCATCGAGGAATACGCCAAAAGTACCAATGAATCCGAAAATGAAGTCAAAAAGCGAGTTGAGGTTGCCAAGCTGATGGTGGAGTTTCTTGAATTCATTAATGCTCCCGAACAGTTTTACATTGCTCGTGATTTGCAGCTGTACTATCCTCTGGAAGAACTGATGAAGCTGATTAAGAAATGTCGTACTGAAGACGAAATCGAAGATTTAAAGATTACTGCTTTCACCAATATCTTAATGCAAACCGCCGGCGATATGACTCGTTTCATTCGCCATATCAAAGCGATTGTTAGTACGGAATATCAGGAAGAATTCTTTGAAGATCAAAAAGAAATTGCTGCGAAAGTCGTTGATATACTCCCCGAACAAGGCAAGGTAACCACTACCACAATTCGTGAGGTTATTCGTTCCAACGATGAAATTGTTCAGGAATTGGAACGTTCCATGGAAAAGACGCTGACCAAAGTAAAGAAAAACGAAACTAAAAACAGACCCATTCAACTGGCGGAAAAGGCAACTACATTCCTCGAGGGTATTGACACAAATATCCTTTTGAAGATGAATGACAGCGAATTGCGGCGTTTGGATCGCCAACTTGATAAACTGGAACAGACCATCTTTAAAATTCGGGAGAATTTGTGATGTGGGAACTGGATTATGATGGTGCATTGTTTCTTCGCATTCCAATAGATTCAACCAGCAGTTTTCAAAGCAGCGGCTTTTATAAACTGTCCTTGCGGCGTTATGTGCGTGAAGTCCTTCCCGGATTCGTTCGTTTTAAGCCTGCGTTGACCTATTTAGATTATAAAAAGATCATTTCACTATGCCAAAAGCAAGCAGATAAACATAGCTTTTTACTTATTGTGCATGATACACTTTGTGACTACATAGAGAGTCGAGAACTGCACATTGGTGTTCGTTCTCGTTTGGGTGTAGAACTGAAAGAACATCATCCGAAACTCCAGGAGCGTTTTGAAAGTTATCGTTCAATCGTTGATGGAGAAATGGCGAGAAAATTGCGGGATCGGCAAATGTGGGACTCTTTCTTTATGTGTGCTATGCAGAAATCTGCAAACTTTTCTGTTCCTGGCTCTGGTAAAACTGCTTCTGTTTTGGGTATGTATGCCTATCTTCGCAATAAAGAGCTTGCCAAAAGAATCCTGGTCATTTGCCCCAAGAATGCTTTTGGATCTTGGATAGACGAATTTTCCGTTTGCTTCAATGACATTGAACCCTTGCGAGTGCTAAACATTCATAGCACTGCGTACAAAAACACGACACAGCGGAATATAGCCTTGCAGTATGATTCTGGCAGAAGTAATCTGATTCTTGTGAATTATGAATCTGTAGGAAGCGTTCTGGATTCATTGATTCAGCTTGTAGATAAGCAGACTCTTCTCGTTTTTGATGAAGTTCATAAGGTCAAGCGTGTCGATGGTGAGTATGCTGAAAATGCCCTGCGGTTATCTCGTGAAGCTTATTATGTCGTAGCAATGACAGGAACACCTATTCCTAATTCATATACAGACATTTACAACCTGCTGCACATCCTGTTTCCCTATGAGTACAATGAATTTTTTGATTTCACTGTTCCCATGCTTCGCAATCCGGGAGCAGTCGATATAGCAACTATCAATGATAAATTGCAACCTTTCTTTTGTCGCACCACCAAAGATCAGCTAAGGGTTCCAAAAGCAAACAAGGACATTCTCTGTGTAGCGGAGGCAACATCTGAAGAGAACCAACTTCTGCGCATTTTGCAAATGAAATACCGCAAAAATAAACTGGCTCTGCTTATTAGAATTCTTCAAATGGAAAGTGATCCAAAATTACTACTTCAATCTCTTGATTTTGCGGACTTTACTTATTTGTTAGACGACTCTGTAGATGCTTCCGAAATTGACTATGCCGATTATAGCGATGAAGTCAAAGATTTGATTGAGTGCTGTGGTAGAACGACAAAGTTCAACCGCTGTGTTGAGCTTGCAGATACCCTGGCAAGGCATAATAAGCCTTCCATTATTTGGTGCATATTTGTCAACTCCATTAAAAGTCTTTCGCAAGCGTTGGAGGAAAGAGGGATTCGAACACGCTGCATTTATGGTGAAGTGCCATTAGAGGATCGGCAGCAAATTTTATCCGATTTTCGAAGTGGGAAGATTCAAGTTTTGTTGACCAATCCGCATACACTGGCGGAATCCGTGTCCTTACATAACGTTTGCCATGATGCAATATATTTTGAATACAGCTATAATTTGGTTCATCTATTACAATCCAAGGATCGTATTCATCGATTGGGCTTACCAGATGATCAATACACACAGTATTTTTACCATCAGTTATTCTATCAAACAGAAGATGGCCCTTGGTCTTTAGGGGAAGCGGTCTACAATCGTCTGCAGGAGAAGGAAAAAACCATGCTGGATGCCATTGATAACCACACACTCGAAGTAATGCCCACCAGCACTGAAGATCTTGAGATCATATTTTCAAAACTCTTCTACACGAAATAATGATTATTACGGTGCGGCAGAGCCGCCAGTCCGGCAAAGTCAGAGCCATAGTTCCGATAGCACAGAGCCACTTTGATTTTGCTTGTTTGTTCTGGACTTGCTGGAGCACTGCTTGTCAAGGCCGAAGCCGCTATAGCGGGGCGTTAGCCGCCTTTACAAGCAGCGCCCCAGCAAGTAATTTGGCAATAACAAAATCATAATTTTTGACTGGCTCTCTATGTCCGGAATGGTGGCTCTCAAATTCCGGACAGGTGGCTCAAAGAGTCCCGTAATAATCAAATAAGATACAACTTCAGGATATATCTCTTGACGGATTATACTCAAAAGTAGCTCTTGATTAAGCGATGCTATCAGTATCAAACACAGAATTTGATTTATCATCAGTTCGTGCTACCAAATGTTAATGCATTTACAGACTGAAAATTCGATTCAGTTTTACCCTCACTAACTCAATGTAACTTAATGTGAATGAAGCAACATTCAAAGTTCTATTTTTCTAATTGTGCAGGAGCGGGAGTGTATTTCAAATGTACTCCCGCTCCTGCTCATCTTTTTTAGGGGTGTTCTTGCGCTCCACTCTATGCTCCTGCTTTTTCTGCAAATCTTCATGGATAGACCTTATTTCTGTTTCTTCACCTAATAATTCAGCAACATCCCGCTTACTATCAGCCAGGATAATCGGAGCAAATTTTTCTCCATATGCCCTCTTGAGCTTGGAAGTAATAGCTTGAATTGTATCCGGTCGTAAAACAGCCCGTTGTTCAAAAAGTGCTACGGAATCCACTCCTTTTTCCTGTTCTTTTAGTTCTGTGAACTGTATCAGGGCGGTATCCAATTCAGCAACATATTTTTCTTCCTGCTGTATCAATCGTTCCAAATTCCTTTCCATAGCAGCAACACTCTTTTTGATCTCGGCGATTCCCGTATCTTCATCGCAATCCAACGAACTGAGAACCATCACTTTTTCGGACTTCAATTCTTCCAAATCTTCTGTCAGTTTAGCAATTTTCTTTTCCAAATCATTGTGAACAACAAACTGATAAAATGGCGTTGCCTTCTTTTCTGCAAGTAGTGTTTTTCGTTCCTTAGCCTTATTTTTTATCTGCTGAACCAATAAGGTATAACGCTCCAAAGTAGGCTTCAATGCATTCAGCCTTTCGGATAATTTGTGCTTTCCTAAACAAGCATAGCGGATTTGATAGCGGAAAATAATCATATTTGCCCGTAAGAATTCCATCGCTTCCGCAAGGGCAGGAACAGTAACCTTCACCGCCTGCACCAACTTTTTCACTGCCGCTTTCAGTTCCCGCAGCAGGGCATTGTCCGCCTTAATCTGACGGTTCAGCTCACAGCGATCAGAGACGATCCCCTTTTTCTCCAGTGCTCTTGCGATTACACCTTCATGAATGGTGGGCTGCTCCTCAAGCCCTCGTTCTGCATGGCTGCGATGATCGATACGTTCTTCCTGTCCGGCACGTTCCAAATGAAGATTGGTTACATCTGCCCATGCCTTACGCCAAAAGACGAGCTGCTCTTCGCTGTTCCAACGCTCAGAGATTGGATTTTGTCTGCCGTATTTGGTGCTTTTGGGGTACTTGGATACCCTTTCATAGCCCTGCGCCTGTGCTGATGAAGGGACCATATACACCTTCTTTTTGCCCACCTTGTACTGGTACTGCTTTTCCCATCCATCGGCCTGTGCCTGTTTAAACTCGGCGGCAGTGAAGCCCTGTTCCTTGCCGTTCTTGACACAGAGATATTCTTTCTCGGTCTTGTACTGCCATTTTCCCTTTTCATCCA